>ERZ773046.1561-NODE-1561-length-12761-cov-3.226035_pt1 | contig 12761 bp, 20 predicted proteins | sample MGYA00580634_ERZ773046 | MGnify/ENA primary metagenome ERZ773046 (study PRJEB29015, sample SAMEA2738127) | human oral metagenome | biome: human oral; feature: human-associated habitat; material: saliva | place: China | collected 2159 ... | reverse complement strand
ATTCCTTTGTAATATTATTATTTGGCACGCTGTTTGTTTTTCGTTGTGTTAATTTCGTTTAACAATTACATTGTATATATATGCTTTATATTGCATATTATGCATTTTGTTTGTTATGTTGTTAATGTTACTTAACTTTATACATCTGTGATTAACTTAAAATTAACTTAATATATACGCTATATACAAATATAAATACTTGATATACTTGCAGTTACACAAAAAATGTAGTACCTTTGTATATAGAAAAAGGAAAGATAAGTATAACGGATGTTTGAAAAAGTCCCCTTTTCAATCTTTGACTTATTGCAACAAAAAACATTATTTGCCACGTGCTGCAAATGGAATAAACTGTTTTTAACATTTGTTCGCATTTAAACTTCGATGTAAACAGCACGACAAATTAAAAATTTAAAAGATAAGATTATGAAAAAGTTATTTATCAATTTGTCAAAAAGGGTAATTAATGTATTAGTAGTATTACTTAATATATTGTGTTTACCTTATCTTTTAGCTTTTGGCAACAATACGGCAAAAGCTGAAGTATTATCTTTATTAAGCAATGTAAAGCGTATATACACGCTTTAAATCTTATGCACGGATAACGGCTAAAATGTGCGTTTATTCATTCGATTGAGTCCGTGCAACAATAAAATTATTAACAAACTAAAAATTTACAATTATGGCAAATTCTAAAACAAACTCAGTAAACGAAGTTAAGAACGTTAAAGCCGTGCAAGTAGTAACCAACGCACAAGCGTTTAATTTGTTACGTGAAATTAGAAAGGATTTTGTTTCCTTTGGTGGTTTGCGTTCTGTTATGCAGTTTACAAAGAATTTCGCTTATTCGTTAAGTGAAACAAAGGTTAACGAAACCGATACGCCCGTTATAAAAGTAGGTAGAAAATCTTTCTACCTTTCACCGGTTGGAGCTGTTAACGAAACGAACGTTTTAAACGTTATTAAAAGCGTTTTAAAGGTTGAGGACGCAAAGCGTATTTTGGCAAAGAAACTTGCAAAGCGTTTGACGTTTGAGCAATTCTCAGAATTAAGCGACACGCAAAAGCGTATCGACGACATGAAAGCAGCGTTAAAAAATTGTGCTAATATAGAAATGACTGCAAAGCAGGAAAAGGACACGTTGCACAATCTTTATAACGAATATCTTAAAAATTTAGGGCTTGATGAATAAGCCCTAAAAAAGCAAATAATTTTTTTGTTGCAATTCAATTATACCCACGTATTTATTTACGTGGGTATTTTTGCGCTTTATAAATTTAGTCTATCATTTTTTTGATGTGGTTGCGAACACCACAAAGCGCGCTTTTTTAACGTGTAACCGTCCAGGTTGCAAACATGCAAATAAATCCGTGGAGGCGGTTTGTATGTTAGTTCATTGAAATAGTTATTTTATTTATCCGTTTGGTCTATTTTGATTTTATGGAATGTATTTTTTATCTAAATCAAACGGGGCAAATAAATAAAATAACGATTGAAACAATCATATTCTTAAATAAGCTTTTTTGCCGTGTGCTTTGGAGTGGTTTACCTGAAACACGAAACAACGAAAACGCAGTAAATAGAGTTGTTTATTTTTTGCAAAATAAAACTGCCGCGGTCTGTTATACCGACACAGCGCAAAAGACGGTCGCAGCTATGTTGTTAAATAGTGGGGAATTGATTGCATTTTTTGAGGTGAAATCAAGACAATAAAATAACGGATTTTTTGCGTCAATTTCCCGGCTGACAAATGGAGGGTGCGGATTTGTTTCCGTGCCCTTTTCTATATAACCAATAATGTGAAAGAATTATGAAGCGAATGAAATTACATTTGCAGGCGTTCGTATTGTTTGCGCCTGCAATTATAGGAATTATTTGCAGTACGATAATTATTGTGCTGCTTGTATTGATTTACTCCATCGGTCTGTATCGGTGGAGTTTCACTATGAGCGGACGTAAATTTTTACGTTCGTATTATCGTGAAATTATGAGGTTGGAGCGTATGCTCTGATAATTTGAATTTGCCATAAAAAGCTGCCTGATGTCGTGATGATGTCAGGCAGTACGATAAACCAATTAAATTTTATAGATTATGAGCAAAACGATTAAATTTCCTTGCCTCCGTGTTTTGGATGCAAAGATAGCAGAATTACAGAGAATTTATTTCCATGTTGAAATTATCTCCGTGCGTGATAATGTGTGCGTTGTTCACATTGCCTAAACATAGAGCAGTACGATAATTCCGTGCTGCTTTATCTTTTCAACCAATTAAAATAACGAATATGAAACAAGATTTTTTTAAATGCTCAAACGACATTTCGTTTGGAAAGAGTGATTTTTCTGCTGGTCAGACTTTTCAAGAAATCTTATATAAGGGCGAAATTGTAGGAACCCTTATTGAGACGTGCGGAGGTTTGCTTTCTCCTATCAAATCTGTTGCCGTTACATTCGATGTAGCGAAATTGGATTCCGATGGAGATTGTGAATGGAAATATAAAAATCACTGGCTTCATAACAAAGTTTTCCTTTCTCTTCATGAATTTGAGGAGTATGTAAAACAACATATGGAGCTATTGCTTGATATTTACGCAAACGCGTGTTAAGCCAAATTCTCCGCTCTGAGTACGATAATTCAGGGCGGTGCTTTTAACCAATTAAAATTAAGAAATATGGCAAAGTTAACATTAAAGAACTTTATCGAGTTCACGAACACGGATGGAAAGTTAATCAAGGCGGTAAAACGTCAGTATGGTTACGGTTGGGATGATTTTCAAGATTACTTGAAAAATGTTTCAAATTCTCCATGTGGAGCTGCTGGTGGATTCAGTGGTTTTATTTATTACTCCGAAACTTCTAATTTTTGGAGAAGAAACCGCAAAATCATAACCGAGCAGTTATCCGAGCTGGCATTTTCTCTTGGTGAAAATGTACTTCAAATGGTGATGTCATTTGGTGGCATAAAAGATGGCGACTTTTCTGAGGATGAAGTCGGACGTGCTTTGTATGGTAATTATAATCCTGATTTGTATCAGATTTATAATGTTTTTGCATGGTTCGCTCTGGAGGAGGTCGCAAGTTGGTATTCAGATTTTGAGTACGAAAATCGTTAGCAAATTTCTCCCACGCAATTTATTTTGGGTGGGAGTACGATAAACCAAGTTATTAAGAATTATGAGGTATTTTAAAACTACAAAGGGCTTTTTGAAGTCCTGCTATTCTCAAGTAACGATTGAGAGTGTTATGAGTGGACGTGCAACGTTTAATCATAATGGAAGATACAAGCACGAAAATTTTAGGCTGTCAAACGAGGCTATTCGTGAGATTGCTGATGGATTTTCAAAATATTTGTATTCGTCAAAGGAGCGTGCGAATAATGTTTGCAATGCTTTTGTGAATCATTGTGGAGATTTCTCAAACTTTCAATGTTTTTACGTTGAATGGTCTGAGAAAGGTCTACGCTTTTCAAATTCTCTATCAGGCGAAGCGTTCAACTATTGCCGTAGGGAATTTATGAAAAGTATCTAAAGCCAATTTGGAGCCGTGTGATTGATTTCGCATGGCTTTTCTTTTAACCAAATAAATAAAGATTATGGAAGAAAAAGAAAGAATCAAAAGCATTGTTTCTCGATTAAGAGAGATAAATGACGAGTTGGATGAGTTATGTAACGAAGCTGAGTATCATACCGCTTCGTATATAGCCGAGCAGTCAACATTTATTGACATTGTGAGAGAAAAACTTGAGGAACTTTTGTAGCCACAAGCACGCTACTACTTAATCGTGGCAGCGTGTACTTTTAACCAAAAAACAAAAGAATTATGATAAGACGAATAATGAGCCCGTTTTTGGGTTCAGACATCCGCACAAAAGAATTTGTGAACGATGTCGCAAACAGCAATCGAGAGTACACTGAACGCTATAGCCAATTTGGACTGATGCCACAAGATTATCGTGGGAGTGATAAGATTTATATCTACGCAAGATATTGGCGTGGAGAATGGGTAGGCACAACAAAAGAGTTATATTGCGTTCTGTACAGACCAAAAGCCTGAATAGGCGTGCAATGTGTTTATTCTTTACATTGCACGCACTTTGTAAACCAAATCATTTAGAATATGAAAGAAGATGTACTATTAAAGGAGTTCTTCTCAATGGAACGCTGGCAATATGCCATTTCTAAAGGCGTTGATAAGGATATTCACAAAGGGCAGCTTTTTCAGCTGACAAAACCCGAAGTGAGAGCAGCCGTATATGATGCAATCAAATCTGAAAAGTACGAGATTGCGCCACCACATACGGCTCTTATTCCAAAGGACACGCCTGGAGAGTTCCGAACTGTTTACGTGAATGAACCTATTGACAGAATTATACTGAGCATAGCAAATGATTTATTATTTGATTTATGCCCCGAAATGATTTCTGATAGGTGCAAATCGTATCAGCGTGGAATTGGCTGCGGTCGTGTTGTTCAAGAGGTGTCACGTGAAATTTGCAATACAAAAGGGGAAACGATTGGTTTCAAGTCCGATTTGAGCAAATATTTCGATAGCGTGCCGATTGAATACATTGACAAAGCGTTTGATAGTGTAGAGAATAAATATGGTAAATCTGCTCTGATTTCTGTTTTGCGCAAATACTATCATTCTGATTGGTATTTCACGCCTGACGGAGAACTTGTGCAGAATTATCAATCCCTTAAACAAGGCTGCTCGGTTGCGTCATGGTTGGCTGATGTTATTATCCGTCATATTGATGATAAATTAAGTAGCCTCAACGGCTATTATGTACGATATTCCGATGATATGATATTTGTCGGTGAAGACTACATGAAAGCTATGGAAATTCTGAGTACTGAACTTGCGAAAATGCAGATGAAACTCAATCCTAAAAAGGTTGAGTATCTTAATGCGAATCATTGGTTTAAATTTCTTGGATTCTCTATTAAAGGGCGTGATATATCATTATCCTCAACACGAATCAAAACGTTTCAGAATGAAATTGAGAAACGAACTATTAAGAAACGAGATACCACTTTCCGTCGTGCTGTCAATGCTGTTAATCGTTATCTTTACAAAGGTAATGGTGAGTTCAGTTGGGCAACACAGATTCTTCCAATCGTGAATGTTCGCAAAGATTTGAACGAACTGAATAAGTTTGTTATGGATTGTTTGCGTGGTGTTCAGACAGGAAAATCAAAGGTGGGTGGTCTTGGTTACGTTCGCTCACAGACTGACGGCTGTGTTTGCCGTGGTCTTGGACGTAACGTGAAAGCAAATAGGGCAAAGGTCGAGTGTATTGACGGATATCTCTCTCTTGGTTGTATGCAAAATGCAATCAGAACGAGTCGTGCTGTGTATAATACGCTTGTCATGCAGCTCTAAAAACTCTCATTATCCCAGCGCAGGGATTTCTTGATGATACAGATATGGTTTAACATTCCAGTGATAAACCCCAGCCGTCAAGGCGTCGAAATGGCTTTATCCAGCCCCTTCGACGCCTCTCCCGCCTACGATTATAACTGGAAATATCAGGCAAATAAAGAAATGCGTAGCGTCTGTTAGTCAAGAAATGTGCAGTGCAGCACACGTTTTCCCAATATGCTTTCGATTTAATAGGATCTGGCTGAAAGTGCTGTTCTAAGCTCCTTCCGTAGCTTCGACAAGCCCTTCATTCCTGATCTACATATCAGACTTTTACAGAAATGCACAATAAGCAATGAGGAAAGACAAGCCAAAAGCATAGTACAATGCCAAATATCCACTTTGTAGGATTTATTTAACTATCCGGTTTCCATGAACCCGTTGGAACAGCCGTTCTATTGAACCGTGTTCAAACGGGTACTCAACCGGATATTATCAACCGAATAAAGAATTGTACCACAATCCTTTGAAGTGGAACTTTTAACCAAAACATTAAGAATTATGGAATATGTAGATTTAATAAAAAAGGTTAATCGTGGAGTTTCTTTCTCTATCAATTTCAAGAAGAGAGAGTTAAGGATTAACAAGAAACTGATTGACTTGAAATCAATAGAATGGAAGGCGGAAAGTGAACTCAATTTTAATGGTGGGTTGAATAGCCTTTACCCATTTTATTATGCTTACAAACACTCAGTACCTTCTGAAAAGTCCGAACGTGTATCAAAACATTATTTCAAAGCACTCTCTATCAAGGAACTCTCCGATAATGATTTCATGTATGGAATGCCACGTGAACTTGCAAGGTTCAATCTCGAAATGGCTTTGTTACACGAAATTGTTTTTGGAAATCTCAAATGGGACAACGAAACAATGGGAACGTGGTTTTGGCAGTCACCCGACGACAAGGATTTCATTATCCTAAAGGAGTGGGTGTCTGAATAGCCAAATAGGGAGAAGTTTTCTCCCACTTATTTATCAACCAATTTAAAATTAAGAATTATGAAAAAGAATGTATCAATTAAGTGTGAAGTATGCGTAACAGAGTCTGTTGCAACAAACAACAAAAGCTGTGAGTGTAAAACAAATAAGGCGCAAGCTAAATTGGAAGCTCTCAAAGCTGCTGGTGTTAACGTTGACAATCTCTTTGCAATGACAAGTGTAGATGGTGCAGGTATTATTGCTCGATTTGAGGACGGAAAGTTGGAGGCAGTGCAAGACAATGACCCAATTTTCAACTCCATCCTCAATGGGGGTACAGTTCCTGAAGCTAATCTCTATCGTCGTTGGGTAATGGCTCAGACGTTCCACATGCTCGCATCAGGGAGTTGGACTCAAAGTCTTCGTTATCGTGGCTATGAATATAGCTGGAAGATGATGATTGAGGAGTTACACACTCAGTGCAAGATCAGCAGAAAGGACAGAGAAAACTTTGAAATGCGCAACGCTTGGTTTAATCGTGACGTTGCGATTGCGATGTGTCAAGATTATTTCCGTAAGCTAACGGAGTATATTGACGGCTTGAAAACGCGCAAATGTAAAGGTGAACCTTACAAGCGTATCAAGGGCTACGACTACTTTGTGAACGACATTGACGACAAAATCTTTGCTCCATTGAGAATTGCGTTCCGCTCGGTTATGAAAGCAACGAGCGTTCTATCTCTCTATATGGCAATGGCAGAGTTCAATAATCGTCGCATTTCCCTTAAATGGGAAACGCCAACTTGCTCTGAATGGGTGGACGCTTACAAGGGTTGCGGTGCGTATTACACACTTCAAAACCTTATCAACTTCCATGGAATGAAACTTCACACAGAAAACTCTCTCGAAGACCTTGCTATAAAATTTAGAAATGGTGAGGGGTACAAACTACTTGGAATCTTAAAAGATGAACTGAAACGTAACAACATTGACGTTAATCGTAAGATTGCCGAGTGGAGAAAGTAAAAATGCCAAATCATGCAGGGTGTCTGAAATGACGCTCTGCATACATTATACCAAATTAAGAAATGATTAATGCTTTTCCGAGCATACGGATAGTAGATGGATATTTCATAGGACAGGTTTCAAGTGGACCGCGTATCCTGGCGTTTACCAGATACGCTGCTTCAATTCACCTGTTATAATCAGACTGTTATAGAAACGGAACGCATCCAAAAGCTATCTGCTTTATATGACTTTATATTTGCTATAATAATTTAGTTAGTTTAATTGGTTTATGGTGGTTCGTTGTGAAACGCGCTGCCATTTTTTACCGCAATGTTTAACCAATAAATATTTTAAAAATTATGGTAAAAAAGTTAGTACAAGCATCAGAGTTATTAAGAGAAAAAGGTTACGTTGAGGAAAAGTTCGACCAAGAAGGATTCACTGAGTGCGTTTACAATTGGTTCAAAACACACGACCTAAAGGACAAACTTCTCATACGCCCCAAACGCTTCATTGAAATGGATAATCCACCAAAGGGAGGATGGAAAGATATGACAGATGTTTCAGAATGGATTATCCGATTCTCATGGGAAGAGCAACTCAACATGATGCTAAAGGGACAAGATAAGCCCTTTATATTTGTCGATAGACCATTCATCAAAAATGCAGTCTATATGCTTGAGATAATGAATGGTTTTATTGTAGAGAAAGGAAAGAAAGGAGTTTACGAGGTGAGCCTCATCTAACGCCAAACAACCATATTGTTGATGTTAACAATATGGTGCGATTATTAACCAATTAAGTAAAGATTATGAGCAAAGATTTTAATCTGCCTCCTGTGGATGTGATGGAGGCAAAGACTATGGAGGTAAAAATATATCATTTTTATCCTCTTATCTTAAAGAGATTCAAGGATGAGAAAAGGGATAATCTGGATGCAATCAAAAAACTTATTCAAAGGTTGAAGAAGAATCCTCCTTCTATAAAAATGGAAGATTATATGGCAATACAAATAGCACACTCTGCTATTGGAAATTACGATATTTCCATTTGGATTGACTGTTATCTCATTGATAGACTCCATCTCATGGCGATGTTTAAAAAAGCACTTAAGGATAGTGGTATCTCTAAGTATCTTTAGTCAAATTGCAACCCACAATCTAATCATTGTGGGTTGTGCAATTATAAACCAAATTATTTTGAATATGAAACAATTAGAAAAGTTTTTCGACATTAAAACTCCATGTGACAAAAAGCATAAGTTGAACACTTGTAACAAGAAAGTTCCACAGGATTATCTTGACAAGATAGAAGTCGGATGCAGCCTTGAGCAGCTGGACGAAATGTTAAGCAACAAGTTTGACATCTTCAAATATGGAACACAGATAACAATTCATGGAATTTTCCCAGAGTTGTCTGTTAGACGTATTGGAGGATATGTGAACATTGTTCAGAACAAAAACAAGTCTATCGGTGTTCGTTATACGGCTATTGACCGCTACAAAAAAGAACGATTGTTCTATTTGTTAAGGGACGTTGCTGGTTGGCACATCGAGGATAAATCAAATAGTTTTCTTGTCTATAAAATGAAAGCACTTCCTAACAATAGAGAGGAAGCGTTGAAGATTGTTGATGAGTTCAAGCAAGAGGCAGACAAAATAAACAAAGATTTGTTTATCGGTAACGTTTCGTGCTATACATTCGAGTTCTATGGTCAGTATTATATCTGCTTAGAAGTGAACATTTGTTGTTTCTATGAAAAAAACTTCAATGCACTTTTTGAAAATCTCTCTGGAATGAGTTTGAGAGAAGGAAGAAAAGTACAAAAGGAAAAACTCGAAAAAGAGAAAGCAGAAAGAGTACAACGAGAATTAAAATGGAAGAAAGAAGCAGAGGAAAGAGAAAAGAAGAGAGAACAAGCGAAAGCGAAAGCGAAAGAAATAATATCAAAGTTTATTTCTGAAACGCCTCCTCCTGCAATTTACACAAAGCGTGAAAATTATGAGTTGAAGGCTGGTGATAAGATTTGCCGTCTTTACTTTAACAAGTTTGAAAAGAAACTTATCTGGGTTGAGTGCGCTTGCAAAAAATGCTTTGGAAAAATATACATCAAACCCACTGATAAAACATTTAGCGACTACAATCATAAGCTCATCATTCTTGATTGGGATTATATAGCTGTCGCTTAAAGCCGAACATGGGAGAGTGGTTTAATTATCCTCTCCTTCCTAATTATAAACCAAAACATTAAGAATTATGAAACCAACAACATTTGTTATCGAAAAAATTAACTCTGTATTAGAAGACGGAGGATGTTTCTTTGATGAGAAACTTGGGAAGATGCAGCATAGGACTATCTATAAAAAACTTCCATCCACATTTTTCAATGTGGAAATTAGCGATGAGAAAATTATCGTTAATGGACACAAGATGAAACTCGTGTCCGACCACGAATTTGTGTACAAATTGCAAAAAACACAAATCAAGACGATGGGAAGAGAGCAGCTTGAACGTTTTCTGAAAGCAGATTACGCAAGTTGCTTAGTAGAAGAAGTCTGCGAGCATGTTGTAAAGAATGGTAAGCGCATATTGTAATTATATGGATTTACCAAAAGCTAAACGAGCCAACCATATTTAGTTATGTGGTTGGTTGCATTTAATTAAAACTTTAAGAATTATGAAACAACTAACATTAGAGCAACAACAACGATTTAGCAGTGCAATCAAGCACGGCTTTATCACGAAAGATGTTCCGACCGACACACATACGTTTGTGTGGACGTGGATAAAGAAGCATCCAAACAGAGTTACAACGCTTGTTCGTTTACGTAACATTCTCGGTCATGACCCTCGATGGGAAGACCTTACCGATGATGTTATCTCTGACTTGAAAGACGATATGGAGTTCGACCTTGCACCAAATTCTGTTCGCACAATCTGTGCAGAACTCAAAGCGGTGCTTAACAGAAACAAAGCCACAAAGCCTATCAGGTCAAAGACGTTTGGTAATCTTCTCAAAGCAAAGAAAGTACCTGTACAGAACATCTATCTTACAAGGCACGAATTGCAGAAGATACACGATTACAAACCAAAGAGCGAACGTGAAAGGTATGTTAAGAACATATTTCTCATCGAAGCAATCACTGGCGCACGTAACGTTGACTGCCGAAGAATGAGCCTTGCAAACATTCAGAAGTATGGTGAGGAAGAAGTACTTGTGTATGTTCCACAGAAACACCCAGTAGAGGTGACTGTACCCGTACACAAATGGCTTAAAGAATTACTTGTGCAAGATTATCCTGAACAAGTAAAATCTATTCGTATATCGTACTTTTGTAAGGTTCTCAAATGGATATGCTTTCAGTGTGGAATACGCAACAAAGTGGTCGTGTTTCGTGGTGGTCGTTCCGTTACAGATGAAAAGTGGAAACTTATTGGAAGTCACTGTGGTCGACGGACGTTTGCAACGTTACTTTCAACGAGCCACGTTGCCATAGAGGACATTTCTGATATGATGGGGCATAGTAACGCTAATAAACCAAATATCGAAATGACAAGTGGCTATATCTGTGAGCGTAGAAAATTAGGGAAGAGTGTGTTTGCACTTTTCAAGTAAAAATATTAACTTTGCAGCGAAATCTGCAAATAACTAAAAACAAATAAGAAATATGACACCATTAAATGAGTTTGTAAACGAACTTCAGTCACTCGCAAAAAGCGATGGACTTCCAATCAATGAAGCAAAGAAACGTCTTTTATCACTTGCTGAAAGAATGGATAGGGCAGGGGTTTCTGATTTAGAGAAATTTGCATACAGAATCATCGTACTTATTGACGAGTTGCCTATAAAGCTAAGCGACTTGTGTTATTACTTTATAGCTGTAGCTAAGGAAGACTGGATTGAAGTAGAAAAATACACAAAACCTCTTTTGGAAGCAAATAAAATAAAAGACATACGTGAAATATCTGAAAATGCAGGTTTGAAACCATCTATTTAATCTAAAAGAGGGGGTGAACGAAATAGAGACCCCCTCTTTTTTATTTATTAAACTATGAAAAACGCAAAATAATCAAATTCTCGTAAATTTGCTACCTGCAAATTCTTCATTCACGCTAAACAGAAAGGCTTTGTCAAGCTCTTTGTTTGTTTCATAAAGGCTGTTGACAATCCTCTCATTGATAGCCTCAGCATCACACGACACCTCGTCAAAATAGCTTGTTATATTATTAACCACTTCTTCTAATTGACGTTTCAAATCTAACAAGCGTCCTGTTCCCTCACTTAATTCTATTGTTCTTGCCATTATGCTGTCTCCTGTGTCTTTTTAAGATTAAACATATCGTGCAGGAACACACGTCCCTTCTCCGTCCAAACAGTTGTCGTGCTTGTGCCGACACTGCCGTCATTACGTGTAAACTGATGCGTGCGTGGCTTTGTATATCCGTGTTCACAATACTTTGCTGTGAGCATCCACTGCCCCGATTGCTTGAACATAACTCCCTTTTCTTTCAATATCTTGTGCAGCTGCTCCGCCTCACGCAATCCGAGTTCCTTGCTCATTTGTGTGCTTGTGTAGGTGTTCACGCTTTGCAGCACATCATCAACATACTTCACCTTTGGGGCTTGCAGTTTCAACTGCTCATTCTGGGTTGTAATTGTTTCTTGCGCAAACTCCAAAGCACGTTGTTTCTCATCTACACGTTTCTGCAATACTTGCATTGCGTGCAAGATTGTTGCGTCGTCGTCATTCACGGTTGTTACACCTTGCGTCAAAAGTTCCTTAATACGGTCGTTGCACCAAATAGCAAAAGTTGGACTCAACCAACGAGCAAATTCTAATGCTACGTCTTCGTGCATCCATGTGCCTTGTTCAAACTCATTGCTGTTACCTTTCCTAACAACAACTAATTGTGATGGGCAAATCTGCCTAACGGCTGATAATGAGTTGATAAACTCTGTTGAAGCGTTGGTGCGTAACCAATCTTTTGTCGTTTTTCCAAAAGATTTTGCCATTTCAGTGGCGTTAACCATAACGTTCTTTCCATTAAAGAAAGAGATACTGCTACCATTGTAGCTGAAAATAGAAGTTTCGTTCATTTTACAGAGATTTTTGAACGATTAAACATTGTCGGGTTGATACACAACGAAAGCGCACCGCTACCCTTTGTTCAATGCCTCTCTGTGAAAGCACGGCTACACCATTACAATGTAACCAAGGGGCGATACGCTTGTATCTTAATTTCCTCGAAAATAGACGAACATAAAAATGCTCCTCCATGTAAGTGGAAGAGCCACAGCTTCGTCCACAGAGAATTATTGAACGCTGCAAATATACCACATAAATCTTAAACGCACAAGACTTCTGTTAAACTTTTCAAATATTTTAAGATTTGATAAGTGTTAAAGCCTTATAATA
>ERZ773046.1560-NODE-1560-length-12768-cov-7.855660_pt1 | contig 12768 bp, 8 predicted proteins | sample MGYA00580634_ERZ773046 | MGnify/ENA primary metagenome ERZ773046 (study PRJEB29015, sample SAMEA2738127) | human oral metagenome | biome: human oral; feature: human-associated habitat; material: saliva | place: China | collected 2159 ... | reverse complement strand
CGCGACGAGCAGCGCATCCGCTGCACGTGCGCGCACGCGAGCCTCTGCGAGACCCGCCGCAGGATCGCCTGCCGCATGTGTGACCGCCCCCATGCCCGCCGCCACAGCGGCGACGAGATCTGCGCCCGCCGCACGCTCCGAGTCGGGGCGCACGGTCACGACCTGATCGTCGGGGCGCAGGAGGATCGCAAGCATGTGGTCGATGTCCTTGTCCTTCAGGATGCCGAGCAGAAAGACGCGCGGCTGCGCGGGGAAATAGGCATCGAGCCCCGCGCGCAGTGCCTGCATCCCGGCGGGGTTATGCGCACCGTCCACGACGACGGTCTGCCCCCCGCAGGAGAGGATCTCAAAGCGCGCAGGATGATGCACCGTGCGCAGCGCCGTGCGTACGGCGTCCTCCGTGACGCGTGCGTCCTCGCGCGCCATGAGCTCTGCCGCCATGATGGCGAGTGCGGCGTTCTCCGCCTGATAGGGTCCCGCGAGAGCCATCTCAAACGGCGCCGGCTCACGGGAGACGACGGAGTGGAAGGCGACGTACTGCCCGCCGCTCTCCGCGCGCAGCATCTGTGCGGAAAAGTCCTCGCCAAAAACAAAGAGGTCGGCCCCCAACTCCTCCGCACGCGCCGCGATGATCGTGAGCGGCTCGCCTGCCGCCGCCGTGATGACGGGCACGCCCTCCTTGATGATGCCCGCCTTGTGCTCCGCGATCCCTGCGAGCGTGCCGCCGCAGCGGTCGGCATGATCCATCGCCACATTGGTGATGATCGTCAGCTCGGGCAGGACGACGTTCGTCGAGTCAAGCAGTCCGCCGAGGCCTGTTTCAACCACGGCGACCTCCACCTTTTCCTCAGCAAAATAGAGGAAGGCGAGTGCCGTCAGTGCCTCAAACTGCGTGGGATGTTCATGACCCTCCGCCGTCATGGCATCCGCCGCCGCACGAACGCGCGTGAGAAGCGCTGCAAACTGCTCCTCGCTGATCTCCTCTCCCCCGACGCTCATGCGCTCCGTATAGGAGATGAGATGCGGCGAGAGGTACCGCCCGGAGCGGATGCCGGACGCGCGGCATACAGCGTCCATCATCTGCGTGACGGAGCCCTTGCCGTTTGTCCCTGCGATATGAATGACGCGATAGCTGCGCTCGGGATGTCCGAGCCGCGCACATAGCTCCTCCATGCGCGTGAGGCCGAGGCGGATGCCGAAGGTATTCAGTTCATCCAGATAGTGCAGTGACTCCTCGTAGTTCATCGAATCACCTCAGAGCTTCTCAAGATCCGTGAGGCGCGTCCGTATGAGGGCGATCTTCTCCTCGTAGCCCGCCAGTTTCTCGCGCTCTGTGGCGACGACGGCGGCAGGAGCCTTCGATGTAAAGCCCTCGTTCGAGAGTTTGCCCGTCAGGCGCGCGATCTCCTTCTCGAGATTTGCACGTTCCTTCGTCAGGCGCGCCGTCTCCTTCTCCACATCAATCAGCCCCGCGAGCGGCAGGTAGACCGCCGCGCCCGCGAGTGCCCCCGTCACGACATTTTCCGGATCGGGAGCATCCGCCGCGAGGAAGGAGACTTCCGAAGCGGATGCGAGGGCAAAGAAGTAGTCCTCATGCGCGGCAAACACATCGGCGAGCGCCGCGTCGCGCACGCGCAGAATGAGCGTGCTCTTTTTGCTCGGCGGCGTGCCGAGCTCCGCACGCAGGTTGCGCGTCGTCTTAATGACCTCCATGATCGCGGTCATCGCCTGCTCCGCCGCCGTGTCGATGGCGGATTCCGTGACCTCCGGCCACGGGGCGCGCATGATGCTCTCGCCCTCGTGCGGCAGCTTCTGCCAGATCTCCTCTGTGAGGAAGGGCATGAAGGGATGCAGGAGGCGCATCGTACGCTCAAGCACGGTACGCAGGACATAGAGCGCCGTATTCTTCGCGCGGACATTCTCCTTGTCATAAAGGCGTGCCTTCGTCAGCTCGATGTACCAGTCGCAGAACTCGCTCCACAGGAACTCGTAGATCGTGCGTCCCGCCTCACCGAGCTCGTAGTGCTCGAGGTTTGCCGTCACGTCGCGCGTCGTCTCCTCCACGCGCGAGAGGATCCAGCGGTCGGCGAGTGTATAGTCCTCCGCCGTCGGCACGAACGATGCGTCCGATCCCTCGAGATTCATCAGCATATAGCGCGAGGCATTCCATATCTTGTTCGCAAAATTGCGCGCCGCCTCGACGCGCTCCCAGTAGAAGCGCATGTCGTTGCCGGGCGTATTGCCCGTGATGAGCATGAAGCGGAGCGTATCCGCACCGTACTTTTCAATGACCTCCACGGGGTCGATGCCGTTGCCGAGGGACTTCGACATCTTGCGCCCCTCGCTGTCGCGCACAAGTCCGTGGATAAAGACATCGCGGAACGGCACATCGCCGCCGAAGCGCAGCCCCATCATGACCATGCGTGCCACCCAGAAGAAGATGATGTCATAGCCCGTCACGAGCACCGACGTCGGGTAGAAATGGCGCAGATCGACCGTCTGCTCCGGCCAGCCGAGTGTCTCGAACGGCCAGAGGCCGGAGCTGAACCACGTATCGAGCACGTCCTCATCCTGATGGATGTCCGTGCTGCCGCAGTTCGGGCACGCCGTAAGGTCGTCGCGCGATACGGAGGTCTCGCCGCAGTGCGCACAGTGCCACGCGGGGATGCGGTGTCCCCACCAGAGCTGGCGCGAGATGCACCAGTCGCGAATATTTTCAAGCCAGTTTTCGTAAATTTTCGTAAAGCGCTCAGGGACGAAGCGGATCCTGCCGTCGCGCACCGCCTCAATCGCGGGCCTCGCGAGGCCCTCCATGCGGACGAACCACTGCTTCGATACGAGCGGCTCGATCGTCGTCTTGCAGCGCGAGCAATGTCCGACGGCGTGCTCATGCTGTTCCGTGCGCACGAGGGCGCCCGTCTCCTCGAGCTCCTTCACGAGTGCCTTGCGGCACGCATAGCGGTCCATCCCCGCATAGCGTCCTGCGTTCTCGTTCATCGTGCCGTCGGCATTGATGACGATGATCTGCTCCAGATCGTGCCGCTGTCCCATTTCAAAGTCGTTCGGATCGTGCGCGGGCGTCACCTTGACTGCGCCCGTTCCGAAGGCAGGATCGACGTAGGCATCGGCAAAGAGCGGGATGCGGCGTCCCACCACAGGCAGGATCAGCGTCTTGCCGACGAGTGCCTTGTACCGCTCATCATCGGGATGTACCGCGACGCCCGTATCGCCGAACATCGTCTCGGGGCGCGTCGTCGCGATCTCCACATAGTCGTCCGTGCCCTCAATCGGATAGCGCAGATGCCAGAGGTGTCCCGCCTCCGTCTCATGCTCGACCTCGATGTCCGAGATCGCCGTCATGCAGGAGGGGCACCAGTTCGTGATGCGCGTCCCCTGATAGATCAGACCCTGCTCATAGAGACTGACAAAGACCTCGCGCACAGCGCGGGAACATCCCTCATCCATCGTGAACCGCTCGCGATCCCAGTCGCAGGATGCGCCGAGCATCCGCAGCTGATACATGATGCGGTCGCCGTACTGCTGCTTCCAGTCCCAGACACGCGTGAGGAACTTCTCTCTGCCGAGGTCAAAACGCGTCGTGCCCTCCTCACGCAGCGCCGCCTCCACCTTTGCCTGCGTTGCGATGCCCGCATGGTCGCAGCCCGGGATCCAGACCACGTTCTTGCCGCGCATCCGCTGGTAGCGCACGAGAATGTCCTGCAGCGTATTGTCGAGGGCGTGCCCCATGTGGAGCTGCCCCGTCACATTCGGCGGTGGGATCACCACGCTGTACGGCGTACGGCTCTCGTCTGCCTCGTCATGAAAGAGCTTATGCTGCTCCCAGTAGTCGTACCATTTCCGCTCAAAACTCTGCGGGTCGTACGTCTTTGGAATATTGGCACCGGATTCCTGACTCATCGATCTATTCCTCCCGAAAGAAACGCCCTCGTCCCGCAGGGACGAAGGCGTCCGCTCATCTATGAATTGCACTCGTTAGAGTAGCACAAAACCGCGTTTTTTGCAAGATGCAGACCTAGGTACGGCGTTTTCCGATGATTTACCGACGAAAGCTCTTGGTATAGTCCCACACGATGTCAAGGAACTGCCGCGCCAGTGCATCGTCAAATATCTCACGATAGTCGTCATTTCGCTCGTGAATATGGTAGGTATATGAATCCAACGATACCGTCCCATCCTCACGCGTAAATTCCGTCGTCTCGAGATGAAATGCATGCTGCTCCGTGCGCACGCAGATCTTATACGTCTGCCCCGGATAGATGGAGTTGCTGACGGTATAGGCGCGCCGCTGTCCGCCAAATGCCGCGGGCAGATTGCCGTCAAGATACGGCGCATCGATCGGATACCCAGCGAGTTTCCCAAGGATCTTGTAGATATCCACCGTACTCGTCAGTTCGTCTGCGCGCCCAAGTACCGGCACCCCCGCGCCCCGCACCATCAGTGCCGCGCCCGTCTGCTCCTCACTGAGGAGGTACGGACTGCGTGCATACACAGGCGCACCGTGATCGGAGTAGAGCAGGACAACGTACTCATCGTCATCGTAATGCGCGGTAATGTAATCAAAAAGATAGCCGAGCTGGCGGTCTGCTCCCTGTACTTCATGACGATTGATACACTGCGTCAGGATGTTCTTTTTGAGAAACACAGATGCCACGGAAGTCTGCGGCAGGAGAACCTCGTCCAGCGGCAGGTGCACAGACGCATAAGCTGACATACTGATGTCCGCATTATAGGGATGGGTGTCTGCGCTGTGCATAAAAAGAAAATTATCGCACTCGTCAAATGTCTGGAGATGCCGAATCGTACGCTCCACACCGTCTGCCGTACGCTCCATCCAATGATTGACAATCAGACGGTCATACCCGCGTGTTGCACCGTTGTAGATCCCCTCGCCATCGCCCTGAATGTTGGTGCAGCAGTAGCCCAGATGCTTCATCTGCTCGGACAGCGTCACAACGGACGGGTCGAGCGCAAAGGGCACCCCCGGTCGTGCAATCTGCGTATGATGCTGATACAGCCCTGTCTCGATGCTCGCAAGCGACGGATAGGTATACTCCGACGCGCTGAAATTATTGTCGAAAATGATTCCCTTGGAAAAAAAATGCAGAAGATTTGGCATCAGCTCTTCTGCCTCATCCCGCAGGGCGTTCCATGCAAGACCATCAGCGAGAATATTCAGCACCAGTTTTCTGCGCCGCGGGCTATGCTGAAGAACGATCGGCTTCCCGACGAGGAAGGGGGAATCCGAGCGAATGGTCGTCGGCTCCTCCACGCGATAAAAATTAAACTCACCGCGGCTGAGCTGCATCGTTCGAGCCATGTTTTCCCTGTGGAACGAGATTTTTTGTTTATCCTCTTTCGCCGCAAGCGGAAGGATCTCTGGACTTTCCTGCGGTACGACACAGATCTCCGAGGTCTCATCTGCCTTCATGATGTCGAAGATGAAGTCATTCACAATGAGAAAGTTATACTTTTCCATCGCCGGATTCATTAGGTCTATGACTTCACTTTTGATAAACATAGACCCATACGGGTTATACAGGCCGACACGATAACAAGGAAGTGTATCAGAAAAACGCGGCAGTTCTGCTCCTGTGTCAATCCATAGTCGTGTTCTCATACAGCCGTCCTGCAGAGACACAGCAGTAACGAGCGGTGCAAGCTGAAACTGGGTGCAGACGATCCTGAGCATCTGCTCGCAGCGTTCGCGTTCTGTAGGATCCTCCGGAGGGGCAATCTCACATGGACGACTCGATAAAACGGCAAAAAACATCGCACGATCCGTACGTCCGGCCTTTTGATACGCACGAGACAGAAAATCACATACGCGCCGACTCATCTTCCGCTTTTCGTATGCCGCTTCTCCATAGGCAATGGCCTCATCCGCATCCTGCCGCCATAGTGCTTCTTCCCCGCGAAAGATCTCATATTCCTCTCCCTCGGGGCAGAGCCGACGATACTCCTCCGCACAGTGCTGCATCGCCGCACCAAAGTCATTCCGCTGTACCGCATCCATCAGCTGTGCGGCACATTCCTGCACACGCGCATCGCGTACAGCACGTGAAAAGCGTTCTGCCGCCCGCGTCAGTTCGTCCGCATCATCATGAGAAAAGAGCAGCGCATGATAGAGCATCTGCCAGCCGTCTTCCCGTTCCCCCATAAGAAAACGCCGATGCTCCTTTGTAAAGAGCACCGCGTTTGTATTGGATATGGGAAAGCAAAGCACAGGAAGATGATCGTAGTCCGGCAAAGCTGCATCGGGGCGCAGCAGGGCAAAGGCACAGCAGTTTTCGGCGTAGTTCTCCCGCAGTGCCGTCTCATTGGGCTGATAGACAACGGACGAGAGCAGCGCAAAGAGTTCTGTGTTGCCGCGCTCATTGTACGCCGTCATCAAAAGGCGCACGCCCTCCGCATAGCCTTTGGCATCGAAGGCCTCTGCCGACAGGGCGAGCAATGTCTCACCGAGGCGCACACGCACCATATAGGCCGTATCCTCATCCTGTCTCTCTGCATCGAGCGCAAGATATGCCCGTGCTTCCGCACAAAGTTCCCCGTATGCGCCGCACTCTGCCAGCTCCTGCAGTCGTTCCGCGATGTCCATCTCTGCCGTGCCCCCGATCTCTCTTAGAACAGTCCCGTGATCACACCGTCTGCCGTGATGTCCATGCCCATCGCGGCGGGCACTTTCGGCAGTCCCGGCATGGTGAGGACATTGCCCGTGAGGGCGACGACGAAGCCCGCCCCGCAGGAGGCGCGCAGCTCGCGCACGGTGATGCGGAAGCCCGACGGGCGTCCGAGGAGTGCGGGGTTGTCGGAAAAGGAGTACTGTGTCTTAGCCATGCAGACGGGCGTCTCCGTCATGCCGAGCGCGTCCATCTCCGCGAGCTGCTTCTTCGCCGCATCGGTAAAGTCCACGCCGTCCGCGCCGTAGATCTCCCGCGCGATGGTCTCGATCTTCTCCGCGATGGGCTTTGCCGCGTCGTAGAGGGGGTGAAAATGCGCCGGCTGCCGGAGTGCTGCGTCCACCGCATCCGCTAGGGCAAGTCCGCCCTCGCCGCCCTTTGCCCAGACCTCGGAGCGCACGGCAGGTGCACCGAGGCGCGCACAGAGCTCCTCGAGGAGAGCGAGCTCCGCCTCGGTGTCCGTCGGGAATACGTTGACAGCGACGACGGCAGGCACGCCGAACTTTCCGATGTTCTCGATGTGCTTTTCGAGGTTCGCCGCGCCGCGCCGCAGGGCGTCCAGATTCTCCGTGCCGAGGTCGCTCTTTGCCGCGCCGCCGTTCATCTTGAGCGCACGCACGGTGGCGACGATGACGACGGCATCGGGGGCGAGCCCCGCCAGGCGGCATTTGATGTCGAAGAATTTCTCCGCGCCGAGATCCGCACCAAAGCCCGCCTCCGTGACGACGTAGTCCGCACAGGACAGTGCCGCCTTGGTCGCTGCGACGCTGCTGCACCCATGGGCGATGTTCGCGAAGGGGCCGCCGTGGATGAGGGCGGGCGTCCCCTCGATGGTCTGCACGAGGTTGGGCTTCACGGCATCCTTAAAGAGCAGGGTCAAGGCCCCCGTCGCACCGAGCTCCTCCGCGTGCACAGGGCGTCCGCCGCGCGTATAGCCGATGAGGATGCGCCCGAGGCGCCGCTTCATGTCGGCGAGATCCTCCGCCAGACAGAGGATCGCCATCATCTCCGAGGCGACGGTGATGTCAAAGCCGGACTCCCGCGGCACGCCGTGGACGCGCCCGCCGAGCCCCGTGACGACATGACGCAGGGCGCGGTCGTTGATGTCGAGGACGCGTTTCCACACGATGCGGTTCACGTCGAGATCGAGTGCGTTGCCCTGAAAGATGTGGTTGTCGATGAGTGCGGCGAGAAGGTTGTGCGCCGTCGTGATGGCGTGAAAGTCTCCCGTAAAGTGGAGGTTGATGTCCTCCATGGGGACGACCTGTGCATAGCCGCCGCCCGCCGCACCGCCCTTCATGCCGAAGCAGGGGCCGAGCGACGGCTCGCGCAGGGCGACGATGGTCTTTTTGCCCTGCCGATGGAGGGCATCGGCAAGTCCGACGCTCGTCGTCGTCTTGCCCTCGCCCGCAGGTGTCGGGTTGATCGCCGTGACGAGGATGAGCTTTCCCTGTTTTCCACGGGCATCCGCAAGGGATTCGCGCGTCAGCTTTGCCTTGTACCTGCCGTACGGCTCGATCGTATCCGCATCAATGCCCAGTGCGGCCGCAATTTCTGTAATGGGGCGAAGTTTGGCTTCGCGCGCGATTTCGACATCGGATTTCATAACGTATCCTCCTTATGCGTTCTGCGCTTTGGCTGCCTGTACTACATTCTCCATCAGCATGGCGACGGTGAGAAGTCCGACGCCGCCCGGCACGGGCGTGATCGCCCCCGCGACAGCCGCTGCGGCGTCAAAGTCCACGTCGCCGACGAGCTGCTTCGGCGCGATGCGGTTGATGCCGACGTCGATCACCGTCGCGCCCTCTTTCACCATATCCGCCGTGACAAAGCGCGGCCGCCCGACCGCAGCGACGAGTATGTCTGCCGTGCGCGCGATCGCGGCAAGGTTCTGCGTGCGCGAGTGACAGATCGTCACGGTTGCGTTGCGTTCGAGGAGGAGATGCGCCATGGGTTTTCCGACGATGTTGCTGCGACCGATGATGACGGCGTGCGCCCCCTCGATGGGGATGCCCGCGTAGTCGAGCATACGGATGCAGCCCGCCGGTGTGCAGGGGCGCAGTCCCGGTGCGCCGAGCACCAGATGTCCGACGTTGACGGGATGGAAGCCGTCCACGTCCTTGCGCGGGTCGATATGGGAGAGGATCTCCTCCTCGTCCTCCGCGATCTGCGCGGGCAGCGGCAGCTGCACGAGGATGCCGTGTACCTCCGGATCGACGTTCAGCTCCTCGATGCATGCGAGGAGCTCCTCCTTCGTCGTCTCGGCGGGGAGGGCGATGTGGTCAGAGCGGATGCCGAGCTCCTCGCACGTCCGCTGCTTGTTGCGGACGTAGACCTCGGAGGCAGGGTCGCTGCCGACGATGATGACGGCAAGGCGCGGCAAGACGCCCGCCGCCTTCAGCTCTGCGACGCCGCGTGCAGCATCTTCCTTTATCCGTGCGGCAAATTCCTTGCCCGAGAGAATCCGTGCCATCATGCTCTCCTTTATACCATATAGCTGATCCACGTAAAGACAAAAATCGCAATCGAGACGATGCCATTGCGCATGAAGTACACCTGCGTCACGCGTGAGAAGTCCGTTGGCCCTGCGATGCGGTGCTGGTAGATGAGTGTCGCTGCTGCAATCGCAACGCCGATGAAATACGGCCAGTGCAGATGCATCATCGCGCCGAGAGAGATAAAGAGCAGGATCGAGAGAACGTGCATCGCCCGTGCGATCTGAAATGCGCCGCGTGCACCGAACGACACCGCGAGGGAGTGGAGTCCCTGACTGCGGTCAAATGCCTCGTCCTGCGCCCCGTACATCGCGTCGAACGCAGCGATCCAGAGCGCGACCGCGAGAAAGAGCACGAGCATCGGCAGCTCGATTTTCCCGCTGACCGCAACCCAGCCGCCCGCCGGCGCCATGCCAATGGCGATGCCGAGGAAGAGATGTACCCATCCTGTCACGCGCTTCATGTACGGGTAGATGAGGAAGGGCACAGCGGCGAACGGCAGGAGACGGATGCAGACCGGATGCACCTGCAGCACGGCGAATATAAGCACAAGGAGGCACACGCCGATAAAGACGAGCGCCTCCTTCTTCGTGACGCGCCCCTGCACCATCGCACGGTAGGCGAGGCGGGGCTGCTGCTTGTCATACTTTAGATCGGCGAGGTTGTCGAGAGCGAGTGCCGCCGACCGTGCCGCCGTGATGGCGAGCACGACCCAGCCGAGCGTCCCGAGCGGCGGATCGCCGCCTGCGGCGAGGAGTGCCCCCATGAGGGCAAACGGCAAAGAGAACACGGTATGGTGAAACGCTGTGTTGTTTATATGCGCCCGCAGGCGCTCCATCCACCAGCTCAATCCAGACCGAACTCCTTCCACCGCGCCGTCACGCGCTCCGTGATCTCCTTCGACATCGTGATCTCATCCGGCCACTCACGCGCATGGCCTTCCTCCGGCCACGTCTTCGTCGCGTCGATGCCGAGCTTCGACCCCCACTTTGCCATGGGCGAGGAGTGGTCGAGCACATCGAGCGGTCCCTGCACGATCTCGAGGTCATATTTCGCGTCGATGTTGTTAAAGACGCGCCACCAGACTTCCTTCATGTTCTGCACATCGACGTGGGCATCCACGACTATGATCATCTTCACGTTCATCATCTGTCCCATGCCCCAGAGCGCGTGCATGACCTTGCGCGCGTGCATCGGGAACTGCTTCTTGATGGAGACGACGACGCAGTCGTGGAACACGCCCTCGAGCGGCATGTTGACATCGACGACCTCGGGCAGCATCTGCTTCAAGAGCGGCAGGAAGATGCGCTCCGTCGCCTTCGCGAGGAAGCAGTCCTCCATCGGCGGGCGTCCGACGACCGTCGCGGCGTAGATGGGATCCTTACGGTGCGTGATCGCCGTGATGTGAAAGACGGGATAGTCGTCTGCGAGGGAGTAGTAGCCCGTGTGGTCGCCGAACGGTCCCTCACGGCGCATCTCGTCCGTGTCGACATAGCCCTCGAGGATGATTTCCGCCGTCGCGGGCACCTCAAGATCGACCGTAACGCACTTCACGAGCTCGACCGATTTATGCCGGAGGAACCCCGCAAAGACCATCTCGTCGATGTCGCGCGGCAGCGGGGCCGTCGCCGCATAAGTCACGACGGGATCCGTGCCGATGGCGACTGCCGCCTCGATGCGTTTGCCGCCCTGCGCCTTCATCGCGCGGAAGTTCTCCGCTCCGTTCTTGTGGATATGCCAGTGCATCCCCGTCGTGCGGCTGTCGTACTTCTGCAGGCGGTACATGCCGACGTTGCGCTTGCCCGTCTCAGGATTCTTCGTAAAGACGAGCGGCAGCGTCACAAAGGGGCCGCCGTCATCCGGCCAGCACTTCAGAATGGGGATCTCGTCGAGATTCGGGTTCTCCGTCTCGATAACTTCCTGACATGGTGCATTTTTCACGTACTTCGGGAAATTGATCGCCTTGCGCGCCATCGGGATGAGCGTCATGAGGTTCATCTTGTTCTGCAGGGAGATGTGCGGGATCTTTAGAATCTCCGTCAGCTCATCTGCCACGTCGTCGAGCTTCTCCACGCCGAAGGCGAGTGCCATGCGCTCGTAGCTGCCGAACGCGTTCATGAGGACGGGCATCTTTGAGCCCTTTACATTCTCAAAGAGCAGGGCAACGTTCTCCGCGCCCTCACGCTTCGAGATGCGGTCCGTGATCTCCGTGATCTCGAGCTCCGGGTCAACCTCCGCCGTGATGCGGCGGAGCAGCCCGCGCTCCTCAAGTGCTGCGATGTATTCGCGCAGATCCTTATATGCCAAGGTATCCCCTCCTAATATATCGTATTTCTTCTGCGTAACGTGTCCGCCAATCTCCTATTTTCGGAGGATAAAGCGGACGATCAAATACCCCACGCCGTAGAGCGCAATCATCGGCACAGCGATCATCGACTGCGTGAATACATCGGGTGTCGGTGAGATCACAGCCGCGATGACGAACGAGAGAAAGATGACGATGCGCGCGTACTTGCTCAGGAATTTTGACGTGATAAAGCCCAGTTTCCCAAGAATCGTAATGACGAGCGGCAGCTCAAAGACAAATCCGAACGGCAGGACGAACATGATGACGAACTCAAAATACCGATTGACGGAAAAGAGTGCCTCCAGTTCATCGTTGCCGAACCCCTTGAAGAACATGATTGCCGCAGGGAAGACGAGGAAGAACGAGAATGCCAGCCCGAGGAAGAAGAGCACCACCGAGACGGGAACAACGATGGCGAGCACCATGCGTTCCGACGGGGTGAGCGCGGGCAGAAAAAAGCGCCAGACGTGATAGAAGATCACGGGCAGCGCAAGAAGGAAGCCCACGACGACGGCGATCTTGATGTAGGTAAAAAACGCCTCGGCGGGCTGCATATAGTAGAGTTTTCCGACCGGCAGGGTCAGATAGTGCATGATGTCGCCGATGAAGTAGTAGCCGACCGCCGAGCCGACAGCGACGGCAAGCAGGCACTTGATGAGCCGCGAACGCAGCTCGGTCAGATGCGCGATGAGCGACATGCTGCCGTCGTCATCCTGCGGCGCGCCTGCGTCCTCCGGCGGCAGCGGCTTGACCCCCGTTTCCTGCACTGCAGGCACCGACGTCTCTTCGGCCGGGGGCGTCCCCGCGCCGTCCGCTTTCATTTCCTCTGCCATGGATCAGATCTTTTCCTCTTTTTTTGCATTCTCGGGCAGCTGCTTCGTCTCATGCGTCACGTTGATCTCCGCCGGCGGCTCGTCCTTTGCACTATTTGCCGATTTAAACTCCTTGATGCTCTTGCCGAGCGCCTTCCCGATGTCAGGGAGACGGCCGGGGCCAAAGACAACGAGGCCGATGATCAAAATAAGTACGAGTTCGGGAACGCCCAATCCAAACATAATATCCTCCTAAACCATGCCGTTCGGCACAATATCATCGTGATGTTCTGCGCAGCCGTGTGAGGGAAGCTCAGTGATTCCTTAGGACTGCCTCGTCTCCGCGGCCTTCTGCTCGGCGCGGTGTGCCTCGACCGCAGCAGCTGCAGTCTCCGCCGTCGGCGAGGTCGCCG
>ERZ773046.1557-NODE-1557-length-12771-cov-4.871579_pt1 | contig 12771 bp, 9 predicted proteins | sample MGYA00580634_ERZ773046 | MGnify/ENA primary metagenome ERZ773046 (study PRJEB29015, sample SAMEA2738127) | human oral metagenome | biome: human oral; feature: human-associated habitat; material: saliva | place: China | collected 2159 ... | reverse complement strand
TCTTAATGGTAAGTTCGGTGATGATATAACATACCCATCTTTAATTCTTAGAAGAAAGAATAGTGATATTCCTGATTATGCAACATATATTGGTGGTAATCGTTATTTATGGCGAGATTTGGTTAATATTGGTGATAGTCGTTCAAGGGAATTAAATGATTTTATATTTGCAAATGGACATTTCTATGTTACACAAAGTATTAATTTTTACTTAAAACGTCAAGACCCATTTTCTACAAATGGCTTATATTTTGATGGTGATGATAGATATCCTGCATTTCCTAATGACCCGGCGGGCATTAAACAACCTGAAAATAATTACTTAACAAAAGATACAACAGTACCATGTTAAAATTTAAAGTTACAAATAGTAAAATGGGTGTTGACCTTAAAAGATTAGACATAATAAAGATTGAGCGACAAGATGGCACATCAATTGATGTGCCTGATGGAGATTTTGGCTCTGTCATAAATCATTCAGATGATGTTACGTTTAAGTTTTGGGTTAAAGATTTATACACGGTACAAGATGGAAGTCATTTAACAAGTATCACAGAAGTCGTAATTAATAATGATGATATTGAACATCCTGAATTGTTTAAAAAAGTAAATCAAATGCAGGATGTTATTGTTACGTCCGCATGTAGAGCTAATAACTTCTTTACAATTAATGTAAAAAAAGAGATTGAATTAAATATCAATAAAATATTCGTTGAAACTCGTTATAACTTAATTAGGTATGTTAACAATCGATGGGAGAAAATGAGTGTGGATAGAGCTTGGCTTGATTCTGCCATTGAGAAAGCTGATAAATATCAGTTAATTGAAACAAATCAAGCTGCTTATGGTAAGAATGGACGTGACATCTTGAATAATGATGGTGAATTAGTTTCAGACAATACAATTTTTTACTATGAAAATGATACATGGAATGATATTAGTTTGTTTGGAGATAATTTAGAGGGTTGCTTAATTGGTTCAAACATAAATTTTAAATCCATACATGAATATGATAACACTGAGCGGAAAGCAATAAAATTGGATAAAGATACAATTTATTATACTCGTGAAAATTATGTTATTATTTCCTTTAATGGAACACATTTTTTTGGAGCGCCAAATGAGGTAAAAAAATTAGATGGGGGTGAGGAAATTAGCATGTATGCTACAACAAAATATGGGCGAGAAATAATCGAAGAAATTGATTATCCAAAGATTTACTTGTATCTTAACAAATATAATGATTCAACTCAATCATTGGAACGATTAAGAATCGAAAAAGAGTGCCATATTGAAAATGAAACAAAACTTAGTTTTAATTATGACAAATTTAGTACTGATGGTGTTGTTGTTGATGAAGTAAGTGAATGGGTTTTAAGAGATAATGCTTTACCTTTAAATGAAAAGAATATAACGAAAAAAAGTCTTGGTGATGATATTTCGATCTTTAATAATAATGTGTTCCCAAATGGAATTGTTCATAATTCAAAAGATGATATACCATTTCAAGAAGGTTCATTGGGTAGTTTAATTGTAAAAAGGGGTAATTTAATGTACGATGATCCTTATGGTACATTTGACCTTGTATTTGATACCGCAGTAAACATTGTTCAAATTCCGTTAACTCAAAAATTTGAGAATGATTTACATCATAATGATATGTTAAAGACAAATTTTGTTGAAAAGGCAAAATCCACGATGATAAATCCAATAATTGATATGGAAAAAGATTTATATACTCCTGCAATTCATAAAGGGAGCAATAAAGATGGTGAATATTCACATGTGAATGCTAAATATGATGATGCATATAAGATTATTTTTAACTTACATTTTAGAGAACATCGTGATACTATTGATGAGAATGAAAATAAAGAAGAATGGAAGTGTAAAAGAGATTGTTATTGGAACGGAACGAGAGTATTGGAGAAAGATCTTGATGAAAATAAAGCCAAAGAACTCGGTAAAAAGAAGCTAAAAGTAATTGATTTAAATGGGCGTGTGTTTAACTACCCATTAGATAAAATAGACATATCAGAAACTAATAAGTACGATTATTTCAGCTATTATAAGAATGCACCTTCAACAAAACTTGAAAGTAAAGAAACAAAGAATTACGATGGTAATATTGACTATGATATAAAAGAAGCTGATTATAAAGAAAAAAGAGAAAAACGAAATGAATTAAAAGAATATCAATCTGATTTATTATCTTATCTTGGTTTTAACAATAATGATGTGAAGTATCAAAAGAGTAAATTAAAGAAATCTTTCTTACGCATATCATTTTATGATTCTGATAATGTTGCTAATCAAAACTTATTACATACTTCAACAATTTTTATTGATAGTGGTGAATTATTTGCTAAATATATCAAAAATATTGATACTGAGGAAGAATATAAGACTAATGCAACAGTTAAAAATATAAAAACTGGTAAGACATATAAGAAAGGGTCTATAATAGACGTAAATGAATATAATAGTTTAGCTTTAACGGTTGAAAATGGGCAAGAAGATGATCATAAGAAAAAATGTTTGAATAATGGTGAACCATTGGCTGTAATTGGAACGTCATTAACAGACAAAGAAAACTATACAACATATAATGTAACAGGCGCTCGTGTAAATAGAGAACCAATGCGTAATGAAAAATTTAATAAAAAAAATGAAAAAGTTGTTATTGATGTTGATAAAGGGGATTTAGGAGATAATATTGATGAACTTGAACGTTTGAGAATGAGTTCTCAGTTTGTCGTTACTGATAAGTATAGCTCTAAACATTCAAGTGAAGGGTTTTATTTTTATACGTATAAAACTAATAATGGTGGTGTCTTTCCAAATGATATTTATATGAGAGTAGAATTTAATCATGCAGGGTATGGCCGTACCATACCATTTATGATGCCATACATTAGAAAAAGCGAAGAAGAACCAACAATAGGTACAGACCGATACAAGAAACGTAAAGATGAAGGTAAAGGAAAAATAAAAACCTTTGATGATATTTGTTATGATTGGTCTGAAATTGACTTTGATAAAGACTCAAATACATTGAAAGAAGATGATAAAATTGGGTATAGTACGGCAAGATATATGAAATATTGTCACATAAAATGGAAATATCGTTATGATAAGGCCACACAGAAACACATTTATTATCTTGACCCAGATGTTTATGGCGAAAGTGTCACTACTAAAAATGGGCATGGGCATAATATAATATTAAATCTATATGAAGGAAAGATAAAATAATGAGAACAATTAATTACAAAGTAAGTTACGAGAAACTAATTTCGAGGTTGCCTGGTTTATTTGCTTTCCTTGAAATAGATGATAATGGGAAGTCAGAAATAGTAAAAGCCACTCGAGGTAAAGAAGGTAATTATGGGCAAATAGTAGCCAATATTAACTACAATGAAGGTGGTTTTAATTATACCTGTAAAGACGGAACAGACCTTAAAGTGTCTAATGGTGAGCATTCATACCGCTTTCTAATAGACACTTATTATCGTGCAATAAAAGATAAGGAATGGGATAGAATTAAGACTACTGAATCAATCGGTGATTTTAAGATTTATAACTATGAATATAAAGAGCCATTCTTAAAATTTATGGAACGTGGTATTGGCATAAAACATGTTGGATTATCCGAAGAATTTAATGGCAATACATCTTGTGGCGTTCAACAAACAGAAAAGTTTCCATTAGCTCCTGACTATATCTATTTGGGTGAGGCAAAAAACATGTATGATAGAATCACCAAACTTAAAAAACAAGTAGATTTTTATGAAAAGCATACAAAGCATAATAAAGATGATAGAAAATATTATGAAGCTTTGAAAGAAGAGTTTAGAATGCGTAATGGGGCAAAACTACTTATTATTTTGCGTAAATTTATTGGTGAAGCTGAAGAAATAGCAACAGAATACTATGGTTATGCTTATGGCACAAATTTACAACTTAAATTTAATGTTTATTTAACTAATACTATTAAAGATTTAGGTATTGTTACTCCATATATTCAAGAGTGGATACCAGGAAAAAGATATTATGAGGGAGATGTTGTTTATCACGTTGATGAAAACGGATATGGCTTGACTTGGACTTGTACTTTAGAGGCTGAAAAGAACAAAACGACTAATCAAAGAAAAGATGCGTTTGGTAGATTATATACAGAAGGGCAATATGAAGAAGAAACCGAATTAATCTACTTTGAAAATGGTATGAAGTCACCATTAGGGGAAAAAATAGATAAAAATTGGTCTCCACAAAGTTTAAATTGGGTTAATAAAAACAATATTTCAGAAAATAGATACAAGTACGCTGTAACAGATGAAGAATGGAAAGATAACAAGAACCTAAGAGCAGGAAAACAAGAAAGTATTAAAACACTTAGGGGTACTGTTAATTCACATTTGACATCATTACGACGTTTTGAAACCTATATGAATAAACTTGATGAAGTAGAGAGGCCTGAAAATTTTAAAGATTGGTTATGGTTTTATCGTAAAGGTCATATTAGTAACCGAGAAGCAAAATATGATGAATTAGGTAATCTTGCTGTGATGATAGATAATAATGGTGACACACATGCAGATACTATTGCAGCAATTGTTAGAAATGGTGATAAAAAATCAAGTGGCGTACAAGTTGATGGGTCTAATACCAACATTGAGTGGGAAGGAAAAACTGCAATCAATCTTTCCGTGTGGGGGGATGTTATAACAAATATAACGGCAAAAAACAACACACAAACAAATACAGGAATAATTACCTTTGAATATATGTTAGGTGTGCATTTAAAGGCTGATAGAGATGAACGAGATGGTTTATCTTGGTATAGTAAAGATGATGATTTAAATTACAAATATTATTTCACTAATTTTAGGGCAGATACTGAAACAAAGTATGGTAAGAATCAAGGAGTGAAATATACTGAATCTTATATTTATTATCGAAATAGTGATGATGGTGAGAATAGTATATGGAAATTAGTAGATGAAAATAAGTTTGATGCTTATATTAATGGTATGTTTGATAAGGATTATAAACCTCAAAATATAAGCAAAGAAAAAGGGGCAAACTATTATATGTTATATGATAAGATGGAGTTTGATACCTCTAATAATATTGATGTATATGAGTTTCAGATTGGTCCGCATAAAAATGAAGTTCCATATTTAAAATCAACTTTTGAAGCAAAGGTTGATATTACACATGTAGATTTTGAAGATACACCATTAATTCGCTATGATTATTATAATGGGGTTACTTTTCAACCTAAGGTAAATGATGATGTAAATATTGAGCGTGGGGTCACACAGGCATTTGAAAAACACATCAAATTTAGTGAAATAAAAACATTGGAAGATATGGAAAACTATGCAAACGGTGGTTTTTTTGTTATTTCCAAAGAAGATTTAGATTTACGATAAATACTCAAATAAAATATAGCATGAATAATACTTATGGGTCAGTAAGGCCATCAATTGTTGATATAAAAAATGATGTCGAGATTTTTTTTCATTATAGACCAACACGCAATAGTGAAAGTGAGACATTTTCTAAGTTTAAAAAGGTTTCTGATGTATCATCAATGCTATCAGTTGCCAATTTTGAAGATGAGAAGGAGGAAACGTCAGATTTTAGATTACCTGGTATGTATAATTTAGCATTGCCTGTTTCAATTTTTTCAAATGTTGGATTTTATACCATTTACATTAGACCAAAAGAAATTAAAGCAAAGATATTAGATATTGGTGTGTTAGCAGCATATAATGATATTAATGGTATTATTATTGATATGAATGAACAAACTGACCAATCTAATCTTTTCCAAACAGATAACCTTAATGGCTATCGAATTGATTATTTTGAAGATGATGGTGATGGCTTAAAAAGACAAGATTATTATCGTATTATTACAGGTTGCAATAGATGTGAGCCAATTACTCAAAACTTATCATCATCTAATAGTAACTCTAATGGATATAGATTTAATTCAAGTGGGTCATTGTGTTTCTTAACTGTAACACCAAATTCAAGTCCGAGTTATAAGGCAGGTGAGAATCCATTTATTGGTTCGCCAAATCAATTGATTAGAATTTCTAATACAAAATTTGATCCATTAATGGTGGAAGTTGAAATATGCCGACATGATATTGAAACTCTTAATACGGCAATTGATGGTAATCAGATTCGTTCTCTTGATAATGGTCTGCTTACAACATACAATGAAAATGGAGAAATTTATTCACAGAAAGAGTTCTTCTCTCTTAAAGATAATTACACTCAGAATGATAGATATGAGGTTAAGAAAGATAGAACAGGTAATATTGAGTTTTCTCCTAATTATGATGAAGTAATGGGTGATTAAAAATGGGAAAAAGATATACAAAATTTAATAGTAATTATCTAATGCGTTCCAACCATCAAGACACTAAGCTTGGGCGGATAATGGAACGAGATTGGGTAACAACTACAGGCATGAATGTCCTACGTTTCGGTAGTGGGCGTAGAATTTGGTATAATAGTGGTAGTTTTGTATTTACTACCTCTAATATACCAACATACCATAAGAAGCATAAACTTACAACAGAGACAAAGGAATGGGCTTGGGACGATGTATTAAATGCTGATGGAACAGTTAATAATATTGCACCAAGTTTTAATACAAATGATTTAAGAGATTATGCATATTATGGTTCATGTGTTGAGTTAATACGTGCAACGATAGAAGAAATTGTATCCGATTTCCCTGGCTGTTTAACAAGCACTAATGAACGGCCATTATCAAATTCTACACGAAACGTTGTAGATATTAATACCATTCCAAATTATGTACCATCTGATTTAGATATTAGTTATGAGCTTAAAAGTGGTGATGCGTACATATATGTAAATGGGGAATGGAAAGGCCCATTGCCTAAAATCATTAGTGAAGAACGTGGAGAAATTGATTATAAAGTCGGTGATGTTTGTTATGATATATCTGACGGTCAAGTAAAAATTTTATGTAAGGAAAAAAATTCTGACATTAAATATTTTGAATCATACGGTATTCCAACAGGTATGTTTAACCAAATATATTATTACAACGGAAAATATTACAAATATGTTTACAAAACTAAACAATTTGAAGAATATAAAATTGAAGTTAATGATGATATAATAGACGGCTTTATATTAAAAAATCAATTTAACATTGACTTACACCATAAACGAGTTACGCTTGGGAAAAATGATAATCCAATGAGATTTATGGGGCAAAGCTATGGTAACTATTGTGTCATTGAAAATGGAAAAGATGATAATAAAATGATAGTTATTTCAAAGTTTGAAACCAATGATGAAAATGATAAAAAAGTTGTCTATAATATAGGTGATGAAGTTGATCATCAAACATACCTTAACTTTACCCCTGATGAAAAGGAGAATCTAAGAAAGAAAACATCGATTGCTGTTTATGAGATAAATGATGGGTTTGATGATATAAATTGCCCATCTAATAATGAGGGTAAAGTAGTAAAAACAATTAAAATTGAAACTTTTGGCCATAAAAAATACGAGATAAAGGCTTATTCAATACTTGGAAGAATTGTTTATACTTATATGCCGTCTAAAAAAGGTGACACAATAAGTTTACAGCCAACTACTGACCATATAAATGAGTATTTTTCTTCATTGGTTGGGTTTAAGAAACAATTATTACGACAAGACACTAAACCATTTTATTCAAATAGATTCATTACGCCAATAGAACATAATTTCAAATGGTACTATCCTGAGAAAGTATATATTTGGCCATCTGATGGGTATTGTATTGATGTGGATTCAATGGCTTTCTCTAATTTTGTAGAAAACCTATATGATATGGGTCAAAATTTCGACGAGCTATGGTCTGACAATCTATATCGGTCAATGACACACGAAGCAATTAAAAACTTTGACTGGACATATAGTCGTGAATATTATGATGGTGAAGCACAAGATAACATTGACGGTGGTGAACGAATGCAAAAAATTATTAGGGTTCTTGGGCGTGCATTTGATGATGTTAAATTATACATTGATACTATTAAATTAATTAACAACACAACTTACGATAAAATAAAAAATACACCTGATGGCCTATTATCGGATAATAATAACATTAAGGGGATTGATGTTGTAAGTACTATTAGTAGTGATTATGATATTAATACAACCATTACAACCGAGCAGCTTAAAAATATAACAAAATCTAATTGGTGGGTTCAAGATGAAAAAACTGATAAAACAATAAAGTACTCACAATTACCAAGATGGTATGTAAGGTATCGTGCAGAAGATGTATATCCTGATATCTGTGATAATGAATTTATGAGGCGATTGTCATTGAGTGCAAAAAGAATTATGAATACTAAAGGCACTCAACAAGCTATAGAGATGGTATTAGGGCTTTTCGGACTTGGGAAATATGATGAAAAGACTAACCCAAATGGGGAATATATTCTTGAAGAAGAGGCATATTATACCGAAAAAATGATACGTTATGACGAGTGTGTTGATGGTACATTAGATGGGGAAGAATCTTATGTAGGTGATAATTGGTCAGAAAATAAGATAACTGAATTTAATATTGATTGGAAAAAGGTAGATTCACATAAAAAAGGTGCGTTAGCGTCAGAAATAAATGCGAATAAACGTGTTGATTTACTTTATGATACAGACCCTTTATCAGGTGTTCCAATGCGAACCGAACTTCTTGGGCGACAAAATATTGCATACTTAGTCCCATATTATGATAACACACAGTTATATGATGGGGATTTAATCTTCCAAGGAAAAGGTGGATGGGGTAAAATGGTAAAAACAAGTGATGAAGAACAATATGATGATAAATTTGACTATCAAGAGACTTTATCTTATTTGCATGTTGTTGGGAATATTGGTGATATGCTTGCAACAAACCCAAATGCATTAGATGCAAATGCTATTTATTATGTCGTTAACCTTAACGATTATACAAAATATGACGAGAACCCACCTATGAATATTAACGGTGGTGTAACAATGTCACACTTCTTTATATTGGTTAATCATTATGAATCTCATAAGTTCTATGCGTGGAAAAACATTGTAGTAAAACCTCAATTAGATGCTAATGGTAATCTACAAATGGTTAACAAAACTGATTTTGAAAACATCTTTGGTAGTACTGTAGGGTCACGCGATTGGTTTTATTCTAAAAATGAATTACCTGATTCTGATAAGAATGACGTTGATAAAATCATGGGATGCTATGTGTATGCTTTCAAGAAGATGCAATATCTTGATAACATTTTCTCAACTAATGTTGCTAATAATCCACACGTAGGTTATGGTAAATATGACGATGGTCAAACCTTTATTGAGTACATGAAACTACCATTTAAACACCTTATTGATGAACAACTTATTGAAAATAGTTCTTTAAGTGCGGTTGCACAAAAATATCAATTTGATGATATTGGTAATAATGTTGAATACGATAAAATTCAAATAATGAATACTCGTAAATTAAATAATAAGGATGGTAAGACTGATTTTGTGCGTTACAATAAAGCCACAAATGGATTGACGACAGAATACACATACAATGAGGATAAATGCAACACACAGAAACGTTGGTATATTAACACAAAGGTTCTTACAATATCATATGTTAAAAAGAAGACTGATGGCAAAACATTAGATAATAATAGATTATTTAGTAATTACTTTAAATCAATTATTATGCCTTATCTAATGCAGGTTATACCCTCTACCACAATATTAAAATTAAAAGACTTTGTAATATAATGGCACGCTCTATAAAGGTTACAGAAGGTAATAAACAAGTTTTTGATATTAAGTTTGATGCACAAGGTACAGGTGATAATCCTGTAAAATTATTAGTTACAGTCGATGGTGCAACTGATAATGCATCATTCAAGGTATATTCTGCAAATGGAGATTGGTTTTCTTATGAAGTTGAACGTACTTATAATAATGTCAAGAAAAAAGACATTGTTCAAGTTGTATTAAGAGTTCGTAGAAACTTATCAACAGATGTGCGTTTAGGTACGTTGGTTGTGGAACATAATTGTGCTGATATTAAACAATACATCACATTAGAACAAGCAGGTATAATTTATTTGTTAGAAGAGACATCAACAAATAATAATTGGGTTTTTCAAATGACTCCTGATTTCCCGGAAGAGAAGATATTGTCGTTCAAAGCTACAAATGGAACTGAAACTTGGCATTTAAAAGAAATACAACAATATCAAACACTTTCAGATGATAATTTTAACGATTTAAATGAAGAGTATCTTGGGATAGGATGGAACGGAAAACCATATCAATGGGAAAATGATACACAATGGGCAAAAATGTCACAAGTTAGAGTACCATATGATGGGGCGTTTAAATGTAGAGTTGAAGATGGAAAATTCTATATTAAAAGCTTTGGCAAGGTTGATCTTTTACCAAAAGATAAAACACCTCATATGCGTTACTTTTTTATATTTTCACATTCTGATGTAAATAATAAGAACAAAGGTATGCTTGATGATGGCGGAAACACTTATGAAATTAAGAAATTATTTGTGTTTGATAAACATGATTCAACAAATACATATTAATAAAAAAAAGTGGGTTAATAGCCCACTTTTTGTTTTTTTTTATCTTAATAAAAATACATCTTTAGCATCTTGTTGTTCTGTAAAAATCGTTTTCCAAGGGAATGACGTATAAGAACGTGAATAATATCTTTCAAGTCTGTCACTACATTTTTTACATAGGGAGTCGTTTTTCTTCCAAGGTATTCGTATTAGCATACTGCAACAATGACAAAAGTCAGTGTCTTCATAAGAATTATTTCCATTTTTACAGAAAATTTCAGGATTCGGGTATTCATGTTCTTTCTCACCAAAGATATAAAGATATTTTCCATGTCTATGCTTCAAAATAAAAGGTAACATGAAATCATCTAAATCTGTATTCAAAGATAAACGACTAAGGATGTTATGTGCACCAAAATCTCCATTTTCTGTCAGATCTATTTTACTTGATACCATGGATTATTTGAAAATACTACGAACTTTGTCGAAGAAACTACGTTTATTTTTATTCTTGTTGGAACGAACATAAGAATCAACATTAACATCTTCACTATCAGCCAATAGAAGTGAGTAATCTTTATCTTTATCAGACACTTCATATGATTTAATAATTGATAGTAATTCTTTTGATGTGTTGGGGATATAATTGTTGATCACAGGAGAATAACCTTTTTTATTTTTATATTGCTCAATCATCTTATCAAGCGTTAGGTCACAATATTCATCTACCCAATCTCCAAGGAAATAAAAACGGTCAGCCACATTTCGTTGGTTTTTAAAAGCACCAAATAGAATAGGGTCTTTGTCTCGTTTTTCTTTTTGAACTTTACGTTCCTCAGCACCCGTATAGTCAGTGAACACAACATAAAATTCATCGAACAAATCTTTTGTTTTCTCAACAGTTTCTACTAAATCATCAGGAACTTCTCGCATATAACGAGATAATTCTATGATTTTTACAGATTTATCTGCGACATTCTCAATGTAATCTTCAATTTTGTCTTTGTAAACAAATGTGTCAATACCCATTTCAATGAGTTTTTCTTCTTTAATTAGAACGTCAACAAGAAAAGACAACTTTTTAAGGGATTCCTTTTGACCTAATTTTTGATACTTCTCAGCCAATTTTATAAAGATACCATAACTTTCCTTTAAAGCATCCGTAGTAATCTTGTTTTTAGCATTCTTTAGAAAGTCAAAGTATTGACTTGGAGTGATATTTTTCTTCTTTTCCATATTTAACTGATTAATAATTTAACAATTTCTCTTCATCGTTGGCAACATCATCATATGATGTAACTTCAATTTTATAAGTTCTATAATTGTTTGTAATCTCTTCATGATGATGTTTCATTGTTTCCATGTCCCAAAGTTCATATCCATGCCCTGTAATGTTTTCTCCCATATCTTGTTGAAATAAACTTCCACTATAAACAATAGGTACACCATTCTTTTTAAGTGTTTGATTCTTATGGATATGACCTGCCATCACACAGTCTAGTCCAATAAAATCCTTTGTGTCAATACCACTTTCAGTCATACGACCCATATCGGTAGTTGCTCCAACAACATCTCCGTGGTAAAGCCCAACAAATTTATGGTTAGGGTATTGTTCTTTCAAACCATCAAAATTTGGCTTTTTAAACATATCAAACATTGAGTAAATACACCAAACAACGCCATCGTCTACGATATAACCACTTTTGTAATTAAGTTCTTTATCAGCATATACAACATTAGGATATACACCCTTAATGACAAATGTTGGGGTAAGTGCATCTTGTTTATCCAAGTTGTTTTCCAACATATCGTGATTACCTGCAATGATGATTGTTTTACACATTGCATTAAAGTAGTTTAGCATTTCATGAAAGATGATTTCAGCTTCTTTACTGCTCTTTACTTTTTGGTGATAAATATCACCTGAGATGACAATGCGAACTTCATCTTTGTTATATTTTTTAACCTCTTTGTAAATTTCAGCAATTGCCAATTTCATACTTTCTTTCTGCTTCTCAAAGAAGTCGTTACGAATATGAATGTCTGCCAAATGAATTATTTTTTTAATCATATAATTTATTATTTAGATTAGAATTACATAAATAATATACTATAATATTATCTTATATCCAAATTAAAATAT
>ERZ773046.1556-NODE-1556-length-12772-cov-7.332311_pt1 | contig 12772 bp, 13 predicted proteins | sample MGYA00580634_ERZ773046 | MGnify/ENA primary metagenome ERZ773046 (study PRJEB29015, sample SAMEA2738127) | human oral metagenome | biome: human oral; feature: human-associated habitat; material: saliva | place: China | collected 2159 ... | reverse complement strand
CATCCGCGTGGACGGCAACGCGAACCCCGTCCTCTCCGCCGAGGATGCACGCCGCGTCCTCATCGAGAACGGAGCAAGCGGTTTCCTCGATGCAACGAATGTCGTCTTTATCCGCTAAGGGAAAATAAATACATAAAGCGCCGTATTGCTATGATAAAAATCATAAACAATACGGCGTTTGTGTGTTATAATACGAAGAAACTTCAGAAAAGGAGGAAACTATATGAAACTTAGTGCAAGAAATCAGCTCAAGGGCAAAGTCGTCTCCATCGAGAAGGGCGCCGTCAACGGCATCGTTCGCATCGAGCTCAAGGGCGGCGACGTCATCACATCCACCATCAGCATGGGCGCAATCGAGGAGCTCGGCCTCGAGGTCGGCAAGGAGGCGTATGCCGTCATCAAGGCAACGTCTGTCATGGTTGGTGTCGATCATCACCACAAGTGCTAAACTGCCTCGTGCAGTACAAAATCCCCGCACATCGGAACGCCCGGTGTGCGGGGATTTTTCATAGACTCAACGACACTCAAACAGTTCGATATACTTCTTGACCACCGTCTTCACATAATCTACCTGTCGCAGCGACAGGGTAGAGTAATGAGGCTTCTCACGTGTGAGCAACTGTGTCGTCTGTGCCACAACAGCACTTGAAATCTCCGTGTTGACGTTGATCTTGGCTATGCCGCGTGCAATACAGGCACGCAAATCCTCCTCTGGTGTACCCGATCCACCATGCAGGACGAGCGGAACATCCACCGCACGATGGATCTCCTCCAAGATATCCGTACGGATGTAAGGCTTCCCCTTGTAGAGGCCATGTACCGTCCCGATGGAGACAGCGAGCGCATCCACCTCCGTTGCTGCGATGAAGTCACGCGCCGCCTCTGGATCGGTGTACTGCTCCACATCCTCCGCGCGCCCTTCGTGCGAGTCCACGCCGACCCCGAGACTGCCGAGCTCCGCCTCCACCGACACACCGCACGCATGTGCCGCACGGCAGACCGCACGCGTGTTGGCGACGTTCTCCGCAAAGGGAAGCGCGGAGCCGTCGTACATGACCGAGCCAAACCCCGCCTTGATCGCGCGGCAGATGACATCGACCTCGCTGCAGTGATCGAGGTGCAGGCAGACGGGCACATCCGCTTCGCGCGCAAGCGACGCCGCGATGGCGTGCGCGGTCTCGAGTGACATGTTCGCCAGATACGCCGCACCAAAGGCCGCGATAACGGGTGCCCCCATCTCCTCACCCGCCGCGATGCAACCGCGGAACGTCTCATAGCTGTAGCAGTTGAAGGAGCCGACAGCATAGTGCTTTTCATACGCGGGTGCAAGGATTTCCTTGAGATTTACCAGCATTCCAATACGGCTCCTTTCATCTGTACAATATTCCCAAAATCACTTTTCAGCAGAAGCAGCTTGTACAGGAACCGTCTGCATGAACTCTGCGAATTTTTCTTTCCACCACTTTGCTCGCGCCGTTGTGCCGTGTCCGACCGTCTCTTCACTTTCCGGGATGAGATAGAGGGACGCATGCTGAATACGCGGAAGCTCGCGCTCCATCACGCCGAGAGCGGGCGGATTCCGCTCATCGTCTGCGGAGTTGATCGCAAGGACGTATGCGCGGATATTTTCGAGGTGCTTCGGATTGTAGTCCTTGGACGACTCCCACTGGTATAGGAAGTCATTCGTATCCATGCTAAACGGAGCGTTCAGCCGCTTTTCGATAACGGCATTGGCCGCATCGCTTGTCGGCGCGAGCTTTTGCAGTGCCTGACTTCCGCCGTTCGTTGCAAGACCGTAGAACACGGAGGTAAACTGCGTAATCGCAGGCTGCTCCGTATAGTTCCCATCCTGCCATGCAGGATCTCTGCGGATGCTCTCACTGATGAATTTGCGCATCATCCAGTTGCGCCCCGACATCTCTATCGGCATGGATGCCATCGGAACGAGAGCATCCATGAATTCCGGATAACGAATCCCCCAGAGCCATGTCTGCATGCCGCCCATCGAGTTGCCGATGATGACGCGCAGATGCTTCACGCCAAGCCCCTCCGTAACCAGGCGATACTGCGCAGACACCATATCGTCATAATTGTACTGCGGAAAGCTTGCCCGCAGGCCATCGGACGGTTTGCTCGACGCACCTGTCCCGATCGCATCCGGCAGAATGATGTAGTAGTTGCGGGCATCCAGCGGCTGTCCGTCAAGAAACAATTCCCCGCCGAAATCCTTGCCCAGCATCTTTGCGCCAGAGCCGGTCGTCCCATGCAGGATCAGCACCGCCTCATTCTCTGGACTGCCGAGCGTCGTATAGCCAATGTGAAGGTCAGGGAAAACCTCCCCCGTGTGGAACGTGAAGTCCTTCGCCGTCCACACATCCGATTTCTGCATATAGTATTGAACCTGTGATGCAAGCGCGGTCGACATACTCAGCAGGAATACAGACACCAGCGTAAAGACGCAGCGTATCAACGACCTCATACGATTACCTCCTTGCTCATAGATGTTCTTTCCTTACAAGAGCCCCGGCAGCGATGTTGTGAACATGCTGAGAATCAGGACGACGATGAGTGCCGTCACGCCGGAGATCGTCCCCCCCACCGTCCACACACGCATCGTGCCGGGCACATCAAATTTTCCGAAACGGTTGATAACCCAAAAACCGGAATCGTTCGGTAGAGAGAGTCCGATGCCGCCAGCACAGATTGCGAGTGCTGCAAGCAGCGGCGATACTCCCTCAAGACCAGTGACAACCGGTGCAAAAATTGCTGCCGTTGTCACAAGTGCAACGGTGGTAGAGCCCTGCGCAGCGCGGAGTACCTGACTGATGATGAATGCTGCGACGAGAACCAATGCTCCTGTACCATCAGTCAGTCCTGTCATGCCCTCGACAAGCTGTTTGCCGATACCCGTCTCGTTGATAATCTTGCCAAAAGCACCTCCTGCTCCCGTAATCGCGAGAATGATCCCCGACTGTGTGCATGCTTCATTTACGAGGTCGTTAAAAGACTCCTCCAGATACTGACGCAGGCAGAAGAATCCCATGAAGAGGCCAAGGAGGAGAGCGATATTCTTATCGCCAATAAACACGAAGAACGTATGTGCGGCCGTCCCTTTATCAAGGAACATGCCCGCGACCGTGCCGAGAAGGATGATGAAAATGGGGAAGAAAATCAGGAAAATTCCCAGCTCGCCGGACGGCAGCTTCTTCGTCTCTTTTTCCCGCTTCTCCTCCTCACTCAGTTCATCGGCAAATGCGTTGGCAAAGTCGTTCTTGTATTCCTCACGGGTTCCGAGATACTTCCCGTAAACCACCCCGCCGACAAGGACACCTGCTAGACTGGCGATAATCGCATAGAGCAGGAACCAGCCAATGTTGACGCCCATGGTCGCCGCGACGGCAATTGGGCCAGGTGTCGGGATAACCATGGCATGTGTCGTAATTAGACCGACGGCAAGCGCCGTAACGAGCGTTGCAAAGGGAACACGCCCCTGCCGCGAGAGCGTCTTGACGAGGTTGACGAGAATGACGAATGCCGCATCAAAGAATACAGGGATCGAGACAATATACCCCGTGAGTGCAATCGCCATCGGAGTGTTCGCCGTTCCTGTTACACGTAACAGCAAGGCTGCAATCTGGCTGGTACATCCGGACACATGGAGCAGTGACCCAAGTGCCACGCCTAGGACAATGATAATCCCAATGCCCTGCATCGTCCCGCCGAAGCCAGCTGCCATTGCAGCTGCCGTCTTATCGAGCGGCATTCCAGCGAGGATCCCCATGAGCAGTCCACCAAGCAACAGAGCAAGAAATGGATGCAGTTTGAATTTAATGATGGACACTAGTACAAAAACGAGTGCCACAAAGAAAATGGCCAAAAGCACACCGAGCATAATTTCGCCTCCTAAAAAGTACTATTCCCTGTGTAGAAGAAATATTTTGCTATCAATCCTCGATCTCCGCGATGCAGACCACCTGACTGGAGTCGAGTCCTACGATGCGGAGCGGTGCATTGAAGAAACGCACGATCTTCTTGCCCTTCGGAATCTCCGAGAGATGCATATCTTCAATCGCTGTACAGAATTTCCCTGAGTGGTAGCCGAGCAAATGCTGATGGCAGTGTACGGGCGACGCACTCTCCGGCACCTTTTTCGACGGAGAACCCACTGCGAGGAAGTCCATGCCGATCACGCGGAGATGGGGGAACGTCTCAGTCAGGTAGTCCCCCGCGCTCGGTGCAATATAGGAGCCCTCATACTGATATACCGTCGGCTCCTCCGTCCGGTAACGCTCAAGCCCGGTGCGGATCAGCGCAGCGGAGACGCTGCCCAAGACATCGGCAAATGGCTCTAGGTCTTCCCTTGTGACGCCCTCTGCCAGTCCTTTCGGAATGTCCAGCACAGCAACCTTTTCATGGCAGAAATAATCCATCGACAGTTCGTTGATGCTCAAACCATCCTTAACAAAATGGCGCGGTGCATCCATATGCGTACCAAAGTGATTCGGCAACTCCGAGACGAAGCTCGCAAACGGCGTCGCCTCACAGACATCGGTACACTGCCGCGTCTTTACCACTGGCTCACCAGGCCACGCAAGATCCTTTGGATCAAGTGGATGTGAGAGAAACATAAACATGATACGTTGCCTCCTTTTTCGATTCGATGAATATTCCTGCTCAGAGCTACCACCGAAACAGCACATTGTAAAGCAGTCCGGCTGCTGCACCTCCGAGCATGGGACCAACGATGGGAACCCATGCATAGCCCCAATCCGATCCACCCTTTCCGCGGATGGGCAACATGGCATGAACAAGGCGAGGTGCGAAGTCACGAGCCGGGTTGATCGCGTAGCCCGTGAGCCCGGCAAATGCCATCACACCGCCCGCCACACCGGCAAAGACGAAGAACATTGCAACGCCTCCTGCCGGCTGAAGATGGGAAAGCGACAGTAGGATAAACATGAGACTGAACGTCGCAGTCGCCTCAGCGAGACAGTTGCGCCATGGATTTCGAATGGACGGTGCCGTTGCAAATACTCCAAGTTTTGCCCCTGCCTCCGGCTCTTCATCGAGATGATCCTTCCAGACAAGCCAGACAAGAATACCACCGACATACGCACCGAGAAACTGTGCGATGAAGTAACCAGGAACAAGCGCCAAGGGAAAATCCCCACCGATCAAAAAACCGATGGTTACCGCAGGGTTGACATGTGCACCTGTCAGAGGTCCGAAGATGGCCGCGACAGCAACCATACCAAGCCCCCAACCGCACGCTGCCATGAGTCCGCCGGCACCGCACATTCCTGACTTTTTCAGCGAAATGTTAGCAATTGTACCAAGTCCCAAGATCATAAAGAATGCCGTTCCGACAAACTCTCCAAGATACAGATGAAAATGGTCCACGGAGTTCCCCTCCTTCACTGTCTGCACATCACGAAATGGAAAAACCTCACAGCAACATCTTTACCACGTCACGCAGTGTCTCGACCGCCCCGACGTTGCCGGGAAAGATGATATAGCTCATCCCCGGGAATTTGCTCTCCGCCCCCGTCTGCCAGACGGGAATGCCGGGCGCGACCTGTCCGAGTACAAGGGCGCGGCGTACGGATAGACCTTTTGTCCCGACATCACTCGACGTGATGCCGCCCTTGGCGATAAGGAATGCGGGCTGAACGCTGAGTCGCCGAACAATGCTCGTGAGTGCATCAGAAATCTGCACTGAAACACGCAGGGACTCCTCCTCTGAGCCTGCGTCGAACCGCTTGCGCCCCGTATAGACGGCGACGGTCATGCCATGACGAATTGCATCTTCCGTCTCGCGGATGATGCGCTGCAGCTCTTCCTCCAGTCTTGGCGTGTCTAAAACAAGCAGATGATTGAATTCGATGAATTTCACTGCATCGAGCTCACGCAGCTTTTCGAACTGCTCTGTTGTTTTCTTGACATGCGAGCCAATAATGATGAGCCCGCCATTCGCGTTGCCCGGCACAACGAGCTCATCACGCCTAAGCAGAGGTTTGTCCGTAACGCCGCCGATGACCTTTGTCCATGCCGCTGCTGTACGAAAGAGAAAGTGCTTTCCCGCCTTCATCGCACGTATCATAGCAATCGCAAACACTTTTACATCCACATAATCTACGGCGTTCACGATGACCTTGCGAAAATCTGTTACTGCCATGAGCTGCTTTATGATCACGTCCACACGCATAGCACGCAAGTCATCGAGAGAGATGCTGACAACATCGGCCGCACGGAATGCGCCCTGCGTCTTTTCCTCGATGTACTCCTTCATATCGGACGACGTATAACCAAAGGTCTTATCCCGTGCAAACTCCGTATCCCCTGCCGGTGTCAGCTCCGCCCCCTCCTGTACGTAGTGGACATCGCCGATGGTAAAGCGTCCGCCTTCCTTGAAGAACGGCATAAGCACCTCGCCGTCGATGCGTTCCCCCGACTCCTCTAGTGTGCGGGCAAGTGTCACCGTCTCGAGTGGATAATGCCCGCGCAGAGTCGAGTCACTGCGGCTAATGAGCATGAACTCCTTCCCCGTCCGCCTTGCCTCTGCCGCCACCCGTGCCGCAATCGTGCGGTGCTCTGCCTCCGTCTGCGCCGTCTGGAACGCACGCGAGTTCGTGAGGATAAAGAACATCCTGTTTTCCTCGGCAAATCCTGCGGCGATGCTCTCCTCCGTCCAGTCCGTGTAGACGTGGATGCCGTTCACCGTCTGCACGCCCGTCGGATCGTCGTCAAGCACGATGATCTTGCGATCAAAGGCCTCACGTTCCTCGTTGAGTGCGGCGTCGACCTTCGCCTCGTCAACCGCGGGAATTTTTGCAAACAGTTCGTCCTTCGATACCTTCATGACCGACCTCCTCACGCCTCTTCGGATTTGACAACGACCCCGGAGATGCTCTCATAGAACTGAACGATTCCGCTGTGATCGTCCATCAGATGGCCTGTCGCCTTCAGACTGTGCATGATCTGCTGAAGCACGCCCGTGAGGATGAGCGGCAGCTCCATCCCCTTTGCTGTCTCCATGACGTTCGTGATATCCTTGAGATTGATCGCGATTGGTCCTCCCGGCTTAAAGTTGCGCGAATACATCATCGGCGCCTTTGCATCGAGCACCGTACTGCCCGCGAGGCCGCCGCGGATCGCCTCGTAGACCTTTTTGGGGTCGGCCCCCGCCTTCGTCGCAAGGATGAGTGCCTCCGAGACAGCAGCAATATTGAGATTGACAATAACCTGATTCGCAAGTTTCGTCACCGAGCCACTGCCGTTTGGACCCACGAGTGTGATTGTTTTCCCCATCGCCGCAAATACAGGACGTGCTTTCTCTAGGACTGTCGCCTCACCGCCGACCATAATCGCGAGTGTACCGTCCACAGCACCTGGCTCGCCACCGCTGACCGGAGCATCGAGAAAAGAACAACCATGCTCTGCCGCGAGTTCTGCGAACTCCTTTGACTCCACGGGCGTCACCGAACTCATATCTGCAATTATCGTTCCCTTTGCTGCACCTGCGAGTACACCATCCGCACCGCTGAGAATGCTGCGGACGATCGGACCACTCGGAACCATCGTGATGACCATATCTGCGCCCACAGCGGCTTCTTTTGCGGAATGTGCCGCCGCAGCTCCCTCTGCTGTCATCAGGTTCACCGCGTCTGTCACCACATCAAAGACAGTAACGGAAAAACCTGCTTTGAGCAGATTGTGTACCATGGGCTTCCCCATAATGCCAAGTCCGATAAATCCGATGTTTTTCATCTTCTACTCCTCCCATTTACAACAACACATATTATTCACCAACTAGTATGTAGTATACTAGGCATGACATAAAAAGAGCATATCCCTGCCTCTAAGCCATATTATCTTTTCAGACACTCACTACATTCCGACATTCTGCCTCACGACGTCACACCGAATACACGCGATGTCGCTTTCATGTGGAGCATAAAGGCGCGCATCGCATCCGCCCCATCATGACGACCAATACCGGCAAGAATTGCTGCGTGCTCCTCCCATGCCTCTGCATGTCGACGTGTATGATGGAGTGAAGTAAATACTGCTTGCTCGAGTTTTGTACGCATCTGCTCATGAATACGAATCAGATAGCTGTTCTCCGTCGCAGCTATGAGGAGCGTATGAAACTCCGTGTCCAACTTCATGAACTCGTAGTGCGTATGATCTCCTGCAATATAGGTACGACTCTTCTCCTGCACCATCCCCAGCTGCATAAGCGTCCTCTGCCGCAGAGACTCCGGAGCCTCCGCAGCGAGCCATCGAATACTATACCCTTCGATGGCAATGCGCGCTCCAACGATCTCACGAAGATCGTCTGTGGATACGGGCCGCACCGTCCATCCACGGTTTGCACGCACCTCGAGCAACCCCTCGTTCGCCAGCTGCATCACCGCTTCACGCACAGGCGTACGTGATACATCCAGCAGGTCAGCAATCTGCTGTTCCGAATATATCTCGCCTGTCTGCAATTCCCCCTTGATGAGTGCTGTTTTGAGGTACTGATATACTTGTTCCTTATAGGACACCTTCTGAATCACAGCCACCAACTCCCGTTGTATGTAGTATACTAGTTAAAACAAATAATTGCAACCATGACAAAAGTACGAAAATTGTTATATCGTTTATTGGCGTTGTTCGCGTGAACAATAAATAAACAAGAGTCTATCTACTCTATATAAAAAGCCCTATACTCCGATCAAAATCAGAGAACATGGCGTACATTGATTTGTGTGGGGTGATTATTCCTCCTCCTCATCCTCATGGTGCCGCTTGGGCGGGCGCGGATGATAGAGGCTCCAGTTCCAGTGGATCGCAGCGAAGCGGATAAGGAGGACGAGGAGGAAGGCGAGCCATGAGACGGCCTCGATGCCGAGAACGCCGCCCAGCGCGCAGAACACGAACGCGCCGACGAGGGACGCCGCCGCATAGACTTCGGCGTAGAGGACGACGGGCATCCGTTTCGCGAGCACGTCGCGGATCATGCCGCCGCCGACCGCCGTCGTTGCCGCGAGGAGGATGGGGAGGACGTAGCTGTCCGTTCCGCCGAAGCGGATGCCCGTGAGTGCCCCCGTGATGGTAAAGGCAGCAAGGCCAATGGTATCCGAGACGTTGAAGATCGTCAGGAGACGCTGACGATGCATGTGATGGAGCTCTGTCCACTGGTAGAGGAACGAGGTGGAGAGGGCAACGCCGATGGAGAGCAGAAAGTTCGTCGTATCGCGCAGCGCCATCGGCGGGGTCAGCCCGACAAGGAGGTCACGCACCATGCCGCCGCCCACCGCCGTCGCGAGGGCAAGCACGGAAATGCCAAAGATGTCCATGCGGCGCGACAGTCCGACCAGCGTGCCCGACACGGCGAAGGCGAGCGTCCCGATGATGTCAAAGAGACGCCAGAGATCGATTTCTCCCATGAGCATAGTTTGTCCTCTCCACTCCGCAAAGCCATGTCCTCAAGTTTCTGAAAAAGTACAATGTCTCCTCAACCAGTCAGAAAAATCCTCATAAGTAATTCGTTTGTCCACTAGAGCAATGATAAGTGACTCGATCTCATCGGCTTCATACGAAACATGAATTTCGTTGACTTCGAGCAAGACAAACATGCTGTGAAGCCCTGTCCTCTTATTGCCGTCGACAAAGCCATGATTACAGGCAATCGCATAGCATAGACGCGCAGCCTTATCGATGATGTTGGGATATAGATCCTCGCCGCCAAATGTTTGAAACGGTGCATGAACCGCAGAGTCAATCAGCCCCATATCCTTGATGCCAGGTTTAATAACAAAACACTGCTCTAACTCCCGATGAAAACTCAAAACATCCTCGCGGATGAAATGAATGTATTCGAGCTCTGCACTCATTTGTTTTCAAGGTCTTTATAGATCTGATAATTGCGCTTCATGACGCGCGCCGATGCCTCCTTGATTTTTTTGGCAATCGCAGGGCTTGTTTTGCTCGTCATAGCTGCTGCGGCAGGTTTCTGCACAGAAACGCTTGTCTTACTCATAATTCTCCCCCTTTATGGTAATTATAACACACGATAGTGCAAAGTGCTCCCTCAATCCTGCGCAAACAGATAGAGAATGACCTCCATCGGCGTGAGCGCTCCCGTCGCCGCCGAGCGTGCCCCCGCAGCGAGGAGATTTCCATCGCGGTCATAGACACTGCGTTCAAGGGTCAGACGATAGGTCTCGTGCGCGTCGCGGAGCTTTTCTCCCGAAATCCGATAGACCAGCATCTGCTCCGCCCCCACGGTACGTGCCGCCCTTGCCTGCGACGTCACATCGAGTGGGCCAGACGTATCCGCGGGCGCAAACACCGTCGCCGCGTTCCGCACGTACTGCGCATCACGCAGCACCGCACGCAGATAGGGCACATCCTCCGCGAGTGCGTCATCGACCTCCACCTCAATCGGCGTGAGATAGACCGTATGCCCCGCCGTGCGGTTCTCCTGCCCCACGAGAAAGGTCAGCGCGCCGCTGCTGTCGTGCGTGTCATAGAGACGGCGCAGCGCTGCATCCACATAGACGGTCATCGTATGCGGAAATGCCGCCGTCGTCCGCGCAGGCTGCCAGTCGATGCGCTCGCCGAAATGGTGAAAACCGAGCGGCGAGGGGAGCGCGTCCTTCACGGGATCACCGCGCATCACAACGCGCCGCAGGGTAAAGCGATCCTGATAGGTGCGGACAAAGTCCTCGTTCCCCACCGCAGGCGCACCGAACGTCGTCACAATGAGCTGGTCGGGGGAGACCCCGAGATCGGAGAGCCGTGCCGCTGCAAGAATGGCCGCCGCGCCGCCAAGGCTGTGCCCCGTAAGATAGAGCTTTTCCGAGGGATGCGCGCGCAGATCGGCAGCAAGGCGCTCTCCTGCCGTATTTCCCTCCGTGGCATCCGTAAAGAGTGCCGCCTGACAATAGTCAAGGAACCCACGGTGAACCAGCGGCATCCCGCCCCGCTCTTCCTTTGGCGTATCGCGCACCGCGAGGAACTCCGCCGGCAAGTGCCCGCCGAACGCAGCGCGTTTCATCCGCAGATCTGTCCATATATCGCTGCCGCGCTCCGTCCCGGGAAAAGCGATGAGATGCAGCTCTGCCCCATCGGCATCACGGCGCACCATGTGAAAGAAACGTCCAACCGTTCCGCGGTGCCCCACGGTCTCAGCGCCGACGATCTCCCATCCCGCCGCCGTCAGCCGCGCACGCAGGAGCTCAGAGAGCTCCCCGCTGTAGGCCGCCTCGGACGCCGCCGCCTCGACAAAGAGCAGCGCAGGGAGATCCGGGGCGGCGGCGAAGGCACGCAGCGGAAATACAAGCACGCAGAGGAGAATCACGAAATGCAATACCTTCATCAGCGCACCTCCCACACAATATATCTATCGCTATTATACCTGTTTTCCTTGAAATTTCATAAGAAAATCGCACTTGTCATACGCACCTGAGACTGATATAATACATACAGAAGGAACGCCTCAGGCGGTGCCTTTCCAGAATTCGCTGTTATCTTTTTAATAACCGCTCATTAGGCAAGACTGGGCGGTTATTTCTTTTGGGTTATCGCGAGTATGTAGCCTGTGGCAACGACCAAGAAAAGAATCGCTCCAATTTCAGACATCTCACTCACCCCCTCTCGGGGGAAAGACACCGCCGTTTGCTTGAGGACGTTCCATCTTTATTATATAGAACGTATGCTGTCATTGTCAAATATAATACGCAAAATAAAACCGCCGTGGACCCCCACGACGGTAGATTTTCAGATGGTGCGGTTGATGGGACTTGAACCCATACGTCTTGTGAACACTACCCCCTCAAAGTAGCGCGTCTGCCAATTCCGCCACAACCGCGTATAAAATATGGTGCGGTCGAGAGGACTTGAACCTCCACGATGTTGCCATCACTAGCGCCTGAAGCTAGCGCGTCTGCCATTCCGCCACGACCGCATATTGAGTTGTCAAGGGAATATCATCGAGCACAACCAGCGCATCCGCGCCGCACTGCCCGTAAGTCTCTAAATGGTGCGGTTGATGGGACTTGAACCCATACGTCTTGTGAACACTACCCCCTCAAAGTAGCGCGTCTGCCAATTCCGCCACAACCGCATGATATAAAAGTTGGTGCCGAGGACCGGAATCGAACCGGTACGATCTTTCGATCGGGGGATTTTAAGTCCCCTGCGTCTGCCTGTTCCGCCACCCCGGCGATAGGCAAAATGGAGCGGGTGATGGGAATCGAACCCACGTGACCAGCTTGGAAGGCTGGGGCTCTACCATTGAGCTACACCCGCATGGAGCTGGCGAGAGGACTTGAACCTCCAACCTGCTGATTACAAGTCAGCTGCTCTACCGATTGAGCTACGCCAGCAGCAAAGCACAAGCGGCGACTGCCGCAGACGCTGTCCCCAAGGGATAATAAGTGGTGCCTCAGAGCGGAATCGAACCACTGACACGGGGATTTTCAGTCCCCTGCTCTACCAACTGAGCTACCGAGGCATCGGATATATAACACAATAGCGTGTAATATGCAAATGGCGACCCGAAGGGGACTTGAACCCCTGACCTCCGCCGTGACAGGGCGGCATTCTAACCAACTAAACTACCGGGCCGTAAAAGGTAAGCACCTATGGTGGGCGATGACAGGATCGAACTGCCGACATCTTGCTTGTAAGGCAAGCGCTCTCCCAGCTGAGCTAATCGCCCATAAAATGGTGACCCACCACGGAATCGAACCGTGAACCTACTGATTAAGAGTCAGTTGCT
>ERZ773046.1552-NODE-1552-length-12783-cov-14.949246_pt1 | contig 12783 bp, 9 predicted proteins | sample MGYA00580634_ERZ773046 | MGnify/ENA primary metagenome ERZ773046 (study PRJEB29015, sample SAMEA2738127) | human oral metagenome | biome: human oral; feature: human-associated habitat; material: saliva | place: China | collected 2159 ... | reverse complement strand
GCAACTGGCGCAACCAAATGACCTTGGATGAATTTTTGAAAGCCAAGAAAATTCCGGGTATTTCCGGGATTGATACACGTGCTCTTACCAAGATTATCCGTAAGCATGGTACTATGCGTGCAACCTTGACCCATGTTGGGGACAGTATGGACCACGTGACGGACCAGCTCCAAGCAACAGTCTTACCGACAGACAATATCAAACAGGTTTCTACTAAAACTTCCTATCCAGCTCCAGGAGTTGGTTTAAGCGTGGTGTTAGTGGACTTTGGTCTCAAGCACTCAATCCTACGTGAACTTTCTAAGCGTAACTGTAACGTGACGGTTGTTCCTTATTCAACAACGGCGGAAGAAATTCTCCACCTCAATCCTGATGGGGTTATGTTATCAAATGGTCCAGGTAACCCAGAAGACGTTCCACAAGCGCTGGATATGATTCGTGGTGTGCAAGGGAAAATTCCAATCTTCGGTATCTGTATGGGGCACCAACTCTTTGCAATGGCAAATGGTGCTAAGACCTATAAGATGAAATTTGGACACCGTGGATTTAACCACGCGGTACGTGAGATTGCTACAGGACGTGTAGACTTTACCAGCCAGAACCATGGTTATGCAGTCAGCCGTGAGGACTTACCAGAGCACTTGATCATTACCCACGAAGAAATCAATGACAAGTCAGTTGAAGGTGTGCGTCACAGGTACCAACCATGTTTCTCTGTACAATTCCACCCAGACGCAGCCCCTGGTCCACACGACGCTAGCTACCTATTTGACGAGTTTATCGAGATGATGGAAGCTTTTAAACAAGCAAACTAAGAACGAGTAAAAGCTCGTCGGAGAATTTATGTAACTGGACACGGACGGAAAGCTCGGAATTTAGAGAAACTAACTTGGATTGTTAATCCTTCCTTGGTTTCCTAACATTCAATCGCTTTCTATTCGTCCTTTGTATCTTATTTAATGGCAACCCGAGAGTTGCCGAATAGAAAGGAGAAGATACATTGTTCGCGGAAGTGAACACGCCCTAAGAACTGTGTGAAAAAGATAAACATCGTCTTGACGCTAAAGGCGTCTGCACCGAGTTTCCTATTTTCACTGTGTTCTTTACGGGCTTTGTATCATAAACTATGCCTAAACGTACTGATATTCAAAAAATTATGGTGATTGGTTCTGGTCCGATTATTATTGGTCAAGCTGCTGAGTTTGACTACGCTGGGACCCAGGCTTGCTTGTCGTTGAAAGAGGAAGGTTATGAGGTTGTCTTGGTGAACTCAAACCCTGCAACCATCATGACGGACAAGGAGATTGCTGACAAGGTTTATATTGAACCGATTACACTTGAGTTTGTGACACGTATTCTTCGTAAGGAACGCCCAGATGCCTTGCTACCAACGCTTGGTGGTCAAACAGGGCTCAACATGGCTATGGAATTGTCTAAAAACGGCATTCTAGATGAGCTCGGTGTCGAACTTCTAGGTACTAAATTGTCTGCCATTGACCAAGCGGAGGACCGTGATCTCTTTAAACAATTGATGGAAGAGCTTGAACAACCAATTCCAGAGTCTGAAATTGTCAATACAGTAGAAGAAGCAGTTGCCTTTGCAGCGACAATTGGATACCCAGTCATTGTCCGTCCAGCCTTTACCCTTGGTGGTACTGGTGGTGGTATGTGTGCCAATGAGGAAGAATTGCGTGAAATTGCCGAAAATGGTTTGAAGTTGTCACCTGTTACCCAATGTTTGATTGAGCGTTCAATCGCGGGCTTCAAGGAAATCGAATACGAAGTCATGCGTGACTCAGCTGACAATGCTTTGGTTGTTTGTAACATGGAAAACTTTGACCCAGTTGGAATTCACACAGGGGATTCCATTGTATTTGCTCCGGCGCAAACCATGTCAGATTATGAAAACCAAATGCTCCGTGACGCGAGCTTGAGTATTATTCGTGCCCTCAAGATTGAAGGTGGATGTAACGTCCAGCTAGCCCTTGATCCGCATAGCTTTAAGTATTATGTCATCGAAGTAAACCCTCGTGTATCGCGTTCTTCAGCCCTTGCATCTAAGGCGACAGGTTATCCGATTGCCAAATTGGCTGCTAAGATTGCCGTCGGTTTGACCTTGGATGAGGTTATCAACCCAGTTACAGGTTCAACCTATGCCATGTTTGAGCCAGCCCTTGACTACGTCGTTGCGAAAATTCCACGTTTCCCATTTGATAAATTTGAGAAAGGTGAACGCCGTCTGGGTACCCAAATGAAGGCGACTGGAGAAGTTATGGCGATTGGTCGTAACATCGAGGAATCTCTCCTTAAAGCTTGTCGCTCCCTTGAAATTGGGGTGCACCACAATGAAATGCTTGAACTTGCATCAGTTTCTGATGATGCCCTGATTGAAAAAGTTGTCAAAGCCCAAGATGATCGTCTCTTCTATGTATCAGAAGCCATTCGTCGTGGCTACACACCAGAGGAAATCGCTGAACTTACAAAAATAGATATCTTTTATCTTGATAAACTCTTGCATATCTTTGAAATCGAGCAGGAGTTGGGTGCCCATCCACAAGATTTAGATATCTTGAAAACTGCCAAACTCAATGGTTTCTCAGACCGTAAGATTGCTGAACTCTGGGAAACAACAGCTGACAAAGTTCGCCAACTTCGTTTGGAAAATAATATTGTCCCAGTTTACAAGATGGTTGATACATGTGCGGCGGAGTTTGACTCTGAAACACCATATTTCTATTCAACCTATGGTTGGGAAAATGAGTCTATCAAGTCTGATAAGGAATCAGTTCTAGTCCTAGGTTCGGGTCCAATCCGTATCGGTCAAGGGGTTGAGTTTGACTATGCAACTGTTCATTCGGTTAAGGCAATCCAAGCAGCTGGATATGAAGCTATTATCATGAATTCAAACCCAGAGACCGTTTCTACAGACTTCTCTGTATCAGATAAGCTTTACTTTGAGCCATTGACATTCGAGGATGTTATGAATGTTATTGATTTGGAGCAACCAAAAGGCGTTATCGTGCAGTTTGGTGGTCAAACAGCCATCAACCTTGCGGAGCCATTGGCAAAAGCAGGTGTGACTATCCTTGGTACACAGGTTGCTGACCTAGACCGTGCCGAAGACCGTGACCTCTTTGAGCAGGCCCTAAAAGAATTGGATATTCCACAGCCACCAGGACAAACGGCTACCAATGAAGAAGAAGCAGTTCTTGCAGCTCGCAAGATTGGCTTCCCAGTTCTTGTCCGCCCATCTTATGTACTTGGTGGACGTGCCATGGAAATCGTTGAAAACGAAGAAGACCTTCGTTCTTACATGCGTACGGCTGTTAAGGCTAGTCCAGACCACCCAGTTCTTGTCGACTCTTACATCGTTGGACAAGAGTGTGAAGTTGATGCTATTTCAGACGGAGAAAATGTCCTTATTCCTGGTATCATGGAACATATCGAACGTGCCGGTGTCCACTCAGGTGACTCAATGGCCGTTTATCCTCCACAAACCTTGTCGCAAAAGGTTCAGGAAACCATTGCAGACTACACTAAACGCCTAGCAATTGGTCTTAACTGCCTTGGAATGATGAACATCCAGTTTGTTATCAAGGATGAAAAAGTCTATGTTATTGAGGTCAATCCACGTGCCAGCCGTACAGTGCCATTCCTTTCTAAGGTAACAAATATTCCTATGGCTCAAGTAGCGACCAAGCTCATTCTTGGGCAAAGACTTGAAGAACTTGGCTACCAAGATGGACTTTATCCTGAAAGTAATCGGGTTCATATCAAGGCGCCTGTCTTCTCCTTTACGAAACTAGCTAAGGTAGATAGCTTGCTCGGTCCTGAAATGAAGTCAACAGGGGAAGTTATGGGTTCTGATACGACTTTGGAAAAAGCTCTCTATAAAGCCTTTGAAGCTTCTTACCTACACTTGCCAACCTTTGGGAATGTTGTCTTTACCATTGCTGATGATGCTAAAGAAGAAGCCTTGGACTTAGCTCGTCGTTTCCAAAATATTGGATATGGAATCCTCGCGACGGAAGGAACAGCAGCCTTCTTTGCTGGTCATGGATTGCAAGCCCAACCAGTTGGTAAGATTGGTGATGATGATCAGGATATCCCAAGCTTCGTTCGCAAAGGAAGAATTCAAGCTATCATTAATACAGTTGGAACCAAACGAACTGCTGACGAAGATGGTGAGCAAATTCGTCGTTCAGCCATTGAACACGGTGTGCCCCTTTTCACAGCCCTAGATACAGCTAATGCCATGCTCAAGGTACTTGAAAGCCGTAGTTTTGTTACAGAAGCGATCTAGTTTAGAAAATTTTTCATAGTTTTAAAGCCAGCGTCATAAATCGCTGGCTTTTACAATACTGATGTTGCTTATTTCAACTATTATGCTTTCCATAAGAATCATTCTAAAATGTGATATAATAAGGATGAATTGGAAATAGAAAACTATTTTCATAATTTTTTCAAAAAATCCATTAATAAAATAGGTAAAGACAAGATTAGAAAGTGTAAAATTCCTATGTCTTCTTACAAAAAGGTCTCTCTTTCTGAGATCAATCAATCTATTGAAACTCCCAATAACAATCATTTTTGGCAAAATCTAAAAGCATTTTTAGGACCTGGCGCTCTTGTAGCAGTTGGTTATATGGATCCTGGGAACTGGATTACCAGTGTAGTTGGTGGCGCTTCTTACAAGTATAGTCTCTTATTTGTTATTTTGATTTCATCTATCATTGCCATGCAGCTGCAACAGATGGCTGGAAAGCTCGGTATAGTGACTAGAATGGATCTAGCGCAAGCAACAGCTCATCATGCTCCCAAATGGCTCCGCTATAGTCTGTGGGTGATTTTAGAATTGGCTTTAATGGCGACCGACTTGGCTGAAGTTTTAGGTTCAGCGATTGCCCTAAATCTTTTGTTTAAAATACCGATTATGGTTGCTATCCTCCTAACCGTTTTGGATGTATTTCTTTTACTTTTGTTGATGAAGTTTGGCTTCAAGAAGATTGAAGCTATTGTTACGACCCTTATCTTAACCATATTAGGCATTTTTTCCTATCTGGTGGTTTTATCCAGTCCAAGTATTCAGGGAATCTTTAGTGGTTACTTACCGACTTCAACTTTATTTGAAAGTCCCCTGCCGGGACATGAGAGTCAATTGACCTTGGCTTTAGGAATTGTAGGAGCGACAGTCATGCCTCATAATCTCTATCTTCATTCATCCCTATCGCAAACAAGAAAAATTAACCACAAAGATAAGAAAGACGTTCGAAAAGCAGTGCGTTTTATGACCTGGGATTCAAATCTTCAGTTGTCCCTAGCCTTTATTGTCAATTCCTTGTTGCTCATTTTAGGTGCCTCCCTCTTTTTTGGTCATGCATCTGAAATTTCGGCATTCTCCCAAATGTACAATGCTTTACAGGATTCGACAATAGCAGGAGCGATAGCTAGTTCGACTTTGTCAACTTTGTTTGCCCTGGCTCTCTTAGCAAGTGGTCAAAATTCGACCATTACAGGAACTTTGACAGGACAGGTTGTCATGGAAGGTTTCTTGCATCTGAAATTACCTCAGTGGCTTATCCGTATCGGTACACGTATTTTTGCCTTGCTACCTGTGATTATAGTTGCCATCTTGTTTGGACATCAAGAAAAGACCTTGGATCAGTTATTGGTTTACTCACAGGTCTTTCTCTCAATCGCTCTTCCGTTCTCAATTTTCCCCTTAATCTATTTGACCTCTAAAAAGTCAGTGATGGGAGAATTTACCAATGCCAAGTGGAACACAATCCTAGGCTACGCAGTTGCAATTGTCTTAACCATTCTTAATATCAAGCTTCTTTTCGATATTTTTTAAACTCATTCAAATAGTTCTCTTCACTATCTTGAAGCTTGATATCGAGATAATAGTAGTGGTTGGTTTATGAAATGAAGAAACAAAAAAAGAACAGTCGAAACTGTTCTTTTTATCATTATTTGAGACCGTATTTTACAAAAGTATACTCTGTAATATTTAAATCCTTATTAAATCAACGTTTCTAAAGGGAAAGTAGCTGTAAAATATTATATATATAGCGTATTGTTAAACCAAGACGGTACCAAAAAGGTACCAAAAATTAAGGTTTCGGAGCTTATAAAATAAAGAAAGATGTCTCAGGTGTTTGAGATTTTTTTTTGACAAGAAAAAACTCTTGAATATAATCCAAGAGTAAAACGAATAGGACCAGTGGCGGCACGGGTTCTTTACAGCCTAAAGCTGAAGGCAGTACCTCACCTGTACTTGAAACAAGTACCTTTGAGCAAACTGTTACCAGTCACCCGACATCATCCTATCCTTGGTTATAGTTTAGGATAAATAAGAGAGAATGTCAATAATAATTTTTATTAACTTAGAAGTTTGTAACATTTGACTTCTCCTTGATTGATTTATTCCAATTTCCTTTTGACAACAAGTAACCTATGACTTCTTATTCCTGTTGTAATCTGTCGTCAGCTTTTCAGCCTGCCGACACGACCCAACTAGTCTAATTCGTCATAGCTTGCTGTCAAAAGTTTTCTCGGCATAAAGAGGTTGTTCAGCGTTCTAGAGTTTGTTCGTAGATTTTTTTGATGACTTTGACAGCACTAACAAGTTTAATAGGTTTGAAAGCATTAAGTTGTTTTGTAAGGTTTTGGAATTCCTTTTGTTTCATGTAGTTTTGAGCCTGATTTCTCCATACCCCAAGCTTTCTGCTAGCTATATTTAGACGGTCACGAAGTTGTGAAATTTTATTTTTCAAGCTATTGTTTTCAATTTCTAAAATTCGTTTTTGATTTTTAGTTTCTCGAAGTTCGTCTAATATCTCATTTTTATTACTTGCTACATTTCTCAGTAGATTTAATTCCTTATTTTGTTGCTGGATAGTTTGTGACAGTTGGCGGTTCTCGTAGAAGTGTTGGATTACAGATTTTATTAGATTATTAAGTGTTTCAGGGGAGAGTTTAATTTTGCCATCGAGAGTTTTTTTACCTATCGTTCCATTTTCAAGCTGACTGATGTTCAGTCCGTCGAAGTTTTGATATTTTTGAAGGTGCTCTCGAAGTTGTTTGGTGAGTTCGTTGATAGTACCTTGTTTTGTCTTTATATCTTGGTTCATACTGTCAATTGTTTCACTTTTACTACCTATGATGCTGTCTACGATATCTAGATCTTCTTTTTTAGTATTAATTTCTTTTTCAAGATGTGATAGTGTATCTTGTTTTTCATTTAGAGCATGATCTAGGTTAGATAGCATTTTATTTTTTTCTTCGTCAACCATTTTTAAATCGTTAACTTTATTTGTCAAAGCTTTATCCATTTGGTTTAGTTCGCTGTTAAATTCTATCATTTTATCGAATTTTTCGTCAATTTGTTTTTCGATTTTTTGAAGAACCTCTTGCTTGTCCTTGTATTCCTGTGTTGATAAATGTTTTTTTGTACTATCAAGTTCTCCTCGTTGGAGATGAAAACCATGTTGAGATAAATACTTTGGGAGTTCATCTTGGATTTTTTTCAACTCTTCACGATTAAAAATTGATTTGGACGATAACTTTCCTTGCTTCATTGGTACAATTCCCATGTGCATGTGTGGTGTGTTTTCGTCTAGGTGAACACTAGCATAGGCAATATTTTCTAAACCATAGTTTTCAGCGAAATAATTTTTAGAAGTTTCAAAAAATCGTTTTGTCTCTTCGGGAGTAAGTTTAGCAAAAAAATCTTTATCAGATGTTATAATCCATTCATCGCATAGAACGGCATCTTTTCGAATGGCTCGTTTAGAAATTTTGTTCTCGTCTATATAGTTTTTGATTTGCTTTTCGTACGACATAGAGCGATCCCTATCTGTCAATTCATAATTTAAATGTGAGCGTTCGATATCGATATCCTTGTTACTGTGTTGCTTAAAAATACGTTCATTGTGTTTGTAAGCTCCACCTAAATTACCTGATTTGTACTTCGTCATTCTGGCTACAACATAACTCATAATTCATCCTTTCTCGGCTCAAAGGGTCGCCGAGCGTGTGGCTAAAAATTGCCACACATAAGCAATCCTTTATGCGGTGTTCTTTACTGAGAACGGCACTACTTCCAAGTAAAGTATAACGCACTATACTTTGCCTCCGGAAAGTGTGCGGTCTCCGACGGTTTTGCTCTCTCGAAAGAGAGCAATCGGACTGTCGAAACAGTCCGATGAAAAGAGAAGTTCGAGCCACAAACTTCTCTTTTTGTTTCGCTCCGAAGAGCGAAAGGCATTCCGAAGAATGCCTAACGACCCCCATAAAAAGCAAGTTGTTTTTCTAGTTTGGGTCGTTCTTTATGTAACAGATTTTTCATCAATTGCAAATAATCAGTATCGGAAGTTTGATGGGTTTCCAAAATTTTCTTGTATTTACTTCTAGTGTTTTTGCTAACTTTATTCCAGATTCCTTTATCACGTGTTAAAGCTAATAGATAAAGTTGAGTTTCAATTCCGAGACTTTCAAAATAAAACGGTTTGAAAATAATAGTGTCAATAACCTCAAAAATATTTTCAACGGAGCGACTTCGTAACTGAAATTCTAATCTCCACCAATGTTCATATTGTTGTGCGTTTTGTCGTTCATCTTCATTTCCGTTCGTCAGTTGTTCAACTTTTTTATCGTATAGTCGAATTTGTTTTTCTGACCTTGAAGCTCCTAGATATTTTGTTTCAAGCTTACCATTTTTATCTCTCCATTCTTTTGTTGCAGTAGGTCGTCCCTTCTTTTCTAAAATGAATTCACTACAATCAAGATTAAAAAAATCAAAAGCTAAGTCAGCTCGAGTGATTGAAATATCTTCGAGATATGGTATAATCGTATTAAGAATTTCAGTATCAACTGTTCGGAGTTTGTTAGGATTAAACTCCATTCGGAAAGGGCGAGCATTTCGAGCTTGTCCTTTTAGTTTATCATACTCTAAATGGAGGATAACTTGCCCCCCAGACTTGGTATAGGCTTGAAACATATCTGTCATAGCTTTTTGAGTGATGATTGCAATATGATTGCTAACTAATTTTTTAAAATTATTGAAGCTACTGTGGCGTATTTCAGCAGTTATAGTAATATTATCTAAACTAACTTTTAAATCCAAATAAACCTCCTTTCTTTTAGAGGTCGCCTATCGGCGCCTCTTTTTTGTCTGCGTAAAGACCTCCGTAAAATGACATTCTTGGGGGAGCAACCCCAAGCCGACTACGTCGGACCATTTTCATTTTGCTACGGTCAAACTTGCCAAAAAATGGGTGTAGTAAAATCCCACGAAATGGGAACATAGCGTGCTGTTAGAAGCGCACGCGTTATAAATTTTGAGGAGGCTCAAAAATTTAGTCTCAAAATCTCGTTTTCAAAATATTTTCATAGTTGTTTTCATGATTATTTTAAGATTAAATGTTTTGCAAACTTGAAATATTTTTTTTGAAAAAATCAACTCTATCAATCAAAAATATTTTTTGAATTTTTTCGATGATATCTTCAGGAGGAATTTGCTTGTTATTCTTGTATGTAAAGAATCGGTCTTTAGCTTTTTTGATTTCTCCTAAATCGTCAGATTCATCAGCAAATAATAAATCATACAGTTCAAACCAACGTAATTCTGACTGTTTCCTAAATGAGTCAAAGTTTCTCCAGAAGAGGGCCCCTGCCTCCAATTCCTCAAACTTTTTGAAGAGATACTGTCTTTCAATTTTTCTACGTTCTTTAGGAATAAACATGCGAACATCTTCTACTGATACTCCAGAGTAAACTCGGTCATTTACAATTGCAATTGGTAGTCTTAAATATTTATCCTTATCAGATAAAATTCGATGGATAAATTGCTTGAGGCTAAGTCGATTATCCAGTTTGTAGTGTACTAGATTAGGATTTAGCAAATCAAAGAAATCACTTGTCTGTTTCAACATTTCCAGAAAGACTTGTTCAGTAAGTTGTTCCTCTTCATAACTTTGAAAATTAATAGAGTAGGAAGTTAGCTGCTGGATTAACTGTGCTCGAATACCAGGAGCATTCCCAAAGAATATTTTTATCATTTTTATCACCTCATATTTCGTTGATATACATCCGATAAGGCAAGCTGTATCCGTAGAATACACCTTCTCTTTCTCGTTCAATCAGATTGTGCTCCTCCAACATACGTAGGATATTAATCATTTTCTTTTTTCCTACACCGAACATCTTTTGCATTTCAGACAAACGATAGGCCAGATAAATATTGCCTTCAGAGTCAATCCATCCTTTACTTGTAACCTCCTTTTGTTTATCTTTCAGAATTGTATAAACTACTATAGCATCGATACTCAAATCTTGGTAATAAGCGTCTTGAAAGAGGATTTTAGGGATATAGTAACAATTATCTTCAAAAGTGTAAGTCATAGTATTTCCTATCTCTCATATTGTTGTAACCATTGAGCGACTTTGTGTTTATCGTACAAGGTCACTCCGTCAATGACCATGTGGGGCATGCCTTCACGTTGCCATTTTATGCAAGTTGTCGTTGAGATGTCCAACCAACGGCATAAGCCTGACATTCGTAGCATAGGCTTATACAGTTCCTGATCTTCAAAGGCTTTTTCGATAGCTCTCTGAAGCATGGTATCGTAACGAGCAAGCAACTTCTTTTCTGTTGCTTTTGGGAGGTGGATGGTAAAGTTTTCTGTCATATTCTGACCCCTTTCTTAATTTTATAAGCTCCGAACAAAATACACAAATGTGTATCTTGAATTAAATTATAATCTCTTTTGTGTTTTGTGTCAAGAGTTTTTTTCTCTTTTGTGTAATTTGTGTTATAATATGTTAAAAAGGAGGATTATTATTTGACAAACTTTCAAACACTTGTTAAAAACAGTAAATTATCTCTTAAAGAAATAAGTGAGGCTACAGGTATAGGCTACTCTACTCTCGGAAATTACAACCAAGGGAGTAGAAGGCCAAATGCTAAAAATGCGCAAATTCTATCAGAATACTTTGGAGTATCTATTCCTTACTTACTAGGGCTTGATGATAATCCTGTACTAAAAGATCCAGGAGCACCTAAAGAAATGATCAAAGATTTCTATAAAGTGTTGACAAAAGGTACAAGTATAGAACATAAAATTACTAAATGGACACCTTTTGGTGATGACCTTGCCATTATACTTGCAGAACTCAATCAATCAGAGGCTTTATCTGACTACATTGATTTTTTAGCAAGTAAAAAAGACTTTAACCCTATTTTGGTTAAAGCTATCAAGCAATTTATAGCAGACGAAAATCAGGGTTTCATTCCTTTCCTGATTAACAAATCAAGTGCAGAAGACTCTCCTTATCATTATGTTTGGGAGGCATGGATAAATTCTGACGAATACAAGAGATTGCAAGAAGAGTAAGAAATAACAGACAATCATGATTTCTTTATTTTATAAGCTCCGAAACCTTAAAAAATAAAGGAGAAATTAGAATGTCTATTATTAAATATAAGGCTAAAAAGTCTAAATCAGGGTATCTTTATAAGGTCAGAATCTACAGGGTGATTGATGGCAAACGTAAAGACTTCTTTAAAGGCGGTTTTAAGAGCCGTAGAGAAGCTAGACAGTATGAAGCTATGATTTACCACAAAAAAGCGTCAGGAGACCTCTCAGAACTTCTGAGAGTCTCTGAGAGACGTTTTGATGAAGTTTTTGAGGAATGGTTCAAAACTTATCAAAACACAGTAGAGAGGACGACAAGCGTCCGTACAGATGATTTGTTTAGAATTCATATCTTGCCAGTTCTTGGAAAGGTGAAAATTTCCAAAATTACTCCTTGGCAATGTCAGGACTTTATTACCGAAAAAGGTCAGACTTTTAGGAATATCAAACAGGTCAAATCTTACACTAGTCAAGTGTTTGATTTTGCTTTGAAAATGAAATTGATTACAGACAACCCAATGAAACAAGTGATACTCCCAAAAAGAGAGCGGAAGAAGTCAGATAACTTCTTTAGCGTTGAGGAGTTGCATGAGTTTTTAGACATTATTAAAGCAGAAGAGCCTTATAAAAACTATGCCTTATTTCGTTTGTTAGCTTATAGTGGCTTAAGGAAAGGGGAGCTGTATTCTTTGAGGTGGTCTGATATTGATTTTGATAATCAATTACTTTCTATCAGCAAAAACCTAGGTAGAATCAAGGGGAAAGCCGTTGAGAAAAGCACCAAAAACAGGTTTTCAATACGGCAAATTCCTTTAGATACTGAGACAGTCTCGATTTTGAAAGAGTGGAAACAAAAGAGCAGAAAAGAAAAGGGGCAACTGTCAGTTACCCCATTGATTGATAGTGATTATATGTTTACGTTTGTTGACCGAGACGGAAAGATAGAACCTTTATATCAGGATTATATCAATAGTGTTCTGAAGCGCATTATCAGGAAACATGGCTTGAAGAAAATAACACCTCATGGCTTCAGACATACTCATGCTACCTTGATGATTGAAGTAGGGGTTGACCCTGTCAATGCGGCCAAAAGGTTAGGGCATGCAAGTAGTCAGATGACCTTGGATACTTATAGCCATTCTACAGTAGCAGGAGAGAAGAAAGCTATCACAAAATTTGTAGATTATCTGGATAGTGCAAAAGGTTAGTTTTCCAAGACGGTACCAAAAACGGTACCAAAAACAAAAAAAGCCAATTCCAACTTCTTGGAAAAGGCTTTGTATCAACGTTTTTAAGCAATAAATGCGGTTGATTATTTGAGACCGTATTTTTTGTTGAAACGATCCACGCGTCCATCTGCTTGAGT
>ERZ773046.1551-NODE-1551-length-12788-cov-12.830362_pt1 | contig 12788 bp, 13 predicted proteins | sample MGYA00580634_ERZ773046 | MGnify/ENA primary metagenome ERZ773046 (study PRJEB29015, sample SAMEA2738127) | human oral metagenome | biome: human oral; feature: human-associated habitat; material: saliva | place: China | collected 2159 ... | reverse complement strand
GAGCTTCAGGTGCGATATGTCCAACAACCAGACCATAAGTACCACCAGAGAAACGGCCATCCGTCAAGAGGGCCACCTTGTCTCCTTGACCTTTACCAACAATCATAGAAGAAAGGGACAGCATCTCAGGCATACCAGGACCACCCTTAGGTCCAACGAAACGAACAACGACAACGTCGCCATCAACGATTTCATCAGACAAGACAGCTTGGATAGCATCTTCTTCAGAATCAAATACCTTGGCTGGACCAACGTGACGACGAACTTTCACACCAGATACCTTGGCAACGGCACCATCAGGAGCAAGATTACCGTTCAAGATGATCAATGGACCGTCCGCACGTTTAGGATTTTCAAGTGGCATAATGACTTTTTGACCTGGTGTCAGGTCTGCAAAATCAGCCAAGTTTTCAGCAACTGTCTTACCAGTACATGTGATACGGTCTCCGTGAAGGAATCCGTTTGCCAACAAGTACTTCATAACCGCTGGTACACCACCAACTTCGTAGAGGTCTTGGAAGACATACTGACCAGAAGGTTTCAGGTCGGCTAAGTGAGGCACACGCTCTTGGATGGTATTGAAGTCCTCAAGTGACAAGTCAACATTAGCCGCGTGGGCAATGGCGAGCAAGTGAAGAGTGGCGTTAGTAGAACCACCGAGAGCCATTGTCACTGTAATGGCATCTTCAAAGGCTTCACGAGTCAAGATATCTGAAGGTTTGATACCAAGTTCAAGCATTTTGACGACAGCGCGTCCAGCTGCTTCGATGTCTTCTTTCTTATCAGCAGATTCTGCCGGGTGAGAAGAAGAACCTGGCAAGCTCATACCCAAAACTTCGATAGCAGTAGCCATGGTGTTAGCAGTATACATACCACCGCAACCACCAGGGCCAGGGCAGGCATTACATTCGAGACGTTTGACGTCTTCAGCCGTCATGTCACCATGGTTCCACTTACCGATACCTTCAAATACAGAAACCAAGTCGATGTCTTTACCATCCAGTTTTCCAGGGGCGATAGTACCACCGTAGGCGAAAATAGCTGGGATATTCATATTGGCAATGGCAATCATAGAACCAGGCATGTTCTTGTCACAGCCACCGATAGCCACAAAGGCATCCACGTTGTGACCACCCATAGCAGCTTCGATAGAGTCCGCAATGATATCACGAGATGTCAAAGAGAAGCGCATACCAGGCGTTCCCATGGCAATTCCATCTGCTACCGTAATGGTTCCAAATTGAACCGGCCAAGCACCAGCTGATTTGACACCTTCTTTTGCAAGCTTACCAAAGTCATGCAAGTGAATGTTACATGGAGTGTTTTCTGCCCAGGTTGAAATGACCCCTACAATCGGTGTTTCAAAGTCTTTATCTGTCATACCAGTCGCACGCATCATAGCACGGTTTGGTGATTTTACCATACTGTCATAAATGCTACTGCGGTGACGTTTGTCTAATTCTGTCATTTGTTCCCTCCCATTTCAGTTTGTTCCATTATAGCACAATTTTCATATGAATAACAGAAGAAAATTTTTAAATTTTCAGACAATTCAACAGTGTACGATAAAAAATACAACTTTTTTTGTCAAGTAACTTTACTTTACAAAAAAGTTTTGATATACTATTAAAGTTGATGAAAATCAAACCTAACTGAATTATATCTTAAAAGGAGAAATCAAAATGGCAGTACCTGCACGTCGCACTTCAAAAGCGAAGAAAAACAAACGTCGTACACACTACAAAGTAACAGCTCCATCTGTAAACTTTGACGAAACTACTGGAGATTACTCACGTTCTCACCGCGTATCACTTAAAGGATACTACAAAGGACGTAAGATCGCTAAAGCTGCATCAGCTGAATAATAGAAGGGAGATACCATGCGCGTAAATATTACACTTGAACACAAAGAATCTGGTGAACGCTTGTACCTTACTTCTAAAAACAAACGTAACACTCCAGACCGTCTTCAATTGAAGAAATACTCACCAAAACTTCGCAAACACGTTGTGTTTACAGAAGTGAAGTAAGCATTCAATACGAATCAATACATAAGAAAAACGCTGATTTTAAGCGTTTTTTCTTTTTTTCAATTTCAATACATTGCACTATATTTCAGTTCAATCTCTACCTTTTTTCTCAAGACCTGGTTTGGAAAGTATAGATTCTAAACAGGAGAATAGTTTAGGTCTGTAAGAATTGACTTATACATTTACAAGGTTCATTCTGATCGACTTTATAACTGTCTAAGAAAAAAGTAAAGATTCATACAGTATCTAGATTTTCCAAAAATTCTTTATCATCAAATACTATTAACGAAACTATCCAAACCAAATCCGATGCATTGCTTCAAAGAATTCTTTAGTTGTTTGACTAGCGAGGTCTTTAATTAAAAATTTTTTTCAAATAATTGCCTCATTGACACATAAATTCTTGCTTTCTAAACTTAAGTGTGATATATTTATAACATAAATTTAAGTGTTATATATTTATAACACAAAAAAGGAGTCTATCATGAAAAAAAGTCAAAAAATGCGTGGCCTCATTGCAATGATTGCCGTAGCTCTCTTTATTGATTTTATTGTTTTATTTGGTTCTAATCTTAGTTGGGGACCCAAGTTAGTTATTGTTGGTATTTCAGTGTCAGGTCAAATTATAGCTATTTGGAACTGGCTACGTATGAAACCACTGCCTCATAAGATTCAGAAAGATAAGGGAAAGATTATTTTTGACTTGTCTGCTAAGCTTTACACGATACTTTTGTTTGCAGCAAGTATTTTTTATACATTAGGAATTTGGGTTGCGACCCCAAGCGAAAGTTCTGGTATTAAAGAATGGATTTTGGGAATTGGCCTCGTTATTGAAGTGATTGTATTTGGTTTTTTCTGTTTGAAAAATGTCACGGAAACTCCAGACGAACGCTTTTATGCTAATTTAGCCAAGGCAGCTAGCTTGATGTTTGTTTTTATTCTAGGTGCACTGATAATCCTAGCAGTTATCATTGGGTATATGGGGTCCCTCACTCTTTACATGGGCCAGATCTTTATTAGCATAGCTGCCTTGATTTTCATTTTTGCGGTTGTCTATTTTATCTTGGAACGGAGAGGATAAGCATGGCCAAAGAAAGCAAGATTATTACTAATCTCAAATCTATTCGTGAGTCCACAGGCATGACCCAGCAGGAGTTAGCCGACCTCATCGGCATGCGACGCGAGACAATTCTGCACCTGGAAAATAACCGTTACAATCCTTCGCTGGAAATGGCTCTTAAAATTGCTCAAGTTTTTGATTTGAAAGTAGAAGACCTCTTTGAACTCAGACAGAAAGAGGAAGCATAATTCTTTTCGAGACCTAGCATTAAGTTCATTGATTAATGTTGAAGATTTTCAAGATGATGATGAAATCCCAACTATTATCTAAGCCAGTTCTGTAAACTACTAATATTTGAAATCCACTTCTTTTTAGGGTACAATGGAAAAAATGATTTTTGAGAGGATTAACATGAAAAAATTAGCTACACTACTACTCATTTCAACTTTTGCTCTTGGTGGATGTACAAGCATCCAACGTGCACTTCGTGGTGATGATTACGTAGATTCTAAGATTGCTACTGAAGAAAGTTCTAAAGCCGCTACTCAAGCAGAAAAAGATTTGAAAGACGCCTTAACAAATGAAAATGCTAACTTCCCCCAACTTTCTAAGGAAGTAGCTGAAGACGAAGCTGAAGCTATCATTCACACAAGTCTGGGTGATATTCGTATCAAACTTTTTCCAAAGCTAGCCCCTCTTGCAGTTGAAAACTTCCTTACTCATGCTAAAGAAGGTTACTACAATGGTGTGACTTTCCACCGCGTAATCGATGGATTTATGGTACAAACTGGGGATCCTAAGGGAGATGGAACAGGTGGTGAATCTATCTGGCATGATAAGGATAAAACCAAGGACAAGGGAACAGGTTTCAAAAACGAAATTTCTCCATATCTCTATAATATTCGTGGTTCTCTATCTATGGCCAATACTGGTCAACCAAACTCAAATGGTAGCCAGTTCTTCATCAACCAAAGTACAACAGACTATTCTGCTAAACTTCCTACAAATAGCTATCCTAAGAAAATTATCCAAGCTTACAAAGAAGGTGGAAATCCTACTCTCGATGGGAAACACCCAGTCTTTGGTCAAGTGATTGATGGGATGGATGTAGTAGATAAAATTGCCAAGGCTGAAAAAGACGAAAAAGATAAACCAACTACTGCTATTACCATCGACAGTATCGAAATTGTTAAAGACTACGATTTCAGTAAACAATAAACTCATTAACTTTAAGGAGATGTTAAAATGCTTTTACTTTGGGGTTCAAAAGGCTATCAAAAAGTGCTCGGACATACTCGAACTACTATTGAGTGTGGGCACTGTAACAATGTAGGCACTTGGGAAATTACAGAAACCGGACGTAAGTTTACTCTTTACTGGATTCCACTCTTTCCTTACGGTAAAACATATTTTGTTTCTTGCCCTATTTGTCATTACGGTAAAGAAATTCAAAAGTCTGAGATCGAACAATATCTCAACTATTAAAAAGATAGGTCATTCGGCCTATCTTTTTTATTTTCACTTTTATGTAAGCGTTCTCTTTTGCTTCAAATATGATATAATTTAGTTAATAGTAACGAGGAGGTTTTCCTATGAAACCATATAAAATAAGCTTAATACGACTTTGCTTGGTCTTATTAGGATATTTAATCTATAATCTAGTTTATTTTGCCCTCTTCTATTCAGCAGGTTATGCTTTTTTCATTCTATGGCCTATATTCTTTTTAGCAATAGGTTTGATTCTTTTAGGTAATTTTTTTGCCTTTAGAGATCCTCTGAAATTAAAATCAAGCTTTAAAGATAATCAGTTAGTCCAAAAGACTAGTACCATACAAGTAATTTTAGCGACTATAGGAGTCTGCTTACAACTATCAAATATGCTGTATCTACGTTGGGGGCCAATCAATTATATTAATAATTTTCCAACATTGTTTAGCGTTAGTCTCCTATACTCTATTATCTTCCTTATTGGAAACTTTCAAAAAGTGAAGCTTAATCTAGACAAAAAACTTTCTAGCATTTCAAGTTTTGTATTTGGTACTATAGTCGTTTTGTTGTGTAATTCATTGTTAATCATGAATAGCAACGTTTCAGTATGGGGTTCGACGGATCAATATGTACAAGACTTTAAAGACTTTGGCCTAAAAGGAAAAGTCGAAGTATATGAGAAAAAACATTTAATTGAACCCTATAACGGAACACTTACTACTTTATTCTATAATGAGACTTTATCGAATGGAAAAAGTTTTATCGATTTTATTAATGTTTCTGATGTGCAAAATGGAACACACGTGACAACATTGGATGAAAAGGACAAGGAAGAAATTCGTTCCTATCTTGAAAACGATACGGAAAAAGAGTTATTTGATAAAGTTACACTTGAACAATTTGAATTCGTCTTAAAAGTCTATGAAGAAAGAATATATAATCTAAAATTAGAAGATGATATAGCGACTAAAATAAATGAGGCAGTTGGTGGCAAATTACTAGAGAATTATAATGTCGAGATTAAACCAGCTGACAAAATAAAATTTTATAGTGATCTTATTAAAGAGGCTGTGAAAAACAGAGAAAATGGAGATAATGATATTGCAGGCTTTTACAATATCGATATTAACAAACATATCAACAATAAATCTTTAATCGTTTCTATCAAACACTTAAATTTTAGTGAAATCGACGATAGACAAAATCATAAAAATGATAATCGTGTAGACTACTTAAAAGATAAATTAACATCACTTCCAGTTGGAACTCTATCAGATGGTATCTATAAATTCACTGTTAGCACATTATCTGACGGCAACGTCAAAATCACTATGGTGGTTGAAAATGGTAAGAGTTACTTTGAAAAAGATACTGATTAGCAACTAAATTAGTCAAATAGACTCGGCTTTATCATTTTACGCTTCCGTGTAAACGCTCTATTTTCTTATTCAATTATGAAATAATGCAGTTAACAGTAACAAAGGAGGTTCCCCTATGAAACCCTATAAAATAAACCTATTCCGGCTTGGTTTACTCTTGCCAACATATTTAGTCTTTAATGTTGTTTATTCGATTACTTATGATTCTGGAGGTTTTGCTTTTATAATCTTGTGGCCGGCATTTTTCGCATCATATGCTGGAATAGCGCTAGGAAATATTTTTATTTTTAGAGATATTTCAAAATTAAAAGCCTCCTTTGAAGATAATGAGTTGATTCAAAAGACATGTACTATACAGTTGGTTCTAGCTACAATTGGATTTTTCATGCAAATAATAGGTTTTCCACTTAATTACATTGATAATTATCCAGTATTAATTTGTGCCAGTATTGTGTACTCTATCATCCTCCTTGTCGGAATTTATCAGACGATCAAGTTAGGGCAAGAGAAAGATATTTTGGCTATACTTGGCTTTGTCTTTGCATTTATGGTAATTTTATACACTTGCCTAGGACTAATCACAGCCACTTCCTCCTCAATTAAAAATACTACTCCTTCTTTCGCTAAAGAATTTCAATCACTGGGACTTAAGGGAAAGGTTGAGTTAGTTGATAAACACCGAGAGATTGAAGCATTTTACGGAACAGCCTACAAGCTAACATATACAGAAAAATTATCAGATGGAACTATTTTAAAAGAAACTACTACTGCAAAAATTCAAGGAACGAGTGGAGAACATTTATCAAATTTCTTTCTTCTTTCAGGAACAGATCTTGAAACACTTCTTAATGATAAAGAAAAGGCACTGTTTCACACTGTCAAACAAGATGAATTCAGTTTCTTACTAGATGTATACAAAGAAAGGCCGAATTTCCAACAAGAAGAAGATAGTATAAAAAATGCTACTGCTGAAAAAATAGATAAACTCTTTGCGACACCAATAACTTCTAGTTTTAAATTTGGAAAATATCCAATAGAAAACTACTATGTGGCAATTATGGCGCAGGCTGTCAGCAATCGAGAAAAAGGAGATTCTGACGCAGCTGGCTTTTATAATATTACAACAAAAGATCTCATGAAAAACAAGGGACTTACTCTCGATTTTGATTGTGACCTTACGAAAATCAAGGTAGAAAATGGAAGTCCTTTAGATGCCTTTAAGGAGAGAATCTTATCTTTACCAAAAAATTCATTTTCCGATGGAATCTATAACATCACTTGTTCTTATGATGAAAATGGAATAAAAAAGAAAGTTACTTGCCCATTTGTTGTTGAAGATGGTGTGGGACACTTTGAAGAGGATGAAATCGTGGGAAATCAAACCAATTAGTTATTTTTGATACAAAAACTAGGAGATAGCAGTATGACTTCTACTAGTTGCAATCCCCGTAAAAAAGCCAAGTCACATAGACTTGGCTTTTTATGACTATTTATGTTAGCTCATTGAAATCCCAGATTTGATCCATCCAGCCTTCATAAAAATCAGGTTCATGACAAACCATGAGGATAGAACCCTTGTATTCTTTCAAAGCACGTTTGAGTTCGTCCTTGGCATCCACATCCAAGTGGTTGGTAGGTTCATCAAGAACAAGGACATTATTCTCTCGGTTCATCAAGAGACAGAAACGAACCTTAGCTTGCTCTCCACCTGACAAGACTTGAATCTGACTTTCAATGTGTTTAGTCGTTAAACCACAACGGGCAAGGGCAGCACGGACTTCTGCTTGATTGAGTGCCGGAAAGGCATTCCAAACTGCTTCCAGTGGTGTCTGACGATTGCCTCCTTCCACTTCTTGCTCAAAGTAGCCGAGTTCTAGATAGTCACCACGTTCAACCTCCCCAGCAATTGGAGGAATGATGCCCAAGAGACTCTTCAAGAGGGTTGTTTTCCCGATACCGTTAGCACCAATGATGGCAACCTTTTGATTGCGTTCAAAGGTCAGATTTAATGGTTTGGTAAGGGGACGGTCATACCCAATCTGCAAATCCTTGGCTTGGAAGATAAAGCGTCCAGGTGTACGAGCCGTTTTGAATTCAAAGGACGGCTTTGGTTTCTCACTTTGAAGCTCGATGATATCCATCTTGTCCAATTTTTTCTGACGAGACATAGCCATGTTACGCGTTGCGACACGTGCTTTGTTTCGAGCCACAAAGTCCTTGAGATCCGCAATTTCTTTCTGTTGACGTTCATAGGCTGCTTCCAGTTGTGATTTCTTCATAGCATAGACTTCCTGGAACTGGTAGTAATCTCCTGAATAACGAGTCAACTGTTGATTTTCAACGTGATAGACAATATTAATCACATCGTTGAGGAAAGGAATATCGTGAGAAATGAGTACAAATGCATTTTCATAGTTCTGAAGATAGCGTTTGAGCCAGTCGATATGTTCAGCATCGAGATAGTTAGTTGGTTCATCAAGTAACAAGATATCTGGCTTTTCAAGAAGGAGTTTGGCTAAAAGCACCTTGGTTCTTTGCCCACCAGACAAAGCTGTCACATCCGTGTCCATCCCAAAGTCCATGACACCAAGGGCACGTGCTACTTCATCGATTTTAGCATCCAAGGTATAGAAATCACGGCTTTCCAAACGGTCTTGGAGTTCTCCAACTTCCTCCATCAGGGCCTCAATATCAGCACCCTCTTCTGCCATTTCCATGTAAAGATCATTGATACGTGCTTCTGCTTTGAATAATTCATCAAAGGCTGTACGAAGAACATCACGCACAGTTTGACCCTCTTTGAGCACGGCGTGCTGGTCCAGGTAGCCGGCAGTCACATATTTAGACCACTCCACCTTACCTTCATCAGGTAGCATTTTACCAGTCACGATGCTCATAAAGGTTGATTTTCCTTCACCATTGGCACCAACCAGACCGATATGTTCACCTTTGAGGAGGCGAAAAGATACGTCTTCAAAAATTGCACGGTCACCAAAACCGTGACTTAAATTTTTTACTTCTAAGATACTCATTCTAATTCCTTATCTTGTTTTTATCTAATAGTTTATAGAGAAGCCAAGCCAGGTAACCACCCAAGGTATTGGTCCACAAATCATCAATCTCAAAGACCCGGTTAAAGTCGAAGAAAAAATCTAAAACTAGTTGCGTGCATTCGATTCCTAGACTTAGTAAAAAACTGAACAAAATCACTTTCTTCGTTTTTCTTAGACCAGGCATGAGATAGAGAAGTTGGAAAATCAGTGGGAAGAGCAAGAGAATATTTAAGGCATTTTGCAAAAAAATCCAAAACAGTTGTAGAAGGCTGGTTACTTCTCCCAGATTCCAAAGGGAGTTAAAAGGGGTCAAAAGAAAAACCAGGCGTCCAATAGTTTGAATACCTGGAGTTTCCACTCCTGTAGGAAGTTGAGGCTGGGGAGTAAAGCAAAAACAGACGATACAAAGACTGTATAGCACGACTCCCAAGCTTAGTAATTTTTTTCGTTTCATCTTATGGATTTACTTCAGCTACTGCTTTTTGGCGATCACGTTTCATGGTATTTGAACGCAATTGTCCACATGCTGCATCGATATCAGTACCATGTTCCTGACGAACAACACAGTTGATGCCTTTCTTCTTGAGCGTATCATAGAAGGCCATCACGCGCTCTTTAGGACTACGGCTGTACTGGTCATGTTCACTAACTGGGTTGTAAGGAATCAAGTTGACATATGACAATTTCTTGATATTTTTCAGCAATTCTGCCAACTCAAGCGCTTGTTCGACTCCATCATTAACTTCATTGAGCATGATGTACTCAAAAGTCACACGGCGGTTGGTTGTTTCGATGTAATACTCAATCGCTGCAAAGAGTTTTTCAATTGGAAAGGCACGGTTAATCTTCATAATACTTGAACGGAGTTCATTGTTTGGTGCATGAAGAGAAACAGCAAGGTTAACCTGTACACCTTCATTAGCAAATTCACGAATCTTGTGGGCCAAGCCAGAAGTTGAAACAGTGATATGGCGAGCTCCGATTGCCATTCCCTTATCGTCGTTGATGGTACGGATAAAGTTCAAGACGTTATTGTAGTTATCAAAAGGTTCTCCAATACCCATAACAACGATATGACTAACACGTTCATCTTGTCCACGTTCGTCAAAATATTTTTGAACTAACATAATCTGCGCAACGATTTCCCCGTTATTGAGGTCACGTTGCTTCTTGATCAAACCTGATGCACAGAAGGTACAACCGATATTGCATCCTACTTGAGTTGTTACACAGACTGACAAACCATAGTGTTGACGCATCAGAACTGTCTCAATCAGCATCCCATCTGGCAATTCAAAGAGATATTTAACTGTCCCGTCAGCTGACTCTTGAACGATGCGTTGTTTCAAGGGATTGACTACAAATTGGTCATTGAGTTTGGCAATCAAATCCTTAGACAAGTTGGTCATTTCTTCAAATGTCTGAACACGTTTACGGTAAAGCCACTCCCAGATTTGGTCGGCACGGAATTTCTTTTCGCCCTGTTCCAAGACCCATTCTTGCATGCCTTGGCGTGTTAAACTATAAATCGACGGTTTCATGTTTTCTCCTTATTCTCTAATCTTTCTGACGGATGACGAAATGACGTTGCCCTTTTTCTTCGTTCTGAGTTTTCTGTTCCTTACGACGTCGTCTATTTCTCTTGTCCGTGTTATTTCTTTTTTTATTTTGAGATGTTTTCTTCCCTTTTCGGGTATCCTTTTCTTCCTCTTTTTTGCGCATTTTTTGGTCAAATGGTGCTCGTTTAGGAGTTTCATTTTCTAGGACAAAATAGGCACAACCATAACTGCAATACTCAAGTAGGTAATCTTGTAAACGGCTGATTTTCTCGAGAGACTCTTCAGCTCGCTCATTCTTGTAGAAACCACGTAAGCGTAGCTGCTCATTGCTCCAGTCTCCTACAATATAATCATACTTGTTTAAAACTTCTGAAAAGCGTTGAGTAAATGCTGTTGCATCAAAAGCGTCCTTGCTATTTTCAACCAAGGTAAAGGTAAACCCTTCAGCTTCGACTTTATCTCCAGATAGATGAAATTCAGGACCAGGGAATTTATTGTAATTATATAATTCGGGTGCAATCTCTTTACGCATAATATTCCTTTTTAACGTTTACTTAATACTCTATTTTACCATATTTTTGCCATATTTTCACTTTTAGTTTTAAAATGAAAAAAGTCTGACGATTTAAGTATTGATTGTTGAAGATCCTTTCATTATAAAAAAGAAAAAAACTGGGTCTTCCCAGTTTTTTTATAATTACATGTAAAGTAATTTGAAGAGTGCTACTGCTGCAATACCAGCTGCAATCGGTGCAACTACTGGTACCCAAGCATACCACCATTTTGAATCACCCTTGTGTTCACCAAGGATTGATTTTGGAAGTACTGCGTGAAGAAGACGTGGTCCAAAGTCACGAGCTGGGTTCAAACCTGGTCCTGTAGGTCCACCTAGTGAAGTAACCAAGGCCATTACGAGGAAACCAAGAGCCAAGTGTCCAACAGCAAGTCCTGGTGACAAGAATGGAGCTACTTGATTTTTTGCTTGTTCAAGAGCTGCAGTAACTTGTTCTTGAGGAATTGTTTGACCTTGGGCAGTCGCTTGTGCAACTTGATCGTTAATCAATCCTTGAGCTTTAGAAAGCAACTCAGCACCAAAGAAGTTCTTTGTCATACCGAGTGCTGCAAAGAAAAGTACGAATGAACCAACGAACTCGTTGATAAAACCGTTAACTGAAGCTGCAAAGCGTGATTCTTTTGTTCCGTGGTCAATACTTGAAATTGTTGAGAAAGTTCCCAAGATGTTGTTTGGGTTTTCTGTCTTCAAGTAGTATGGACGGTGAGCTGCAACAACCAAGGCTTGTCCGAAGATTGCTCCCAAAACTTGTGCGATGATGTATTGCGCTACTTGTGACCAAGGGAAAAGTCCGCTAACTGCTAAACCAAGTGTGAAAGCTGGGTTGATGTGGTTACCAGAAACATTACCAAACATCAAGGCAGGGATCATAACCCCCATACCGTAACCAACAGCGATAACGAGCCAGCCACTTTGGTGACCTTTCGTACCTTTAAGTTCAACGTTGGCAACTGCACCATTACCCAAGATAATCAAGATGGCTGTTCCCAAAAATTCAGTGGCATATTTGACTGCCCATGTGAAATCCATTGATAGATTCTCCTTAATATTTTTTAGACAATCCCTATTCTATCAATTTTTAAACCTTTTAGCAACAGATTTTTTAAAAGAATCCAAGGGGAAAACGCTTTTATTTCAAGTCTACAAAAAAGACCTAACAAACATCCTTTGTTAAGTCCAAATTTTAATTATTCTTGACGCTGACCAAAGTCCTTAATCATTTGTTCCATTTCTTCACGACTTGGTGTCGTTAGCATATAGAGATAGTCTCCTTGCAATTCAGCAAAGGCTGCTGGCATAATTTTCTTGACCTTGAACTGGTTCCCATATTTAGCCAGCAAATCTTCTTCTGAATAAACATAGTTGGCATTAGCACGGCGTGATGTCGCCAAACAGTATAGGGGCTCGAATTGAGAAGCTGGGAATGGTTCACCTGCAACGATCGCTGCATATCCCTTATACAAGTCAAAAGAATGGGCATAGTTATAGACATCAATGGTAAAGCCACCCGCTGGACGATTATTGTACTCAATGGCAATATAATCATCACCCTCACGGAAGAACTCAATATGGAAGAAACGTTCCTTCATCCCAAATTCTTTGACAATTGCCTCACCATATTTACGCAATTTTGGATCCATCTCCT
>ERZ773046.1550-NODE-1550-length-12805-cov-5.392392_pt1 | contig 12805 bp, 10 predicted proteins | sample MGYA00580634_ERZ773046 | MGnify/ENA primary metagenome ERZ773046 (study PRJEB29015, sample SAMEA2738127) | human oral metagenome | biome: human oral; feature: human-associated habitat; material: saliva | place: China | collected 2159 ... | reverse complement strand
ATGCAACACCAAAAAAAACCGGCACTTATCAAGCACCGGCAACACAACCCAAAAATACTAACCGTTCAAAACTTTATAAAGGAATTTCAGCAGTTGTTTTAGGTTTTACAGTATGTCTACTATCTATCAATTCTGTTGCTTTGCTATCAACTCAAAAGAAGTTAGCAAACACAATAGATAAAGTAGAAAAACAATCAGAAGCCCTTGAAAAAAGTGGCGATAATTCAACTGATGTCTTTAGTAGATATTTTATTTCAAATTATCTGCGTGATGCAAAGACAGCAAATGATTTTTCAGATAATGAAAAATTAGAAAAAAATGGTTTATCTAGTCCGTCTTCGGCAAGTAGCATTATGCTATTTTCTAAGGAAAAAAAAGGCGATAAGTATTTAATGACTTATGTCGTTACTTATACAGTAGATACCAATACATTTACTAATAAAATGAGTTTTGAAATCAAAAAATCAGATAAAGCTAAATTTGGATATTTAGTAACCTCTGATAAGATCACTCTTTCAGACTATACCAAATAGGAATAGGAGAGAAAAATGATTGATCAAAAAGAAATAGCAATGCAAGCTAATAGCATATCATTTAGGACGATTGAAGATACAGCAAAAGCAATATTAGCTATTCTCAATCAACTGACAGATAAATATGAATCATATAAATCCAAACAGGGAGGAGCATACACAAAAAAAGAATTTATTAATAAGGTTTATGGAGATAAGCAAGTTCATCAATTCTTACAAGATGATGTAAACTTTAAAAAGATTCAAAAGGATTTAAAAAAGGAGGGAGTTAAATTTGCGATAACAAACAATAAAGATGGTACAGCTAATCTTTATATTCAATCGCAAAATGCAAAAATTTTAGAAACAGCTCTGAAAAAAAGATTAGAGGAGATAGCTACTAATCCTCAAAAATACAGCAATAAGAAAACTCTGTCTGAAAGACTTAAAAAGCATAGGCAAGCAGTAAAATCAGAAGTTTCTAAAATGGATAAAACACAAACTAAAATCAAATCAAAAGGTAAGGGGATATGATGGAATATAAGAAAAAGAAATTTTTACCTTATCTCCTAGTAGGTATCGTATTAGCTTTAATTTTAAATAGGGGATATGCTCTCTATTCGGTTGCTCCAATTGTCAAAGGACAACTATTCTCACAATATTTATATGTTGCAGATAAGTTTATTGATCCTCCTTATTTTCTCTTTAGTTTTAAACCTATAGGTTTACTAATGATTTTAGTTGGTTTATTTGCATCACTCCTTGCTTACCTTAATCCTAAAAAAATAGAGAATTATAGATCAGGAGAAGAAGCTGGGTCTGCTAAATTTGCCAATGTAAAAGATCTGATGAATTTTAGAGATAAAGACCCTAAAAATGATATGATCTTCTCAAAAAATGGAAGAATGGGGCTATTCAATAAGAATCTTCCGTACCAATGGCAATTAAATAAAAATGTTGTTGCTATCGGGTTACCTGGAGATGGTAAAACATTTAATTTTGTAAAACCTAACATTATGCAGATGAACAGTTCTTACATTATTACAGATCCTAAGGGTCTATTAGTCCATGAAGTGGGGCAAATGCTTGCAGATAATGGATATAATGTAAAAGTATTTGATTTGGTTCATTTGTCAAATTCAGATCAATTCAATCCGTTTCATTATATGAAATCCGAGTTAGATATTGACCGTGTGACAGAAGCTATTATTGATGGTACAAAAAAATCAGATAATCAGGGTGAAAATTTTTGGGTACAAGCAAATTTGCTTTTAACACGGGCTTTAATAGGCTATCTGTATTTTGATAGCAAGGTAAATGATTATACTCCTAACCTATCTATGGTGTCTGATTTGCTTCGTAACATTAAGCGAGAGAACGAAAAGATTCCCTCCCCTGTTGAACGATTATTTGAAGAATTAGAAGAAGCTATCCCTGGTAACTATGCTTGTAAGCAATGGGATTTATTTAATCAAAACTTTCAAGCTGAAACAAGAACCTCTGTACTGGCTGTAATGTCTGCTCAATATTCGGTATTTGATCATGCTCAGGTAACTCAAATGATCGAAAGAGATACCATGGAAATGGAAACATGGAATATTAAAAAGACAGCAGTATTTATTGCTATTCCTGAAACAAATAAAGCCTTTAACTTTCTTGCATCAACTATGTTTGCTGTCATGTTTGAGGTATTAACGCATGGAGCAGATGAAATACTACAAGGTAAAGTTAAAGGTATTAGTCCAAAGGATTTATTGCACGTTCAGATGATTATTGATGAATTTGCAAATATTGGTAAGATTCCTAACTTTAATGAAGTATTAGCTTCTGTCCGTAGTCGTGAAATTTCAATTAAGATTATCATTCAAGCAATTTCACAATTGGAATCAATGTATAAAAACGATTGGAAAACAATTTTTAATAACTGTGCAACGATTCTTTTCCTTGGAACGAATGATGAAAATACAATGAAGTATTTTTCAATGAGAGCAGGGAAACAGACAATAAAACAGATGGATCATTCAGTCAATCAAGGGCGCTTTAAGAGTGGTTCAGTAAGCTATAGGAGTCAATCAAGGGATCTTATGACACCTGATGAAATAGCTCGAATTGGGGTAGATGAAGCACTAGTATTTATCTCGAAACAAAACGTTTTAAGAGATAAGAAAATGACAGTATTTGATCACCCTATGAAAGATCAGATAGCAAATTCACCAGATGATGATAATTGGTTTATCTATCAAAAATATATGACTGATGATGAAGAATTTGAAAGTAATGTTGTTTTTTCAGATGATGAAGAATTTGAAAGTAATGTTGATTGTTCAGATATAACTGAATCAGTCAAATTAGGTGCGAAAGAGTACGATCAAATAGTTAAGAATCTAATTGCATCAGAAGCGCAATTTAGTGAAGAACTACCCACAAAACCACTTGAAAATGCGTCAGAATCGCCCTCTCAGACACAAGATGATGAAGAACTTCCTTTCTTTTTTGAAGAACCTATTGAAGTACCTGAAATTAAAAGGGGAGGGGGGATTTAATGAAAAAAATTGATAGAAAACAGGCAACTATTTACCTCACTAAAGAGGAACTATCAAGATTTGATGAAATAGCTGAATCATTTGGATATTCAAGAGCAAGTTTGATTAGAGAAGTGATAAAGGTATTCAACGAAAATAGTATGGAGTTTATGAAGAAAATTCATAAACTCTAATTTTTAAGGTGAAATCTATGAAAATTTTTGTTTTAGCAGAAAAGCCTGACCAAGCTGAAAAGTATGCTCATACTTTTGGAAAACCTAAAAATGATAAGGGAGTTTGGAAAGTCTATTCTGATATTTTAAATGCAGATGTTTTAATTGCATCTGCTGTAGGTCATCTAGTGGAAAAAGATAATCCTTATAAAAATTATGAAAATTGGGAATTAGAGAATTTACCAGCTTTGCCAGAAAAATTTTCATACAAAGTAAAAAAAGGTGTATCTTATAGCTTTAATAATATTAAAAAATGTATTAAGGAATGTGATTGTATTATTATTGCAACAGATCCAGACCGTGAGGGAGAATCTATAGCATATAAAATACTAAATGAGATACCTGGTTCAATCAATAAGGTTAAGTATCGGCTATGGGCTAATTCATTGACTAAAAAAGGGATTGAATCGGCATTTAAAAAGCTAAGAGATCCATCTGAAACAATTAATTATTATCATGAAGCAGATGCTAGAGATGATGCTGATTGGCTTGTAGGTTTTAATTTAAGTCCTTTTGTAACTATCAAAATGAAAGAGGTAGGGGAGTTAGAAAAGACTGATAAGGTGATGTCTGTTGGGAGAGTTCAGACCCCTATTGTGAGCTTGATTGTTAGGAATCATGAAGAAATAGAAAACTTTGTATCAGTTCCATTTTGGACTATAGAAGTCCTAAATGAAGAGGGGTTAAAGTTTACTAATGATGTTAAATACAAGAGCTTACAGGAGGCAACAGAAGCTTTAGAATTGATGTCAGACAGCTATACGGTCATTGATGTTAAATTAGAAAATAAGTCGCAAACTGCTCCTAAACTTTATAATTTAACAAACTTACAATCAGAAATGAGTAAATTGTATAAAGTTGATGCTACTAGAACAAAGGAAATTGTTCAAAGTCTTTATCAAAAGGGGTTCATGAGTTATCCTCGTACAGATTCAACTCTTATTACAACGAACGAATTTGAGTATCTAGTGGCGAATATTGAGCGTTATAAACAAACAATAGGGAAAGATATTGAAACGGTCAATTTAACCCCTAGAAAAGAATTTGTGAACGATAAAAAAGTAGTGGAACACTATGCAATTATTCCAACTGAAAACATTCCAAATATTGAGGAACTGGATTCTTATGAAAAGATCATCTATCAGATGGTAACGTTTCAAACGTTACTAATGTTTGCAGAAGATTATAATTACCAATCAACTACAATTACTATTAAAAATGATGCTTCATCTGTTGAGTTTAAAGTAAGTGGAAATGTAACTATTAATAAAGGTTGGAGAAAATATAAGCAAACAAAATCAGAAGATAAAGAATTACCATCTTTAAAGGTTATGGATAGTCTAGTTTTAAAAGCAAATATAAAACAGGATCAAACAAAACCACCTGCACGAATAACAGAGGAGTATCTACTTAAAAAGCTATTGCCAAAATATAATTTAGGTACATCTGCTACTAGAGATGGTATCTTGGATCTAATTCAGGAAAGGGAGTATGTAAAAAAAGAGAAAAAAACAGGTCAATTTACCCCAACATTAAGAGGAATTAAATTAATTCACTTTCTCGATAAGTTAGATATTATCTATACAAATCCTGAGACTACTCAAAAGTGGGAGCTGCTTTTAGCTCAAATAGGAAAAGGAAAGATAAGAAAATCAGACTTTGTAGAAAAAGTGAAGTGGGCTATTTCAAAACAAATAGAAAAAGGGAAACAACTACTATAAAATAGAAAGGATCATGTATGGCAAATTTAGATAAAATACTGGAACAACGTTATCAAGAAAAAATTGAGCAGTTAAAAGGTATGGATATTATCGCTGTTGCTGAAAGTCTAGGAATGGATCTAAAGCAAGAATCAGGAGGTATATATCATTGGTTAGAGCATGATTCGTTTAAGCTTTATCCAAAAACTAATAGCTTTAGATGGTGGTCTAGGGAGCTATCTGGTGACACTATAGATCTTGTTAGAATCTATAAAGAAGAAACTACTGGAGAAAAAATTAGTTTTCAAGATGCAACACGATATCTAGAAACTGGTGATTTTAAAAGTGTTGAAGCTCGTCCGATTCCAAAAGAAGAACCATTTAGGAATTATCTTGAATCTTCTGAAACTAAGGACTTAACTCAGGCTAGAAATTACCTGGTAAAAGAAAGGGGATTGTCAGAATCAACAGTATTAGAGTTTGAAAAAGCTGGACTACTTGGGCAAGCAACCTATAAAAAAAATAATCATACTGAACAGGTGATTATATTTAGGTCTTTAGATTCAAATAAAAATATGATTGGTGGAACATTACAAGGTATTGAAAAATACCCTGAAATACATGATAGAGGTTATTTAAAGCAAATAATGGCTCACTCTGACGGTCAATCAGGAATGAGCTTTGATATTGGAAAACCAAAAAGGTTAGTATTTACAGAAGCCCCTATTGATCTTATGAGTTATTATGAACTTAATAAAGATAAATTATCTGATGTTCGTCTTGTATCAATGGACGGATTAAAACAAGCTACCGTAAGTCGTTATGTTGCTGATTTGTTATCACAAGGAAAAGCATCAGAAGAGATGTCAAAAGAAGATTTAAAGAATTTTCTCCCAAATTTAGCAAAAGTAACGACACACTTTGATAATGAAGAAAATCAAAATCTAATCACATTAGCAGTTGATAATGACGAAGCAGGAAATAAGTTCATTGAACGCTTTAAAGAAATAAATGTACCTGTTGTTGCTGATATACCACCACTTAACCCAGGGCAAGAAAAAAATGATTGGAATGATTTTCTAAAAAACCAAAGCAAAGAAAAAGGGCTATATATTCGCTTTAATTGGAGTGAAAATAATACTATTCGTGATAGATTTGAAGAAGATGAATTAGTTCCATATGAGGAATTTGTAGAAGTTTTATATTCCGAAAATGAACGTTTATCAAAAGAAGAAAATGGATATGATAAAACAGCCTTTGATCTTGCAAATGAAAAAGGAGAAAGCATCACATACGGTATTAGGTATGATGTTGGTTCTGAACCGTATTTACTTTCTGAGATGATGGACGAAAGATTTTCAGAAGAAGAAATAGAATTTGCTAATAAAATAGACAAAAGAATTTTGAAAAAGGTTCTTTTAGATCTAGAAATTGAGCAAAAGAAAGCTACTGAAATTAAAGATTCTGATGGAGATGGGCTAACAGATGATTTTGAAGAAGCAATTGGAACTAACCCAAATTCTCCTGATTCTGATGGAGATGGTGTTTCAGATGGTGTAGAAGTTGGATCTGGTACAGATCCATTAAATAGCTTACCAGAAGACCAAAAACAAAATTTGGAAGTATCAGAATTAATAAAAAATAATGATACAAAAGCTCTTTCTGATCTATTAGAAAATGGAATTAAGGAATATTATGATAGTGAACACTATCAAAACTTTTTGGATTCTATGGCAACATTCCACAAATATTCTGCAAGAAATGTTATGCTGATAATGAAACAATATCCTACAGCTAGGTTAGTTGCTTCATTCAATGACTGGAAAAAAAGAAATGGAATGGTTAAAAAAGGATCAAAAGCAATCTATGTATTAGCTCCTTGTGAGTTTATCAAAAAGGATAAAAATGGTGATCCTATTATAAATCCATTAACGAATAAACCAGAAAAAGGACTGTTCTTTAAACGTGTTCCAGTTTTTGATATAAGTCAGGTTGTGCCACAAAAAGGAAAAGAATTAGATATTGTAGAACCTACAAAAAAAATACATAATCAATTAACTAAAGAAGAAGCGATTAGAATTTTTAAAATCCTAAAAGAAATTTCTTTAGAAAATAATGTTCCTATCACTTTTGAAGAAATAACAGATGGATCTAATGGATTCTATAGACCATTTGACCATACAATACATATTGCAAAAGGAAGATCTGCAGAACATACTCTATCTACAATCATTCATGAAATGGCTCATTCTGATTTACATAATGTTGATTCATTGTTAAAACTGGGAGAAAATCTATCAGTTTCAACAAAAGAATTACAAGCAGAATCAGTTGCTTATGTAGTCGCAAAATATTTAGGACTTGATACAGGAAATAAAACTTTTGGATATCTTGCAGGCTGGTCAGAAGATAAAAGTTCTTTATCTGATTTAAAGGCTCAATTAAATATTGTACAAAAGGAAGCATCTTCTTTGATTAGTAGAATTGATGAAAAAATGCAAAAGTATCAAGTGATAGAAAAAGAAATGGTCGAAAAGAAACCTGATCAAAAACCTAAAAATGCTTTCTATGAAAGATTAGATAAAGCAAGAACGAATGAAAAGATTTCTACTAATTCATTTTTTGACCAACACAAAATAGAGAAAAACACAAAAAAAGAATTAAGAACAATGTGATGCCCGAACAAAGTTCAAAAAAAGTTAAAGGGCTAGAAAGCGAAGATTAAAAATGGAAAATCTAGAAAGTGTTTTGATGACTTATTTTTATGATATGTCTGAATGGCTATCAGGAAAAAAAGTAAAAATTGAAGAAAATATTGCTAAGCCAAAACAATCAATTGTAGAATTAATGCGAGAAGATTTAAAAGAAATTGATTCAGGAATTGATGATATTTTTGTAAATGAATTAAAAGATTCAATTACAGAATTAGAAAATATGAATGAAGAAGATTTCATAAAACTAAAGAAAACTATTTTAGATTTTGACCCTGTGACAGAATAAAAAAGCTCTACAAAATAGAGAAAAAGGGGATTGGGGATTTCCCCAAAAATATTTAAAAGATAGGAAAAAGCACTTTGAGTTAAGACCTCAAAAAAGTGCTTTCCTATCCTTTAAATTGAGTGAGTGGGGCCCCACTCGCTATGCTTGCAACAGATAAAAGTATAACTCAGGGGGTGGGCTGATGTCTATAGAAAAAGACAAAAATAGATATAGAAATAAAGAAAGAAAAGTACGCTTTACCGAAGAAGAAAACCAATATCTTCTTAAAAAGATCAGACAATCTGGTTTAAATAATTTTCAAAACTACGCTTTAAAAATGTTGTTAAATGGACAGATAGTAACTATAGATTATTCTGAGCTTTTAAATTTAAGAAAAGAAATAAACAAGATCGGACAGAATATAAATCAGTTAACAAAATACGCAAATACATTTAATGAATTAGATAAAGAATTGCTGTTAGGTCTTGCAGATGAAATTGATAAAATGAAAAAATTGGTTAAAGAAGAATTTGAAAATAAGGAGGTTAGAAAGATTAAAAATGGTCGTAACTAAAGTATTTCAAATTAAGCAACCAGGCAACTTAAAAAATGCAATCAACTATATTGTCAATGATGCAAAAACCTTGAAAGCTGATGATATGAATGATCCTGAAAATATTTTTTCTTACGAAGTGCAAGGAGAAGAAGTTTTTAAACGGTTAGTTTCTGGATATGATTTAACAGATTCATCTGATAAAGATACTGTATATGACGATTTTATTTTAACAAAGATGTCAGCAGATTCATTAAATGGAAACGACAGATTATCCGACTTGAAAAATCCTGATCGTGTTCTTGCCCACCACTTAATTCAGTCATTTTCACCTGATGATAATTTAACTCCTGAAGAAATTCATGAGATTGGGAGAAAGACAGTTTTAGAATTAACAGGTGGGAATCATCAATTTATCATTGCAACACACATGGACAAAGGTCACATACATAATCATATTATTTTTAATACAACTAATTCAACTACTTTGAAAAAATTTGAATGGAAAAAAGGAACGAAGCAATCTTTAAGTAAAATATCAGATAAACACTCAGAAGTTGCAGGTGCTAAAATCATTGAACCAAAAATGAATAACAGTTATACAAAGTATTCTGCTTGGAAAGAATCAAATAATTTTAGACAAACAATAAAAAGTAAATTAGATTTTCTATTAAAAAATTCAGTTGATTTATATGACTTTAATGAAAAAGCAAAAGCATTAGATTTAGAAATTGATATTTCAGGGAAATATACAACATATAAACTAAAAGGGTCAAATCAAAAAAGGGGTGTACGGGATCGGACACTTTCGAAAAATGGGAAGTATAATATTGATCAGATTGAAGAACGATTAAAAAATAATATTGCTGTTATTCCCCTAGAAAAAATTTCAGAAAAATTCAATGAGTTGCAAAAATCGAAAGAACAGGATTTTGAGTATAAACTACTGATAGAAAAATGGCAGATCAAAGAAAGAAGTCCAAAATCTATTTATGTAGAAATTGAGTTTGGAGTAGATAGGAAAGGAACAATTTCAATTCCATCACAAAAATTAGATCAGTTAGAAGATGGTAACTTTTATGCTTACCTAAAAAGAAATGACTTTTTCTATTTTTTAAATGATCAAAATGCTACACAAAATAAATTTGTGAATGGTACAACTGTTATTAAACAATTAGCACAAAAGAACGGTCAATCAATTCTTACCAAAAATAGAAATATTTCAATGCTTAATAGGTATGTCGAAGAACTCAATTTCCTAGCGTTGAACGGTGTCACTAATTCAACTCAATTTAAAGAATTAGAAGATCAGTTTAAAAACAAATTAGAGGAAACAGATCAGGAGTTAGAAAGACTTGATAATAAACTAGCTAAGACTAATAAAGTTTTAGGAGCATTGATAGATTATCAAATGAATTTAACACCATCAAAAGCTAGTGAAGAAATACTTCAAAAAGCAAGAATTGATAAAAATACTGATCCTGAAATGATTAAAAAAGAAATGAAAGAAATCCATATTGAGCGCACAAATCTTAAAAATGTTAGGGATAATATTGTTAAAGATTATGACCGTCAACAGAATATCAAAAAGGATCATACCAAACAAAAAAACAAAGGGGTTTCTTTATAAGGCGTCAATATAATTATATTTATATTGACAAAGAAAGATGTTTTTAGTATAATTATAATTGTAGGAAGTTGTAAAACGGATATTATAGCTTCCAGAACGAAAAAAACAAAATAGAAGAGATAATATTATGACTAATTCTGATCCATTTAAAAAAGCACCAAATAGAATAGGTATTTTAATTGAGAATAGTGGGAAAACATTAAAAGAAATAAGTAAAGAAATAGGAATTAACTATGCAACATTATCTGCTTATAAAAGACAAATTCGTTATCCAAAAAGAGAAAAAGCTACAAAGTTAGCAGATTACTTTGGGGTATCAATACCTTATTTATTAGGGACAGATGATGAACCAACTAATAATAACTTAATAGACAACAACATTTTCTCGAAGTTGGTTATAGAAAATGGAAAAACACTAAAAGAAATAAGTGAAGAAACTGGGATTGGATATTCCACCATTGGAAACTACAATCAAGGAAGCAGAATCCCTAAAACAGAGAATGCTTTTATTCTAGCTGATTACTTTGGGGTGTCTGTTGCTTATTTATTAGGTCTTGAAAATATTGATTCAAAAAGAGATAATCAAATTCCTAGACCAATTCCTTTCTATAATGATCTGAATTTGATGTTATCTGATTTTAGAGATTCCCAGGTAATTGAAAGTTACATAGATTATATTTCAAAGGATAAGAATTATAATCCTATTTTATTAAGAGCCTTTAAACAGTTTGTGACAGATCAGGAAGGATATTTTTTCCACTTAATAAGTGAATCAAGTGAGAAAAATTCCCCTTATCATTATATTTGGGAAGAATGGAACAAAGAAAAAAATAAAAAATCATAGATTTTCAATATAATCTATGATTGATTTATTAATTTTCTTGGTGTATAATGTAGTTAATTAAATAACGAGAAAAAAAGAAAAGCTCTAGCCTTGGTAACTGTCGCCAAACAGTTACTAAGGAAATCTGATGATACCGACATATCATAGATTTACTTCTAAAGCATTTGTTTCTTCTAGACTATTATAAGGGATATTCCGTAATAAGTCAAGATGGGAACACTTGAATTACAGAAATAAATTGAAAGAAAAAAGGTATTTATCAGATGATAAATACCTTTTTTGTTGTTTTTTTAATGTTGTGATCTAAAAAACATATTTTAATATGGCTTGGTGGCGATCAAGTGGATAGATTGTTAGTTTAAATAATGAAATTTGAGATAGCGCACTCCAGGCATGAAATACTGCTGACAAAAGCGCTCGCACCCCCTAACGGGTTACAAATAGGGGAGGGCGAAAGTAGGTAAAAGTGACAGCACAAGACCTCCAAAATGAGCTATGCTGAATAGCTCCCAGCTAAGTCTTATTATTCTATAAGATATGCTGAAACGTGCCGAGATGGGTCAAATACACGATGAGGACACGAACAAAGCCCCGAAAGGGGCGACTTGTAGGGCGTGGAATGAACGCAAGTAAAAAGTTCGTTCAAGGGTTGAGATACCTTTGAAGTTTGTAACCCCTGATATAGTGACCGACGATAGCCGACGGTTTGGAAATATATTTAGGCAGACTGATTCAAGATAGCAAAAATTTGCTGTCTTTTCCCCTGTTTAGGGGATCAGTCTGCCTAAAAGTTCCCTCTGAATACCTCAAGTTTGGCAAATTCTAGAATAAGTTGCAATAGTTTAGTTAGATTTTTTCCTGTTTTTTTCGTCTAAAATCCCGCAAAAATCAATTTTTACTGAATCATTGTACATACTCTTAAGTGCTTGTAAGACTTTGTCTTTAGTATATCTTCCGATAATTTCATGTTTAGCATTTACTTCTTTTCCTGATTCGTTTGTATAAGTAAATTCGACATAGGTATATTTCGTTGGGTATTTCATATTGTTACCTCTTTCTATTTTTTTTTTGTATATTCTTAGTATGCCATAAAAAGTAAAAAAAACAGGAGTTTTTGAGATTTTTTATAAAAGGACAAATGACTACACTCTATTGTCCTGTTCTTTTTTCTATATTTCTGTGGTAAAATAAGAGTGACAATAGAGTTGAGCAAAAAAGGATTTATAGAATATGGCTAAAATAGGATATGCTAGAGTTAGTAGCAAGCAACAAAACTTAGATAGACAGATAAAAGCATTGGAAGAAAAAGGGTGTAAGAAGATATTTAAAGATATCTCGTCTGGGAAGAACATAGAAAGAAAAGGGCTATACGATTTAAAAGATTATGTTAGGGAGAATGATACAATTGTTATTACTGAGTTAGATAGATTAAGTAGAAACAATGAAGATCTTTCTAATTTGATGATGGAGTTACAAAATAAAGGCTGTGTCTTTGAAATTTTGAATCTTCCTAGTTTTAATGATGTGACTGATAAGAATTTGAATAGATTGCTGACAAATCTGATATTAGAGATTTATAAGTATCAAGCTGAGTCAGAAAGAAAGAGAATTAAAGAAAGACAAAGGCAAGGAATTGAGTTAGCTAAAAAGAGAGGGAGATATAAAGGTAGGAAGCCTTTATATAGTCAAGATGATCCTAAATTAGTTCATGCCTTTAGTTTATTGGATCAGGGATATACATATTCTGAAATAGAGGACATAACTGGGATTAATAGAAGAACATTTCAAAGATATAGGAAAAGAAAATTTAAAATGATAAATACTTGTCCCAT
>ERZ773046.1546-NODE-1546-length-12812-cov-3.772282_pt1 | contig 12812 bp, 9 predicted proteins | sample MGYA00580634_ERZ773046 | MGnify/ENA primary metagenome ERZ773046 (study PRJEB29015, sample SAMEA2738127) | human oral metagenome | biome: human oral; feature: human-associated habitat; material: saliva | place: China | collected 2159 ... | reverse complement strand
ACCATTTGTCCACTTTGACAACTGAAGCCGTCATTGGAAAGAAAGTAAGGCGGATCTGCGAAAATCATATCAAACTTAAAGTTAAACTGAGGAAGTAGCTCAAAACTATCTCCTTTGGCCAAAAGGAAATTATTCGTGGGAGATTTATAAAATAAAGGATTTACTTTAGTCCGTATCCAAGAACCAGTATAGTCATGGCTATCTAATACTATTTTCTCAGTTTTATATAAATGTTGAACTACAGATAATGCTTCTTGTTCATTACTTGCTTCAACCTGCACTTTACGTGCAAGTTCCTCTTTTATTTCAACATTATATATCATTTCAGAACACAAAGTTCTGAAATTAAATAAAGATAATAATAAAAAGATCATTATTTGACTTTTCTGATCATAAAAGATCTTTTTCATAAATCTATAATTTATTAATAATCAACACATTTATTACTTTTACAACACCACAACCATGTTAAAGAGTATTGTTAGAATTTACTTTCTTATATCTACCATTCCCTTTAAATTCTACAAATCCTTTATCTCTTAGGATTTGTAGTTGCTGACGCATTTTTGCATGAACATGATTATTCAAAGGATGCTTACGCTGAAGATTAGCAGCAAAAGAATAAACGTCTTGCAACGTAAATTCTTGATTTAAAAATTCCAAACAAGAGAACATATCAACAAGCCAGCCTCTCCCTTCCAAAGAATTTGACTGCAAAGAATAGACCTTTCTATAATCAGCCATAACCCTTTGTTTATCTCTTGCAACACCTTCTACGATAATAGGTATCTTTGCTGTGTTAGGTATATTACTTAATAATATATTACATCCAAGCCACCCTGACCGCCTTGCATTAGTAGAAAGAGGTTTTCTCTTTTCTATAACGGACGGCACAAAAAAGCACTTTGGCACTATAATCAAATTATTAACCTTATTGTAATCGTAATGTAAAAAGAAGAAATTAGGATTATCCAAAGATGTTATTCTACTTATCATAGTCTGATAAACTCCATCTGCTACGGATGAAGAAAAAGAGGAAGTACTGTTCCTTTTACTTTTTAATTCATACTGAGATTTACAATACTCACAAATAAGATCTTTCACTGGAGCATTAGTGTCTGCATGCCTGATAGAATCTTCACCACAGATAGGACAATACATATTATGAGCAAACCAGTCCTCTGTTAGGACTCTTGCTATCTGAGATGCACTTTTATATCCAACAGCTAAAGATAAGTTGAAATCTAAATTCATAATATTCTATATCTTTTCAATTTCATTTAATGATTATATGCAAGAATAAATGTTATCTATTTTCTTTCATAATCTGGTATTTTTCGCATCTTCATGCAAGATTCACCGCCAAAAAAAAGATGATGATATGCAGCAAAGATAAGCATTAAATCTGACAACCTACCCCGTTTTGAGAGATATATTTCATAAAAAACTAATTTCATACCGCGAAGAATATCCAACGAATAAGAATGAAATATCCATTAAGAAACTTTAAGAATACACTCAGGTTTATTTATAAAACACTTGACTCGAGAAAACCACAAAAATAATACTTCCTCACCATTTCATACATTCTCACAACTAAAGTCGGTCAAATTAGCATGCAAATTGATGTAAAACACCTCGCAATTTGACGCAGGTTGCGTATTAATTTGACTCTAATTGGAAGCCTTTTCCATAAAGACTACACCATAATTCCTAAAAGAACATGAAAAAAGGGAAAGCATTTGCACACTCTCCCTTTGGTAAAGATAATAATTTTGAGAGGCAATTCCAAATTCAATAAGAAATATATTTGTATTTTATATCTCCTCCTATATGAAGCATTTTATTTAATTCTTGGATCCGGATAACCGGGATTCTGCTTCCATTCAGTATTATTATCGAGCATATCCTTATGGATAGGGAAGATACGACGCGTTTTATCGAAGTTGGCATATGGGTTACTATGATAGTGGGGGAAGAACTCATCCTCAAAGTGTCCGAAGCGAATCATATCGTTACGACGCCAGTTTTCGTTCATGAACTCACGGCCACGCTCTTCATAAATGTCCTGCAAAGTGGGCACATGCGTAAGAGACGGAGCATGGACATAGGTGCGAATTTGATTGAACAGCGACTGAGCTACCGTGCCACCCGTACCTTTTCGTGTCAGCGCTTCAGCCTTCATCAACAGGATATCGGCATAACGGAAGATGGGAACATCGTTACTTTGGTTGCGTCCATTCTTGTAATCGTCATTAATAACGAAGAACTTTACTGAGCGATAACCTTGTCGCCATCCATCGAGGTCATCACCAACATCAAGGTTTTGCCAATCAAGTGTTGTGTGATTTGCATCCGTATAGCGTAGCGTTATATTCTTTGTGAGTATCAACGGATTTCCTTTCCTATCCTTGGCAACCTCTGTTGTGGGTAACAAGGTAGTTGGATCATAAACATAAACTTGACCACCTATCACACAATTATTACGTTCATCGCCTGCAAGCGTAAAGAGATTGGCAAATTCAGGAGTCATAGTCATATATCCACCACCAGAGTTTGAGAGTTTCATTCCAAAGTAACTGGGATTCATACTCTTAATATCCTTATAGCTGTTGGCGCGACCATACTGCATGCCTGTTGCTGTATACGTGTCGTAAGGCATAGCATAGATAAAGTCCTCCACATTCAACGCACTGTTGTTAGGACCGAACTTAAAGCGATAAGCCATAGAGCCAAGATTAAACTTACCACTATTTATGATGTCATCGCATATACTAATGCATGCATCAAGCTTTTCATTTGTTGCTGAAGAAGCATCATATTTATCAACAGATGCTGCCATATAGACAGGCCAATTGATATAAAGTTTAGCCAATAAAGCCTGTGCCATATACTTATTGGGTATGCCATTGCGTCCCTCACTCGCATCCGTTGAAAGATGAGGAATAATCTCAAGTAATTCCTTTTCAAGGTATTTGGCGACCATTGCACGTGGTTGGCGTTTGTTCATATCATTACCTTCTACCGTCACATCAAGGATAGGAGCATCTCCCCAGCAATCCATCATGAGGAATTCAAAGTAAGCACGCATTGCGCGGGCAGGCATTTTATACTTAGCATCAACGTCACTATTGATGACCTCATTGGCCTTTACACAGCCCTTTCCGAGTTCACCCATCCAATCAATGGTATTGTCTTCATAACTGAAGGCATGCAAACTTGGATGCGAATAAGTACCGCCATCAATCCAACCTCCTGAATAAGAAACTGCAGTTTGCTCATCACTTGAGAGCGACATTGCCTCAAAAAAGCGACGACCTAAAGTGCCACGGAAGTGGCTGTAGATACTATTTAGCTGGGCATTGAGTGCGACCTCTGAATTAGGATAACTGGGATATTGAGACTTCAAAGGTACATCCAGGTCTGTACAACCTGTTGCTAACATCATCATACCAGCTGCAAACATTAATTTTATATTTGATTTCATCTTACTTTTCCTTTCTTTATTTTAGAAATTTACTTTTGCACCTATCATAAATGTGCGTGTATGAGGATAATGACTCCAACGATAATCAACTCCAGGATCTATGCCACCAAGATTCACTTCAGGGTCAAGCCCCTTATAACCTGTAATAGTCAACAGATTGTTGCAGGTCATATAGAGCTGTAACGACTGTAACCAGCCATTGAAATGCTTAAAGGTATAGCCTAAAGTTAGACTCTGCAAACGTAGATAGTCGCCTTTTTCAAGGAAACGAGTTGATGGGACATTCGAATAAGTATCGGTGTAAGGACGCTCATAAATATATTCTTTCAACACATTCCTACCACTTGAAAATCCGTCAGGAGCTGTATATTGAGCACGCAAACTGTTATAGATTTTATTGCCAAATACACCTGTAATAAACATCGTTAATGTCCAATCTTTATAATTTAGAGTATTGTTCCAACCAAGATTTAATTTGGGTTGTGCATTACCTACTATTGTTCTGTCTTTATAAACTGGGGTTTCGGTTACCTCACCTGTACGTGCATTCGTCACGTCATCATGCACATAATAGGTTGCTTTGCCTGCATCGTTGTAGCCAGCAAACTCATACATATAGAAAGTTCCTATGGGTTGACCCTCTATAACACGTTGTGTATAGCCGTTAGCTGATACTCCAGCGACCATCGGATCGCCTTGAGAGAAAGTGCCAGTATGGTATAATTCGTTCGAAAGACGATTCACTTTATTATCGTTATGCGAAAGATTCAGCGTTGTGTTCCATTCAAAGAGTTTCGTCTTTACAGGGATAGCATTAAGCGTAAACTCGATACCTTTGTTCGTAATCTCACCCACATTAGCTTGTATAAAGCCAAAAGGATAAACGAAAGATGACACAGGATAACTCCATATTAGGTCTTTAGTCTTCTTATGATAGAACTCTAATGAGCCATTGATTCGACCTCCAATGATAGCATAATCTACGCCAATATTAAACATGCCTGTAGTCTCCCACTTCAATGATTCGTTAGCTAACTTCGTGGCACCTAACGACACATAAGTAGATCCATTACTCTGGAAATAAGAGCCAGTAGAGCCATAAGTAGAAACCGCAGAATAGGCACCAAAGCCCAAAGCATTACCGCTTACGCCATATCCCATGCGGAGTTTCAAGTTAGAGAATAAGCTCTGAGCTTTCATAAAAGGCTCTTCGGTGATATTCCATGCCACACTCACGGATGGGAATGTACCCCAACGATGGTCTTTTCCAAATACCGACGAACCATCACGACGCATAGTTGCCTGCAACATATAACGGCTATTATAAGAATAACCCACACGCCCATAGAACGAAATATTACGTATTGTTTCTCTCGTTCCACTATTGACTGCTGGCATTCCGTCTATCATTCCAGCATAAGTGAGGTTATACCATTTCAATGTGTCATCGAAAAAACTATGCACACTGAGTCCAAAGCCATCGTTACTATTGCGTTCTTCCCATGAATATCCAGCCATTAATGCCAACTTATGAACTGTATCGAAAGTCTTATCATAGTTAGCATAGGTTTCAAAAGTCTGCGAATGACCAAAATAAGTATTGCGATCAGCTTTACCATTATACGCACTCAGGCCCGGCAACTGCGACTTATGAGAGTCATAACCGCTATAGGTATGCTGGAAGTTATCGTATGAATAGTTCATGTTTAACAGCAATCCATCGATGACATGCAAGGTAGCTTTACCTATAAACTGATTGCGTTTCCAAAATGTTTCAGAAGTATCTTCGGCAATAAGTGACATCGGATTGAAGTTATGAGAGCCTGAACCCCATGACCATTCTCCTTTATTGTCTGTGACCTTATTCGTTGGATTAAAGTAGTTCATAGCATCAAGCACCGAGGCACCTTCGTTATCCATCTTCACTCCGCGATGCATTCCATACATCATATTAGCTCCCAAGGAGAGATCAAGATGGTCTTTAAGCACTTTTGTTGATAACAAAGAGCGAACATTCAAACGATACATGTTACTGCCTTTAATAATTCCTTCCCGATTCATATAGTTCACACTGGCCATATAATTGGTCTTCTTGGCAGCACCATTAACAGCAATATTATGGTTATGACTGACGCCCGTGCGCAGCACTTCTCGCTGCCAATCCGTGTCACCTCCACCATCATAAGCATAGTTTATGTTATGTTTGGTGACGAATTCACGAATATCTTGTGCCGTAGCCATATCCAAAGTCTTGGATATATTGTCAAATCCCACATAACCATTATAGCTGACATTCGTACGCTCTCCACCATTCTTACCGCTCTTTGTGGTAATAATGATGACGCCATTTGCCGCTTTTGAACCATAGATTGCTGTTGCAGTGGCATCTCGAAGCACATCAATACTCTCAATATCATCAGGCGAAACCATTGATATATCTACACCAGGAATACCATCAATCACGTAGTATGGCTGCATGGCGGCACCGCTTCGGAGTGATGAAGCACCACGAAGAGTGATGCTGGGACTACCATTTGGATCACCTGAAGAGGTAACAACAAGCCCGGCAACCTTGCCTTGTAACATGCTCGCTGCATCGGTAAAGACTCCTTTATTGAGGTCTTCCGACTTGATAGTAGTAATAGATGAGGTCACATCCTTACGCCGCATTGTTCCATAACCAACAACAACCACCTCATTTAATACCTTGTTATCTTCTTCAAGAATAACTTTCGTTTTGTCGCCAGCCTTAATCTCTTTGGGATTAAACCCTACGTAAGAAATCTTCAACCGAGCACCCGGCTTCACGCTAAGTGTGTAGTTTCCATCAGCATCGGTAATGGTTCCATTGTTCGTTCCCACTTCAACAACACTCACACCAACCAGTGGATCTCCCATGGCATCCTTGACATTACCCGTAACTTTGCTTTGTGCAAAGCCTGCAGTGCAGACAAAAAACAGACAACCCACTATGAATGAACGCCTGTAGTTGACCCGAATTAAATCATGTTTTTTATGCATAAGTTTTAGTTATTAGATGATATTATTCTATTATCTTATTTCATTAACTTCCAATTTACTATCCCAAATTCGGCTATACCACACGGCCATACCATGATTTTTGATGAAAGGTTCGTCGCGACATGGCCTAAGATCGGCCACACGTCCATTATACTCCGTTTGTTTTTTCAGTCGAATATTCACATTATTAAAATAGATATAGCGTACCTTCCCCCACTCATCACCGCCTACAAAGCATCCATTCTCGCTCGTAGCTGTAATATTATTGAAGAAGATTCGCTCCACTTTACCACATCGCCCCTTTGTTTCACCTTTGGGAAAGCGCCAGTTTGCATCCTTATGATTACCATTAGCACGTGGATAAGAGGTTACATATATAGGCTCAGCCTTACCCCACCACACATCACTCCACATGTGAAGATCCATCTGAATGTTACTAAAGGTAATGTCACTCACACTACCTTCATCGCGGTTCTGAATGCCCAAACCACGATTGCTCTTTGTAATGATGCAGTTATTGAAGTTTACATTATAGATAGAATCCATGTTCTCACTCCCAATTTTAATAGCACATGAGCGCGAAGTCATTACACAATTGGTCACAACAATATCGTGACAGCTTCCATATTCTGCATATTCGCGGCGGTTTTTCAAGCAAATGCAATCGTCACCCGATGTGATATAACAATTAGATATCCGCACATTGCGTGAATGATCAAGGTCAATGCCATCGCCATTCCTTATTTTCAGGTGGTTTAAAAGATTGATTCCATCTATCACAACACCATCACAACCCACGAGATGCAACGTCCAATAGGCTCCTTCTCGTATGGTAACATCACGTATAATGACATTGTTTACATCTATCAGCGTTAGCACATGAGGACGCGGATCAAATGTAGTAACAGGCTTAAGTTCGTAACTATCCAACAGCTCTTGCCCCATAAAACGAACACCATTGCCATGAATCGTACCTTTACCTGTAACAGATATATGCGTTGCATGCTTTGACCAAAGCCACAACATGCCCTCACCCCGGTTCTCACCAAAGGCACTTTGCCGATAAACTTGCTCATCGGGATTGGCCTTTAGCACGGCCGTTGCCTCAAGATGTAAGTCTATATTTGACTTCAACTCTAATGGTCCAGATAGGAAAACATGGTTATTTGGGAATACCACTTGCCCTCCACCACGATGCGAACAGGCATCTATAGCTTGCTGAATTGACATGGCATCGTCGGTAATTCCATCACCTTTCGCTCCATAATCCATCACATTAAACACTTGTGCTCTTAGGATTAGTGCCAGAAATAGCATGGTTAGTAATAACACATTACGTCTTTTGTTCATCATGGGCTGTATGAGATTGTTTCACCACAAAGATAATATTATTTTGAAATAGCAAGCAATTTTTCGTGAGAAAACTACACTTATTTACAAAAAACAGATAGAAAAGATAACTTGAAGTAATCTCTTTCACTCGCTGAAACACCTCTATATTAAACCGAAAGACTTTTGATTAATCTTCATAAATGTAGCGAGAGCCTTTCGTATTAAATAGAAAGAGTAGTACAAAACCATACACTACATATTATTGTATAACCACTATTCATAGAAATTCTATAACGAGCGGAATCAAGATGGGCAAGCTACCTGCAAACACCTCAAATCATTCGGGAAAACAATTTGGCTGAGATGACGCGATAAAAGCAGTCAGATGGTGGCACCATCTGAGTCAAATGGCATGGTAATTTGACGCTGTTTGCAAAATCGGTGGCAAAGAAAGAGGAAATGCCCTGTAAATAGGCATTGGCAGAAAGGAGGCGGATCGCTGCACGACGGGACACAAAGAGTGGAACAGCTGCATTGTCAAGAAGAATTAAAATGAAACGATTTTACAACTAAATCTATTCTTTTGAGGATAGAACAAGACCGAGCGTTTGCGCTTGTTTGCATGGATATAGCATTAGAAAAAACAAATATGTTGGCTCAATACAAGAAAGATGAGCTTCCAATTTATTATCATGTGTGAGCCAATAAGCATTCAACAAGGAATAAAAGCATGATTTGTTGAACGTTATTTTCTATGAAAAAGACAGATTATTTGTATTTTTATTTGGTTCAACTGCTGTTTGTTCGTACCTTTGCAGGCCTAAAACGAATAAACATACAAACTGATGAAAGTAAAGACAAACCGATTAGAAACGTTGAAACTCCTTATCTCCAGCGGTGAATATGGTAGCCAAGAAGAAGTACTTGTAGCACTAAAGAAAGAAGGATTCACTTTAACTCAGGCCACACTTAGTCGTGACTTGAAGCAGCTGAAAGTAGCAAAAGCCGCAAGTATGAACGGCAAATATGTTTACGTTTTGCCTAATGAGACCATGTATAAACGCATTCATAAGCCACTTTCTGCGGCTGAAATGATGATGACACCAGGCTTTATTTCCATTAACTTTTCAGGCAATATAGCTGTCATTAAGACGCGACCGGGGTATGCAAGTAGCATCGCTTATAACATTGACACCAGCGAAATGCCCGAAATATTGGGTACAATTGCGGGCGATGACACGATTATTGTTGTGATCAAAGAAGGCGTAAGTCATGAAGAAGTGACTGAAAGTTTGAGTCAACTGATGCCGGGATTCTAAAGCATTACGCCTAAGGTTTCGTGTCTTATCTATGATTTTGGAGTGTAAGAAATAAGGATTTGAGCATCAATTCTTATAGAAGAAGAAAATAATTTGAGTTATTTTTTGCCCCAACTGCAACTTTTCCATCATCAAAATGCGTCTAACGCATGAATGACAAATAAAGAAACAAAACATAAAAGGAAAGAATATGGAAGATAAAAAGAAATTAATGCGCTCCTCATCAGACAAATGGCTTGCAGGAGTTTTAGGTGGAATAGCCAATTATTTGGGTTGGGATCCAGCCTTGCTACGCCTCTGTTATCTGCTATTGACCCTTTGCAGTGTGGGCTTCCCCGGTGTTATTGCATATATCATTCTATGGATGTGTATGCCCCAAGACATCAACACGCAACCATAAAACAGGGAAACGAGAACGTCGTTACGAACAAAGCATAAGATGCTGCACAAACCATTAGGGTGTGTGCAGCATTTTTTGGTTTATTAATGTTATATTGAAATTAAAAGCAAACCAAAAGTAACTATTCGACAACTTTTTGTATCTTTGGCAATGAAATAAAACAAAAAAGATTGAAAATGGAAGAATCTATCAAACAAATTGGCGAGCGCTTGCGTGGCCTTCGCGATGTACTTGACATCCCGGCAGAGGAAGTTGCTGAGCTTTGTGGCATCACTTTAGAGCACTATCTCAAGATAGAAGCTGGAGAAGCAGACCCTTCTGTATATCGACTTTCTAAGATTTCAAAACGCTATGGCATTTCACTTGACGTGTTGCTCTTTGGAGAAGAGCCGCGCATGAGTAGCTATTATCTCACCCGAGACGGGCAAGGTCAGGAGATAGACCGCGGAGATAAGTATCAATATCAAACGTTGGCAGGAGGTTTTAGAGGTCGGAAAATGGATCCATTCCTTGTTGTTGTCGACCCGCTTCCAGCCGGAAAACGATATAGTAAGAATACACACGACGGACAAGTTGTTGACTATATTCTTGAAGGAACATTGGAATTGACAATTGAAGACAAAGTATTGGTGTTGGAAAAAGGCGATTGTATCTATTTCGATGCAACCCTTCCACACTGCATGAACGCACTAAACGGAGAACCAGCTAAGTTTTTATGTGTCGTAAACTAAACGAAAGACTATGATAGAACGTTTTTTAACGCAAACAAAATTCACTTCAGAAGATGACTATGCAAAGCATCTTCATTTCATTGTTCCAGAGAATTTTAACTTCGCCTACGATGTAATGGATGCGTGGGCAGAGGAAAAGCCTGATAAGGTTGCCTTGCTTTGGACGAGTGAAAGAGGCGAAGAAGTGAGCACAACTTATAGAGAGTTTAAGGAACAAACAGACAGAACAGCCGCCTATTTCATGCAATTGGGCATCAAACATGGCGACAAAGTGATGCTTATTCTCAAGCGACATTATCAGTGGTGGCTATCAATGATGGCGCTATGTAAAGTCGGAGCGATAGCTATTCCGGCTACACACATGCTGACAGTACACGACATTGTATATCGCAATCAGAGTGCAAGTGTGAAGTATATCATTTGTGCTAACGATGAATATATCACCGAACAAATCGCTAAAGCCATGCCCGATAGCCCAACAGTAAAGGCATTAGTGGCTGTAAATGCACTCTCAGAACTTGACAAGCCCATACCAGAAGGTTTCCACGATTGGCGCAAAGAGTGGGCTGAAGCGCCAGCCTTTGTGCGACCAGACAACGTGAATACCAACGAAGATACAATGTTAATGTACTTCACAAGCGGTACAAGTGGTGAACCAAAGATGGTGGCTCATGACTTCCTTTATGCCTTGGGACATCTCACAACGGGTGTATATTGGCACAATCTCCATGCAAACAGTCTGCATCTTACTGTGGCAGATACGGGTTGGGGCAAAGCCGTTTGGGGCAAACTCTATGGACAATGGTTTGCAGGTGCAACCGTATTTGTATATGATCACGAGAAGTTTACGGCCGAAAAGATTATGCGCCAGATGGAGAAATACCACATTACATCGTTCTGTGCGCCTCCAACCATCTATCGTTTTATGATTCGTGAGGACTTCTCTAAATATGATTTGAGCAGTCTTGAATGGTGTACCACGGCCGGAGAAGCCATGAATCCTTCAGTAGCGAATAGGTTTAAAGAGCTTACAGGCGTTACAATCTACGAAGGATTTGGCCAGACTGAGACCACAATGACACTTGGAACCTTCCCCTGGGTGAAGCCAAAACCCGGTTCAATGGGTAAGCCAAACCCTCAATACGACGTTCAGTTGCTACGCCAAGATGGTACAGAATGTGAGGACGGAGAAAAGGGAGAGATTTGTATTCGCATAGGAGATAAGAAACCCTTAGGCTTGTTCAAAGGCTACTATCGCGATGAAGAACGAACAAAGGAGACTTGGCACGATGGCATATATCACACTGGTGACATGGCATGGCGCGACGAAGAAGGGTATTATTGGTTTGTAGGAAGGACGGATGATGTTATCAAAAGCTCAGGCTATCGCATTGGTCCGTTTGAAGTAGAGAATGCCCTGATGACCCATCCAGCCGTTGTTGAGTGTGCCATAACAGGCGTTCCCGACCCAATTCGAGGGATGATTGTCAAGGCAACTGTAGTACTTGCGCCGGAATATAAAGCCAAAGCAGGCGATGAACTGATTAAAGAGTTGCAGAATCATGTAAAGCATGAGACGGCGCCTTATAAGTATCCACGCCTCATTGAGTTTGTAAATGAACTGCCAAAGACTATTTCCGGTAAGATAAGACGAGTGGAAATACGAGAAAAAGACAATCAAAAGAAGTCTTGATAAAATAGAAAATGTGGAACGAAAGCTCACGCTTTGTTCCACATTTTTTATTGTATCTTCTCCTCCTTAAATGATAATGAGAAGCTTATTTCTTAAAGGTTTTAAAGATAACTCCTTTATAACTGTTGATACGGAGATTGATTAAGCAACCTGAAGGCAGTCGAGTGAGCGGCACACTAATATACCCTCGGCTCGAATAATATTGCGGAACACCTCCTTGATCGTGGTAGAGTGTGAGGTCAATACGCTGTAACTTCCCTCCAACAACAAGGCTATCGGTGGCTATTAAACCCAAAGTTTGCCCCTTCATCTCACTGGTTTGCTCGCCCGTTAATACCGAAAAACCAATATTCAGATAGCGATTATTCTTGCTTATCCAAGCACTCTCAAAAACAACGGGATCAGTATGCACAACATCAACATTAAGAGCTAATCTCATGCGCAGAACAGGTACTTGACTCACCTCAATAGCCTTTGTCTTGCCATCAACAACCTTATCATAATAAAGCAAAGCACGATAAGTTGTATCAGATGTCATCGCCCACAATTTCTTCAAATGAGGTTGCAACTTCAAGAGTTCACCCTTATCAGTGACAGCCTCAACCAATTCGGCAGCCTCGTTTGTACGCACTTCTACAAAGTCAGTGTTGAGATATGACAAGCCAGAATCACCCTTCTCAAAGAAGTCATGCTTGCAGGCAACAACCATAAGTAATGTTACAAGCAACATTACCATGGTCATTGTGCCTCTTATCTTACGATGATTGCTTCTGCTCACAGAACTTTACTTCTTAAAAGTGAGACGATTCAACAACGACTTCAAACGCCC
>ERZ773046.1540-NODE-1540-length-12877-cov-22.098503_pt1 | contig 12877 bp, 2 predicted proteins | sample MGYA00580634_ERZ773046 | MGnify/ENA primary metagenome ERZ773046 (study PRJEB29015, sample SAMEA2738127) | human oral metagenome | biome: human oral; feature: human-associated habitat; material: saliva | place: China | collected 2159 ... | reverse complement strand
ATACTGAACTGCTCAACGATGCTGACAATGATTCGGAGGTCGAGATTGATTCAGATGTTGAGACTGACTCGGATGTCGAAACTGATTCTGAGGTAGACGCTGACACAGACGTTGAGACAGATTCCGACGCTGATACTGATTCTGAGGTTGAAACTGACTCAGATGTAGATGCCGACTCAGACGTCGAGACTGACTCAGATGTAGACACTGATTCTGACGTTGACACTGATTCTGATGTTGATACAGATTCAGAAGTAGACACTGATTCAGAAGTTGAGACTGATTCAGAAGTTGACGCTGACTCAGACGTCGACGCTGATTCGGACGTTGAAACCGACTCTGATGTCGATGCCGATTCTGATGTCGATGCCGATTCAGAGGTTGAGACTGATTCAGACGTTGACGCTGACTCAGATGTAGACACTGATTCGGACGTTGACACTGATTCTGATGTTGATACAGATTCAGAAGTAGACACTGATTCAGAGGTTGAGACTGATTCTGAAGTCGATACTGACTCAGATACAGAAACCGATTCGGACGTTGAAACTGATTCAGACGCTGAGGCTGACTTGGACGCTGAAACCGATTCAGAAACAGAGGCTGACTCGGATGTCGACACCGATTCAGAGGTTGAGACTGATTCAGATGTTGAAACTGACTCAGACGCCGATACTGATTCAGATGTTGAAACTGACTCTGAGGCTGACAATGATTCAGATGTTGAAACTGACTCTGAGGCTGACAATGATTCGGATGTTGATTCAGACTCGGATGTCGAAACTGATTCAGACGTAGACACTGATTCAGAAGTTGACACTGATTCAGAAGTTGACGCTGACTCGGACGCAGAGGCTGATTCAGATGTTGATGCTGACTCAGAGGTTGAGACCGACTCAGATGTTGATGCTGACAATGATTCAGAGGTCGAGATTGATTCAGACGTAGATACTGACTCAGAGGTAGAAATTGATTCAGACGCTGATACTGACTCAGACGTTGATACTGATTCAGATACAGAAACTGACTCGGATGTCGAGACTGATTCGGACACTGAGGCTGATTCAGAAGCAGAGGCTGATTCGGACGTTGATACCGACTCAGATTCTGAAACTGACTCTGACGTTGAGACTGATTCTGATGTTGACGCCGACTCAGACGTTGTTACAGACTCAGATGTTGATACTGATTCTGACGCTGAGACTGACTCCGAGGTTGATGCCGATTCTGATGTCGATGCCGATTCAGAGGTTGAGACTGATTCAGATGTTGAAACTGACTCAGACGCCGATACTGATTCAGATGTTGAAACTGACTCTGAGGCTGACAATGATTCAGATGTTGAAACTGACTCTGAGGCTGACAATGATTCGGATGTTGATTCAGACTCGGATGTCGAAACTGATTCTGAAGTTGAAACCGACTCAGACGTCGATGCCGACTCGGATGCCGAGACTGATTCAGAGGTTGATGCTGATTCAGAAGTAGACACTGATTCAGATACAGAAACTGATTCAGATACAGAAACCGATTCAGATGTTGACACTGATTCTGAGGTTGAAACCGACTCGGACGTAGACACTGATTCAGACGTTGATACTGATTCTGAGGCTGACGCTGATACTGACTCAGACATTGAGACAGACTCGGACGTTGAAATCGACTCAGACGTTGAAATCGACTCAGACGTTGAAACTGACTCTGATGCCGAGAATGATTCAGAGGTTGAAACTGACTCAGACGCAGATACTGATTCAGAAGTAGACACTGATTCAGATACAGAAACCGATTCGGATGTTGACAATGATTCGGAAGTCGAAACTGATTCGGAGGTTGACACCGATTCAGACGTTGAAACTGATTCTGAGGCTGACGCTGATTCAGAGGCTGATACAGATTCAGACGCTGATACTGACTCAGACGCTGATACTGATTCAGAAGTAGACACTGATTCAGATACAGAAACCGATTCGGATGTTGACACTGATTCTGATGCAGATGCAGATGCCGATTCGGATGTTGACACTGATTCTGATGCAGATGCAGATGCAGATTCTGAGGTTGAAACCGATTCGGATGCTGATACTGATTCTGACGCAGATGCTGACTCAGATGTTGAGACTGACTCGGATGTTGATACTGATTCGGACACTGAGGCTGATTCAGAAGCAGATGCTGAGACTGACTCGGATGTTGATGCCGATTCAGAGGTTGAGACTGATTCTGATATAGAGGCCGACTCAGAGGCTGATGCTGACTCAGATACAGAAACCGATTCAGATGTTGATACCGACTCAGAGGTCGAGACTGATTCAGAAGTAGAGGCTGATTCGGACGTAGACGCTGACTCAGACGAAGAAACTGATTCAGACGTTGAGGCTGACACGGATGCTGATACTGATTCTGAAGTCGAGACTGATTCTGAGGTAGAAACCGATTCAGATGTTGACACTGATTCTGAGGTTGAAACCGACTCGGACGTAGACACTGATTCAGACGCTGATGCCGATTCAGATATTGAAACTGACTCTGACGTCGAGACTGATTCTGAGGTTGAAACTGACTCGGACGCAGATACTGATTCAGAAGTAGACACTGATTCAGATACAGAAACCGACTCTGATGTCGACACTGATTCTGAGGTTGACGCCGACTCGGACGTTGATACTGATACAGATTCTGATGTAGATGCAGATTCTGACGCTGAGACTGACGTTGATACCGACTCAGAGGCTGAGACTGATTCAGACGTTGAAACTAATTCTGAGGTTGAAACTGACTCAGACGTTGACACTGATTCAGACGTTGACACTGATTCAGACGTTGAAACCGACACCGAAGTAGAGGTTGATTGACTCTCTAATACGGAAGTGCTCAACGATGCTGATTTCCTAGCGGACTCACTCAAAGATACTGATGCAGACTCAGATTGCGATTGGCTTACGGATTTTGAAGCCGACTCGCGAGTCGATTGACTTAGTGACTCTGATACCGACTGTGAAAGCGATGCTGAAACTGACTGACTCACTGAAACAGAGGCGCTCGTTGAAGCGGATGTCGAGCTTGAGATAGACTGGCTAACCACTTTGGATACACTTGCTGATACCGAAGCAGACTGCAAGGCACTGACACTTGCAGAAGCTGACTCCGAAACCTTCACAGATTCAGATTTTCTTGTCGATACAGATTGACTCGTTGAAGCGGATTGAGATTGAGAAATCTCCTTGCTCAACGATTGACTGCGAGATAGACTTGCTTGAGCGGATGCGCTTGCCGATGCTGATTGGCTTAGTGAAGCTGACAAACTTTGTGAGCGAACCGAGCTCAGTGACTGGCTCAATGAAACGCTCTGCTGAGTCGATACGCTCTGTGATTGCTTCGCACTTAAAGACTGACTGATCGATTGCGAAGTCTTCGTAGACGCACTCTGACTGTTTGATACAGACTGACTGTGATCGCTATCTGACAGTTTCACCGCTACGACATTGGTCGTACTATCTTTATAAGTAATGGTGACTGTACCATCACTATTAACCGTATAGGACTTAATCCGGTTGGCCACCTCTGGATTGACTGCCGATACAGCTGCAATCACCTTGCTCTTATCTGCATCTGTCAATGCAGTTAGACTCGTCACCTGAATAGTGCTTGTTGGCGCCACACCTGGTGTACGATCAGCGAGACGCCCTTGGGTAATCCGAATTTCACCCAAACCATTTGGACGGTTCATATTGGACGCATTGTCAATAGCCGCGACGTTGCGTTGCCATGTATTCCGGTAGGTATGGTAAAGGTCATCCTTCAAATGAATGGTCGTTGTGATGGTTGCAGGATTATCAGTCGTAGCTGTGATATCTCCCGTAATCGGTGCAATATTACCAGTTCCGTACTGGCTACTACCAAAGAAATTGCCGTTCAAGGCATTGTCGTTCAAATCGGCTCTTGCAACGACTTTCATTTCTTTCAACTTGCCACTGTCATCAGTAGCTGTAAACGTCACAACCGCATCATCACCAGCGTAAATAATATAATTCTTCCCACCACCTTCAAGAGGGGTTGATTTCGGTTCCACACCATTGACGGTCAACTTAGCCGTCACTTCAGGACGCGTTCCGTCAGTTACAGCCACGGAATTACTGGCATCTGAATACACCGCATAATCACTATACATGATGCGAGCTTTGGCTGTTACACCACCCGTTTGTAACTTAACAGTCGGCGTCACAATCGCTTGACCCGAAGCATCTGCCACAGCTGTTCCCACTTCGTCGTCATTATTGTATAGAACGACTGTAGAACCTGGCTCAGCTCCCGTCACCGTTACAGGCGTCTGTGTGTAAGCCTTATCCAATAATCTCGTTTCAACAGTTGGTGCTGCAAGTCGCTTCACTGGAGCCGTCACATCATTTGTAGTGTTATCTTTATAGGTAATGGTCACCACACCAGATGATGAAACGGAATAAGATTTAAAGTCCTTTGAAGTGGCAATATTGGGGTTAGCAGTCTTAAACGCTTCCCAAATCTTCTCTTTTTCAGCCTGGGCCAAGTTAGTAGTATCATTGACAAAAGTCGCTGTCGTCACAGCCGTAATCGGATTACGGATGCCATCATTTTGCGGCAAAACCTGAATGCGTAGCGTTCGTGTCACTGACTGCCTAGCCGTATTGGTCACTACAAAAGAAAGATTATAAATTTTCCCAGGCGTTACGACCTCTGTCTGCCCAACAGTCCCCCAAATATTAAAGGCTACTGCACTATTTTTTAGCGCCGACGTCTGAGGTACGTTGATGCCATTCACACGATCGCTACCAGAAGCGTAACCAATGCTTTTAATATTATTTCGTGTAGGATTCGTTTCAACAACATTATAAGCCTGGTTGATGTAATCAGAGTTATACACAGAAATCACGGCATTATTGGCTAGTCCGAGATTGTATTGGGGCGCACGAAGGCTGGTATCTGTGTCAATACGGTTCCCATTTCGAGGGTCGCGCTGACCAGATGTCGCGCGCAGCACCGCGTTGGCCAAGCGATTGCGAGCAATCTTTGCTTGGCTTTCCACGGCATCGATTTGAATTGCCGGATTAGACAAGCCAGTTCGAATAGCCTCTAAGGCCAGATCTCCATTCTCAATTGCAGATTCGGCCCCCGGGATTTCCAAAGCTCGCGCTCGATAGGTGTATAAATCCAAGGCTAAGACCTGCAGACGTTTCACCTGATCTTCCGAGCGAGTGGTCTGAGCCACTACTTCTTTCTCGCTCATTTCAGGAGTAGCCCTGTGAATTGAATCGTCTTCTGAGAGACTGCTACTAGCAAATTCTGATGTGGACTGACTCGCTGAATTACTGACAACATGAGATTCACTCAAAGATACCGATTGAGACAGAGAGTCGCTTTCACTAGCTGACTCTGAAAATGAGATGGATTCACTTATAGATTGACTGGCTGATACAGAATCTGTGATAGAGGTCGTCCCCAAGACAAAACTATCCGAACCCACTACACCAGTCGATGGGCTGATTTCAGACCCAACAGTCGTATCCATCCCATTTTCCTCTGCAAATACCGGATTGGCAACTGTTGTTGCTCCAGCAAGAGCCCCGAGTACAACCATCCCTTTTACTAGGTCTGCAGGCATTTGACGTGAAGAATCATCATATCTAACCATGATTTTTTCATCCACACCACCTCGCATGATACGAAATAAGCCTAACCGAGAAACAGATGCCCGTACCCAATTCTTTCCTGATTTGATTAATTTAAAACGTGTGATTCGCTCCGTTTCGCGAAACTCCCCTTTCGAACGTTTAAAAAACATGTTCGCTCCTTAAATTTTAGATATCGAGTTATTATACACTAATTTTCCCCAAAAGTAACTAATTAAGACTAGTTTTTAATATAAAAAACAGCACACAAAAAGAGAACCCGGAGGTTCTCTTTTTGGATCCTTTTTCATTTCCCACATACCTGAAATGACCGAATCAAATTAGGATAGAAGATTATTTTTCATCTTCTTTTTTGCGGCTTCCAAGTGCTGCAACCCCTGCAACCCCTGCAACTGCTCCAAGAAGAGCTGAAGCTACAGATCCTGTTTCACCAGTATTTGGAAGTTGTTCAAGAGCTGGAGCTGGTTTAGCTGGTTGCTCAGGAACTGGGTTCACTGGTGTATTAGGTGTTGGATCTACCGGTGTGTTTGGTGTTGGATCCATCGGTTTATTAGGTGTTGGATCTACAGGAGTATTTGGTGTTGGATCCATTGGTTTATTTGGTGTTGGATCTACCGGTGTATTTGGTGTTGGAGTTGGTGGCACTGGAGTGTTTGGTGTTGGAACGTTTGGAGTCTTCACAAGTTTGTAAACATAAGTAACGTTCTTATCACCTTCGATGACTTTACCAGTTGTTGGATCAGTTGTTGTCAAGTGACCTTCACCATCAACCTTACCTACTGGGTAGTTACCTTGTGGTACCAATTCATAGACTTTACCATCTGCAGTTGTGATTGTCTTAGGACGGTTATCCACAACTGTATCGTAGTCTTTACCTACTGGTTGGTCTTTTTCATCCACTACTGAAGCCTTGATAGTGTTACCATTTTCATCTACATAGTGAACATATACATTACCCTTAGGTTGTACAGGTTCTTCGACAAGTTTGTAGATGTAAGTAACGTCTTTACGTCCTTCAACCACTTTACCAGTTGTTGGGTCTGTTGATTCAAGGTGACCTTGAGTATCTACTTTACCAACTGTGTAGTTTCCGACTGGTACGATTTCGTAAGTTTTACCTTCGAATCTAATGTATTGTGGACGGTTGTCTTCAACAGTGTTGTAGTCTTTACCTACTGGTTGGTCTAACTCATCTGTTACTGATTCTTTAATGGTGTTACCTTCAGTATCTTTGTAGTGTACGTATACGCTACCCTTAGGTTGAGTTGGTTCTTCCTTCACTTCTTTGTAAACGTAAGTGATGATTGAACGTGGTTTATCAACTTTACCTTTAATTGGATCAGATGATTCTAAGTGTCCATCGCCATCAACTTTACCTACTGGGTAGTCACCTTTCGGTACGATCTTGTAAGTCTTACCGTCTGGAGTCTTGATAGTATTAGGTTTTTCACCTTCCTCAGTTGTGTTATATGGTGTGTCATATGGTGAGTTTGGTGTGTCTTGACGAGGTTTTTGAATTTCTTTACCATTTTCGTCTACATAAGTGATGATGACGTCACCTTCTTTAGGTTTCGTTGGATCTTCTTTCAGTTTGTAGACGTAAGTGACATTCTTATCTTTTTCAGCAACTTTACCAGTTGTAGCATCATCACCTGTCCAGTGACCTTGTTCGTCGACTTGACCTACTGGGTAGTTACCGGCTGGTACCAATTCGTATGTCTTACCTTGGAACTCGATTGTTTGTGGACGGTTGTCCACTACTGTATCGTAGTCTTTACCAATTGGTTGTTCTTTTTCGTCAGTGACAGATGCCTTGATCGTGTTACCTTCAGTATCTACATAGTGAACGTATACGTTACTTACTTCTTGGTAAACATACGTAATGGTTGACTTAGGTTTATCAACTTTACCTTTAATTGGATCAGATGATTCCAAGTGTCCGTCTTCGTCAACTTTACCTACTGGGTAGTCACCTTTTGGTACGATCTTATAAGTCTTACCGTCTGGAGTCTTGATTGTTTTAGGTTTTTCACCTTCCTCAGTTGTGTTATATGGAGTATCATATGGTGAGTTTGGTGTGTCTTGACGAGGATCTTTAATCACTTTACCTTTTGTATCTACATAAGTGATGATTACTTCACCTTGTTTAGGAGTTTCACTTTCAGAATTTGATGAAGAGTTAGATGCTGATTGTGATACAGATGTAGAAAGTGATGTTGAAGCCGATGTGCTCAATGACGCTGATTGACTAGCTGATACTGATGCTGACTCAGACGCTGATGTGCTCAATGATGCTGATTGACTAGCTGATACTGATGCTGATTCAGACGCTGATGTGCTCAATGACGCTGATTGACTAGCTGATACAGAAGCTGATGCTGAAGCCGATGTGCTCAATGATGCTGATTGGCTTGCAGATACGCTTGCTGACTCAGACGCTGATGTGCTCAATGACGCTGATTGGCTCGCAGATACTGATGCTGACTCAGATGCTGATGCACTCAATGATGCTGATACTGATTCAGATGCTGATGCTGATTCAGATGCTGATACTGATGCCGATGTGCTCAATGATGCTGATTGGCTCGCAGATACGCTTGCTGATTCAGACGCTGATGTGCTCAATGACGCTGATTGGCTCGCAGATACGCTTGCTGACTCAGATGCTGATGTGCTCAATGACGCTGATTGGCTTGCTGAAGTAGATGCTGATGCTGAAGCCGATGCGCTCAATGATGCTGAAGCTGACTCAGATGCTGATACTGATTCAGACGTTGATGTTGAAGCTGATACTGATGCTGACTCAGACGCTGATGTTGATTCAGAAACTGATTGGCTTGTTGAAGCTGATTGTGATTCTGAAATAGATTGCGAAGCTGATTCAGATGCAGAAGCTGATGTGCTCAATGATGCTGATTGGCTCGCAGATACGCTTGCTGACTCAGATGCTGATGTGCTCAATGATGCTGATTGGCTTGCTGATACTGACGCTGACTCAGATGCCGATGTGCTCAATGATGCTGATTGGCTTGCTGAAGTAGATGCTGATGCTGAAGCCGATGCGCTCAATGATGCTGATTGGCTTGCTGATACTGATGCTGATGCTGAAGCCGACGTGCTCAATGATGCTGATTGGCTTGCTGATACAGAAGCTGACTCTTGCGCTGATGTGCTCAACGATGCTGATTGGCTTGCTGATACAGAAGCTGACTCTTGCGCTGATGTGCTCAACGATGCTGACTCAGATGCTGAAACTGATGCTGATTCCTGTGCTGATTCAGACAGTGATGTAGAAGCTTGTTCTGATACAGACCGTGAGTTAGATACAACTTCTGATTCTGATTGTGAAGCTGATGTTGTATCAGATGCTGAATTTGAACCTGAATCTGATTGTGATTCCACTTTCAACTTATAGATATAAGTAACATTCTTCTCACCTGAAGCCACTTTACCAGTCGTATCATCATCACCTGTCCAGTGACCTTGGCTGTCAACTTGACCTACTGGGTAATTACCAGCTTCTACAAGTTCGTAAGTTTTACCTTCAAATTTAATTTCTTTAGGACGATTATCTACTACAGTATCATAATCCTTCTCAAGTGGTTGATCTTGCTCATCAATAACAGATCCCATGATCGTATTTCCGTTAATATCTTTATAATGAACAAAGACACTTCCAACTTCTTCATAAACGTAAGTAATAGTTGATTTTGGTTTGTCAACTTTACCAGTAATAGGATCTGAAGATTTCAAATGACCGTTTTCATCAACATCTCCTACTGGGTAATCACCTTTAGGTACAATCTTATATGTCTTACCATCAGTGGTCTTGATGATATTTGGTTTTTCACCTTTTTCAGTTGTATCATATGGTGTATCATATGGTGATTTAGGTGTATCTTGACGAGATTTTTGGATTTCGTTACCTTTCGTATCTACATAAGTGATAACAACTTCACCTTCTTTTGGTGTTTCTTTCACTTTATAGATATACGTTACATTTTTATCTTCTTCAGCTACTTTACCAGTTGTTGCATCTGATGATTTAAGGTGGCCTTGGTTATCTACTTCACCTACTGTGTAAGTTCCTGCTGGTACCAACTCATAAGTTTTACCTTGGAACTCGATTGTTTGTGGACGGTTATCGATTACTGTATCGTAGTCTTTACCTACTGGTTGTTCTTTTTCATCTGTTACAAATGCTTTGATTGTGTTACCTTCAGTGTCTTTATAGTGAACGTAAACATTACCTTCAGACTTAACAAAGTAATAGTTCACATCAGTTGATGGTTTAACCGCTGATGCAATTGAGTAGTTATTTGAGAATGATGAGTACCCCTTCAAATTAGAGTATACTTTTCCGTTTGGTGCTGTTGGGTCATTCGCAACAGATCCTTCTGCTTGGATTTCTGGAACTTTACCAGCGATTACGTTGTAACTGTTATTACCAGCTCCGGCAGGTGTCAATGATGTGCTTGGAGCACCTTTGAATGGACGTGGATAAGTATGTAGAGTTCCGTCCATTTGTTTATAAGTATCTGTCTCAGTAGTAGACGACCAACCAGTGATAATGAGTGATTTGCTTCCAGCAGTTTCGTTGACTTCAAGATAGTAGTCACCATTTTTACTGTTTACTTTTGTAACTTTAGTCTCATCAGCCTTCCACTCTTCACCAGCCTTATTCACTTTACTTGTGTAGATGAGTGTGTACTTCGATACATCTTCAGTACCAATATCTGATGTAGCAAAGTTATTCACTTGTGATGGGTCAAGGGCGTAGAATTTCGTTACAGTTGAGCCATCAGTATCAACGATTTCAGAAATACGTTTCACATAGTAGTGGTTTGCTCCACCTTGAAGTTCGACCAGTTTTTGTCCAACAACACCTTTACCAAGGATACCAGATGTTTTTTGAGTTGAGTCAGTTGTTGCTGCTACTTGTTTGTAACCAGCAATCTCACGATTGTTTGAAGCTGTGAATTGTTGCCCTGCAAGACCTGTTTGAGTATAGCTTGCAAGAACTGTTTCATTTCCAGTTGGTGTGTATGTTTTTCCTTCTGTGTACTTGCTGCTGTCAACAACTCTATAGTAAGTTGTTTGATCAACTTTAGCATAAGGAACAGAAGTTTGAACGTTTTGTTTGTCTTCACCTTCGTTACCTGGGTAGTTGGTATCACGGATTTGAAGTGTTTCATACTCAAGCTTCGCATTTACCAATGAGAAGGTTACGTTACCTGGATCCTTTCCGTTAGCACCTGTGTAAGTCAAAGTGTTCGTTACATCAGAGTTGTTGTTAGTGATGTAGCTTGGAAGGGAGATGTTGCTTTCTCCAGCTTTGATGGTACGAGTGTAAACTTCTGATCCATCAGATTTCTTCACAATACGCAAGTAAACATCTGGGTTAGCTGAAAGGCTACCAGTGATTGCTGAGCGGTCTACTGATAGAGTAGCGTAGTAATCAAAGTTTGTTTTAGCACCTGTAGCGTGATCTGTTTTAAGGAATTGCCATACACCGAAAGTAAAGCGATCAGCATTTGGATCCAAAGCATAGCCTGCTTTGTTGAAGGCTGCATCTTCAATCGTTGCACCGTTCGCATTTGAGATAACTGGGTTAGTATCTACACTACCAGTAGTGCTTGTTGAGATTGGTGCCAACTGTGCTGAAATTGCTGGAGCACCATTGACTGTTGTATTACCAGTAAAGCCTGCTGCGGTCAAAGTTGCCATCATGTCATCTACTGACTTGCTCAAGCGTTCGCGTTGGTCTGCGTATGCTTGCGCTGAAGCATTGGCGTTGATCAAGCTGTTGCTTGCTGTTAATTCAGTTTGAACTTTAGCGATGGCAGCTTCAAGTGCTGCTTTCTTTTCTGGAGCTGAAACAGTTGCTGAGTAGTCTCCTGCAATCTTGTTCAACAATGCTGCTTCTGAAGTGTTTTGTTCCAAAACAACTTTATCTTCAGCTTTTGCTACAGTTGTAGTGGTTTCTACATTTGCTTCAGAGCCAGCTGCTACAGTTGATTCGCTTGAAGCTGCTGAAAGTTCTGCTGAACCTTGTTCGCTCAATGAAGCTGAGTGAGATACAGATACGCTTGTAGAGGTTGAAGCACTTGCAGATGCAGAAGCGCTAGCTGATTCTGTTGTTGACTCAGTAGTTGATTCTGTTGTTGATGCAGACTGAGATTCTGTTGTTGAAGTTGTACCAAGGACTGTACTTCCTTGCTCTACAAGAGCTTCGCTTGAAAGCTCAGATGCAGTCGCAACGTCTGATCCAGTTTCATCAGCTTTTGCAGTGTTCGCTACTGTAGCTGCACCAAGAACAGCCCCTGCTGCTACGATCCCCTTGAGCAAGCCTCGGCTTGTCATTTCTTTCACTGATACTGCGTCCTCACGCACTTCAGCTACAACCGTCTCTTCAACTTGACCACGAATGACTTTCAAAAGACCAAAGTTGGAAGTCGCTGCACGCAACCAGTTTTTACCTGACTTGATCAATTTGAAACGAGTCACTCGATCCGTTTCACGGAATTCACCATTAGAACGTTTAAAAAACATTTCTATCTCCTTATTACATTTTTTATTTCCCTTACATTATAGACCAATCTGTCGATTTTTGGAAGCAATTATCCTTAATTATTGCTATTTTTTTATAATTTTTGTTTTAGATAGTAATAAAATCGTTTTCAGTAGGATCAATTTGTCAAACCGGGGCAATTTTTTGAAAAACTCCTATAATACTTTAATTTTAGAGCTAAAACAAAAAGCCCCTTTTATCGGGGCTTTTTCTGATAATTATCTGATTTCTTCCAACATTTTTTTAATGTGTTGGATAGATTTTTCGCGTCCAAGTAAGTAGATGGTATCTGGCAATTCAGGACCATGCATTTCACCTGAAACGGCGATACGGATTGGCATAAAGAGATTCTTCCCTTTGATCCCAGTTTCTTTTTGAACTGCTTTGATTTGTGGGAAGATATTTTCTGCCACAAACTCATCGTCTGACATGGCTTCAAGTTTTGCTTTGAAGGCTTCAAGTACAGTTGGCACTGTTTCACCAGACATGACTTCTTTCTCTGCTTCTGTCAATTCTGGGAAGTCTGAGAAGAAAAGGTCTGTCAATGGAACGATTTCATCCACTGACTTCATTTGTGGTTTGTAAAGTTCCACCAATTTCTCAGCCTTGTCTGTCAAACGTCCTGCTTCTTCGAGGAATG
>ERZ773046.1538-NODE-1538-length-12905-cov-5.392685_pt1 | contig 12905 bp, 9 predicted proteins | sample MGYA00580634_ERZ773046 | MGnify/ENA primary metagenome ERZ773046 (study PRJEB29015, sample SAMEA2738127) | human oral metagenome | biome: human oral; feature: human-associated habitat; material: saliva | place: China | collected 2159 ... | reverse complement strand
AGGACGCGATGACGGCCGACTGGACGCGCCTGCCCTACGACGTCCTGGCCCGCATCTCCACGCGCATCACGAACTCGGTGCCCGAGGTCAACCGCGTCGTCCTCGACGTGACCTCCAAGCCTCCGGCAACCATCGAGTGGGAGTGACCTAACCCCGATTCTTGCAAGCCACCTGAAATCATTCCCAGAGTGCCACGGCGCGTCATGAGCGGTCAGACGGCGCCAAGCCACCTGCAACAAACGGGAATGACAGATTGGAAAGACCCCCGAAATCAAGCGGTTTCGGGGGTCTTTTTTGTGCTTTGAACTGCGATTTTGATTCGAATCATTGCCCTCGGTGGCTTTATTTTGCCCCGAAACTCGCCTTCCAATCGGCCACCTCTTCGGGGTCATCTCGCCGGCTTTTTCCGAATCAATCACACGCTTCCACGCCTTGATCGCCTGAGCCAGCATAGGGCTGTGCTCGGCCCTCTCGTCGAAGCCCAGGACGAGCGGTTGCAGAAAGACGGGCGTGAAGCGCATCAGAATCCACGACTTGCGCCACAGCCACGTTAGCCTGCTCATCAACATGGGTTTCACGGCGCTCGCAATCATCGATCATATGGGGCACGAGACGGCGGGCATCACCTACCGCTATGCGCACCTGTTCCCCACGAAGCAGGACGAGATGGCCGCCGTGCTCGACGGGGCGAGGGGGTAAGAAGGATGCCGTGCGAGAACAGCGCCCGCAAGCGCAACAAGACGATGGCGTTTCGTTGCACGCCCGAGGAGCACATGCTCATATGCGAGTTGGCCGCCTGGAGCGGCACGAACAGGCAGGACTACATCATTGCCAAGCTCACCGATACCCAAGTTGAGGTGAGGCCCTCTGTGAGCGTTCAAAAGGCGTTGAAGGACTCGATGGCGCAGTTGGCCAAGGAAGTGAGCCTGGTGGCATCCTATGGCGAGCTGAGCGAGTCCTTGCAGCAGAGAATCGAGCTTGTGATGGGATTCTTCCTGGCGCTTGGCGAGCCTGATGACACGCCAGCGGTTGAGGCATTGCCACGAACCACGCCTTTGGAAGAGCCGACGACAGGTGTCGTGGATGTAGGCTCCGACACCGTAAGCATCTTTGAAATGGGACGAAGGTAGGCCTAGCGCCAGACCTCCAACGCCTTGTTCGCAAGCCATTCGGCACGATCGGCGATGTCGTCCTCATCCCAAGACTCTTTCTCCAAAACGCCGGCCATTGTCGCAAGGCCGGCGGCGCAGAGGGCCAAGCCGTCGTTGTATCCGTTTCCCTGCTTCTTGGTGGTCCAATCTGCGTCGCGGATGGAGGCGTTGAGAGAATGCGTGATGATGGCGAGGTTGCCGAGCGTGAGGAGCTTCCGGTCCCTTCGCGTGGCAGCCTCGTCATCGAGGGCTCCCCATTTGTTGCGCCACTTCTTGGGCATCATGTGCTCGAGGGAGTACTGGTTGAACCCGAGCAGGGCCGTGCTGCTCATACCAGGGCGAATGGCGCTTTCCAGCAGATAGAGGACGCCCTTGGACTGAAGGTTGTAGAGGCGCGATTCCTCGAACGCCGTCCGAACCTCGGCATCGCCGGGCATGTACGTCGTCGCCTCCTCATTGGCCTCGAGCGCCTTCCTCAGGGCCTCGGCGTCCTTCACTTCGTTCAGGATCAGCGAGGTGAACAGCCTATTGTAGTTCTTCGTGGTCGCCTGGACCAGCATTCGGCGGATGATGTAGCTCTCAAGCAAGGCAAAGACCTCGGATTCACCGCCCGAAGACTCCGCGTTCTTGCGAACGTATAGCACATATGGGATGAGCGTAGAGTTCTTGAGGCCGAATATCAGCACGTTCAGGCGTTCCACGCCGGGAGCGGAGGGGACGTCCTCGTCGCAGCAGCTTGGGTTGAACGTGGACTCGAACACCCCGGCATACGCCTTCATGCTGTCGAGAATCTCGTCCTTGTCCCCGTTGCAGTACTTGCCGATGAAATCCTTGTAGGATTGGAAGAGGTTGGAGGTGCGCGAATAGAAGAGTTTGTCCTCAGTCGTGACGCCGCGCTTCTTGTCCTGGACCAAAATCTGGAGGAACGCGTCGAAGAAGAGGTCGACGAGCGTGCGCTTGATGCGCCCGGTAACGACCTCCTGCTCCCAATACCCCCTCGCCTCCGCCGTGGGCTCGAAGATGTCTTCCCAGCACTCTTTGAACGCCTGCTCGTTCTCGCGGTTGAAGAAGTAGTTCTTAAGGAGCTCCGCCGTTGTCAGGCGCACCCCGAGCGAGTTGATGGTGTCGAATATCTGCTGCTCGTCCTCGCCCTCGGTGAGGTCAATGCAGACGAACTGGACGTTCGACTTTATCGTGTTCCTGTCGACCTTTTCGGGGTTGATGTTCTTGAGGAAGTAATTGTAGGCACGGATTATGGCCGAGGAGCCCCCGACGGGCTCAGAGTCCGTGGCGCTGATGACCCTCTCAAAGTCCTGGCGGTCGTACTTGCCGTGCCTTAGGGCAACTTCGCCGGTCTCCAGAACGAAATCTCGCTCGAACAGCCTGTCGTTGTCGATTATCGCGCAAAGCGCCTTGAAGAAGATGACCATGGTCGTGAGACGCTGCTGGCCGTCGATGACGGTACGAACCTCGGACACCTCAGACCAGGTGTTGCCAGAGGAGGCCTGCTTCAGAATGATGGAGCCCAGGAAATAGGGTCGGTTCGAGGCCGTGACGAACTCCATGTCGCCGAGGAAGCGCTCCCATTGCTCTTCTCCCCAGACGTACGCCCTTTGGTAGAAGGGTATTTCGAGTAGGCGCGATCCGTTGAGCACGCCACTTATCGTTGCTTTTCCCGCATCCATCCTTAAAGACCTATCTATCCGACGAATAATTCCCAGTGAGCCGATTTCGCTAACGCTAAAGGGGTCGCATAATTCGAAAGAACTGTATCCTTCTGATTATCCTTACTTTCCATAAACGTTGCCTAGCTCATCCTGCCCATTACCTCGAGCAGGTCCTCGTACGTTGCCACATTGTGGTAGCGCACGTCGCCCGTGCTCATCTCGTTGAAGAGCTTCTTCGCGCACGCGATCTTGGCGTTTTCCACGCCGGAGAGCTCCAGCGTGTCCATGGTGCCCTTGGTCTCGGCGACGAAGAACACATGGCGCACGCTGCCTTCCTTGAAGGCGATGGCCCAGTCTGGGGCGTAGTTGCCCACCGGCGTGGGAATCTGGAACGTTCGAGGCAATTTGGCGTAGACTGCCACCTCCGCGGCGGCATCCATATCCTCGGCGAACCTGCGCTCGCCGTCGGAGTCAGGGAACACGAAGCGCTGGATGTTCTTCTTAGCCTCGTACGCCTTGCTCGCGTTGTCGGGCATGCGCTCGGTGAAAATAGCCTCGTCGTAGACGTCGTCGATCTCGTGGTAGCTGATGTGCTCAACGACCATCGTCGCCTTCTCCGACACGATGAGCGCAGCGGCCTTCTTGATGAACTCCTCGGGGTTCACGCGGTAGAGCTCGAACACGTTGGGGTCGATACCGGCGAGAATCGTCGCGGCGCTCCTGCGCGTAATGGCAGCGGCCTGCGCCACCTCGCCCACGAGGTCGTAGGTCACGCCCACGGACGCGGTGCCAGCGTCGACGTCGCGGGTCTCGGTCTGCGTGCGGCCGAACGACGAGCCGCCCTGCACCTCGTCGCGCGTTGCCTGTGATTTCTGCCCGCCGACCGTCAGGGTGTACTGCAGCCTGCTCACGCGCAAATCGCTGTTGATGCGCTCTATCGACTTGCGCCTCAGCTCGTCGTCCGAGAAGCTCACCGTGTAGGCATGCTTGCGGTTGATGCGCGCCCACAGCTCCTTGAACTCGCGCTTGGCGAAGTTGTCGGTCAGCGTGTTCTCAGAGATTTTCTCCTGGGCGCGCCCGATCATGCCGTCGAGCGCGTGCGCGTCGTAGATGCTTCTCACCAGCGCCTCGACCGCCTTGGCGTGTGCGACGTCGGCGATTTCCTCGGGCAGCTTCACGACGAAGTACTCCACGAAGGTGCCGTCCTCAACAGCCTTGCGGAACTCGGCGGTCGGCTTGTCGTCATCGTCGATGAGGTCGCACTTGTAGAGGGCCTTGTAAATGCGCTTCGACTCCTTCTCGGTAAAGGAAACCGTCTCGCCGTCGAGTACGACGTCGCGCCCGCTGAACAGGTTCATCTCCACCTTCCTCGGGCGCTCGCGCAGACTCTTGCTTATATCGGTCTGCAAATCCTTCACGAACGTCTCGTAGCTCTCTGACGCGATCACGGTGAGCAAGTTCACGCGGTGCACCTCGTCGGATCCCAGCAGAGCGGCGTCCTGACGGTTGCCGTCCTGATCGACCGCCAAGCGCATGCCGCGGCCAACCTCCTGGCGCTTGCTCGTCTCCGAACCGGACTCCTTGAGCGTGCATATCTGGAAGATGTTCGGGTTGTCCCAGCCCTCGCGCAGCGCAGAGTGGCTGAAGATGAAACGAACGGGCTCATCGAACGAAAGCAGGCGCTCTTTATCGCGCAGGATCAGATCGTAGGCGCGGCGGGCGTCGTCGTCGTTGATGCCAATGCCGTCCTCGCGCTCCGCCTTCTTCTCGGCTTTCGATTCGACGGCGTTGCCCTTCTTGTCCACCGAGAAGTAGCCGGAGTGCACCGAGTGCGTGTCGAATCGCCCGAGGTACTGCGCGTAGGAGGAATCGAGGATGTCGTCCTGCGTAGGGTGCTTCAGCCTGTCGGAGACGATGGCCTCGTACTCCTCCTCGAAGATCTTGCCATAGCCCACGGTTTCTCCGTTTCCGGAGAGGTCTCGGTACTTCGCGACCTGGTCGATGAAGAAAAGGCTCAGGCACTTGATGCCGCGGCGGAACAGCGCCTCCTCCTTCTGCAGGTGGCTCAGGATCGTCTCGCGAATCTGTACGCGCTGCATGTCGTCGGCGGAGTCGCCGTAGACCTCGCCGACGTAGATGCGCCCGTCGTCCCCGATTGAGCCGTCCAGAAAGCGCACGTAGCCTGGGCGGCCATCCTGCGGCGGAACCACGCCGTCGTTGCCGCTCGCTATGGTGTAGCCGCGGTACGCCTCGAGCTTCGTCGCCCCGCTTGCGTCGTAGATGCTGTCGCCCTCGCCGAACCGCGCGGTCTTCTTTCGCACCTTGCCGCCCGCACCCATGCACTTGAACTCGATAACTGCCTCGGGAGCGCGGTTCTTGCTCACCACGATGTCGCGCAGGTACAGGTAGCCGTCGGTGCCGCGCATGTTCTTGAGAGCGAAGCCCTTCACCTCGATGCGCTTGACGAGTTTCTGGTTGTAGGCGTCCAGGGCGTCCAAGGCATACACCAGGTCGTGCTTCTCCTTGTGAGTTGCCGAGTAGCTCAGCACGAACAGCGGGTTGAAGCGAGCGATGCCCTTCTGGGTCGCGCCTCCCTTCTTTCCCATCTTCTGGGGCTCATCGCAGATGACAATGGGGCGGTTCGCCGCAATGACGTCGATGGGCCTGCGGCTGCTGAACTCATCGCGCTCATCGAAGATGATGCGCGCCGCCTTGTTCTTGGCACCCTCCTTCATCGACGCGTTGAACGCCTGCATGTTGATAACCATGCAGTTGACGTCGCTCGACTGGGAATACGCATCCAGCTCGGTCAGGTTGTCCGAGTCGTATATGAAGAACCTGATCTTCTTATGATATTGGGAGAAGAAGTGCTCCTGTGTGTTCTCCAGGCTCTTGGCAACGCCCTCGCGGATGGCGACCGAAGGCACCACCACAATGAACTTGCACCAGCCGTACAGGCGGTTGAGTTCGAGCATCGTCTTGGTGTAGACGTAAGTCTTGCCAGTGCCCGTCTCCATCTCGACGTCCAGCTGGCAAGCTCCCATGCCGCAGAAGAGCTCCTCCGATTCGGGAATCTGGTTGCGTCGCTGCACCGCTCGCACATTTGCCAGTATGTCGGCGCCCGAAAGCGCGACGGGCGCATTGGCATAGCCCTCGGCGCTCTCGTCTCCGAAGTCGATCTCACCCTGCGCGCGCTTTGGCTTGCGGCCCAGATCGCGCAGGTAGACGGAGACGCCCTGGTTGGGCTGCCCCTCGAAGACCGAGGTCACCGCGTCCGCGGCGTCGGTCTGGTACTGCTGTACTTTGAACTTGAACTTCATGTCGCCTCCCCTAGATCACTTGGGGAACGGTGTCGGGGCTGTAGGTGCGGAACAGCTCCTCGTAGTTGGCGTGCGTGGCGTCATCAGCCATGGACGAGTCTCGGATGACGGCGTACCAGGGCTTGGCCTTCGCCATCTCCTCGATGGTGTCGGAGCCTACGTTCGCATCGAAGCAAGCCGCCAATTTATCGCCATCGACAAAGAACACCTTCCTGCCGGCGAGCATGCGCTCCTCAATCTTCGCGGAGTACGGGATGCCGAGTTTGGGCAGCACCTCGAAGAGCAAATCCAGGTCGGAGCGCCCCTCCTTCACATTGTCAGCGAAGTCGAAGAGGCTCTCCTGGGAGGTTTCGCTGGGCGTGAGGTAGAAGTCCTTGAAGTTCGAGGAGTCGATGTGCAGCACGCGGAAGCCCAGGTCGGGATAGGGTTTGGGCTCGGCACCGAGCTCGAGCTGCTCGTTTTCCTTGTCGATGCCTGCGGCGATTTTCGCACCTGCGCGGTGGATGCGCTCCTCGCCGATCTCGGTCAGCGTCGAGAACTGCCCCGTCGTCTCCTCGGGAATTTGCACAAGTAGGAATCGGCGGTTCCCGCCGTCCTCAGCGTTCTTCTCCATGACGGCTTGAGCCATGGAAGCCGAACCCGAGAAGAAATCGAACACGGTGCAGTCCTTAGAGGAAGCGATGTCGAGGATGCGCCCCATAAGGCGTACGGGCTTGGGCGTGTCGAAGGGGGCGGAGCCGTCGAAAAGTGCCTTGAGCTGCTTCTTCGCTTCGTCGGTATGGCCCACCTCGGCATAAGGCCAGAGATTGGTGGGCATCTTGCCTTCCATCGTGTCCAGATAACGCTTTAGACGCATTCCGCCCTTGCCACCGCCAGTGAAGTAAAGCCGCGGCCAATTGCCGGCATCATACCTGCGTTGTGCAGCAGCATACGTTTCCTCGCACGGGTTTTTTAGAACGATTGCTTCGACGTCTTTTCTGACTTCATCAGGCGAGATGCCACATATTTCAGCGCGCCGTGCTTCGTCATGGATGTTCTTGAACTCATACTCAGCCCACCCGTTCATTATTTCGAGCATACTGTACCCGCCGAACGGTCGGCACCGACCGTTCGGCGGGTACAGCAGCTCTCCAGTGATGGGGTGCTGAATAGCATAAACCATTCCTTGGTGAGTAGCCGCGCCCGGAGCGGCGGCGTCGCCAGAAGACCATGGCCTGGGGTCTCCATCCGGGCTCGAATAGCGGTCATCCATCTCTGCGGTCCGCGCTAGTCTCTCTGGGGTCCAATTAGGAACTTTGGAATACGAGATAACGTGTTCGACTTCGGCAGGAATGCCCTTGGAATCGTTTCTTGGCGAATACGTCTTCTGCCAGGCTATGTCCCCGACAAAGCACGCAGCACCAAAGACTTCATCACAAATCTTGCGCAGGTTCGAGCTCTCATTGTCATCGATCGAAATGAAAATCGCGCCATCAGAGGACAACAGGTCCCTCGCCAGCAGCAGTCTCGGGTACATCATCGAGCACCAGTCGCTGTGGAAGCGGCCGTTGCCCTCGGTGTTGGCGACCAGGCGGCCACCCTCCTCGTTGAAATCGCCGCTCTCAGCGTCATATTCTCCACGCGACTTGGCGAAGTCGTCGTCGTACACGAAATCATGGCCCGTATTGTACGGTGGATCGATGTAGATCAGCTTCACCTTGCCGGCGTAGGTTTCCTTCAGGATCTTGAGCGCATCAAGATTGTCGCCCTCGATATAGAGGTTCTCGGTGATGTCCCAGTCCTTGGACTTGCCTGGCTCGGGGATCATCGTCTTGTAGATGGGGCGGCGTGCCTCGGCTTTGGCCTCTCGCTTGCCGGGCCAGGTGAACTGGTAGCGCTCGCGCTGCCCTTCGACCACGTCCCCCAGAAGGTCACGCAGCGTGTCGAAATCCACGGCGTACTCAAGCTCACCGTCGGCGTTCTCTACCTCGGTCACTACCTGCGGGAACAGCTCGGCAAGGCGCTCGATGTTCTCGACAGTGCCGTCGGGCGTGCCCAGCTCAATCTTTTCCACCTATTTACCTTCCTCTATGGCGGCAATCTGCCGCTTGAGTTCCTTTACCTTATCGAACAGCGCACTCTTGCGCGCCACTTGCCGCTCCTTGCGCCCGCGCGCCTCTACGCGCGCTAGCTCATCTCGAAGCGCCTTGAGCCTTGAATCCGCCTCGAAACGCTCCTCCACGGTTTCGGCGCCGCTGCCAGCGTCCCCATAGGCCACCTGCGACGCGAGTGAGTCCCACACCGCATCGATGCTGCCCGCGCTCACATCGAGTGCGAGGTCATCAAAAGGGCTCCAGGGCCCCACGACGAGCCTCTTGAGCATCACCGCGAGGCACGCCTCGCCGTCACGGGTGCAGACGAACAGCAGCTTGCGGGGGTTTGCCTGAGCCACAAGGACCAGCACCTCTTCGGGGACGCGACGGGCCTTGAGCGCCACTTCCACCACAAGCACCTCGTGCACGCGCTCGCCGTCGGTAATGCCGGTCGTAGAGGTCTTTATGGAGTTCGCGACTGTGAAGCGCTCGACGTCGTCGATGAAGGACTGGCGTAGCGCGGCGCTCACTTTCAGGTGGCTGTAGAAGGCCTCCTTGGGTATGCGGCGGCCCACCTCGGTCGTGCTCGGAAGCCCTAGCATCTGGGCCTCACCACCAAGAAGCACACCAGCTCGAAGTCGTCGAGGCCCTCGATGTCGTTCTCCAGGAAGCTCGTCGTGCCGCCGCCGAAGAAGCTGTCGACGTCGGACTCCTCCTTGGAGTCGACGATCGAGGCGACCGCGTCGCGGAGAAGCCCCGCCTCGCGGCGCATGTCGCGGCCGTTCTTGGTCTCGCGGTTGTAGGCGCGGCAGAGCGCCATGGCAGGCTCGGACTTGCCGCGGCACAAAAGGCGCATGCCATCGAGCACCGCCTTGGGCTCCAGGTGCCCGTGAGCCACGGATCCGTCGGATCCCATGCGAACCACGTAGAACGGGTGCAGGTGGTTCGCGCCGTCGCGGTCGATCTTGCTGTTGACGTTGCGCAGCACGAAGATGACACCGGGCTCGTCGCCCTCCACCACGGCGTTGATGCCGCTCGGGAGCCTGTCGATGTCGGGGTTGTCGCGGTAGTAGCCCACCAGGTCCATGCGGAACTCGTTGAGGCCCAGGTCGGTGATGGACACGCCGCCCGAGACATCCTCAAGGTCCACGACCTCGTCGCGCATCTGCTCGAGCTGCTGGCGGCGGTACTCCAGGTCTCCCGTCTCGTCGGCGTTGATGTAGTCGTCGTCGCCGGTGGACGTCATCACGGTGATGCGCATGCGCTCCTCGACGCGCGCCTTGAGCTTGATGTACTCGTCAAGCTCCACGTCGGGCCAGTAGTTCACCAGCTGGATGCGGGCGTTCTTCGAACCGATGCGGTCCACGCGGCCGAAGCGCTGCACGATGCGCACGGGGTTCCAGTGGATGTCGTAGTTAATCAGGTAGTCGCAGTCCTGGAGGTTCTGGCCCTCCGAGATGCAGTCGGTGGCGATCACGATGTCCACGTCGCAGCCCACAAGCTGCGGCGCCACCACATCGCGCTCCTTCGACGCGGGCGAGAAACAGGCGAGCACCTCCTGCATATGCGGGGGCACGGCCTTTATCGTGCAGGCGCAGCCGTCGCCCGTGACCTTGGCGCACTCGAGGCCGAGCTCGCGCTTCGCGAATGCCGAGACGTTCTCGTAGAGGTAGTCCGCCGTGTCGGAGAACGCGGTGAACACGAGCACCTTGCGGTTGCCAGGGTTGATGGGGCCCTGCGACTTCTCTCGAATCTGCTCGCACAGCTCGATGAGCTTGGCATCGTGGGCAGGGTCGATGTCGCGCACCATCGAGATCAGGACCTCGATGACGGCGACGTCCGCCTCGATGTCGCGCTCCCAGCTCATCCAGTCCATGTCCTCGACGAGGATCTTCGTGGCGCCGCCCACCTCGAAGCCGCTCTCGTCGTCGGGGTCGAAGTCGAACCCGCCCGGCAGTTCGCCGTCGGCCACGCTGGCGCCCGACGCCAAGCCCCTGCGGTAGTCGTCTATGGTCTCGAGGGCGGCGTTCATAGCCGCCAGCACGCGCTCGAGCGTCAGGCGGAACGAGCACACCGAGCTCTCCAGGCGCTTGAGCAGGTTCGTCGTCATGAGGCGGCGCACGCCCGTCTCGCGGCCGCCCAGCGTGAGGTTTCCGCCGCCGCCCATCTTCGCGTACTTCTCCATCTTGCTGGGGTGCACGTACGAGCTCGGCATGTACACGGCGAGCACGAGGGAGTCAAGCTCCTCGTATATCGCGCGGTAGTTGATCGCGTTCGGCAGCGTTGAGAGCTTGGGGCGCTTCGATATCGGCGGCAGGCGCTTCGGGAAGGGCCCGATTGTGCTCATGTCGTAGTAGCGCTGGATGTGCTTGCGGCTGCGCGCCACGGTCACCTGGTCGAGCACCTCGAAGAAGTCGAAGTCGAGCATGTCGGTGAGGGCGTGGGTCGTCCGCTGCTCGGCGGGCAGCTTCGACCAGCGGGAATAGACGGTCTGCGCGTTGCGGAAAACCGTCTCGATGTCGTTCTCCAGACGCAGCTTCTCCGACCAGCCGGCGGGGTCGCCCCAGTATGCCAGGGCTAGCTGGTTGCGCAGGTCGCGGAAGCGGTTATTCACGGGCGTGGCCGACAGCATCAGCACCTTTGTCTTCACGCCCTGCTTGATGACCTTCTCCATGAGCAGCTGGTAGCGGTTCATCTTGTCTTCCGACGCCGAGTCGCCGCCGTTTCGGAAGTTGTGGCTCTCGTCGATGACAACCAGGCCGTAAGCGCCCCAGTTCAGGCGGTCGAGCGGCAGCCCAGTCTCCGACGTGCCTCGCGTGCGCGAGAGATCGGTGTGGTAGAGCACGTCGTACTGCAGTCGATCGCCCGCGATGGGGTTGTTCACGACGTTCGAGTTGTAGGTGATCCAGTTGTCGCGCAGCTTCTTGGGGCACAGTACGAGCACGTCCTTGTTGCGGCTCTCGTAGTACTTGATCACGGCGAGCGCGGTGAACGTCTTGCCAAGGCCCACGGAGTCTGCCAGGATGCAGCCGTTGTAGGTCTCGAGCTTGTTGATGATGGCGAGCGCCGCGTCCTTCTGGAAGTCGTAGAGCTTGTTCCAGATGAGGCTGTCGCGGAAGCCCAGACCCTCGTTGGGCAGTACGTCCTCGGAGACGTCGTCCAAGAACTCGCTGAATATGCGGTAGAGCGCCATGTAGTAGATGAGCTCTGGCGCGTTTTCCTGGTACATGGCCGTGATGCCGTCGATGACGGCGTCGGTGACGTCGTGGAGCTCGCCCGAGTCCCAGGCGGCGTCGAACTGCTGCAGCAGGGCGCGCGACTGGGAGGCGTCCAAGCGCATGGTCACGTCGGGGGTGTCCGTGGAGTTGTCGCAGCCTAGCGTGCGGGTGGTGAAGCCATCGAAGGGCATGTAGGCTACGTTGTCGTCCGTCTTGTCGATATCCATGAAGCCACTCATGCGTCCCTCGCCCTCGAAGGAGCGGAAGCGCGCCTTGCGGCGGATCCAGTCGGCGCACTCGGTCGCGACGGCCTTCTGCGTGAGCTCGTTGCGCAGCTTGATCTCAAAGTCGGTGCCGCAAAGGCCCTGCTCACGGGAAAGGCGTGGGATGTAGAACTCGCGCTTCTCGCGCGTTGGGCGCTGCTTGGTGAACGCCTGCGACGTGAAGACGAAGCGCAGCTCGTCGATGCCCTCAAGCTGCTCGGCGAGTTCCTGGTAGGCGTACATGGAGAACACCGACGCGGCTATCGCCACACGATCGCCGTCGGTTATGTTGGCGACAAGGTCGTCCTTGACGATGCGCGCTCTGTTGTCGAAGAAGTCGGGTTGCATGGGTTTATGCCCCTTTCTTCGCGAGCTCTTCGATCATGCAGGTGCGCACGAAGGCGGAGAAGCTCATGCCCCGGAGGGCAGCCTCCTCTTTCGCCGCATCGCGCAGGGTGTCGGGTATGCGCAGGGTCACGGAGACCTGGTTGCCGTCCACCAGGAAGCTTCTGATCTCGGTCTCGTCGGGATTGCTCTTGATGAGCTCCTTGTAGCTGTCGGGCATCTGCGCTCCCATCGCTCGAAATGCAATACAAATGCGTTTGCGGCATTATAACGCGGCGGTATGGGGCGGCGCTGAGCAGGTCTTCGGTCACCTCAAGGACGAGTTTTTTCGCGGCCAGGACTGGCAGACCTTCGAGAGTTTCAAAGCCGACCTCGCCACCTACATCACGCACTGGAACACAACACGACGCCAAGTAAAGCTCAAGGGCCTGACCCCGGCAGAATACCGAGATAGGCCCTACGGAAAGCCGCATAACGGCTACCATTAAACGCGTCCAAGTTTCGGGGCGCAGTTCATTCGTGGGACGAGGCTGGGATTTGTTTATCGGGTGAGCGTGGTGAGTGCCTGGCTGACTCGGTGTGCATCGCGCGGAGATAGCCTGCCGATCCTGCCCGCAGCACCGAGGTAGGTTGGTGGCAGGAGGGCAATTCGGTCCACCCGCACGAGGGATGGTTTCGTCAGCCCCGCTGCGCGCCAGTCCTTGAGGGGAGTATCGAGTGGGCGCTCCCTCAGTCGCCGTCATCCCAGTCTCCCGGGAGCTGTGCGACGCCGTTTGAGTCCATCGTGGGGCGATAGGCGTAGCGCTCGAGTCCGTCGAACGTGGGAGTCTCGGGGCGCATGTCGAAGGGGAGGCCTCCGACTTCGATCG
>ERZ773046.1531-NODE-1531-length-12950-cov-8.907251_pt1 | contig 12950 bp, 9 predicted proteins | sample MGYA00580634_ERZ773046 | MGnify/ENA primary metagenome ERZ773046 (study PRJEB29015, sample SAMEA2738127) | human oral metagenome | biome: human oral; feature: human-associated habitat; material: saliva | place: China | collected 2159 ... | reverse complement strand
TCGGCGGTGTCGGCGGCGTCGGCGGTGTAATCGCCATGGCGCACCTCCTTTCTCACTTTACTTTCCTCTACTATAACAGAAATTGAACGACAGTGAAATACAAAAAGCGTCCCGTCGGTCACGGGACGCTTTTATCATATCAAAAAGACTACTGCGCCTTATACGCCCGAACGTTCAGGCGGTCCGCCTTCAAATCCTCATCAATCTCCACGCGCGCAAATCCCGCACTGCTAAGCAGGCTTTCGAGTTCCTCACCCGTATAGACAGACAGTCCATCAACGAGTTTCTGCCACTTCTCATGTGCGCCCGTCTTACCGCTTGTCTCATTCGTAATCATGAACACGCCGCCCGCTTTCAGAACGCGGTGAATTTCGGTAAAGCAGCGCGCAATCTCCGGCCAGAAATACACCGTTTCAAACGCCGTCACAACATCGAACCGTTCATTCTCAAAGGGCAGCTCCAGTACATTCCCCTGCACGATCGCACAACGCCCCGCCTCGATTGCCGCGTGGTTCACCTCCCGCGCCTTTTCCACGGAAACGGTCGAGTAGTCCAGCCCCGTCACATGCCCCTCGTCCACCATCCGCAGGAACACGGCGATGTTCGCCCCGCCGCCGCAGCCGCAGTCAAGCACATGCTCATTCCCTTGCAGGTCGAGATGCGAAAAGCCCCACGCCGCAATGCCCGCATGACCGCGATTCATCATGGCGATGACAAATTTCCCCATCTTCCCTTGGGGGTTTCCCATATTGCTGAAAAATTTACGAAGCAGACCCATGCTACTCCTCCTTTCTGCGAATGCCACAGCACCAATATAAAAGTGGGGCTGTGGCACGAAGTTTTCTAACTGCGTGCAACAGCCCATTGTCATTATGTCAGCGGTATCGCTACAAGCGCCCCTTCCACCGCTTGCGCGGTCCCCCTCCCCCGTGTCGCACGGGGGAGGCTAGGATTATGGCATCTTAGCTTCCCCCGTCGCAACGGGGGAAGTGGCGAGCGCAGCGAGTCGATAGGGGCGTTTGTGCAGCAGACCCACTGGATTTTACAACAAAGCCGCACGCAACTCTGCATCCGTCTGCACCGTGAGATAGCACGGTGCAATGTCGAGTACCGTCTTGCAGCCCTTTGCGCCCTCAGCGGCGAGGCGATATGCTGCACGCGCGTATGCAGCAAGGACACATGCCGTGAACTCGGGGTTCGAGTCGAGCTTCAGGCTGAACTCGATCACATGCTTATGCGCATTGTTCTCCCCCGTCGCGCCCGAGCGGATGACGAAGCCGCCGTGCGCAAGCCCTGCATGACCCTGCTGCAGCTCCTCCTCACTGATGAAGTGCACCGTCGTATCATAGTCGGAGAAGTAGTTCGGCATCGTCACGATCGCCTTCTCGACCGCCGCCGCATCTGCGCCCTCCTCGAGCACGACATAGCACTCACGCGTATGCTTCTCGCGCGTCGTGAGCGTCGGATTCGAGCCGCTGCGCACGGCCTCAAGTGCCGCAGGGACAGGCACGGTGTACTGCTTGGCATCCCTCACCCCCGGGATGCGGCGGATCGCATCCGAGTGTCCCTGGCTGACACCGCGTCCCCAGAACGTGTAGTCCGCACCGTTCGTAAGTAGCGCATTCGCATAGACGCGCGCGAGCGAGAACATACCGGGATCCCAGCCGACCGAGATCACGCCGACGTGCCCTGCCGCCTTTGCCGCTGCATCCACCTCCGCATAGTGCGTCGGGATATTGGCATGCGTATCAAAGCTGTCCACCACATTGAAAAGCTTCGCAAACTCCGGCGTCTGCTTCGGCAGATCAGTCGCAGACCCCCCACAGAGGATGAGCACGTCCACCTTGTCTTTCCACTCTGCCGCCTTCGAGGCCGCCACCACCGGCACCTGCGTGCGCGGCTTCACCGATGCGGGATCGCGCCGCGTAAAGACAGCGACCAGCTCCATGTCAGGATTTGCCTCAACGGCGTACTCCACGCCGCGTCCGAGATTGCCATAGCCCAGAATACCAATGCGAATCATATTTCCTCCCTCGCCGTCCCCCGACGGCATAGAATCCACCGCCAATTAGTAATGCGGATGTTCCTTCACGTAGTCCACCGGCCGCGACCAGTCCACCTGTACGCCCGTATCATTCCACAGACGCGTCAGCGCGAGCGTCAGGCTCTCCTTGTTCGCGAGCGGCGTGATTGTCTCCTGTGTAAAATCCATCAGCGTCTTGTGCGGCACCTCGACCTCATGATCTTTGGCGAGGAACTCCTCCACCGCCGTGCGCCCCTTTTCATCGGCAAGATGAACCTCCGCACGATGCGCACTGCCGTCGTAATCAATCCAACCGAGAACGTCGCCGTAGCTGATGGCGACACTGTATGTATCACTCACGCATATCACCTCGTATTCAAATCTTTTGTCCCAGCGAAGGACGCATCTTATTATAGAACGATTCTCTCATACGCGCAACAGAGGGGCAGAAATTTATTCTGGACAGAAATGCGCACGATACATATAATGAGATAGAGGTGATGAGATGCGATTTATCGAACTTGAGCGTCTGATAAAAAAGAATGGTTGGTATCTCAAAAATTCGAACGGCTCACATATGCAATATATACATGATGATAAGCCGGGAAAAATCACGATACCGAATCACCCAGGCGACCTCGACCCCAAGACCGTCAGATCTGTCCTGCGCAGTGCAGGATTAAAGTGAGGAGGCATTCTTATGAATCTGGTCTATCCTGCCGTTTTTTATCCCTGTGAAGTGAACCCTGGCTTCTGTGTCGTTGTCCCCGATCTCCCCGGCTGTGTCAGTGAAGGTGCAACTCTCTCTGAGGCAATCGCAATGGGCGAAGACGCAGCATCGGGCTGGGTGCTCGGCGAACTGGAGGACGGGAAAAGCGCTCCGCCCGCGAGCCGCATTGAGGACATTCACCCCGACCCCGAGATGGGTGAGGGATTCGTCAGCCTTCTCTCCCTCGATATGGATGCCTATGCCGCCAAGTACGGCAGTAAATCCATCCGCAAGAATCTCACCATCCCCGCATGGCTGAACACCTTCGCCGAGCAGAAAAAACTCAACGTCTCCAAAGTGCTGCAGGATGCACTCACCGCACTCTACCAAAAGGAAGCGGCGGCACAGTAAGGAAAAACGCTCAAATACAACGAGGGCAGTGATACGAAATCGTATCACTGCCCTCGTTTATTGTGTCGATATTGTTTAACGGATGAGGGAAGCACTGATAAATTCGGTACAACCATCTTGACGCATCTTTTTTGCCCGCACTTCGGCGGAAAATCCTCCACAGAGCACCACTCTGCGTCCGGTTTTCCACCTCGTTCGGACGAAAAAATCTACGCCAATCTGGCAGACCTCATTTTATCAGTGATTCCTTAGAACGCCCAGTGCATCTGGACACCGCCGGAGATGCCCCGACGCTTGCCCGTCATACCCATCAGCTGGATGCCGTACGTTGCACGGCCGTTCTGCGGGGTAAAGCGATAGCCCAGCTCGAGGATGCCCGTGCCGCCCGTGAGGCTCGGGCTCGGCGTATTGTAGCCCTCAAAGGAGGCTGCAATATCGTTGCCGAACTCGTACTCATAGGCAAGCCCTGTGTAGAACGATGCGTCGCCCTTCTTCGAGGTGTAGCGCGTACCGAAGCGGATGCGGTGCGAATCTGCCGCGTCAAAGTCATAGACCTCGCCCGTCGAGAGCTTCGCCGTATCGCCGCCCTGATGCGTGAAGAAGTACTTTGCGTACGTCTCAATCGTATTGCCGTTCTTCAGCTGCTTCTCCTGTCCGACACCGAGATGTCCGGCGTAGTAGGTGCTGCTGCTGTCGTACGTCGTATGCGTATTGTCGATGGTGCCGGCATAGTCGCTCTTTACGCGGCCGACGCGGACACTGCCCTCAACGTACGCACCGTTTTCGCTCTGCGACTTTGCCATAACGCCCACACCGAGATAGTCCATGTTGCCGCTGCCGTGCAGGCCGTCGTCCAGATAGGAGTCGTACGAGCCCTTGCCGTACTCGACGAACGGACCATAGGTGAGCGTATTGCGTCCCGACACACGCTGCTTTGCAAAGCCGAGGTTGAGCCCCCAGCCCTTTGCATCGACGTGCGAGCCGGAGTTGAGGCGCATGGACGAGACATTCTGCACCGCCCACATACGGTACTCCTTCGGCGCGCCGTCAACACGGGCGCGTCCTGCCTGCGACTCGGAGGCAGGCGTTGCCGCAACCTCCATCGCCGCCGTCATCGCAGCATCCGTCAGGAGATCGGAGCCGCTGGTCAGGAACGCGAGCGATGCCGCACGCGTCTCAGCAAGCGACTTCGTATCGGGGTTGACCGATGCGGATGTGACCGTCGCATAGAGCTCGTTGTTCTTGCCGGAGCCCGCCTCCGCCTCGCGCGTAAGCAGGTCGAAGTTGTAGCGCAGGCTGACCCCCTGCATGCCCGTCGTCTTGTTGACGAGCGGCGTATCCGAGGTGATCGCCACGGCATGTGTCGCGTCGATCGTATTGCCTTCGTACACCTTCATCAGGCTGACCGCGTCGCCGACCTTGAGGCTCGGGCGGTTGCCCGCGAGCTTCACGCCGACATTGACATGGCTGAGATCCTTCGTGGTCGGTGCTCCCGCTGCGGGAGCGGCGGGAGCGGCGACATTGTCCAGCGTCAGCATCGTCTCCTGATCTGCCGCCGTCGTTCCCGCAGGGACGTAGAAGTGGAGATTCTGCACACCGACAAAATCATCTGCCTTTGCACCGCGCGCATAGACCGCGAGTGTATTGTTCTTGCCGCTGACGACATCATCTCCTGCCGTATTCCGTGCCATGCCGCCGTAGAGCGTGCCGTCAATCACAGCCTTGTAGAGATCAATCGTATTGCTGTCCGTCGCTGCCGTCATGTTCGACGCATCCGCCGCAGCATAGGCACCGTAGACATTGCCCGTAACGGTGACGCCATCACGGAGCGTTACTTTATTGTTGCGCAGAGCAGAGACCTCCGCCGTCGGCGATGCCCCCGTCGTTGCCGGTGTTCCTGCCGTCGTCGCATAGCCGCCGTAGACCGAGCCATCGAGCGTACCGGCGAGAATCTCGACGGTATTGTCTGTTGCCGTCGCGCCGTATCCGCCCGTTACATTGCCCGTCAGCGTCGGTGCAGTGGGTGCTGCCCCCGGATCAGCAGTGCCAAGGAAGACATGATTATCCACTGCCGCCCCCGTCGCCGAGCGTCCGCCGATGACATCCGCTGCATGTGTTGCATTACCTATCGTCCCGCCCGTGATCTGCAGAACGTTCTGGGTCGCCGTACCGGAGCCATCCGTAGCACCGCCGTAAATGCGCGGGGCAGGATCCGTGGCGACAGCATTGTTGAACGCACCGCCCGCGATGAACACCTGATTCCCTGAGACAACCGATGTACTCGTCGTACTCTTAAGATAGCCGCCCATCAGATCATGGAGTGTTGCGCCCTGGGAGAAGGTCACGATATTCCCGCTTACTGCTCCTGCATTCGCACCTTCTGCATAGCCGCCATAGACAGAGTCCAGATCGCCCGATGCCACGTTGCCCGGCAGTTCCTCCAGATTGATATGAACAGTGTTATCCTTCGAGCCGCCGTGTGCGCCTCCTGTATAGCCACCATACGCCTTGAGCGTTGTTCCGTGGGCGATGCCCTCGATGTTCAGTATATTGCTCTCGGTTGTCGTGCCGACAGTGATATCATGCCCGTCCTTGTCCTTCTCCGTATGATCGTAGCCGGAGTAGCCGCCGTATACCTCGGCGGGCGTCTGCGCCTCCGTTCCTTTATGGGTCACCTCATCGTTGCGGAAACGGTTCAGCTCAAGCAGCACCTTGTTTGCCGACGTATCCGTCGAGCCTGCAGCGGGTGCGACATCTGCCGTCATCTTTTTCTCGTAGACGCGGTCGATCTCCGCGATTCCTGCCGTATCCGTATAGTTCGCGAAGGCGAGATCATTGGGATGGGAGATCGCTCCTCCTGTGCTCGGTACGGCTTCCTGCATCAGTGTGAAGTTATTTCTGCCGTGGATGCCCCCGCCACGCCGATCCGTCAGCTTGGAGGTATTTGCCTTGACCTTCGTCCAGTCCACTTTAACAGGAGCAGATGGGTTTCCGGAAGTCGTCCCAAATCCGCCCGCCTCGGTGAGCGTGAGCATCATATCTTTGTTCTCGAAATTGTCGCCGAGGACAAAGGTATACGAATCGAAATTGCGAACCTTCTTCGCAGATACACCCGTCGTCGTGACGATCAGCTCGTTATCTTTGATCTGGTCGCCGGCACTGTCAAAGGTCAGCTCCGGTGTTCCTGCCACGCCCGTCGTCACGTCACGGTAGTCCGTCCCGTAGATGGACGCACCTGCAACGTTCATGGGCAACGCGCGGGTCGGCTCCTCCGAGCCGAGCATCACATTATTTCCGTTCGAGAGCGTATGCGTTGCCGTGGGCGTCGTATCGTACACGGCACGTGCGCCTGCGATCTCGCCCGTCACCGTGCCGCCGCGCACCTGAACTTTGTTCTTCGTCGCCGCAGCATCCACCTTGTCCACAGCACCGCCGTAGACATTCGTCACCGTTCCGCCATAGATCTCGACTTGGTTCTCGGTCGCCTCGCCGCCATTCTCCGTGGCGATGCCGCCATAGACATTCGCGACGCTGCCGCCGCCAACGATCGCCTTGTTGCTCCGTGCCTTGCCCTTATCGCCCTTAGCGTAGCCACCGTAAAGACCTTCGGACACCGTTCCATCGTAGACAACAGCTTCATTTCCTGCGGTGACACCTGCCGTCTCAACATCATTGCTAACCGTGTACGGTGCTTGTGTATAACCACCGATAACCTTTTTGATCTTTCCTGGGGCGCCGGGCACATTGTAGTTGGTTCTGTTTATGACGACATGATTGTTCTTCGCATTTGCCAGACCGTTGGTTTTGCCGCCGTATGCCGCCTCAAGATCCTTCTTGACCCCATCTACCGTGAGATTATTATTGTCGGTATCATGCTTGTAATAGGAAATACCACCGAATATCTCATTTCTCTCGCTGGGATCCTGTGTGGAATCATAGTTCCAGACATTGTCCTTGAACTTTGCATAGGTCAGAAGCAGAGCCTCAGCCTTCGATACGCCTGCCTCTGTCGTCTCATCCAACGTATCCGGCGAAAGCTCAAGAACATACTCGATGTTCTTATAGCCATCTTGATTCGTCAGATCAACACGCTTATTGGTATTATTGGTGAACCTCAATGGATTCGCCGTATCCCCTTGAACAAGGGTAATTCGCCCGCCGGGATTCCCCTTCTCCATGAGTTTCTCTTTGTTTTCAATTTTGATCTGGCTGCCGTCAATTGCGCTCCCAAATCCGTCCTGCGTAACCGTCAACATCTTCGCGCCGTCCGTGATGCCGCGCGCTATATCGAAGCGATAGTTATCAAACCCGCTAACAAGATGCACCGCAACGTTCTTCGCGTAGACCTTCAGATCGTTGTTGCTGGAAGATGCCGCCGTGCTGCTTATATCTGCTCCATAAAAATTTGCATTGGAAAAGTCAGTCGACGCCGTAGCTGTCAAATCGCGATGCTCATCGTCGCCGAGACTGATATAGTTCCCCTGTGCCGCCCCATGTCCAGTTATCTTTGCTGCATAGACATTAGCCTGAAGAACCCCTCCGGTAAGGGTTACACCATTTCCTGTGGCGAGACCATCTGCAGTCTGCGCGCCTATAATCGTGCTAGGCGATACCCCCGTACCGATTGTGCCGCCCGAAATCGTGACGCTGTTGTCACTGACTTTACCTGTCGTTGTCTCAGCACCGACAACATGGTTAGCGGCTGTTCCACGGCGCACAAACACTTGGTTGCCGGATGTCACACCGCTTGTCGCCTTCGCGCCATAAATTGTGCCTGTTACATTCGTAGACGGAACTCCTGTCGGTGTTACAACACCTTGAACCACAGTTCTATTTCCTGTTGCCGTCGCACTGCCTGATGCAAATCCACCATAGACATCGGTTACCGTCCCACCGTTTAAGATAGCATAGTTCTTCGTTATCGCTCCGCCGCCTACGGACGCACCGCCATAGACATCGGTCAGCGTCCCACCGCCGACAAAGACGCCGTTATTCTCAACCGTTCCCGTACCGGTGGCATGGGCACTATAGCCGCCATAGGATTTTGAAATCATAGTGCCATTGCCAATCGCGGCAAGATTTCCCTGCACATTCCCTGTGCCCGCCGTATAGCCGGCGTAGAGGTTCGTAATGGTCGTCTCACCAGACGCCATGATACGGTTGCTATCATTCTCGCCCAGTCCGCCGACCGTTCCGTTATTCCCCGCATTCGTAATTGCACCGCCGTAGGCATTCGTCAGTGTCTCCCGATGAGGTCCACCGGAAGCAGTAGGCGTATGATCCTGCGTACTGACAATCGTGAGTGTATTTTTGAGTACATCACCCGCAAGTCCCGCTACCTCTCCGCCGTATGCGGCACCCAGCCCACCGGTGAGGAGGTTCGTGACACGCAGAGAGTTATCCTTAACTGTATTGTCATACGCCGAGTAGCCGCCGCGAACAGCATTGTCTGCGTCAACAGGGCGTCCCGTTGCATCATAGACGGCGTTCGCATTCCGGATGCGGTTGACCTCCGCCGTTACCTTGGCAACCGAAACAGACCCGCCTGCCGTCGACACAGCAGCAGCATTATCCGTCGCGAGTTTGTACTCAAAGTCGCCGCTCAGATCCGTACGGGTCAGCGGTGAAGCCGTTTCGTTATGAATAACCAGATGTTGATTCCCGTCCGACATCTTGATAAGCGTCAGAACGCCGCTCTTGCCATAATGTGTATGTGAACCGTCTCCGTTTTTGACATCCGTCCAGTTCTTGGCACTGAACTCAATGCTGCTCCACGCTACATTTGCTCCTGTACCAAAACCATCGGCATCCGCAACGGTCAGCATGGACGCATCCCTCGCCACGCCCTTATTGAGGTTGAACTTATACTTCTCGAAGTTGCGTACCTTATCGACGGCGACATTCTGTGCGTTGACGGTGAGCGTATTTTCCTTGATGCGCTCGTCGACGTCACTTCCTGCAATCACACCAGCCGTATCGTAACGGGAGCCCCAGATTTCAGTGTTATCCAGATGCGCCGTATACACACCCTCCTCCGAGCCGAGGATGATCTTATTCGCATTCGATTTTATGGAGGTCGCTCCCGTTTCGCCGCCGACAATCCTGCTGCCCGCTCCAAAGGTACCGCCCGTAACGGTGACCGTATTATCGTTGACGGTGGAGCCGTTCTTTCCGATACCACCGTTGACGGCTTTCAGGTTACCGCCCGAGATTGTGACTTCGTTCCCCGTGACCGTGGCATTCGCTCCGCCGACGCCGCCGTTGACCTGCTTGGCAATCGTACCGCCTGAGACAGATACTTCGTTCTTGTAAACGTGAGAGGATACTCCACCGGAACCGCCCGTCACATTGCCGTCGATTGTGCCGTTGTTGACGAAAACTTTATTCTCATGGACATCAGCAGACGCCGTCCCTGCAGCGCCGGTGACATCGTTATGAATCATCCCGCTGTTTACCTTCACATCGTTATTGTGAAGATTCTGGGATGAGCCCGCAGCTGCAGCGTTACTTGCGGCGGCGAGGAGCTCATTAACGACACCATTGACATCATTATTGTAGACGATGTGGTTGTTTGAAATCTCCCCCGTCGAAAGTGCAGCATAGACACGTCCGTATCCTGTGCTCTCCGCTTTGAGGCTATTTACTGTAACTGTGATGTCCTTTGCATTTGCCGCCTTGCTGCCAACAATGTCACCATCGGTAATGGTGGGGGTACTCCCCCCTGTGGGCTGGCTAGCTACAACATTGTCGCCTGCGGCGGCATTGGCAACAAACGTACCCGTCTGATCAGCATTCAGCGGAATATCATGCGCATACGCCGTCGATGCGTCGAGCGTGAGCCCGCTTCCTGCGGAGAGGCCGAGCGCTACATAGAGCGCCAGTCTCTGCCGATCCTTCAATCCTGTCATCACAGTTCCTCCTCATAAAACACTTCGACCGACACAGCAAACGCATGTTCTGTTGTTTTTGTCTAGGTCGGACTAAGTCCACTCCCTTAACTTCGAATTATACACCGAATATTTTTATATAGCAAGGTATTTCCTAACAGTCGTCTTGTTGTTGTATATCTATTCTTAATCTTCGACACTCTGTTCGCAATAGTATTCTTTAGGAATCGCTGATAAAATGAAGTCCGTCAGATTGGCGTAGATTTTTCGTCCGATTGAGGAGGCAAACCGGACGCATAGCCAAAGCTATGTGGAGGATTTGCCGACAAAAAGCGGGCAAAAAAGATGCGCTAAGATGGCGGTGCTGAATTTATCAGTGCTTCCTTTACCTATCGACAACGACAGCGCAGATGGTTATAATAAAAAAATGGTCTCAGAAAGAGAGGTTCGCTATGGAGTTCAACGAGAAAGTTCACATTGGGGCAACGCATGAGGTACACGGTGCGGTCACAGAGGAGAATACGGCGGCGACGGTCGGGAGCGGCTCGCTCGCGGTCTATGCAACGCCCGCAATGGCGGCGCTGATGGAGCGTGCGGCGGCGGAGCTGTGTGCGGCGGGATGCCCCGAGGGGTGGACGACGGTCGGCACCGAGATCGCGATCCAGCACAAGGCAGCGACCCCCGTGGGGCTTGACGTGCGCGCTGTCGCCGAGGTGACGGCGGTGGACGGACGCGCCGTCACGCTGAAGGTCACGGCGTACGATGCACGCGAGGAGATCGGCGCAGGAACGCACACGCGCTTTGCCGTTGCTGTCCAGAAGTTTATGGCAAAGGCAGAGGGGAAGAAATAACAGAAAAATCTCCGCTTTGGCCAACAGCCACAGCGGAGATTTTTTTCTTTATTGTAATACTATTTATCCGATACCGTAGCGACGCAAGAGTCGATGCGCCTCCTCCTCTGTGATCTGTCGATCTGCATAGCACTGATGTACCCCCGCCTCAAACGCATCAAGATAGGGATAAAAGTAGGCATCATTTCCACTGTCATAGTATTCCTGCAAGACTTCTACATCACGAAGCAGATAGCGGGGCAGATGTTCCGGCAAAGAAATCGTGTCGTCAATGTACATGCCCATCTTCCCCCTTCGTGATCTGTTCATATACAGGAACGAGTGATTCATGCAGGCGCAGCGAGAGAATACGATGCAGGAAATTTCTCTGCACAGACGTAAGTACCGGCACCTCGTCGATCAATGCATGGATCGCTGCATCGTGCATCTGCATCTTCGGCACGAGCAGAGCAACAGCACGCGCACAGTCCTCGTTGCGCATCTCTGCAATATATTGGAATGGATTGATTCTCTTCCCGTTCTGTTCAAAGATATTGACGACACCACGATATGCCTGCGCACGCATTTTTGACGCATCGTCCAAAATCGGCCGAATCCGTGCTTCATCCCATTTGTTGTTCAGACAGGCACCATTATCGTAGACAGGCGCTAATTCGATCTGTCCGTCATAGCGGGAGATCACACCCCAGTTTCCATTGTTTCGATCCATGTTACCGATGTAAGCATCGACGACAAACATCTGCCAGAAGCGCTCTTTGACGCCCGGTACTCTGCGAAGCAGAGGATGCTCATCAATGACCCGCAGGATGTCACACAGCTCGACACCGCTCCCACTCGTCTCACTGCCGCTGATTTCCCCTCCCGGCGATTCAAATGTTGTTTTTATTTCGCGAAACTCAAAGAGACGATCCCCCTGACCAAGAAAATCCCGACACGCAACGACAGGTTTTCCCCGACGCATTCCGAGTAAAGTTTCATGTACAGGAAGATCAAAAAGCTCGTAGATGTGCGACCCCAAATACTCAGAAATCGGCGATGTCGAATAGCTCATCGCAACGTTGTTAAAGTGACGTTCTTTGAGGTTCTGCGGATATTTCAGGATATAGTTTGCACCATGATAGCAAATTCCAATTTTTGCTCCGGAGAGCCCGCCGTACATACGATCATTCTGTTCATAACGATCAAAGTCAATGCACTCCATGCGTGACACCCCCATTCTTTTCACATCTCCTGCCCGTAGATGGCGCGAATCTCGTCCGTGTAGTGTCCCTCCGCATCGCGGACGATGAGGGCCGGCTCGTGGCGCATTCCTGCGGGCGATGCGCCGCGCACCGCCTCCATGAGGAGGAGGTTCGGCGGACGGTCGGCGCGCGGCTGTACCATGCGCAAACGCTTCATGGCAAGCCCCGACGCATGAAGCGCTGGGATGATCTCGCCAAGCCGCTCGGGGAGGTGTACCATCGCCAGTCTGCCGCCATGGCGCAGGGCAAACGCCGCCGCATGGATGACGTCGGCGAGCGTCGCCGTGAGCTCATGCCGTGCCGCTGCACGCGCGCCCATGCTGAGTGCACCGCGCCCGACGGGGCGGTAGGGCGGATTCGCAAAGACGATATCGTATGCCGCATACGAAAAAAGTGCGGCAGGGTCGCGATAGTCGCCCTCCCGCACGGTGATTTTCTCCGTGAGTCCGTTTAGTTCCACATTGCGTGCGGCGAGCTCCGCCTGTACGGGGTCGATCTCGACCGCCGTCACTGCCGCCGCATGGTCGGCGATGAGAAGCGGGATGATGCCCGTTCCCGTACCGAGATCGAGTACGCGCTCGCGCCCCGTGAGTGTCGGAAAGTGTGCGAGAAGGACGGCGTCCATGGAGAAGCAGAACCGATCCGTGCGCTGGATGATGCGCCGTCCGCCCGTACAGAGATCGTCCAGCCGCTCCTGCGGATGGTGCAGCTCACTCATCCGAGGATCTGTTCGGGCGCGGCGAACGCTGCTGCGGGCGGGAACGACGTCCGCTCTGCGGCCGCCGCTTTCCGCCCTCGCCCTTCGCCGAGGGACGCGGCGGGCGGTCA
>ERZ773046.1526-NODE-1526-length-12967-cov-2.708024_pt1 | contig 12967 bp, 12 predicted proteins | sample MGYA00580634_ERZ773046 | MGnify/ENA primary metagenome ERZ773046 (study PRJEB29015, sample SAMEA2738127) | human oral metagenome | biome: human oral; feature: human-associated habitat; material: saliva | place: China | collected 2159 ... | reverse complement strand
GGCGACGTCGCCTACTACGGTTGACGCTGACACAACACCAACCACAGGCGAGACAGCTGGTAACACCAACTCTGCTGCGCCATCTGAACCATCTGAGGGGTAGACCCTGATGAACTGGATGGAGAAACTTCAGGAGGAGGGGGGTATCAGTGTTTCGGAAAAAACTGATACGTCCACAACGCGGCGACCGATTCTACTTCCCAGATTATCTTCTGATGGAGATGAACCAGTACAACCCGCGAAAGCGAAGAAATGGCCGCTTATTGTCGCCTCGGCGGCGGGCGTCGTCGTGGTCGTTGGCGTGTCGCTGTTTGTAGGCTCCAAACTCGGCACAACCTCGTCAACCCCTGAGACCACCTCGGCATCTGCGGTGGCCTCATCCACCAGCCTTCCGCAGGCACAGAAGAAAAAGCCTGCGGTTAAAGCCTCTGACCCTGCTGTTGCGGGTAAAGGCTGCAAAGACTCGGATAAGCCTGTTATTTCCCCAGGACAGAAAAGTCTGCGAGAGGCATGGGTGGCATTTAGTACGGAGCTGTATGCCCACAATGCCAGCGGCGTGGAATCTGTGTTGACAGAAGATTCGTCGATGCGTGGGCAGAACTGGGAGCACGTCTTTACCCAGCTGGGTGAGGCGGATTTCTGCCTGTCAATGGAGGCTGAGGAGCAAGACACGGTGCGCGGTCAGCTGACAGTTTCCAAAGAAGGCACCACTACCCGTTATGACCAGGTAGTCACCGGGACTGAGAAAGACGGGAAGTGGCTGATTAAAGAGATTAGGAAAGCGTCATGAAAACGATAAAAACTGTCGCTTCAACTGTGTGTGCCGTCTTGACCCCGGCTTCGTTGATTGCGGTGCCTGCCGCTCCTGTTGCTGTGGCAGCTGAGCAGTGCGCGGCCGTGGAGATGGTGCTGGCCCCAGGAACGTCGGAAACCGCAGGGTGGTCTGATAAAAACGCTGATGACAAAGGGTTTTTATCACAGAGTTTGGCCCAGCCTGTGGCGGGCCACGGTGGTAACGTCACCCGATCTTATGTGACTTATCCTGCAACGGTAGGCGGGGCATGGCCGGGTATTGGGACTGCACCACCACCAAAGAACGTAGGCGATACCACCAGCTATGCGGATTCCGTTGCCACTGGCGTGGCCAACACGGAAAAGCAAATCCGCGACATTTCGGCTGCGTGCCCAGACACTAAAGTTTTTCTCGCCGGATTTTCGCAGGGGGCTGAGGTTATTTCCAATGTTGCCCGCAAAATCGGTGCTGGGGAATCCGTTGCCCCGGACAAGATCGCTGGTGTTGCCCTGTTTGCCGATCCCACCCGTGAAGGTGGCACTCCGCTGCAACCGGATGGGGCTTCAACACCAGGACCAGTGCCCGGAGCCAAGGGTACTACCGTGACCAGGGCTGTCTCTGGCCTGGATGTGATGGAGATGCCCACCGCTGGTGGGCTAGGCAGTGACAAAACCGGGCACAAAGACTTCGGGGAGATTTCTGATCGTGTCGTCTCCTGGTGCCTTCCAGGTGATTATGTGTGTGGCATGCCCGTGGAGTCGGAACTGACCAGCGATATTGTCTCCCTGCTGGAGAAAGTTTCCTTGGGTGACCCAGTGACCACGTTGCAGCAGGTCGCAGGGATCCTGGATCGTGCGGTATCGGTGGGCAATATCTCTGAGATTGCTGATCTTGATTTTGGCGAAGGTGGGTTTACCGCCAATGCCACAGAGATGAAACGCACCCCGGTGCTGGATCAGCGGGTCGCCACAGCTGCGGGGAGGACCACCTCAACTGCACCTAGTACTACTGGCTCCTCAGCACCCACTTCGACGTCGCCGTCATCGACAGCAACTACTGCGTCTGAATCCTCCACCGGTCAAAGCACAACTGCTGCTACTACCACCGCAACGACGACTGAACCCACGGTCACCTCGACGTCACATACCACACGTCCAGCCGCGCAGGCTCCCACATCGAAACGTGCGGCCGCACGTGATCCACGTCCGGAGGCCGGTTTGCCGGCGTTATCGTCTGATCTTGCCGTTGGATCAAGTCAAAATATGGGGCTTGATGAGGGGACTCAGAAGGTCGTATCTGCCGCTGCTGGCATTGGTGGCATGGCGCTTGGTGCCGGGATTACGGTGCTGCGGCAAACATTGACACCGGAAAACTTGGCGCAGATCGCGCTAGCGGGGGTGACTGGCGGGCCGCAGGCAGCGGCTGCTGTGGCGGTTGCCAAGCTCACCAACGCGGGCATGAGCCTGCTGGAACCTGCGAGCGCCTCCGGCTACGCCCGCCAAGTGCTGCAAGTGCTCAAAGACAGCGGCATGGAAACCCCGAAGATCGTGGAACTAGCTGTTGACCTATCAGCATGGACCTCGGCAGTTGAGCACAACATGTATGGCGAACGTGCCATGTTGCCTGATGGTCGGTCTGCGGCCGCAGCGACCCAAGACTGGGTGAAGGCCGCAGCCGTGGATGTCAGTGCTGACGCGGCCCCGACAATACCAGAGCAGGTTGCCCGTGGGGCAGATGCCTTGGCGCCGACACAGTTTGATGTCTCCCAGGCGCTGAATGCCCTGAAAACATTGGAAAGTGCAGGACGATGAAACCCCAGCTTGTTTCAGCGGAAACCCCGAAGAAAATCAACGTCCCCTCGCTCAAGCTGCCCATCGCGGATGAGTCCCTGGTGTCAGAGGGGCAGGACGCGCCCGCTGTCTGGTTAATGGGAGCGCATGGTGGTGCAGGGACGACAACGCTGGCGCATTGCTGGGCACCATGTGCTGAGGCGTCGATGTTTCCAGCAGCGGATGATCCCAACTTTGTTGTGGTTGTCGCGGCCGCGCACCGCACTGGTCTTGATGCTGCGCATCGCGTGATCCGGCAGATGCAGGCCGGACAGGCCGGTGGGTGTGAGCTTCTGGGCCTGGTGCTTGTACACATGGCCCCAGGAAAGCTGCACAAACTGCTCAAACAACGCCTGGCGGGGATTGCTGCCAATATTTCTCAGGTGTGGGAAGTGCCGTTTGTCGAGCAGTGGAATTGGGTGCCCACCAAGCAGCTTCCCATCTGGGACCCCACCATCGAGGAAGTCGAGGTGGGGCGGCGCTGGCGTCGAAAAAAAATTGATCCGCTGCAAAAAATTCCCCCCATCATCACCGAGGTAGCGTCTGAGATTTGCCAGTTGGCAGTGGAACGCTACACCAATACCAATTTTTAAGAAGGGTTCTTTGTTATGTACACCCATGTTCTCGCAACTGACGTGTCTTTTCTAAATAACGTTAGGCCATGGTTGCCTGACTTTGTCCAAAAGGAAGTATCTGGCCCTCTCAGTATGGCGATGGCTATTGGATTTGCTGTCCTTGTTGTTGGTGGAATTATTCTCCTAGTGAGGCTGGCTTTTAATCAGAACCAGCATGGTGACGCGTCCACCGCAACATCACAAATTTTATGGTGGATTCTGGGTGTTGTTGGACTGTCAATACTCATTCCTCTTCTTGCTTTGTTCGCAGGTTAGTGATGTTGTCGATCATTGCACAGGCCCCACCACCTGACCAGCGGCAGCCAGTTCATGGCGCAGTTGATGGGCAGTTGACACAGTTTGTGTCTATTAGCTTGGCTTTTGGATTTTGCTGTGCATTGTTTGCGTTGATTCTGTGGTTTTACAAAATCGGCTACGCCGGTAATGATGACCAGCCTATTAATCGCGCTATTGACCGTTTACTTGTTGTAATTGGATGCATCATTGTGTTGTCACTTGTGGGGCCTTTAGTGACAATGTTGTTGCCTGGTTAAAAGTATGGAGGTGTGGAGGAATGAAAACTTGGAAAGCTATTGTTTCTGCTGTATTGGTATCGGTGTGTCTGGTGGCGTGTTCAGAGGGTGATGAGGATGTTTCCGCTGGTCCTGATCTCACAACGGCTCCGGAAGCAACGTGGCAGGATTCTTCTGGGGTGAAGCGCCCAGAGGCCACCAGTGGTCACTGCCCCAACAAAACCGGGGAGTTTGCTGTTGAGCATGAGCAAACCCCGCAGTGCGCGGTGATCGCGGCGATGTCGGGGCAGGTGCTGTTGGCGACGACGGGAGATCAGGAATGGCCCATGATGGCCAATAGTGTGCTGGCAGCAGGCCCTGGTAAAGACCAGTGGGTGCAGTCTCGCACCTTGATGAGCGTGTCGGGCCGGGTTGCTGATCCTGCGAGGTTTGTGGGGTTTAAGTTCACCGACTATTCGGATGAAAAAGCGCAGGTGTTGCTCGCGGTGCAGTGGCCTGATCAAAAAGTGACAGCGCAGCCGGTGCAACTGGTGTGGCAGAACACTGCGTGGAGGCTGGTGCTGCCCACGCAGGAGGAGGCTGTGGATGCTGTGGAGCTGCCGAATCTTGATGGTTTTACCTCGTTTGGCCCAGGAGAGTGAGGAAAATGTCTACACAACCCAACGATAAAGATAAGGCCACGCAGAATGCACAGAAATCGCGGCGGCCGGTGGTGTTGGCAGGTGTCGCAGTGGTTGCGGTGGTGCTTATCGCGGGCGTGGTGGTGATGATGCGGTCTGGGCACCAGCAGGGGAGTGAGAATCAGCCATCTGCGACGTCATCTGCAGCACCGTCAACCTCGCAGACACAGCAGGACACCCCAGGTGCGACCTTGGGCAATAAGCAGCGGCATTGGCCTCGTAGCTGGATTGACATTGACGACTCTGGTTGGGGCACACCTGGACAATATGCCACTGATTATCTGGGGCGGCCGCTGTGGATTCCAGTCAATCATGATGGCGACTACCCGTCTGTTGAGAAAAAGAAAGATCGCCCAGGTCAATGCGATGACATCAAGCTGGAGGGCACAACCCAGCAGCAGTACGCAAATGGACGGTTTTTAGCTGTCAATGAGTTTGCTGGCCCGTTTGAAGCAAACAAGTTTTCCATCCCGACTAATTACGCCCATTCACCTGAGGGCGCGATCATGGCTGCGATCAATGCTATTTCCTTCGGTAACGGCAACAAGGACGAGGTGGGTATTATTGCAGCAGGTCAGCTATGGGACTCCGAAGAAATGGACCGGCTAGCCGCACTTGCTGACACTGATCAAGCCGATAATTTTGCTGATATTGCCACCAATGAGGCATCCCCATCGTACAGTGTGCTGACCTGCACTCATGATGTTGTCACCGTGGAATTGACCGCCCCTAGGGTCAATAAGGGAGCTCCAACGGGGATTTGGCAGCTCCCCATGATTTGGCGCAATGGCACCTGGGTTGCAGTTATTGGCCCTGCGGCCAAAGATCGCCTGTACAGGGGAAATGTCACTGATACTAACGGTTTTACCGAGGTGACCTACCAATGAGAGGTTGCACTAGGGCACTGATGATGGCGCTGGTGGCTCTTATTGTTGCTACCACCACGCCGCTGGCTACTGCGCAGGATGATCGGTCTAACTGGGATGCCGCTTATGACGAGTGCATCCAGCGCGCTGCTGATGACTACGCCGATAATAAAGTGTTGCCTCCGACAGATCGGGGATATGAGAGTGTTTTACCAGGAGAAGCATGGCTTAATCGGACAGTCACTGGTGTCAGCAAAGAAGAAGTTGAGAAAAGAAAACAAGACCGCCGAAACACTGATGAATGGAAGGCAGCGCGTGAAGGCTTCCTCAATAAAAAAGAGGGCGACTTCGAACAGCTAACGCAGAAGTTTAACTGCATTCGCAACCAACCAGTTGAGGCAGCAGTACGTCAGGTCAACGAATGGTGGGAAAGCCCCTTTGGGAAATTTGTCACCATGATCAAAGACGGCAACCCCGAAATCATTGCCTGGACAATGACAATCTGGACAAAATTTGGCGTCGATACCGACGCGCTAACCACCAACGCCACCGGTATCAACAACATCATCTGGAGCCTGACAGCCTTCGGATTTGCCTTGTCACTGGTGTGGGGCACTATCAGAGTGCTATTAGCAAAAGAGGAAGGCAGCAGCGAAGCCTTAACGGCTGCGGCTAAAGGTTACGGCGAGTATTTGATCAAAGGCGTGCTCACCCCGCTGCTGGCAGTGCCGACGCTGATCGCGTTTGACACCTGGGCGGACAGCATCATTAACACCTATGTCACCACCAATGGGGACTTCTCCAAACTGGTGGAGGGAGCCAAACTCGGCCAAGACTTAAACCCCATCCTGGTGTTCATTCTGGTTGGACTGTCGGCTCTGGGGTCCGCAGCGTTTGCCTTCTTCTTGGCAATCAGACCGGTGGTACTGGCCCTGATTTTAGGGCTGTTACCCGCGATTGCAGCGTGGCAGATCGGCCGCAGCGGCCGCCATATGATCGACAACCTGCTGGGTATTCTCACAAGCTTTATCCTGCTGAAGTTTTTCGCCTCCCTGTTTTACTCAGTGTCAATCTGGGTGGGCTTTAACCTGGACGGCTCGGACCAAAACAAACTGATCACGGTCATCATACTGGGGTGTGCTGCGGTGTCAGCCCCGGCGACCTACAAGCTGTTTATGTCCGCGTTCGGAGGTGCTGCAGGCCCATCTACAGGTTCAATAGCCTCAGCAATGATGATGGCCACCGGTGCAGTCGCCACCGGTGGGGCACTGGTTGGCGGTGCTGTGGGTGCCGCCGCAAGTGGTGCCGGAAGCGTCGTGTCCGGTGCGGCATCAGCCGCAGGCCAGATGAAAAGTGGAGCAACCGGTGCTGCCGGAAATCCAGGTGGTTCGCCTGCCGCAGCCCCACGGATGCAGCGGGCGTCTACCGGTACCGACAGTGGCCCCTCAACTGGTGCTGTGAGTACTGGCCGTGGCGCTAGTCGCAGCTCGACGGGGCCTGCTACCGGTAGTGGCGGCGGTGGCTCCGGTAGCGGTGGGGGCGATGGTGGATCTCGCATGGCCAACGTGGGTCGTCGGGTCAGTGCTGGTATGAAACGTGGCGGCGCTGCGCTTGCCGCAGGGTCGCGCACAGCAGCTCGACATACTGGCGCTGGTCTAAAAGGTGGTGGTGCGGCCTTGGCCGCAGGATCACGGATAGCAGCCAGGCTGGCAAACAATGCCGGAAACTACTCGGTGCAGGCGTCGCGGATTACCCAAGGCTTGTTTGACGAGTCTGTTGGCTCTCCCACCCATCCTGGTCATATCGGCAGGTAAGAAGGGATAAAACGCATCATGGAAAAACAGGAAACCCGCACCTATGTATTAGGGCGGTTCCGGGAACGGCACTTCGTTGGTCGTCTGCCTCGCCGTACGGTGATGGCTATGGCTCCAGGCGGTGCGCTCGCGGTGATTCTCATGGCCTCATCGGCTATTAAGGAATCCCTTGTAGTTGCTTTTATTACCACCATCGTGGCTACAGTTACGCATTTCCAGCGTGATGGGCGCTCCATAGTCACTGTGGTGCAGCTGTGGATGGAAAAAATCATCCGGAAATCCTGGGGTGAGGATACAACCATCGCAGGCCCAGAGTCACTCATGCCAGCAGGCCAGTTCCGGTTTGGTGGACTATTAGCGGCCACGGAAATGCTAGAAGCGGTGGACATTAACGGCTACCCGTACGGCATTATCGTCAACCCGGTGACCAGGACCGCGACCGTGGTGATCAGTGCGCAGTTAACCGGTGAGGTGTTATCGACAGAAGAGGAAAAAGACCGATGGACCGCGCAATGGGGCCGGTGTGAGGCTTTGTGGGCCAGCAGCGGCGACATCGCCGCAGTGGTGTCGGTCGTCCATAGTCGCCCGGCTACTGGCATGCTTGCGTTGCGAGAGGTCAACACCATTATTGACGATTCTGCACATGACTTGGCGCAGAAGATCGTCTACGAACGCGCCGAGATGTTACATGCCCATGTCCAGGAGCAGACGTTTCATATTGCGTTCACTGTCCGGGTGTCAATGAGCCATAACCGTGATTTTGGGTTTGTCTCACAGTTGTCAAACCGCCTGCAATCGTTTTATAGCCCACTGGCCACTGCGGGACTGCAAGACCCGACACCGATGACGGCGGCTGATATGACCGCCCGAGCGCATGAGTTTGCTGTTCCTGGTGCTGAAGAGGACTTAGAACAGCTGAGGGTTGCAGGTGAAGATCATGGGCTTGCATGGCGCGACGCCGGCCCCTCAATCATGGTGGAGTGTGGTGATCGGGTTTTCCATGATGGAGCATATTCCGTGGCATGGGAAATGGTGGCTGGACCATCCGCGACATTTGAACAGCACCACCTTGCACCACTGTTTCGGACTCATGACCGCCTAGTACGTAAAACAAACGTGCTGGTGTACCGGCCGTATTCGCCGGGTGATGGTCAGCGCCTGGTGGACCAGGAGCACCGGGATGCGCTGGTGAGTATCAACAACGGCCGCAAAATTAAATCCGCTGATGCGGAGTTGCGTTTAGAAGCAACAGAAGCCTCCCGTCAGGCACTGGCCAGGGGCGCGAGGTACGGCCGCAGGTCCATGTATGTCATGGCCACGTATGCGCCTGATGAGGATCAGGCCGTATTGGAGACCGATATTAAAGACCTTGGCGCGGAATGCCAGGTGGTGTGGCGTCGCATGGACGGCATGCATGACGCCGCCTTTCAGTACTGCCTGGGCATGGGTGCCCTACCGTTTGGGGAAAAGGACAAATAGATGCTGCTTCGGAAAAAACCACTCGCACGCCTGTTGGATGGGCTGACACTAGAGTCCAGGATTGACGCAGGCGGATTCGACCAGCTGATGCTGACAGATGAAAAACGCCAACAAATCACTGTGACCAGCCTTGCCGCAGACATATACTATGTCGAAAACACCCAGGCTGAATGTTGGTTAGAAGAGATGGCGGGCCTGGATAAGCTCGCGTGTGCGTGGCTGTGCGATTCCACGACACCAGATGTTCCTGTGCTGGTCGGTGGGATGTTTAAACCCACCGACCCAGAGGAGCAGAAGGATTTATCTGAGCTTGCCACCTGGTTGACGGTTGATGGACCAGTGCTGTACAACGCGGCCGCAGGGTATGGGATTGAGGCAATCCCAGGGGATGAGGCCCAGTTGGCCGCACGGATTTCCGCAGTGTTTGATGTGGCCACACCACTGGAGTCGCTGGAGGAGATGAAGGCCCTGGATTGGGAGGATCACGCCCGGTACACCACGGTGGGTAATAAAGCGTTTAGCGTCCTTGTCATCAACACTTCGGTTCCAGGTGTGAGCGAAGAGCTGGATCAGTTGATGAACGAGTGGGATTTGCCGGTCCAGGTCACTCGCACCCGTTTCATCCGGCCTTTCGCTTCACCGACGGTGGCGGACGAGCTTGGCCTCGACGTCGCGGGCCGCAATTGGGCATTAGTAACAGTGGAAGGCGGCGCAGGTAGTGATGAGGTGTTTTATAACGCGCTGAATCCGAAAGTCCGGCTGCACTGTCGGCGAGGCTGGTGCCGACAAAAACTCCTGCTGACAGCCTCGCTGGGGATTGGCGTGTTGGGTTACCAACATGCCAACAGTATTGATCGGAAGGTGCTGCCATGATCTTTGTGGTACTGGGTATATGGCTTGTGGTGTGTGTGGGTATTCCCTACGGGACTATGCGGTTTATGTCGCGGAAAGAGCCTAATCCTAAAGATGTTGATCTGGAAGAGGTCTACACCGAGATTGTGGAGGGCTACCGGTCGCCGTTGGTGGCAATGAGTCGTCTCAGCCGTGCGGTGCAGCGCTGGCAGCGTGCCAATCCTGATACAGCTTTGCATCTTCGGCATAAGGCCGCTATTCGACGCGGCGTGCCACCGGTGGCTTTTGAGGATGAGCTGGGTCCGGTCACCCGTAAAGGGTGGCGACCCTCGCGGAAAATCGGCAGAACACTGGGGTATTTCAGGTCGGTGACACCACCTCGTGAGTATTTGATGGCCAGTAACTTCGCAGCTGGGTGGAACCCCAATGTAGTGGGTTCGCCTGCGCCGATGATCGGCCCGCCGGTGGGCCAGAGCATGAATGATGGCCGTGACATTGGGTTTGATGTGTTTTCTTGGCACCAGCAGGGGTTGATCTCGACGCCTAGTGCGTTTGTGTTCTCAACACCCGGTAAAGGCAAATCAACCTCGATGCGTGTGTTTTTGGAGGGGCACATTATCCAAGGTCACGGGGTGATTATTCCCAGTGACTCCAAAAACGAGTACTCGAAAATGACCGAGATGTTCGGCGGGCAGGTTATCCGCATTGGTCACGGTTTGGGGCATTTGAATCCGTTGGATCCGGGTGCATTGGGCAGTATCATCCCGGAGCTTCGTGCGGCGATGACTGAGGAGAACAAGGAGATGATGTCGGCCTTTATCCTCAGAGCACAGAAGGAAACTCATGCAGCGCAGCGCCGCATGGTGGAAACCCTGATCAGCATCGGTCGGAAAAGCCCGTTGCAGGACTTTGAGTCTGCTGCCATTGCAACTGCATTGGAAGACTTGTATGCCGATGACCAAGCATGGCTGCACCCGCCGACGATCAGTGACCTGATTGACCGATTGCTACTTGGTTCTAAGGCGCTCTATCACACTGTGGTGGTGGAAAGTGCCGAGGAGTACCACCAGCTGATGAGTCCACTGCTGCGCAGCTTGTACGCGCTGCTCAACGGTGTGACCGGTGAGATTTTCGCAGGTCAGACCACAACACCAATTAATGTTGACTCGCCGGTGATCTGTATTGACATGTCTGTCTTTGACGATGGTGACACAGATGTTAAGGCGGCCGTGATTATGTCGTGCTGGTCAGCCGCACTGGGTGCCGCGACAGCGGCGAAACTGTTAGCAGACGCGGGGCTGCGGGAGCAGAAGGTCTTTGTGCTCAGCTTGGATGAGCTGTGGGCAGTGCTGGCCGCCGCCCCAGCAATGACCTTGCATGTTGATGCGATGCTGCGCCTGCTGCGCACCCTGGGCATGGTGGTGTATCTGATTACGCACGGATCCAAAGACCTGGAGGCACTGCCTACTGAGGAAGACCGAAACCGCGCGATGGGCTTTATCGAACGCGCAGGCGTGGTGTTGTGTGGTGGTGTGCCGGCCTCTGAGCTTGATTTGCTGGAAAGCAGGCTGCCGTTCAACCAAGCGGAACGCGCGGAGATTATCAGCTGGAATGAATCAGGTGCGCTGCAGCGTGAACGTGGCAAAGCACGCCGTTTGGCCCCAGGTGTGGGGCGGTTTATGTTGAAGGCGTCGAAGTCGTCTGCGGCTGGCATTCCGTTTAGAACAATACTCACGCCCACCGAGGGCGAGTTTGGCATTCATGACACCGATGGTGCTTTCCGTGATGCCTGGGCCAAGGTTGAACAAAAGGCGGAGTCTCATGCAGGCGACTAACGGCTATCCGCAGGAGTTTCGCGTCCAGGTCGTAGACCAGTTTCTGGAGTATTTTGCAGCCTCAAAAGTGCTCAGCTCTGCTGCGCGGTCAACGTCTAATGAGTTTGGTGTGGCCCCATCGACGGTGTTGAAGTGGGCGGAAGCACAGGGCAGGACACCGGTGCCTACCTGGGGTGAGATTCGTCGGTTGCGGGCAGAAGTTCTTGAGCTGCGGCGCCGACTCAAGCTAGGGCTAGAGGATACGCTATGAAAAAGCTCGCGGCTGCGTTAATCGCTGTGGGGTTGCTGGTGATCCTGGTGGTGGTGATCTTGGGCGGTGACGAGGATGAGTGTAAACCAGGCAACCAGAATGCACCGGCCCCGGCGGCCGGCGGTGGTGGGTTGGCTCAGCCCATGGCAGACGCTATCAACCACATCACCAGCGGATACAAAAGCCCAGACCGCCCGAATCACCGTGGTGTGGACATTGGTAAGCCAAATGGGGAGGCTATTTTCGCTCTCGCTGATGGTGTGGTGGCGGCCGCAGGCGCGGCCGACGGTTTTGGTCAATGGATTGTCATTGACCACGAAATTGACGGGCATCAATACTCGACGGTTTATGGGCATATGTACCCGGATGGGGTGCATGTGAAGACCGGTGACCAGGTTAAAGCTGGTCAGCATATTGCTGACGAGGGGTCTAATGGGCAGTCGTCTGGGCCGCATCTGCATTTTGAGATGTGGGAGGGTTCGCGGCTTCGGGGCGGAAATGAGACGGACCCGACGCCGTGGATTGAACGCGCCGCACAGGGCGGCGGTGCGGCCGCAGCCCCTGAGCAGGCCCCGGAGAAGAAACCGCAGGCCAATAAAGATGAGGGCGGTGAGTTGCCGCCCAGCGACAAGATCGCCAGTGAAGACCACCTCCAGGTGGATTCAATCAGGCTTGCCCGCGCAGTCGCGCAGCGGTTCCCAGAAATCCAGACCATTGGGGGTTGGCGGCCGAATGATCCGTACCCGGATCATCCATCCGGCCGCGCCGTGGATGTGATGATCCCGAACTACAACACCGGTGAGGGCAAAGCCCTGGGCGACGCCGTCAAAGACTACATCTATGGAAATCGTGAGTTTTTCCATGTCCAGTACATGATTTGGCGGCAGGAATACATTCCAGTTGACGGCGCGTCGAACATGATGGAGGATCGCGGCAGTCCCACCCAGAATCACTTTGACCACGTGCACGTCACGACGGAGGGGCATGGGTTCCCGACGCCGGATCAGAAATTTGGTCCGGCCCCTGAGGGCGGCTCGGCCGCGCCGTCGGCAGCGGCTGATGATGGGTGTGTGCCCAAGGCGGCCGCAGGCGTCGATGAAGGCGCAGAAGGCTTGAATGAAGGTGCCGTGCCTCCGGAGTTCGTGAAGTGGCTGAAACTGGGTGGGAATGTCTGCCCAGAGATCACCCCTGCGCTGCTTGCTGGGCAGCAGGAACAGGAATCCCAGTTCAACGTCAATGCTGGTTCTCCTGCGGGTGCGCAGGGTCCGGCACAGTTCATGCCCGGCACGTGGGCGACCTGGGGCCGCAAAGTCGATGACAATGGCGAGCCTATCGGTCCGCCAGGCAGCGGCGATATTCACTCGCCAGCCGACGCCACTATGGCCCAAGCAAGGCTGATGTGCGAGCACGCCTCGGTGGCCA
>ERZ773046.1520-NODE-1520-length-12998-cov-18.580391_pt1 | contig 12998 bp, 10 predicted proteins | sample MGYA00580634_ERZ773046 | MGnify/ENA primary metagenome ERZ773046 (study PRJEB29015, sample SAMEA2738127) | human oral metagenome | biome: human oral; feature: human-associated habitat; material: saliva | place: China | collected 2159 ... | reverse complement strand
AACGATGGGACAGATGGGATACCCGTCTTCCCAAGCCCAAAGACCAGCAACGGGCAATTGATTTGTTCCATAAATCAGGTGCGGAAACCAAGTCGGATTTTGTGCGTGGGCGTATCCTTGGAGAGAGTTTCAAAGTGATTACGGTGGACAAATCTGCCGTGGAATATTACCGAAAACTCTCAGAACTGACGGCACAAATCCATAAGATTGGAGTGCTATATAATCAGACTGTGCGTGCCATCAATAGTTATCATTCGGTCAAGACTGCACAAATCCTGCTTGAAAAACTGGAGAAACTGTCGGCTCAAATCATAGCCTTGCAGGAGCAGGCTATCAATCTAACCATAGACTACCGTAAAAGATGATTGCGAAGATTTCTGCCACGGAGAATCTTGGAGGGGCACTCGGCTATAACTTCAAAAAGGTTGAAAAAGGAGAAGCAAGCATTCTCCTTGCCGCTGAGTTGTATCAAGACAGAGAGGGACGTTATACGATGGAAGACGTGCTTGCCGACATGGAGGCATTGATACCCAAGAAATGCCGAACGAAGAAGACGGTGTTCCATTGCTCCCTCAATCCGCACCCAGACGAGAAACTATCCGATGAAAGGCTCACACAGATAGCCAAGGAGTATATGGAAGCACTCGGCTATGGCAAGCAGCCTTATATTGTGTTCAAGCACAACGACATCGCCCGTGAGCATATACACATCGTGTCGCTTCGAGTGGACGGAGAGGGAAAGAAAATCAACGACAGGTTTGAAAAGCGAAGGAGCAAGAAGATTACCGATGCGTTGGAAAGGAAGTATAACCTTATTCCGAGTTCAAAGGTTAGTGAGAAAGCGGTAACAGAAACGCCCAAGGTGGATACCACAAAAGGAAATATCAAGGAACAGGTGGCAAGTGCCCTCCGCACGGTTCTGAAGCATTATCGCTTCTGTTCCTTGGGTGAATTGAATGCCATTCTTTCCGCATACAATCTTGCAGTGGAAGAAGTGAAGACGGAGTTTCGGGGAAAGAAATATGACGGACTTGTCTATGTCCCAACAGATGATAAGGGAGACAAGGTAAGCAGCCCTATCCACGCCTCGGACATTGGACGTGGTGTGGGCTATACTGCCGTACAGAACAAGATGCAGAAGTCCAAACAAGCTATCAAGCCATTGAGATCAATCATAAGGTACAGGGTGTTACAAACAATGCGTACCTCTCCAAAGACAGAGGAAGAACTTCGGCAAAGACTGGAGGAACAAGGCTTGCGTGTGTTTATCCGAAAGAACGAAAGTGGGCGAATATATGGCATCACGTTCATTGACGACAAGGAGGGCATTGCGCTTAATGGTTCCCGATTGGGTAAGGGATATGCCGCTAACGTATTCAATGGCTATTTCTCCAATCCAACACATAATCCGTTCTTAGATGAAACGCAGTATGGCAGTCTGTCTGCCCGTTTGGATCAATCTGCAACCGTTCACCCTTCGCAGCTAAATACGGAGGAAAGCGACAACCTTGTCGATGAACTTATCGAGGATATGGCAGATGGTTCTTTCCTGTCTACGGGCAACGATGATTGGAAAGAAGCGGCGTGGCAGCGTAAGCTCCGAAAACTAAGTAAGGTAAATATTAGACGAAGAAAACATTAAATAAACGAGCATTTCTATCTCCCCTCCTTTCGGAGGGGTTGGGGGAGGCTTTAAAACAATACGATTATGGCACAGGAAGATGATTTAAGAGCATTGGGTAAAGTTATGGACTTTATGCGGGGCATATCGGTGATATTCCTCCTTATCAACTGTTATTGGTTCTGCTACGAGGCATTTCAGCAGTGGCACTTCACACTTGGTATCATCAATAAGATACTGATAAATTTCCAGCGAACGACGGGATTATTTTCGTCTATCCTCTGGACAAAACTCTTTTGCGTGGTTTTTCTTGCTCTCTCATGTTTGGGAACAAAGGGCGTGAAGGAAGAGAAAATCACGTGGGCAAAGATTTGGGCGGTACTTTTCTCTGGCTTTGTCTTTTTCTTTCTCAATTGGTGGCTACTAGTATTGCCCATTGGTAAGGTTGGTGCAGCTTCGCTCTATATCTTCACGCTCTCCATTGGCTATATCTGCCTGTTAATGGGTGGCGTATGGATGAGCCGATTACTCAAAAACAACCTGATGGACGATGTGTTTAACACGGAGAATGAGAGTTTCATGCAGGAAACACGGTTGATGGAAAATGAATACTCCGTCAATCTCCCTACACGCTTCTACTATAAGAAGAAATGGAACAACGGTTGGATTAACGTGGTCAATCCGTTCCGTGCTTCGATGGTGCTCGGCACACCGGGTTCTGGTAAGTCGTATGCTATCGTGAACAATTACATCAAGCAGCAGATTGAAAAGGGCTTTGCGATGTACATCTATGACTATAAGTTCCCTGACCTTTCAGAGATAGCTTACAATCACCTGCTTCATCATTTGGATGCCTACAAGGTAAAACCACAGTTCTATGTAATCAACTTTGACGATCCGAGGAAATCGCATCGGTGCAATCCTATCAATCCTGCCTTTATGACAGATATATCGGATGCCTACGAGAGTGCCTATACGATTATGCTCAACCTCAACCGCTCGTGGATACAAAAACAGGGAGATTTCTTTGTGGAGTCGCCGATTATCTTATTGGCAGCCATCATTTGGTTTCTGAAAATCTATGAGAACGGAAAGTATTGTACTTTTCCTCATGCCATCGAGTTCCTTAACCGTCCCTACGCACAGATATTCCCGATACTCACCTCCTACGATGAACTTGCCAACTACCTTTCACCCTTTATGGATGCTTGGGAAGGCGGAGCACAGGACCAGTTGCAGGGACAGATAGCCAGTGCCAAGATACCGCTATCTCGTATGATTTCACCTGCCCTTTATTGGGTGATGACGGGTGATGATTTCTCGCTCGACATCAACAATCCCAATGAGCCGAAGGTACTTGTTGTAGGCAATAATCCCGACCGTCAGAATATCTATTCGGCAGCACTCGGACTGTATAACAGCCGTATCGTAAAGCTCATCAACAAGAAGAAGCAACTGAAATCATCTGTGATTATTGACGAGTTACCGACTATCTACTTCCGTGGATTGGATAACCTCATAGCTACTGCACGAAGCAATAAAGTAGCAGTCTGCTTAGGCTTTCAGGACTTTTCACAGCTTACCCGTGATTATGGAGACAAAGAAAGCAAGGTGATTCAAAATACGGTGGGCAATATTTTCTCTGGTCAAGTAGTAGGCGAAACTGCCAAGACATTGAGTGAGCGCTTTGGTAAGGTCTTGCAGCAACGGCAGTCCATGACCATTAACCGTAATGACAAATCGACCTCTATCTCCACACAGATGGACAGCCTTATTCCTGCAAGCAAAATCAGCAACCTCACACAGGGTATGTTTGTGGGTGCGGTGTCCGACAACTTTGACGAGCGTATAGAGCAGAAGATTTTCCATGCTGAGATTGTGGTGGATAGTGCCAAGGTATCTGCAGAAACAAAGACCTACGAACCTATTCCTACGATTGCAGACTTTACAAACGAAGATGGCTCCGACAATCTCAAAGAGACCATAGAAGCCAACTATAAACATGTCAAACAAGAGGTGCTAACCCTTGTGAATGATGAAATTGAACGAATAAAGAAAAATCCTCAACTGTCTGGTTTAATTAAGGAGTAGCAACATTACATCCCAAAATCACCGAGCATCTTATGAAGAAGATTACCTGAAGACTGTATCACTTGAAAATCCACAGTCTGATTTTCTACAGATTTTATGGATATAGTTGAAAAACGACAAAGGGCTTTTTGTCTTTCCAAAGTATCACGAACAGCGGAAAGATTAAGAATTTGTCCAGAAAATATTCTATTAGGAGTTTGCAAATAGAGTGATTGTCCAAGAGCATTGCTTGGTTGCTTGTTTTCAAATTTGAGTAAGATAGCGACATCCATACTGTCGGTTGATAGAGAGGGAAGTTCATGTATGGTTGCTGTGCCCGAATAGACTTGTTTGTAAGGCAAGAAATAAGCTATAACAAAAAGGCAAAGCAACACCCCTCCAATAGCAGTGATGCCATATCGGATTAGCGAGGAGGGAATTTGTCCTACTATACTGCGGACTTTTTCGCTACGGAGTTCAAAACTTCGTTCTTGCTTCTTTTCTTCTTCCATATCAATTACCAAGTTCTAATTGATTCTTTACTAAGGCAAAGTATTTACCACGTTTGTTCGTCAGTTCTTCGTGTGTACCTATCTCAACGATCCTTCCCTCATCCAACACAACTATCTGGTCAGCATTACGGACTGTGGAAAGACGGTGTGCTACCACAACCACTGTTTTCCCTCTATAAAAATCAGACAGACTTTCAGTAATGACTCGTTCATTGTTGGTATCAAGGGCATTAGTCGCTTCGTCCAGGAAGACGAACATCGGATTCTTATAGACAACTCTTGCAATCAAAATACGTTGTCGTTGTCCTTGACTGATGCCTTGTCCATCTTGTCCTATCATCGTATTGTAGGCTAATGGCAGGGCTTCAATATAGTCAGCTATATTTGCCACACGAGCAGCATAGCGGATACGTTCTATATTCGGTTCGTCATCCGATATTGCGATATTTCGTGCAATGGTATCCGAGAAGAGATAACCTTCTTGCATCACAGCACCGCATTGACCACGCCACCAAGCAAGGTTGCATTGATTTAGATTCACTCTGCCAACTTGAATGCTTCCTTTCAGTGGTTCGTAAAAACCTAAAAGGAGTTTTACGAGCGTGGTCTTTCCACTTCCGCTCGCTCCTACGATTGCCGTTACTTTGCCGTTGGGAATGGAGAGATTGATATCGGAGAGAATATCTTTCTGACTGTAAATATCGTATTTGAAAGAAAGATTTTCTATGGCAATAGAATGGCTATTGGAAGTTTCGTCTGCATACTGATTTTGGGTGCGTTCTGAGTTCTCTTCGTTGGTCTCTGTATGTATTTCATTCATGCGGTCAAGACTAATGCTTACATCCTGCCATGAAAAGATGAATTGAATAAGCTGTTCCACAGGACTATTGAGTTGCCCAATGATGTATTGCACTGCCAACATCATACCAAGGGTCATGCTACCATGTATCACAGCTGTGGCGGCAAGGACGGTAATTAAAATATTTTTCACCTCGTTAATGGTGATACTTCCTGCCTGCTGTATCTGTTGCAGATTTAAAGATAGCAAATTCACTTTGAAAAGATCGGCTTGTACGTCTTCCCATTCCCAACGCTTACGTTGCTCACATCCTTGCAGCTTTATCTCCTGCATACCGTTAATGAGCTGATAGGTCACATTGCGATTTCGTCCGGCTTGCTCAAAGTATTTGTAATCCAACTGTCTGCGCTTTTTGAGGAAGAGGATTATCCAGCCTGCATATAAGGCTGTACCAGCGAGGAAAACGGCAAAAATGCCGAGATTGTAGACCGCCAGCACGACACCGAAAGCAAGAAAAGTAAAAAAAGAGAAAAGCAAGCTCAGACTGCTCGAGGTGAGAAATTGCTCCACACGCCGATGATCTTCAATGCGTTGCAATAAGTCGCCCATCAGTTTCGTGTCGAAGAACTTCATTGGCAGTTTCATCAGCTTGATGAAGAAATCTGAGATGAGAGAGATATTGATTCGAGTTGAAATATGTAGAAGAATCTTTGAACGAATAAAATCGATGGCTGTACGACTAAAAAGTAGCATCATTTCTGCCAAGAGTACCAGCCAAACAAACCTCATATCCTTGCCTCCAATACCTGTATCTACAATGGATTGGGTGAGAAATGGAAATACAAGTTGCAGAAGTGAACCTAACAACAGACCAAGTATAAGTTGTGTGAAGAAGCGTCTATATTTCTTGAGATTGGTCCAAAGGAATTTTATCCGGTTTTGAGAGGGAGCTGCTTCCGCATTCCTTTGAGTGTAGAATAGTTCCGTAGGCTCGAGAAGAAGTGCAACACCTTTTTCCTCACCATTAGTTTTGATACCCACCCAATGTTCACAGAATTCCTCTTTCGTATAGGTTATAAGTCCTTTTCCAGGATCTGCAACGTAAACTGTATATTGCCCTTTATTATGCTTCTTTATCTTATAGACAACGATAAAATGTTCTTGATTCCAATGTACTATACAGGGAAGTGTTACCTCTCTTTTTAAGTCTACAAAAGATAGAAAAGAGGCAAAAGTATTCATATAATAGGATCTCGCAATCAGTCTGATATTACTTAATGATATTCCCCTTTTTGTTGCCCCACAAAGGCTACTAAGGTTTGAGCAATCAATGCCATCATCATAATATTTAAATATCATTTTTAGACATGCTATACCGCAGTCCATACTATCAAGTTGAGGTATAAATTGGATCTTTTTACAACTACAAATCATGCCATTTAGATGTATAAGGGTTGTATGTACATTTGCATGGTTTATCCAAGATATTCTCTATAAAAGCTCTACAATCATTACATATGTATCTAAATTCACAATCATGACATACATAAATATCGTCTTTTTTTAAATTCCAAATTCTTTGAAAAGAAGTACTTAATATAATCTTTTTCAAATCTAAATCTTGTTCATCAATATTACCATAAGTATATGGAAGACAAGGACAATTTGCTATATATCCGTCCCCTGTAATAAATACTTTCTTATACAGACAACTATTATATTTTTTTGCCATTATTACCGATTGTAGAGTGCTCATACTATATAAGGTATCTTGCCGTATTACACCACAATCTTCAGGTGAAGTAAATTTTTGCTGCGTATATAATACTGAGCTTATTGATTGATTTCTATATTTAGATTTAACCTCAAACAGTTTAGTTATATCTTGATTAAAAACTATAACTGAGACCATTGGTAATTTATACAAGAGATCTATTATATCTTGATGATTCTTCCACGTAGGATTACTTACTATAATTTCTATAGATAACCAAGGATAAGTTAGGAACGGGGATAAGACTTTATTGATTTCTACAATAGAAACTGGTGAGAAAAATCTTAACTGAAGATGTTGACAACTGAGATATTGTAATTGAGATGCTATGAACGAGTACTTATGCTCTTTCTTTACGATATCTATAACCATAATTTCTACGACAGAAGGAGAATAATAAACGTTGGTAATACTTGGATAATTGCTAATCTCCTGAACAAATACACCCAATTTATTATCTACAATAAAATTAACAAACTCTTTTACCATATGAAGTTCTTCTCCAGTATATAATTGATATATACCTTCGATAGTAGTTCTCCTAAAGAGACTAAGCAAATCTTTAGGAAGACGAGGAATAAAGTTAAAAGAGCCAGACTTCTTCGTATCTAACACTAAGGTTCTATTTGCGCCTATAGTTATAACTATGTCTGGAAAAATTAGTAAATACATCGCTACTTGTTATTATATAGTGAAATTGCAATAGATTTCCATCTAGTTGATTTTTTAAAAATGCAATAGCCTTGATATTTTTGAGAATAGCAATATTCGTTACCATTCTCGTCCTTATTATAAGAAATCTTTTTTTCTTCTATACTTCTTAGAAAAAGGGGAATTTCTATTTTATTGTCATGTTTCATAGCTGTTCTGAAAGTATTTTATCTAGATAATAGTTACAAGCATTTCCATAAGCAGAAAATTGTCCAACAGGATTAATTTCTAAAAAAAATATATTGTTATCCTTGGCAAGAATAAAATCTAAAGCTCCATATGACAATCCTATATGTTTCATTAGAACTACTATTTTTGTTTCTATATCAGTTGGCAACTTGTAAGGGGTCATCCTCAGATTTTCTTGTGGACATTTTCTACCATCAATTTTAGAATTTTCATATTCTTGAGTAAACATCGCTATTGAATAGCATACGCCAGCGATATAAATAACTCTTATCTCTATCTGTTTTTCTATTTTTGTTTGAAAAAGTGCAAATGGAAACTTAGAAGGTATATTCACCAAATCTTTCTTAGAAATTAAAGATGTATAAGAAACAAATGCATTTTCTTTTCTTATTTCATATACTCCCTCATACAATGGTTTTACTATAACATCTCCGTATTTTTCTATTACCTTCGTTAAGCTGTGTTTATTATTTAATACAAATGTTTGCGGAACTAATAACCCATATTCTCTAGCAAGAGATAACATTTCTACTTTATTCAAATCTCTTTGTCTATAACTACCAATATTAAAGTATGTATGCCGTGCAATATAAGAGAAGATAAAGTCTCGATACGCTTTATATTCAGACAAAGTAAATTCCATCCCATAAGTTGAGATGTAATTATAGGTATTTTCTGATTTATCAGGAAATACATCTATATTTGCTTGAGAATTATTTCCCTTACGAATATTTAGTCCGCATTTCCTATACCAAAAACTATCTATATGTTTTAAAGGAATTTCTTTATCTCTATAATTGGATTTAAAGTATAGAACATTATTCCTATATGAGAACAAAGCATCAAAGCTGTCTCCATTAAATCTCAAATAATCTTTTCCTTGGTAGTATAACCAATCAATGACATTTGATGTTGAAATATCATCTAAACGTGAAGAAATTAAAATCATTATCTAAAGTTTCAATTACAAGGAGGTGAGAGACTTTTAGAATAAAGTTTCCCACCTCGCCACTGTTCACTAGAAAGTAGACGTTTAGTTACTTGGGTAACTAACTCTTGTTGTAGTAAATAAGAAAAACTAGTCTTCCTCTTTACAACAATCTACCATTATTATGGGCGCACTTCTTTCTCTCCACTAGGTTGTGTTGTTGTAGTGGTTGTCGTGTCTGCATCACTATCCTTGTCTTTATTACTAGACAGATTTGCTGATGCCGCTAAGGAAATCGTAACAGAAATACCTTCGATTCCCTGACCTCCTAGAAGTGCTTCTTGCATTCCTTGTGGGATTTCTATTCCCACGTTAAACTTTTTCTGTTCCATAATGAAAACATTTAAATGGTTAATAACTAAATTAAAGGGGCAGTAATCTCATCATTTCTTTAGAAAGATTATGATCTTTGCCTTTGCTGTTTTTTCCCCACTTATATTGAATTGTAAAGAAAAGTCCTTTTGTTCCTCCACGAGAGTAATCTTGTCTTAGTATATGATTTGTGTTTAGCGCCACATTTTCATAAGCTCCCTTAAAAACATCTGTCATGTAGATTTGAGTTATTAATTTTCCTTTCATCCAACTTTTTACTAAGCGTATATCAAAATTACTGTATCCTTTTGTTTCGCCAGTTGCATAGCTTCCGTTTTTAAGATGTCCAGACAGTCCACATCTCAACGATAAGTCTTTTGAAAGAGCATAGTTTAGTCGCACGGAATAGGCAAACAATGGTTTGTTATAAGAAGTTCCGTTATATTTTAAATCTTGCAATTGCATACCTATATCAGCAAGAATTCCGAGTTTCTTAATTTGAGGATTCACAGATAAACCTATATAAAACTGGTTGTAGTCAGGCAAGTTTTCTGGCGAAGTTTTAATGACCATACTTTCAGGATTGAGCAACGTGCATACTTCAAAGAATCCATCTTTTACTCTTGAATAAGAAAGTGATAAGTTGGCCCAATCATAAGCTATCTCTGTTGAAAGTGTGTGAACATAACTGTTTCTTAATGCTGGATTGCCATCCCATCTTAAATATTTATTACTCATAAAGTGATTTGAAGACAATTGATTATAACTAGGCTTATCAATGCTTTTGTCGTATGATAGCTCTAATGAAAGATTATTGTTTTCATAAGACACGCTAATTGCAGGGAGCAAATGTAACGAATTTCTACTTTGTTCCTTAACCATTGTGCCATTTTGAAAATACTTAAAATCAATGTTTTCCAATCCCAATTGCGTCTGAAAGCTCCAATTATCATTTATATGACCTTGCAAAGCTATATAGCCCGTAAATTGATTTTGTTTAAAATCATCATTTTGAGAACTTTTCGATCGATATATACCATTTCGTAGTGTGTAAACATATTCCACTCCAGAAAGCAAATTAACCACTTTAGATAGTTTCTGCTCACAATCACCTTTCAGTGTTAGGTTCTTAGCCACACTACTTTGTTCAAAAACGCTAACATCATGGTTGAGCGTTAAAAAACGATTGGCAGCCTGATTCATATAGAAATAAGAACCTAAAAAATCTACTTTTGTCTTTGCCTTTCTCAGTTGATAGTTGCCACTAAATAATATGTTTGGAGAATGCGTCTTTGTCGAACTATTGAGGCTTTCCGTCAAATCATTAGCTCGTTGTTCCTTATGATGATATTTCCCAAAGAGGTGCTCTCTATTATTGTTGGTTGGATTAAGACTAACATAAAGGCTAATACTTTGTTTATCATCAAAACGATATGTTACATCTGTAGAAAAATTAAGCCTTTGTTGTATATTATTTTGTTTTGCCACCGAACGATTACTAATATCGTATCCACTAACAGAATACTCATAAACATCTTCTTTATGAAAAGCTTTTTCTGTAAAAGCATGATTAATTCTTATTTTTGCTGATATTTTCGAATAGTTAAGATGGGCTGTAGCATTGAGTGTGTTCGCATATTTTGACTTTGAATATATGCCCATTCGCTCCATAAAGTCGAGTCCCCATGCATCTTGATGATAATTAGAAGTTGTAATAACTATGGCTGATGTAGCATTCACTCCATAGCGTCCGTTAGGATTTGTCAGCACCTCTACCGTCTTCACTTCCGACGATTTCACATTTAATATTTCACTAATATCGTCTATCTTTCTTCCGTTAAGATAAATTTGTGGTGTTCCTTTTCCTAATACAGTAATTTCATCTCCCTGTGTTATTATGCGCGGTGTTTCTCTTAAAACATCAATGAGCGTTCCTATATTTTCTATAGATGTTCCTTTGATAAACATCTTTATGTTTCCTGCTTTGCGAACCATTCGCTTTCCCTTAACAACCACTTCATTGAGTTGTTTAGGTGTAGCATTTAAGTAAAACACACCTAAATTAAGTTCATCTTGCTCTTTATTTATATTAAACGAATACTCTTTAAGCAATGTTCCAAAATAAGCTATTTTTAGTGTATAGCGATTGTTGTTGGGTAATAGAAAAGAAGTATTACCATTTTCATCACTCCACGATGATGCCACAATTACATTATTTGCGTTAACTATGGAACAATACGCAAAACTAATACTTGTTTTTAGAGAGTCTTTTAATGAGATTAAAACCTTTGTATTCTGGGCTCTTAATGTTACGCCAAAGAAGAATAATAAAACTCCTACACTCAATAATCTTATAACAGATTCCTTTAAAGAATTATTATGTGGCTCATCTTTTTTCTTGTTTATAGGTTGCGTGTAAAAACACAAACTTCTCACAAAAGCTTTAACGCAAAGCACATAACCATAACCCATTCTTACCAAGAGTCTCAACCCTATTGGCATTAAATGTTTATATAGTATAATGACTCTCAATGCACCCATAAAATAAGACCATTAGAGTTAGAATTTCTTTTTGATTGCAAATATACATATTAAAAACGAAACCTCCAAATAAAATCTTATGTTTTTTTGCTGAACATATTTACTATGTGAATTCCACCAGCAAGTGCAAAATTCATAATACCCTCTATAGAATCTTTTTTGGGGGTGTAGAAGAATTTAATTTTTCCTTCAATAGATGGAGTCTACCTGTAATTTTTAATATAGGAATAAACCTCGCCAACTTGGGGAAATCTTAGTAGCAAATAGCTCTTTAATCAACTGATTTTCAGAATATACCGACAGTTTTACTTATACTATAAAAAGAATATGTAGTTTGAGATAAACAAAAAAATATAATAAAAGAGTTGTGTATAGATCAATATTGAGAGTAGACAAGGTTACTTTTGATCTTTAGGAGTTTATTTATACCCTCTATGATATATTTTCTTACCAAAATTTGTTCCACATAAACATAAGTTCATTCTCCGTAAAAAAAGTTTTTAGTAAGTTCATTTATGTTCCTTTTATTTCTGGCTTTTATAGAAGACCTCTTAGCTTCTCTTATATCTCTATAACTTAGCTGCTTGATAACAGTATTCACCATAAAAATTATCAAGTAATGGAATCAAACAGCAATGACAATTATGTGCTGGTCTTGGAAAACCGCACGGAAGTAAAAGACGAAAAGGAAGTGGGTATCTCGCCACTTGGGCAATGGGACACCTCATCGCCCTTGCTATGCCCGAAGCCTACGGTTTTACCGCTTATAAAGCCGAAGACCTGCCTATCCGCTCCAATCCTTTCTTCCAGCTACTGTTCGACAAATCTGTAAGGATAAGGAGTATATATCAGCCCCTGCAGCATTGAAGCAACTCAAGGTGATACGCTCCTGCTTTGATAAGGCAGATCGTATCATTGTCGCCATCGATGCAGGGCGAGAGGGTGAGCTTATCTTCAGATATATCCACCAACACTTAAACTGCCATAAGCCTTTCGACCGCTTGTGGATTTCCTCCCTCACCGATAAGGCTATTCGTGAGGGACTTTCCAACCTGAAACCTGGAAGTTGTTACGACAATCTCTATTACTCTGCCAAGGCAAGAAGCGAAGCCGACTGGCTCGTGGGTATCAATGCAAGTCGTACGCTGTCCATTGCCCGCAAGGGCGGCTATTCCTTGGGACGGGTACAGACCCCGACATTGTCTATGGTCTGCCGTCGGTACATAGAGAATCGTGATTTCTCTTCCGTACCCTATTGGAAAATATCCGTCCTTACAGAAAAAGAGGGTGTGTCGCTGAAAGCCATTGGCAGTGCAGACTATGAGAGTGAAGCCACGGCACAGACTGCTCTCGCTACACTCCGCAGTCAGATCCGGCTTAAAGTAGAGTCGGTCACAAGACAGGTGGGGTGTACGTTGTCAAACAAAAGTGCACAACTTGACCTCCAATTAAGTTTGGGGTTTTAGTTATAATTATTAATA
>ERZ773046.1514-NODE-1514-length-13027-cov-16.538776_pt1 | contig 13027 bp, 7 predicted proteins | sample MGYA00580634_ERZ773046 | MGnify/ENA primary metagenome ERZ773046 (study PRJEB29015, sample SAMEA2738127) | human oral metagenome | biome: human oral; feature: human-associated habitat; material: saliva | place: China | collected 2159 ... | reverse complement strand
GCGATCATAGCACGGTCGATAGCTTGTTGGTCACGTACATCGTAGCCGATGATTGCTTCAGCAATGATGTTGTTTACGTTGTCAACAGCTTTTTGTGTACCAAGACCACCGTAACGAGATTTGTCACCGTCACGAAGTTCAACTGCTTCGTGTTCACCAGTAGAAGCTCCTGATGGAACCATACCACGTCCGAAAGCACCTGATTCAGTATAAACTTCTACTTCAAGTGTTGGGTTACCGCGTGAGTCTAGGACTTCGCGAGCGTAAACATCAGTAATAATTGACATTTTTTACTCTCCTTATGAGTTAAATTTTTTACACCTCTATAATACCTTAAAAACCCTCCTTTTTCAAGAAAAAACGTTATCTTTGTGCAAATTTTCCTTAACTTTATAAAGTAATCGCTTTCTTTTGTCTGTTTTATTCTAACTTTTATGATATACTGTTTTCATGACAGATTTATCAAAACAATTACTTGAAAAAGCTCATGGTGGGCCAAAATTAAATCCAGATGAGCAAAGACGCTACCTTGGTACTTTTGAGGAAAGAGTTCTTGGATATGCAGATATTGACACGGCAAATAGCCCTCAATTAGAAAAAGGATTTTTATCTATTTTAAAAAACCTTCAAGAAAAGGCTGAGCCACTATTTGTGAAGATTTCACCAACTATCGAATTTGACAAACAAGTTTTCTACTTAAAAGAAGCTAAAAAAACTGATAGTCAAGCTACCATTGTGTCTGAAGAGCATACTTCTTCTCCTTTTGGCCTGATTATCCATAGCAATGCACCAGTACAAGTAGAAGAAAAGGATCTTCGGCTTGCTTTTGCAAAACTTTGGGAAGGTAAAAAGGAAGAACCAGCCAAAACATCCATCTGGAAAAAATGGTTTGGCTAAATCTTAGGCATCTTTAATAAATGTCCAATATTGGTGGCCGTATGCTCTAAATAGAGACTAGCATTTTTCAAACTATCTTCTAGTGGTTCACTTTTCTCCAAAATTGAAAAAGCCGCTTGGATATTCTCAAATGGTAGCGAAGGTAAATCCTCAGCAATACTACCACAAATAGCAATGACAGGAACTCCGACAGGGGTTCTTTTTGCTACACCAATTGGTGCTTTACCTGCTAAACTTTGACGATCTAGTCTTCCTTCTCCAACAATAACCAAGTCAGCATCTGCAACTTTCTTATCAAAGTCAATCAAGTCCAGACAGGTGTCAATTCCAGATACAATTCTTGCCTGAGCAAAGGCACACAAACCGCCAGCAATACCTCCACCAGCTCCTGCTCCTTTAAGTTCCAAAGTTGCAAGGGAGACTTTTTCATAAAAATCTTGTATTGCCTGATCTACGACTGCAAACATAGTTGGATTCAGCCCTTTTTGTTTGCCAAAAATGTAGGTCGCACCTTGATGACCACATAAGGGACTCGCGACATCTGCTAAAATACGAATTTGAACATCTTCAGGAATTTCATAGCGATTTTCTGTTGAAACAGAAGCTAATTTTAGTAAGGATTGACCGCAAGTAGGCAAGACATTTCCATCCCTATCATAAAATCGATAACCTAAACCAGCAGCGATCCCAATTCCTCCGTCATTACTGGCTGTACCACCAACTCCGATATAGATATCTTTCATCCCTTTAGCAATGAGATGACGGATCAACTCTCCAATACCACAAGTTTGTATTTGAAGTGGATTTCGTTCCTCTAACGGAATCTTTCCAAGGCCAATTAAATCAGCAACTTCAAAGAGGGCTGTTTCCCCTTTTACAAAATAAGGCATGGTTCTCCTTTGTCCAAAAGGTCCTGTCACTTGAATCCATTTTTCTTCTAGGTCAAGAGAATGTCGGATAGCATCTACAGTGCCTTCTCCACCATCTCCTACAGGGCAGAGGAGACAGTCTACATCTGCAAGCGATTCTTGGAATCCTCTTTTAATAGCTTCTGCTACCTGCTCAGCGGTCAAACTTTCCTTAAATGAATCTGGTGCAATTACAATCTTCATATTTTCCCTCATTCTAAAAAGTCAATCAAAGGAAGAACTTCTAAAAAATCCCTCTTGTCAACATGGTGTGGTATTTCTTTTTTCAGCACTTCTTTAGCACAAAAAGCGATTCCTAGTCCTGCTGATTTCAACATTAATAGGTCATTTGCCCCATCACCGATTGCAATCGTTCTTTCTTTAGGGAGTTTGAGTTCCTTTCTCCATTTTTCCAGAGTTGCTTGTTTGATTTCAGGACTTATCATTTTTCCAACTAATTTTCCTGTTAGAAGACCGTCTTTGACTTCAAGCTGGTTGGCAGAATAATAGGTAATCCCTAGAGATTTTGCTAGTCTTTCAACTATTGGTATAAATCCACCAGACACCAGACCAACTAGAATGCCATTCTTTTGGAGAATAGAGATAAATTCCTGGGCATTTGGCGTTAAATGAATAGAGTCAAAAACTTTCTCAAAGACCGAAACAGGAAGACCTTCCAACAAGGACACTCTTTTTCTTAAACTGCTTTCAAAGTCTAACTCTCCTCTCATTGCCTGACTTGTAAGCTGCGCAATTTCCTCCTCACAACCTGCCTCTCTTCCCAAAAGGTCGATCACTTCTTCTAGGATTAAGGTGCCGTCAACATCCATGACACACAAGCCTTTTATTTGAGACATAAGCTTTCCTCTCTAAATAGGCTAAAATAGGCTAAAAATCGTATGAAGTCATCATACGATTTTATCTATTAGTTAACTAAACTATGGTACAAGTCAAGGTATGACTTGCAGGCTGTATCCCATGAGAAATCACACTCCATAGCTTGTTTTTGTAGATTTCCCCAAACGTCAGGATGGTTTCTATACAAGTCCAATGCTGTTTGGAAAGTCCAATTCAACCAATAAGGAGATAGATTGTCAAAGCTAAAACCAGTACCACTTCCTTCGATTGGATTAAAGGCTTTAACGGTATCTCGCAAACCACCAACTTCATGAACCAATGGTAAGGTACCGTAACGCATAGCCATCATTTGAGACAAGCCACACGGTTCAAAACGACTCGGCATGAGGAAGAGGTCACAAGCAGCGTAGATTTCTTGAGCTAGTTTGACATCAAAAGTGATATTTGCTGATAGCTTGTCTGGGTAAATCTGAGCAAACCATGAGAAAGCTCCTTCAAAGGCTGGATCTCCAGTTCCCAAAAGAACAATCTGAACATCTTCTTGCAAGATATGGTGAAGACTTTCTACCACGATATCAAAACCTTTTTGACGTGTCAAACGAGAAACAATTCCCACCAGTGGAACGTCAGATCTAACTGGCAAGCCAACTCTCTCTTGCAATTTTGCCTTGTTTTGGGCTTTCCCAGACAAGTCTTCTTGATTAAAATGATAGTCTAAAAGGGCATCCGTCTTAGGATTATAAAGGTCAGCATCAATCCCATTCACGATACCAGAAACTTTACCAGACTCCATTCGAAGAATCTGATCCAAGTTACATCCAAACTGACTAGTCATAATTTCATGAGCATAGCTAGGTGAAACGGTTGACACACGGTCTGCATAAAGAATTCCAGCCTTCATCCAGTTTAGACAGTTGTTCCAGCGAAGGGTACCATCAGCATAACGTTCAAAGCCAACTCCAAACAAATCACCCAACATTCCTTCTGAAAATTGTCCTTGGAATTCTAAATTATGAATGGTTAAAACTGTTTTAATTCCCTCATAGGCTTGAATCCAACGGTATTTTTCCTTCAACAAGAAAGGAATCATAGCTGTATGGTAGTCATGAACATGGAGAAGATCAGGAATAAAGTCAATTCTTTCCATAGCCTCAATGGCAGCCAGTTGGAAGAAAGCAAAGCGTTCTCCGTCATCAAAGTCACCGTAAACATGACCGCGGAAGAAATAATATTGGTTGTCAATAAAGTAGAATGTCACACCATTTAGTACTGTTTTCTTAATTCCACAGTACTGTCTGCGCCAACCAACACTCACCTCAAAATGAAGAACATCTTCAATTTGATTTCCAAATTTAGCCTCTACCATATCATAGTAGGGTAAAATCACTGCAACTTCGTGCCCAGCTTTTACCAGTGATTTGGGAAGAGCGCCAATGACGTCTCCCAAACCACCTGTTTTTGAAAAGGGTGCACCCTCAGCTGCTACAAATAAAATTTTCATGAATGAATATCCTCTGTTACTTTGCTACCTTTCTTAACGACGACTGGATGTTCTGCAGTTCCACGGATCACAACTCCATCCGCAACTTCCACACCCTTGTCCAAGATAGCGTATTCTACCTGAGCTCCTTCTCCAATAACAACACGAGGGAAAAGTAAGCTATCTTTAACCAAGCTATCCTTATGGACATGAATATTGCGTGATAGAACAGAATTAGCCACTTGACCTTCAATGATACTACCAGAAGCAAACTGAGATGTGCTTACCTTGGATGTGTTAGCGTAGTAAGTTGGTTCTTCATTCTTAACCTTTGTATAAATCTTTTGGTTTGGTGAGAAAAGAGAGTAGAATTTTTGCGATTCAAGCATATCTTTGTTAGCTTGGTAATAAGACTCTACAGAGTGAATATTTGCAAGGTAGCCTGTGTACTCGTAGGCAAAAGCCCCTTCTTTGGCAGCTAAATCCCGTAAAACATAGCGCAATTTCTCTGGATGTTCTTTCTTAGCTTCTTCTTCTAAGCGTTCAATCAACCAAGGTGTATCAACAACAAAGATATCTGTAGACATATTGTAAACTTCATCTGTTGATTTACTATCAAATAGTTTATGAGAACGAACATGGTCTGTTTCATCTACTTCCAAGATTGCGTTCACTTCTGAAATATCTTTCTTAGGAAGTTTCTTATAAACAACTGTAATAGGCCCCTTCGTTGTGTTATGAAGGTGGAACACTTGGTTCAAATCAATATTAATCAAAACATCACAGTTGAGTGATACTGTTTGGTTTGAACCAGAACGCTTCAAATAAGTAAGAAGCTGATGATAGTATTCTTTTCCAACTGTACTACTTTCCACACGAGTATTGTAAATACCTAGATAATAGTGGCTAAGAAGAGTTGACAAGCCCCACTCACGCCCTGAACGGATATGGTCAAAAACAGAACTGATATTGTCTTGTTGGAAAATACCAAAGATACTACGGACACCTGCATTTGCAAGACTTGAAAGCGGGAAGTCGATCAAGCGATATTTACCACCAAATGGCAAACTTGCTACTGGACGGTGGTCTGTCAATGTTGACATATCATGAAAACCAACTGTGTTTCCTAAAATGGCAGAATATTTATCAATCTTCATCTGTTGCTACCCCCACTACTTCATCATATCCTACAACTTGTACTTCTTCTGTTCCATCAATTTCGACACCATCAGAAATAACTGCACCTTCACCAATAATAGCACGTTTGATTTTAGCTCCGTGTCCAATAATGGCTCCACTCATGATAACTGAATCTACTACTTCTGCCCCTTCACGAACTTGCGCCCCTGTTGAAAGGATAGAATGTTTAACAGTTCCATCTACGAAACAGCCATCGACAACCAAAGAATCTTCAACATGAGCATTTGCCCCAAGGAAGTTTGGTGGTGAAATCAAGTTTCTTGAGTAAATCTTCCATTGACGGTTACGGCTATCCAAGGCATTTTCTGGAGAAATGTACTCCATGTTCGCTTCCCAAAGCGACTCAATAGTACCAACGTCTTTCCAATACCCATTAAATTCGTAGGCATAGACACTTTCACCAGACTCAAGGTAATTTGGAATGACATTTTTACCGAAGTCTGACATATCGACATTGCTCTTTTCAGCAGCAACAAGCATATTTCGGAGACGTTGCCAATCAAAGATGTAAATCCCCATAGAGGCTTTGGTAGATTTAGGTTGGGCTGGTTTCTCTTCAAATTCAACAATGCGGTTATTGGCATCGGTGTTCATAATACCAAAACGGCTAGCTTCTTTAAGAGGAACATCAAGAACTGCTACTGTCAAACTAGCATTATTATCCTTGTGAGACTGGAGCATAGCATCATAGTCCATCTTATAGATATGGTCACCCGAAAGAATCAAGACATACTCAGGATTAACGCTGTCGATATAGTCGATATTTTGATAAATAGCGTGACTAGTCCCTTCGAACCAACGATTTCCTTCACTTGCAGAATAAGGTTGAAGGATAGAGACACCAGAATTAATCCCATCTAGACCCCAACTTGAACCATTCCCGATATGGTTGTTGAGAGCAAGTGGTTGATACTGGGTGATGACTCCAACATTGTGAATCCCTGAGTTGGCACAGTTTGAGAGAGCAAAGTCAATGATACGGTAACGCCCACCAAATTGCACAGCTGGTTTTGCGATACTTTGAGTGAGTTTACCGAGACGAGTTCCTTGCCCACCAGCAAGAATCAAAGCTAACATTTCATTCTTCATTTTCTACTCCTTTTTGGTTTTTACTTGTGACAGTTTTAGTAGGTTTCAAGCGACGCTTGATTTTCCATACACTTGCTCCCATAGCAGGTAGGGTAAAGGTCAAGGTTTGCTCATAATCCTTCCATAGTCCTTCTTGCGTTTGAACAGTTTGATTATGTTCTTTCCAAACGCCTCCCCACTCTTCTAACTCAGTATTCCAGACTTCTTCATAAATCCCTGCGACAGGCAGTCCAATTGTAAAATCTTTTCGTTCAACAGGTGCCATGTTAAAGACGCAGACTAGCATATCGTCCTTCTTCCCTTTACGGATGAAGGAAAGAACACTCTGGTCTCGATTATCCGCATCAATAATTTCAATACCATCATAGCTATTATCGATTTCCCACAGACAGCGATGGTCTTTGTAGAATTGATTAAGCTGAGAAGTGAAATACTTCATCTTAGCATTCATTGGGTCTTCTAGATTAGACCATTCCAACTGTTCTTCAGATTTCCATTCTAGGAATTGCCCATATTCACTACCCATGAAGAGTAATTTCTTACCAGGGTGACAAATTTGATAAGTGTAGAGATTGCGCAAGCCTGCGAATTGATTGTAACGATCTCCCCACATCTTATGCATCATACTCTTCTTACCATGAACCACTTCATCATGCGAGAATGGTAAGAGATAATTCTCTTTAAAGACATACATAAAGCTGAAAGTCACCAGATTAAAGTCGTATTTACGATAAATCGGATCTTCTTCATAGAATCGGAGGATATCATTCATCCAGCCCATATTCCATTTGTAGTCGAAGCCAAGACCATCTGAATCCTTGGTGTCAGTAATCTGAGTAGCTGATGAACTTTCCTCAGCTATCATCATAACGTCTGGATGAGCTTGCTTAATGACATCATTCAAGCGTTTTAAGAAATAGTAGCCTTCGTAGTTTAGATTGCCACCATCCTTGTTTGGCGTCCATGGTGCATCATCATAATCAAGATAGAGCATGTTGCTAACTGCATCCACACGAATACCATCTAAATGGTAAAAGTCAATCCAAAACTTAATGCTAGAAATCAAGAAGGACTGGACTTCATTTTTTCCAAGGTCAAAATTGAGAGCTCCCCAACCGTAGTTATGAGCCTTATTATGGTCTTGGTACTCAAAAGTCGGTGTCCCATCATAATAGGCCAAGGCATCATCATTGATAGTAAAGTGACCAGGTACCCAGTCCACAATGACCCCAATATTATTTAAATGACATTCCTCAACAAAATCTTGAAACTCTTCAGGACGACCATATGCATGCTCTAAAGCAAAGTACCCCATAAGCTGGTAACCCCAACTCAAACCGAGAGGATGAGACATCAAGGGCATAAACTCAATGTGAGTATAGTTCATCTCAACCAAGTAAGGAATCAGCTCATCCTTCAGTTGAGCAAAACTATAAGGACTTCCATCCAGATTTCTCTTCCACGATCCAGCATGAACTTCGTAAATATTGACAGGACGCTCTTCAAAACTCAAGCGTTTTCTACGAGCTAGCCAGAGTCCATCCTTCCATTTTTTCTCTGGAATCTCTGTTAAAATCGCTCCAGTACCAGGTCGTGCCTCATACCGTACAGCCAAAGGATCAATCTTCATCAGCTGATGACCATTTGCACGAGTGATATGATACTTGTAAATTTGGCCTTCATGAGCAAGGCTGGTAAAGACTTCCCAGACACCAAATTCATTTCGTTCCATTAAGATTTGGTTTTCTACCCAATTGGTGAAATCCCCTACCAAGTGAACAGCCTGAGCATTAGGTGCCCACACACGGAAAGTATAGCCATACTCCCCATTTTTTTCTTCCCTATGCGCTCCTAGATAGTGCTGGAGGTGAAAATTTTCACCAGTCATAAAGGTTTCTAAAGCTTTTTTCTTATCCATACACCCTCCTATTTCTGTAAGCGTTTTCTATAGATTTATTATACTACCTTTTTAGGGAAGATTCAAGTAAATTACTATATTTGAAAAAAATTCTTTTGAAAGTCTTCAACAAATTCACTGATGTGTTCACTTGTAAATCAAGAAATTTTCAGAAACGCTTTGAAAACGAATTGTTTTTTTATAATACTACCATAAAGTTCGTTATTTAGCTAACAAAAAAATTTTAAGTAAAAAAATAAACCAGGAAATGAATTTCCTGATTTTATTGTTTTTAAGAGATAAACTACTGCAAATGAAATTAAATTGCAAATTTATCCTACAAGACTTTAAAGACGCTGGCACTGACACCGCCAACCATGTCTTTATCATCTAAATGGCTATTGGTCACCAAGAGTTCTAGATTTCCTGCATTTTCAAACTGGAAGTCTTGCCCTTTAGCATTAAAGACGACCAACAGATGTTCTTCCCCATGAATCTCATAGACAATCAAACCACTATGTTCGTGAGCTGAATGGACAAAGACATGATGGTAAATTTCATCATATGTAGGGTAAGAAAAGGCACTGGTTTCTGTCTTCAATCGAATCATCTGACGAATAAATTCAATGCTGTCTTGACGCTCATTGATCAAGTCCCAGTCCACTTGGTTGACACTGTCAGGAGCGTTATAGCTATTCATAGCACGCTCTCTATCATCATGAGTCAACTCACCATTTTCACCAGTCGCAACTAGTTTGGTACGACCAAATTCTTGACCAATTTCCATAAAGGCCATCCCTTGCATAAGCAGATTCATGGCTGTGGCTGTCTCAACCTTACGCATGATTTGTTCTGAACTTTGGTCTGGATGAAGAGTTGCCAACAAATCGTGAAGATTGTAATTGTCATGGGCTTCTACATAATTAAGCACTTGATTTGGATGTGTATAGGTACCTAATTCACGACTGCCTAGAATTGCTTTGGCTAGAATTGGCTCTGTCGCAGCACCGCTGACAAAACCTGATTTAATAGCACCGTAGACTTCTCCACCTTTGACAGCATCGCGCTGATTGTCATTAAAGAAACCAATATTTGGCATCTGGTAGGCATTGTCCTTCTTGGCCTTATCATAAGGCGCTAAGCCTGTTCCCATATCCCATCCTTCTCCATAGAGGATAATGTTAGGGTCAATTTCATCCAAACTCTGACGAATCATCTGCATGGTCTTGACATCATGAATCCCCATCAAGTCAAAACGGAAGCCGTCAATATTGTATTCCTGCACCCAGTATAGAAGAGAATCAATCATATACTTGCGGAACATTTCATGTTCACTGGCTGTTTCATTTCCAACACCTGTTCCATTCTGGAAGGTGCCATCTGGATTCATACGATAATAGTAATCAGGGACAGTTGTTTGGAAAGGTGCATCAACAACTGAGAAAGTATGATTATAGACCACATCCATAATGACACCAATACCCGCATCGTGATAAGCTTGAACCATGGTCTTCAAATCACGAATGACCTGAGCCGGATCGTCTGGATTTGTTGAAAGGCTGGTTTCTGGTGCGTTATAGTTTTGTGGGTCATAACCCCAGTTGTAGGTGACATTCCCATCCGCATCATATTCTTTGTGACGATCTGCAATTGGTTGCAACTGAACATAATTATATCCCAGCTTCTTGATGTAATCAAAAGCAGTTGACTGGCCATACTGGTTAACTGTTCCAGTCTGAGCAGCACCCAAGAAAGTTCCGCGAAGATGTTCATCCACACCTGAGGTCAGTGATTTGGTCAAATCACGAATGTGCATTTCACAAATAACTGCCTTACATGGATTTGTCAAACGCCAAGTAGCCTCTGAACCGTGCTTGACCTCGAAGTTTGCAACTTGCTTTTCTTCATGGCTCAGGATAGCTGAACGTTTGCCATCAGGACTGGTCGCGATTGTATAAGGATCGCGTGTCAAGGTTTGGTGATGAGGGAATTGGACTTGATACTGATAAGCCTTACCAGTCAAATCTTCCTCAACACCCAAACTCCAGACACCGATTGTATTGTCTTTATGGTTATAAGAGTAGCTATTGCCTCTCTCCATCTCAAAAGTCTTCCAAACAGGTGCATTGTTAGCAGCTGATTCATAAACAACAACCTGCACTTCTGTCGCTGTAGGAGCCCAGAGAGTAAAATGAGCTTGATTGTCCTCTACACGGCAACCTAATTCCCCTTGATAACCCCAATGGTGATCAAAACTAGCACTGTTAATGGCCTTATCAAAGGCAAAAGGATTTTGATTTTTATAGAAAGGACTTGCAATAGCAGGATTTTCAGAATAATAAATTCTATCATCCCCTTCCAAAATCCAGACCTCTGTTAAGAGAGGATAATGATTAAAACGGATAGCATACTCTTTACTGGTTTGCCCTGTATGAACCACAAAATTCAAGCTTTCCAAAGCATGGGCACTTGGGTGTTCAAAGCTAAATAAAGCTCCAAAATAATCTTCTTTATAAGTCAGTAAATCAATTCGCTGGTCCTGACTTTTTACAAAAGAGCAAGTATCGTATTCTCCATTCTTACGATGGTAATGAATACGCATAGGGTAGTTAAACATTTTTTATTTTTCCTCTTTACTTCTTGATTTGTTTCTATTTTACTAATAAATTCTTGACCGATTTTGTCCCGATTAACAAACTAGTTATACTGTCTAAACTCTGTTTTTAAACGATCATTACAGACTTTCTAGCCAAGCTTCATCTCGAACTTCGATACCAAGTTCTTGTGCCTTTTGAAGTTTACTTCCAGCATCTACACCTGCCACAACGAGGTCGGTCTTTTTAGAAACACTGCCTGTTACCTTGGCACCCAGACTTTCGAGTTTACTTTTAGCTTCTGAGCGCTTGAGCCGTTCCAATTTTCCTGTCAATACAATGGTCAAGCCTGACAAGGCTGCATCCGCTACTACTGTCTGACCTTTATAATCCAGATTGACCCCAGCTTCTTTTAATTCTCTGAGGAGAATTTCAGAGCCTTCTGTCGCAAAATAAGTCTGAAGACTCTTGGCAATCACACCACCCAGACTTTCAATACTAGCCACTTCATCTGGATCTGCCTGAGCCAGATTTTCAATCGAGTGAAAATGTTGAAGTAAAAGCTGACTGGCCTTACTGCCGACATGACGAATGCCAAGACCAAACAAGAGCTTCTCAGCAGAATTGTCTTTGGAAGTCTGGATAGCCTGATAAAGTTTGGCAGCAGACCTTTCCTTGACACCCTCTAAAAGGAGGAAATCGTCTTCTTTCAAGCGGTAAATATCCGCCACATCCTTGACCAGATTGGCAGCAAAGAGTTTTTCTACTACTGACGGACCAAGGCCTGTAATATTCATGGCATCTCGAGAGGCAAAGTGAATCAAGCCTTCCATGATTTGAGCAGGACAACGCGGATTGATACAACGGAGAGCTACTTCATCTTCAAAATGCAACAAGTCAGAATCACAACTTGGGCAGTTTTTAGGGACGTCTAGTCTTTCTTCAGAAACCCGTTTGGACTCTACCACTCGCAAGACGGCAGGGATGATATCTCCAGCCTTATAAACGATAACCGTATCGTCCTTGCGAATATCTTTTTCAGCAATATAGTCCACATTGTGCAGGGTCGCACGGCTAACAGTTGTACCAGCTAGTTGTACTGGTGTTAGATTAGCAGTTGGGGTCACAACACCCGTACGGCCAACTGTCCAATCAACTGACAGGAGTTGGGCTTCTTTTTCCTCAGCAGGAAACTTGTAGGCTACTGCCCACTTTGGTGCTTTAACGGTAAAACCAAGTTCTTCTTGACCTGCTAGCTCATTGACCTTAATCACCACCCCATCGATATCATAAGGCAGATTGTCCCGTTCTTGTCCTACTTCTTGGATAAAATCCCAAATCTCATCCATATTTTCAGCCAGAATTCGTTTAGGATTGACTACAAAACCGAGCTGTTCTAGGTGCTTCAAAACCTTTTCTTGACTATCACGAGTTGAAGGGCTGGCTTCTTGATAAAGGAATGTCGCAAGGTTACGCTTGGCAACTACTGCTGTATCCAGCTGACGCAAGGTTCCTGCTGCCGCATTACGAGGATTGGCAAATTCAGGTTCTCCATTTTCTTGGCGAGATTGGTTAACCTGGTCAAAGGAAGCGCGTGGCATGTAACATTCCCCACGAACTGTGATATCTAGCTCTTCTGGCAAGGTCAAAGGAATGTCCTTAACACGCTTAAGATTTTCTGTGATGTTCTCCCCAACAGAACCATCACCACGTGTTGCCCCAGCAACTAAAATCCCCTTCTCATAAGTTAGCGAGATAGATAAGCCATCAATTTTCAGCTCACAAATATAGGTTGGATGGGCTAGTTCCTTACGAACACGCGCATCAAAAGCATCAAGCTCCTCACGTGAAAAAGCATCCTGCAAACTATAAAGAGGATACTGATGACTGTATTTTTCAAAACCATCTAAAACCTTGCCGCCAACACGATGGGTCGGACTATCTGCTAATACTTGATCTGGATAGGCAGTCTCCAACTCGACCAACTCACGGTAAAGGCGATCGTACTCACTGTCTGAAACCGACGGATTGTCGCTGGTATAGTACTCGGTCGCATAGCGATTGAGCAAGGCGACTAACTCATTCATTCTTTTATTCATAAGAC
>ERZ773046.1512-NODE-1512-length-13041-cov-5.339134_pt1 | contig 13041 bp, 13 predicted proteins | sample MGYA00580634_ERZ773046 | MGnify/ENA primary metagenome ERZ773046 (study PRJEB29015, sample SAMEA2738127) | human oral metagenome | biome: human oral; feature: human-associated habitat; material: saliva | place: China | collected 2159 ... | reverse complement strand
ACCGTGTCTCAGTTCCAATGTGGGGGACCTTCCTCTCAGAACCCCTACTGATCGTAGCCTTGGTGGGCCGTCGCCCCGCCAACCAGCTAATCAGACGCATCCCCGTCCGTCACCGCTAAAAAGCTTTACTTCACCTCTGATGCCGTCAGTGAAGGCCATGCGGTATTAGTCTGCCTTTCGGCAGGTTATCCCGCAGTGACGGGAAGGTTGGATACGCGTTACTCACCCGTGCGCCGGTCGACGTCCGAAGAGTGCGAGCACTCAACGCCGTTTCCCCTCGACTTGCATGTGTTAAGCCTGTAGCCAGCGTTCATCCTGAGCCAGGATCAAACTCTCCACTGTAAAATGTGATGAAAAGACCGGACGACGGATAGCGGACAGGAGCGAAAGCCCCGTCCCGTCATCCCGGCCTCGAACAATCTCTGTCCCGGAACGCCTTTACCGAAATATCAAGCTCAAAGAGCACCTCGTTCAAAAAGCAAAAGGGCGAAACGGCGAAATGGCGGAAGCCAGAAGCCTGCCCTGATGCCGAATTGATCGGTTCGTTTCTTTTACCCGTCCGCACGGCACGCGTGCCGCGCAGACGCTTCTTGTACTACTTCTCTGTCTATGTAAATCCTTTCAAAGAACTCTTTCTTTCTGTGCCGACGATACAAGCCGTGCGGCTCGTTTCGTAAAGCGAATGCAAAGGTATAAAGAAAAAACATACGCGCCAAATGTTTCGGGGAAAAACTTTCACGAAAGTACACTTTTTCATATTTTATTACAAATGTCAGCCCTGAAAAACTATTTATACCTTAATATAATAAATCTGTACAGTTCTTTCATCAAGCCACAAGACAGAACTTACTTCAAAGGCTTACCCCCAAATGTAAAGCCAACAGAAAGGGCAGGCTACCGATTATCGTGTTCTCGGATCTCCACCCGGCGAATCTTGCCGGAGATAGTCTTCGGAAGGGCATCGACAAACTCGATGATACGAGGGTACTTGTAAGGTGCCGTTTCATGCTTGACGTGATTCTGCAGTTCTTTTACGAGAGCATCACCTGCCTTGCTTCTCCATTCGTCAGCGAGAACAATGGTTGCCTTGACGACCATACCGCGCACCACATCGGGCACGCCGGTCACAGCACATTCGACAACAGCCGGATGCGTCATCAATGCACTTTCCACCTCAAACGGCCCAATGCGATAACCTGAACTTTTAATGACATCATCGGCACGGCCCACAAACCAATAATATCCATCCTCGTCTCGCCAGGCAATGTCGCCGGTATAATAAAGACCATCATGCCATGCCCTCTCTGTCAGTTCCGGATCACGGTAATATCCTTTAAAAAGCCCGATTGGCTTTCCTGCACTGGTATCGATGCAGATTTCGCCCTTCTCGCCATCCTCACAGGCAGACCCGTCCGGCTTCAGCAGTCTGATGTCATACTGCGGGTTCGGCTTCCCCATGCTTCCCGGCTTCGGTTTGATCCAGGGGAATGTGCCAAGGGTCATGGTAGTTTCGGTCTGTCCGAAACCTTCCATCATCCGGATTCCCGTAAGGTTGAAGAACTTCTGGTAAACGGCAGGCTCAAGTGCCTCGCCGGCCGTGGTACAGTATTCCAGCGCAGAGAGGTCGTACTTTGCGAAATCCTCCTGTATCATGAAACGGTAGATGGTGGGGGGAGCACAGAAAGACGTGACACGGTATTTCTCCATTACTCTCATGATCTTTCCTGCCGTGAACTTCTCGTGATCATAAACGAAGACCGTCGCACCGGCAAACCACTGCCCGTACAGCTTTCCCCAGACAGCCTTTCCCCATCCCGTATCTGCCACGGTAAGATGGATGCCGTTCCCGTCCAGATTGTGCCAGAAGACACCTGTGACGAGATGCCCCAGCGCATAGAGATAATCATGCGCCACCATCTTCGGTTCGCCACTGGTACCGCTGGTGAAATACATCAGCATCGTATCCCCGTTCGTATTCACTTCTTCAGGGCGGACGAATGCCGGTGCCTCCGGCCATTCCTTATGCCAGTCGTGAAATCCCTCTGGCACAGGATTGTCCCTCTGCACCATGGAATTGACGGCTACGAGCACTTCAACCGTCGGGCTCTCCGGGACAGACTGCCTGACCTGCGTTGTGACATATTCGTCGTTCACACATATAATTGCCTTCACGGAAGCACGCCGGTTGCGGTAGACAATGTCCTTCTTCGTAAGCATATGGGTAGCAGGGATGGCCACCGCACCGATTTTGCACAACGCCATCATCGCAAGCCACCACTGGTAATGCCGTTTGAGAATGAGCATCACCTTGTCGCCACGGCTGATGCCAAGACTGAGGAAGTAAGCCGCTGTACGGTCGGTCTGCTCCTTGAAACCGGCAAAGGTGGTCTTTACCTCTTCACCACGCTCACTGGTCCAGAGAAGTGCAAGTTTGTCCGGTGCTTCCTTTGCCCATTCATCCATGACATCATAAGCGAAGTTGAAAGTATCAGGGACTATGAAATGCAGATGCTCTCGGAAATCTTCCTCTGAAGAGAATTGAGTCTGGGTTAAATATCTTTCTATCATCTTGTTATTCTGAATATTCGTTTTTAAAAATAGAAGCAGGCGGCTCGCTGGCAGATCCGATATTCCCATCTGCCCGGCCGATACCAGAGACACCTGCGCTTACAATCTTACACACAATGCCGGATTCAGAAGCAGAATCCGGGAAATCTAAAAGATAATTGCCAGGAACTTCAGTGTCCTGTTGTCCAACGCCCGCATACAATGTGGCTGACTGGCATCGAAATAAATGGTATCACCCGGTTCAAGAACAAAATGTTTTCCACCCAAGGTAAGAGCCATACGTCCCTGCCACACCATATCAAATTCCTGCCCGGAATGCGTATCCATGTCTACAGGCTCGTCATCCGACTTCGGTTCTACCGTCACCAGGAAAGGATCAGCCTTCCTGCCGCGGAAACCACTTGCCAGACTCTGATACTTATAGGCTTCCCTGCGCTCGACGCTCATTCCCTTTCCGTTGCGAGTAAGGAAATAAGCCCCCATCCGGGGTTCCTCGCCGAACATCAGCACATCAAGCGAAATACCGTATTTCCGTGAGAGCTTATACAGCCGGCTGACCGCCAGGTCGCTTTCACCGCCCTCCATTTTCAGGTATTTTTCTTCCGTTACGCCACACGTTTCCGCCATCTCCTGCACGGAGACCTCCAACGACTCGCGTAAACCTTTCAATCTTTCCCCTATTTGCTTCAGCGCTTCATCCATAAATCAACACAATGCTTTTTTCGCCACAAAAGTAACAAATAAAATAATAATGAAGATAAAAAGTATTGCATTTTCACTATTAAACCGACAAAATAAACAGAAAAATACACACACGATGATCATGTGTGCATAAAAAACGGCCCGTCCCAACTCAATCCTGTCGTTTTTTCTTCCTCAAGAGAGAGAACACGCCCCACAGTCAACACCGGGATACAATGGAAAAAGGGCAGAACCGGACATCACTGAATTGACGAGATGTAGGGCCATACCTCCTTCACCGGCCATCTGACACCGGCACCAGCAGCCACAAGGCAATATAGAGAATCAGCCCGGGGAAACCTGCGGTAAAAAGCGTGAGCAGCAGCCAGACAATGCGGGTAGCATCCCTGTCGAAACCCAAAAAATCAGCAAGCCCGGCACAGACACCTGCTATCCAGACATTGTCAGTGACACGTACTAAGCGTTTGTTATACATACTTCAAAACCTGTTGGTGAATATTACGCATTCTGCAAACGACATCCGGTGCTATCCTATCTCGGGAATCACGTACGACAGGGCTTCCAGTACCTGCCCGCGTGTCGCCCCCTCACGGATTGCCACAAAGATGGTATCGTCACCGGCAATCGACCCTAATATATAAGGAGAATCACAGCAGTCAATGTCATAGGCTATCGCACTGGCATAGCCCGGCCGTGTCTTGACGATCGCCAGCTGCCCCGATATGTTCACGGAGACGTAACCACTGCGCTGCAGCATCTCCGTAGCCTTCCGGGGCGTGGTGACACGCCGGTACATCGTTTCATTCGGCAGGACATAGACATACTTTCCATTCATCGAGGCAGCTTTCGCCACCTTCAACTGCTTGAGGTCACGGCTCAGCGTCGCCTGCGTCAGCCTGAACCCTTCCTGCTCAAGCGCACGCAACAATTCTTCCTGGGAACCGAGTTCCATACTTGATATGAGCATTTTCAATGCTTCAAGTCTACTGTTCTTTACCTTCATGTACCGTATACTTATTCCTACATGAATGCAAAATTATACAATACGGTTCATATCTGGAAGCAAAACCGTCAAAAAGTAACCAGAAACGTATTTTACGAGCAGATAACCGTCTATTCTGAGACCGCACATCTGCCAAGGCTGATATTTATCACGAAACATCCACCACGCAGACGACCCTCTCTGCAAATATAAAGCATTTTCTAAAAACCCCACGCCGGTCTGCCGCTGACAGGAACTTTTTCGGTCCTCTGTAACTTTTTTCCTTATGCGGCCATCTTCAACTCTCGCCTCCAGTCGCATAGACCGCTATGCACTTACAAGAAGAGCGCAGAAGCCGCTCGCCTAAAAGGCAAAAAGAACGTCAAAGATGACTTTTCAGGACCTGCCATCCATCAATCTGCAGATATAGACAGAGAAAAGCGTTCTTCTGACAGCCATCCTCCCTTTATCCTCCCTTCGATCTCCTACAGAGAATTTCTTATAAAATTACGTTAAAATCCACCAAATAGCTTAAAATGAGATATTTATGAGCTTTTCGCCTCAATAGAGGTAATGGTTCGGCAATAGCTCTAAGTTCTGCATTATGCATAAGTTTACTTGCCAAACAACTCTTTATTACTCGTTTCAACATTAAATGTTGCTAATAATTCCATTACAAAGATGGAATTTAATTTTGATTTTCCTCTGACAGATATGCTAAATAACAATAAAAGTGCAATAGACATAACCAGAATTTTTTAATATCTCATTATCTTTGCGCTAAACGCAATAATAAAGATAAACGATGAAAGATATAAATCGCATAAAAGTCGTGTTGGTAGAGAAGAAGCGGACAAGCAAATGGTTGTCCGAGCAATTAGGAAAAGATCCTGCGACAATCTCAAAATGGTGTACCAATACGTCACAACCAGATTTAGTAACATTGACTAAGGTAGCAGCTCTATTGGACGTTGATGTTCGTCAGCTTATCAATAAAACGAAAGGTACTAATACCGATGATTGAAAAATCATTAGTTCAAAAAATAATTAATAATGAATACAAAGGCAAAACCATTCATCAAATGGGTTGGCGGTAAAGGACAACTCATTGAACAACTGGAGGCAAAACTTCCAGCTGACTTTGATAATTGGGATAATGCGACATACATAGAGCCATTCGTTGGCGGGGGAGCAATGTTGTTCTACATGTTGCAACAGCATCCAAATATCAAGCGTGCCGTAATCAACGACATTAACAGTGATTTGATTGCATGTTATAGAACTGTACGTGACAATGTGGAAGAGTTAATTCCTGCATTGCAAGAAATTCAAACCCAATATTACGCATTGCAAGATATAGAAGCGAAACGTGAGATGTTTATGTCAGTACGTCAACGCTACAATGAGAAGAATCTTGACCCGATAGAGAATACGACAAAGTTCTTCTTTCTTAATCGTACCTGCTTCAATGGATTGTATCGTGTAAACAAGAAAGGCTTGTTCAATGTTCCTTGCGGAAAATACATGCAGCCACAGATTTGCGATGAAGATACACTTAGAGCAGATAGTGAATTATTGAAAAGAGTGGAAATCTTAGAAGGTGATTTTGAGAACACTTTGCTTTGTGCGCAAGGCAAAACTTTGTTCTATTTTGATCCTCCATATCGTCCACTTAGTGACACTTCAAGTTTTAATGACTATACGAAAGAAGCATTCAATGATGGATCACAAGTCAGGTTGAAGGAATTCTGCGATAAAGTTGTTGCAAATGGACATAGTTTTATGCTGAGTAATTCTGATTGCAGGGGGAAAAACGAAGCAGACAATTTCTTTGATGTCTTATATGCAGATTATTATATAGACAGAGTTATGGCTTCTCGTAATGTGAATGCAAACGGAGCAAAACGAGGAAAGATTTTCGAGATTCTCGTTCACAATTATGCCAACATACAAAAAGAAAGAAAGAAAAAAAACAGACATTAGAGTTTAACCCACATTATGTGGAAACAAAACAATTGAGCTATGGAGAATGATTTTGAAAAATTTGTGTCACAATTAGCAGAAACCAATGCTACATTGGACTTCTACTCTGATTTCAAGAAGATTCGCAAGAATGTAAACAACATTGCTATCAGCCTAAATATGCTAAATTTCTTGCTGGGTAAAGAAAATTTGCGCTCGGCCGTAGAAGCATTATGGGAAAGAGACAAGACTGTATTCAATGTGCTGGATATTCTTATTGCCACACGTCGTAAAGACAAAAAGAAGTTCATAGATACAGATGGACAAATAAAAGTCATCAGTTCACTTTTTACATCAGTTGATGGAGTGATGAAATTCTTTGAAGAGACAGGATTATCAGAAGTTTTCAAAGGAAAGGATGTGCATGACTTGGTAGATTATGTGTTTGGTGTTGAAACTGGAATGGATACCAATGGAAGAAAAAACAGAAGTGGTGACATTACCAAAGTTTTATTACATCGAATTTTCCTATCAAATGGAATTGAGCATCGAATGGAAGTTTATTCTCATGAGTTTGCCGCTATTCAAAAGGCATTGGGAGAAGATAAAAAACGTTTTGACTTTGTTGTAAAAACAAGAACTGTAACATTTTTGATAGAACTGAACTTTTACAATGGTGGAGGTTCTAAGCCAAACGAAATAGCTCGTGCCTACAGAGAGTTGGCTCCTATAGTAAACAAAGTCGATGGTTTTGAATTTGTATGGATCACAGATGGTGAAGGTTGGAATAAAGCAAAGAGCAAATTAGCCGAGGCTTACAAAGACATTCCAAGAGTTTATAATTTTACAACGTTGCCAGAATTTATTGCGGAAATTAAGAACAATTTGTAAAAATGGTTGTACCATACTATAAATCCCCCAACAATGACTTTTTCCTTGCTCATGGCAATTGTTTCAAACTTCTCAAGGAGTTTGAATTCAAGTTCGACATGATATTTGCCGACCCTCCTTACTTTCTCTCCAACGGTGGTATATCGTTGCAGAGTGGTAAGGTCGTGTGTGTTGATAAAGGGGAATGGGACAAAGGTAAGTCGCAAGCGGATATGACGGCATTCAACATGGAATGGCTACACCTATGCCGCGACAAGTTGAAAGACAACGGTACAATATGGATAAGTGGCACTTATCACAATATCTTTTCCGTGGCAAATTGTCTCACAGAACTTGGCTATAAAATTCTGAATGTCATCACTTGGGAGAAGACCAATCCCCCTGTCAACATTTCCTGTCGCTACTTCAAATACTCTACGGAGTTTGTCATTTGGGCAAGAAAGATGCAGAAAATACCGCACAAGTTTAATTATGAGTTGATGAAAGAACTGAACGATGGCAAGCAAATGACTGATGTATGGCGAATGCCAGCTATCGGTCGTTGGGAAAAAAATTGTGGCAAGCATCCGACGCAAAAACCTTTGCGTTTACTCGTTAGAATGATTCTCGCTTCAACCAACCAAGGAGATTGGATTCTTGACCCATTCAGTGGAAGTTCCACAACTGGCATTGCCGCTAATCTTTGTGTACGGAGATTTGCAGGGCTTGAACAAGAGGAAGAATTTTGTAAGTTGAGTAAAGCAAGGCGTGAGGAAATAGAGAATCTTGAAAGTTATGATAATCTGATAAACCATATTGAGGACTTACATAAGTTACAGAATTTCTCTATGGTTAATGAAGATATTAATGGATATACCCAATTACCATTCTAAATTATAATACATCAAATGATAGCGAGTTGCAACATTCCTAATTTTTCTCAAAAGATTAGTATCGATGACGTCAAAAATAATCCTTTTTACAATAAATTGGAATTTTGTATAGGTTCAATTTACCAAGAGATTAGTGACATTCACAAAGGCGAAGAAAACATATTTAAGTACCTCAAACCAAATGAGGCCTATCTTAATGACATATTCATGATGTGTCGTTCTATAGAGACATGTTTAGATTCTATCAATTATGCCATTAATTTTATTTCTCATTATGGGTACAAAGATTACTGTAGAAAAGAATTTATCCCTTTTGACAGGTTTTGCTTATACCATTATGATGTAATTTGTCATAAGGTATCCACCTTGAAAGACCTTTATTTTAAAATTATAAATAAAATTTACAGAATAGGCTTAGAAAAGCCTACGTGGAAAGATATAAAGAAACAAAAAGACAAAATAAATAATGAACATCTGTTTGCTATTTTGGAAGATAATTATAGTCTAATGAAATCCATTGACAATAATAGAAATATGTCTTCACACGAAGGTAACATTCATTTGTCTCTTCTTAATGATTTAAGTATTTATCTAATGGTTTCTTCATTACAAGGAAAAGTACCAACAATAGAATATGATTGGAGATACCAGAAAGGTTCTATTACTTATAAAGCCAAAATAAGACAGGCAAAAAAGGAAATGTTAGAGTATCTGAATGTTATTAAATACAATGCATTTGTTGTAACAAAATGTTTTATGTGCTCCCTTTCTCCTCAATTAGAAAATCTATTGAAAGAGTTATTTTCAAACATAACATTTGAAAATGATAGTTCAACTGCATCGCCTACATATTGTACAACTGCATGTTTTTGTAAAAGTTGAGCATTTTCTATTATTAATTTAAAAATAAGGAATTTATTAGGGTTAAAGGACGAGACCGTCGATGTAGGATGATTACCAACCTTATCAACCCGAAAAGCGTAAGAACCAAAACAAAGATCTAAAATTAACTTTCTTTAATCCTAACATCACCACACAGAAAACTCAAAATAAAAGCATCATTCTACTATTTTTTGCTTTTTTAGGTGTCATTCTCATGGGAAAAGTTGTCTGTCACGAAAAAAAGACTAACTTTGCAGCCTATACTACTAATGATAAAGTACGATTTACCATGCGAAAGAAACTGTTGATCCTTGCTGCCTGCCTTTCAGCGACCGCCCTGACGGCACAGAACACGAACCGCACAGACTCCGTCAGGACACAGAAAATGGACGAAGTAGTCGTGACCCGCCGCCGGCAACTGGTCAGGAACGATATCGACAAGCTGACCTACGATGTCCAGCATGACGAGACAGCGAAGACAAAATCCACTCTGGAGATACTCAAACAGATTCCGTTCGTGTCTGTTGACGGACAGGAGAACATCAAGGTACAGGGATCTTCCAGCTTCAAGGTGTACAAGAACGGACATCCCGACCCTGGTTTCTCGGGGCAGAACCTCAAGGAGATTCTAAAGGCACTCCCTGCCTCCACCATCAAGAAAATCGAGGTCATCACCGATCCCGGTGCCAGATATGATGCCGAAGGGACGACGGCTATCCTCAACATCATCATGACAAACGACACAAGACTGCAAGGGGTGTCGGGCAACGTGAACCTTTTTGCCAATACATGGGGGTCAATGGGTGCGGGGGCTTACCTGACCACGAAAACAGGGAAGCTCACGACTACCGTCAGCTACAATGAATACTATCAGAGCGCAAAGCAGAGCGAGGGCGGCTCGGAGGTGGCCTATCACTACATAGAGAGCGGCGAACGGTCGTTTGCCAGCCAGAACAGCTCGACAAAATACAATATACACATCGGCGACATCAGTGCCAGTTACGAAATTGACTCGCTCAACCTCCTGAGCGCGTCTGCATCCGGATTCGGATATGCGATGGACAACAATGCCCATGGGACACACGAACGCCGGGACAAAGACGGCAGTCTTATCTATCAATACGACCGCAGATCTTATACGCCAGAATACGCTTACCTGAATTTCGGCGGACGCCTCGACTATCAGCACAAAACACATCTTGACGGAGAAGTACTGACCTTGTCCTATATGCTGGCTGCCACACGACGGCATAACACCAGCCGGGAGGAATACAGCAATGCTGTGAATATGCCCGTTTCCTATACCGGGTACGATCTCAACAGCCGTGAACACTTCAGCGAGCACACATTCCAGGTTGACTATGTACGTCCATTCGGGAAACACCACAAGCTGGAAAGCGGCCTGAAATACATCCTCCGTCACAACAACAGCCTTACCTTCATAGATTACACCGGTACGGCAACCGACGTTGACACCCACTTCAAACACGGTACACAGGTGGCCGCAGCCTATCTTTCCTACCTTGTCACAGCGGGTAAATGGTCGGCACGCACCGGTCTGAGATACGAATACAGCTACATGAAAGGGGAATATCCCGATGGGAGCAACAACAGTTTCCATGCCCGTCTCAACGACTGGGTGCCTTCGATGAGTCTGCAATACAAGATGACAGATACCCAGTCGATGAAAATCAGCTACAGCACCAGCATCAACCGTCCGGGCATCACTTACCTCAATCCCGCCGTCATCAGTTCGCCGAACACCCGTCAGTATGGAAATGCCAGCCTGGGAAGCAGCCGCAACCAGAAGCTGCAGATCAGCTACATGCTGAATGCCCGGAAGCTGACGCTGAACCTGACTCCGTATTACGACTTCACCAACAACGGTATTACAGACATCCGTTACGTCGAAGGGCGGACAATCGTGTCGACCTACGGAAATGTGCAGAAGCGGAGGGAAGCCGGTCTTTTGACATACACCCGGTGGCAGCCTTTCAGAGGGACAACGCTGAGTATGAACGCTTCCGCAAAGTATGCAAGGATTGCAGTGCCTGCCCCCGAAGTGGAGAACAAGGGGTGGTCAGGCTCCGTCTTTCTGGACTATGGACAGAAACTCCCCTGGAAACTGCACTTCGACACCAGCCTTGCCCTGCAATGCGGTCGCCCCATCCGTGGTCCTTACGCCTATGAAGCAAGATGGCATAACTACAGATTCACGATCAACCGCAGCTTCCTCAACGACCGCCTGTCAGTGGCAGTCTACGCCAACATGCCCTTCACCACCCGTGAAAAATACAGGTATCGCACCGTACATGGAGATTACACCGGCTATAACCTCTCCTGGGACAAGACGAGAGTTTTCGGTATCCGTGCTTCATGGAGCTTCGGCAAACTGAAGGCAAGCGTGAAGAAAGCAGAACGGAGTATTCAGAACGACGACCTGGTGGGTGGCGTGAACAAATGAAAAACAGTTCGCAGAACAACCGAAACCTCTGCAGAACTCCATTAAAATATCGAGATCATAACATAGACCATCGGTTATCAACAGTGGTTTTCGGATGTAAAAAGACTTTTGCGGAGGTCTCAGACCTGCAATAGAAATGATGTCAAATATCCGAAAGCAAGACCCTGTACCTGTTTCCCGACAGCCGGGAACCTTGATCTGACACAGGGCATCCTTATAAACACAAAGTCCTGGCCACACCGTGTGGACAGGACTTTGTACTTTATATCTGATTACAGAAAATGTAACCGGAAGACTTAGAGCTGCGGACCAGCTGCAACGAGAGCCTTGCCGGCTTCGTTGTTCTCGTACTTCGCGAAGTTCTTGATGAAGCGGGCAGCAAGATCCTTGGCCTTCTCATCCCACTGGGCTGCATCCTTGTAAGTGTCGCGCGGATCGAGAATCTCGGTAGCGACACCTTCGAGCTTCGTAGGAACCGTGAAGTTGAAGTAAGGAATCTGCTTGGTCGGAGCAGCATCGATGGAGTGGTTCAGGATAGCGTCGATGATACCACGTGTATCGCGGATAGAGATACGCTTGCCGGTACCGTTCCAGCCGGTGTTGACCAAGTAAGCCTTGGCACCGCTCTTCTGCATCTTCTTGACCAGCTCCTCAGCATACTTTGTCGGGTGCAGCTCCAGGAAAGCCTGACCGAAGCAAGCGGAGAATGTCGGTGTCGGTTCGGTGATGCCGCGCTCTGTACCGGCCAGCTTGGCTGTGAAGCCGGAGAGGAAGTAATACTTGGTCTGCTCTGCGCTCAGGATAGATACAGGAGGCAGTACGCCGAATGCGTCAGCTGACAGGAAGATAACCTGCTTTGCAGCCGGACCCTGAGACTCCGGACGCTGGATGTTCTTGATATGGTAGATCGGGTAAGAAACACGTGTGTTCTCGGTTACGCTCTTGTCAGCGAAGTCGATCTTGCCGTTCTCGTCAACTGTTACGTTCTCGAGCAGTGCGTCACGTGTAATGGCACCGTAGATGTCCGGCTCCGATTCCTTGTCGAGGTTGATGACCTTTGCATAGCAGCCACCCTCGAAGTTGAAGACACCCTTGTCGTCCCATCCGTGCTCGTCGTCACCGATGAGCTTACGCTTCGGATCGGTAGAAAGAGTCGTCTTACCTGTACCGGAAAGACCGAAGAAGATAGCTGTGTTCTCACCCTTCATATCGGTATTGGCAGAACAGTGCATAGCAGCGATGCCCTTCAACGGCAGGAAGTAGTTCATCATAGAGAACATACCCTTCTTCATCTCGCCGCCGTACCAGGTGTTGATGATGACCTGCTCCTTGGAAGTAACGTTGAAGACAACGGCAGTCTCAGAGTGCAGACCGAGTTCCTTCCAGTTCTCCACCTTTGCCTTTGAAGCGTTGTAGACAATGAAGTCAGGCTCCTGGTCGAAGTCAGCCTCGCTCTTCGGACGGATGAACATGTTTGTAACGAAGTGAGCCTGCCATGCAACCTCCACGATGAAACGGATCTTCATACGTGTATCCTTGTGTGTTCCGCAGAAACCGTCAACTACGAAAAGACGCTTGTTTGAAAGTTCCTTCTTCGCAATATCCTTTACAGCTGCCCATGCCTCCTTGGTTGCACGGTGGTTGTCGTTGTGGTATTCTTCTGAATCCCACCATACTGTATCGTGAGAAGTTTCATCATCAACGATGAACTTATCCTT
>ERZ773046.1506-NODE-1506-length-13082-cov-6.431949_pt1 | contig 13082 bp, 11 predicted proteins | sample MGYA00580634_ERZ773046 | MGnify/ENA primary metagenome ERZ773046 (study PRJEB29015, sample SAMEA2738127) | human oral metagenome | biome: human oral; feature: human-associated habitat; material: saliva | place: China | collected 2159 ... | reverse complement strand
CCACCTCGTTCGGACGAAAAAATCTACGCCAATCTGAGAGACTGTTTTATCAGTGTTTCCCTAAGAGCGTACGATCTACGGCAAAACAAGCGGGACACACGGTATCCACGGATCATTCCGGCCAATGGATACCGTGTGTCCTGTTTTTTTCGTATTTTCCCGTAACCGATATTTTCTCCAACAAGTTATTAGAATATATGTTATAATAGTTACAGTGTATTTTCATTTGTCAATATTGGGCGTGCGGATGTCGCCGCACGTTCTCTAGGAGGGCTTTCCCCTTGTATCTTGAACAGATCCACAGCCCATCGGACATCAAGGGCTATACCCCCGCGCAGCGGCGTGCGCTCGCGGCGGAGATGCGTGCGGCACTCATCGCGCGTGCCAGCCGCATCGGCGGGCACATTGGGCCGAACCTCGGCGTGATCGAGGCGACCATCGCCCTGCACACGGTGTTTGACGCGCCGACGGATAAGATCATCTACGATGTATCGCATCAGTGCTATCCGCACAAGATGCTGACGGGGCGTGCCGCCGCCTACCTTGATCCCGCGCACTACGGCGAGGTGTCAGGCTTTACGAATACGGAGGAGAGCCCGTACGATCACTTTAACATCGGGCACACCTCGACCTCGATCAGCCTTGCGACGGGGCTCGCGAAGGCACGCGATCTCGCGGGGCGCAGCGAGAATGTCATTGCCTTCATCGGCGACGGTGCGCTCTCGGGCGGCGAGGCACTTGAGGGACTGAATGTCGCGGGCGAGATGCGGTCGAACCTCATCATCATCCTCAACGACAACGACTGGTCGATCTCCGAGAACCACGGCGGCATGTACGAGATGCTCCGCCGTCTGCGCGAGACGAACGGCACGGCAGCGGACAATCTTTTCCGTGCGATGGGGCTCGACTACCGCTACGTCGCAGATGGGAACGATACCGAGGCACTGATCGCGGCGTTCGCTGCGGTAAAGGACAGCCAAAAGCCCGTCGTCATCCACATTCACACGCAGAAGGGCAAGGGGCTCTCCTTTGCCGAGGACGATCCCGAGGACTGGCATCGTCATGCGCCGTTCCACACGGAGAGCGGTGCAGTCAAACATCCGTCTTCCCCCGACCCGTGCCTTGCCGCAACGGTCGATTTCGTTCTGGCCGAGGCAAAGCGGAATCCGAACTTTGTCTATCTCTCGGCGGGCATCGTCGGCGGCATCGGGCTCACGCCCGCTGAGCGTGCAGAACTCGGTGCGCAGTACGTCGATGTGGGCATCGCCGAGGAGCACGCCGTCGCGATGGCGTCGGGGCTCGCACGCGGCGGGGCGCGCCCCGTCTTTGGTACATACAGCACGTTCTATCAGCGCACGTACGATCAGATGGCGCAGGACGTCTGCATCAACCGCAGCCCTGCGGTCTTTCTCGTGACGGGGGCGTCGCTCTATCGCTCGACCGATGTGACGCATCTCGGGTTCTATGACATCTCGATTTTCTCCCATGTTCCGAACCTCGTCTTTCTCGCACCGACGAGCATCGAGGAGCACCTCGCCGTCCTGCGCTGGGCAATCGCACAGACGGAGCATCCCGTCATGATCCGCACGCCGCTCGGCGGCTATGCGGAGAGCCCCTATCCCGTCCGCGCGGACTACGGCGCGCTCCATCGCTCCATCGTCGTCACGGAGGGCGCGGAGGTCGCACTCATCGGCGTGGGGAACTTTGCTGCGCTCGCTACGGCGGCGGCAGCGGAGCTCGCGCACGACGGCATCCACGCCACCGTCGTGAACCCGCTCTACCTCTCGGGGCTGGACGAGGCACTTCTCACGCGTCTCAAGGAAAAGCACCGCCTCATCGTCACCGTCGAGGACGGCATCCTCGACGGCGGTTTTGGGGAAAAGATCGCGGCGTTCTACGGGGCGGACAGGGACGTCGAGGTGAAGAGCTACGGCCTGCCGAAGGCCTTCTTCAACCGCTACGACCCAGCCGCCCTCGCACGCGCGCATCATCTCACCGCCCCGCAGATTGCGGCGGACCTGCGCGTGAGGCTAAGATCTTGATTCTGCCGCTGTTTGTGGTATAATAAGGGTACGCAGAAACGATGTGAAACCATCTGCACAGAAAAAGCCCCCGCAATTGCCGTTGCGGGGGGTCTCTTATTTGACACGAGGAAAGAGTTCAAGAAACCTCAGGCTGATTGCCGTTACTCTCCGTCCAGCCATTTGCAGACATAGTGGGTGACTATGCCTGCCATAACAGAAAGTAGAAACGATGTGAAAAACTCCATCGGCACACCTCCTTTCGGTGCCGGTATTGGAGGCGGCAACACATTCAGTATAGCACGGCGGCGAACATAGTGTCTATCCTCTCCCCGTGTAAAAAATTCGCTTGCATTTTCCTCCCGCACGGGTTATAATAGCCCCTGTCAGTCATGGGGACGTAGCTCAGCTGGGAGAGCACCAGGTTCGCAATCTGGGGGTCGAGAGTTCAATCCTCTTCGTCTCCACCATCTCGATGACAAAGAGGTATCCACGCGGATGCCTCTTTTTTTGTATAAGGAGTAAAATATGTTCCATCCGATGCGCCGCAAACGCCAAGAGCTCACAAAGGAAATGACCGAGGAAATCCTGCACCGCAATACAGCGGGCATTCTCGCCCTCGCGGGTGATGAGGAGTTCCCGTACGCCGTCCCCATCAGCTACGTCTACGACGGCACGCACATCTACTTTCACACGGCGGTGACGGGACACAAGGTCGATGCCCTGCGTCAGAATCCGAACGTCTCCTTCGCCGTCATCGACCGCGACGAGATCATCCCCGAAAAATACACCACGGCATACCGCAGTGTCGTCGTATTCGGACGCATCCGCTTCATCGAGGACGACGCGGAAAAACGGGAGACCGCACGCACACTCGCCCTCAAGTATGCTCCGCACAATACGGAGGAGCAGCATACGCGCGAAATTGACGACGCATGGAAAAGGTTCCACATGCTCGAAATGACCATCGCCCATATCACAGGCAAGCAGGGCAAAGAGCTCGTCGGAAAAGAATAACGAACAGCAAAAAAGCAGCCGCATGACGACTGCTCTTTTTCTATGAAAAACTTTACCCCTCGACGTTCAGCACAATGAGCTTTTCCTCCGTCAGCTCGCGGATGGCATAGGCGGGACCCTCGCGGCCGATGCCGCTGTCCTTGACGCCGCCGTAGGGCATGTTGTCCATGCGGAAGGTCGCACCGTCACCGATGATGACGCCGCCGACCTCGAGGTTCTCGGCGCAGTAGTTCGCGACGGCGAGCGAGCGCGTAAAGACACCCGCCTGCAGGCCATAGCGCGTGTCGTTCGCCATGCGTACGGCCTCCTCGATCGTATCGTAGGGGATGATGCTGAACACGGGGGCAAACGTCTCCTCGGAGACGACCTTCATCGCGGGGGTGACGTCCGTGAGCACGGTCGGCGCATAGAACGCACCGCGCCGTGTGCCGCCCGTGAGGATGCGCGCACCTGCCGCCTCTGCCTCGCGCACCCACGCCTCGATGCGCTCCGCCTCGCGCTCTGCGATCATCGGGCCGATCTGCGTGTGTACGTCCATGAGGTCACCGCTGCGGAAGTTCTCCGCTGCCGTGACCGCCGCGCGGCAGAACTCCTCATAGATGCTGCGTGCGACATAGACGCGCTGGCAGGAGATGCAGACCTGCCCCGCGTTCACGAACGCATGCCGCGCGCAGTGCTCCGCGACCCACGCCACGTCGTCAACATCCTCGTGGACGATGTTCGCAGAGTTCGAGCCAAGCTCCAAGGAGATGCGGCGGAATCCGACGGCCTCGTGGAGTGCCTTGCCGACGGGGACGCTCCCCGTAAAGGAAAACATACGGATGCGTTCGTCCGCCGTGAGAAGATCGCCGATTTTGCCGCCCGCGCCGTAGACGAGGTTGAGACAGCCGGCGGGCAGCCCTGCCTCGACGAATACGTCGCAGAGGAGCGACGCCGTGAGCGGCGTGGCGGAGGCGGGCTTGTAGACGACCGTGTTGCCCGCCGCGAGTGCCGGCCCGATCTTGTGTGCGGCGAGATTGACAGGGAAGTTGAACGGCGTGATGGCACAGACTACGCCGAGCGGGCGGCGGATGGTGAACGCCATCCGATTGCCGCAGCCGGGCGCCCCCGCGAGCGGCACCGTCTGCCCGCGCAGGCGCTTTGCCTCCTCGGCCGAGAGGATGAACGTCTGATAGGAGCGGTCGATCTCACCGCGTGCGTCGCGGATGGGCTTGCCCGCCTCAGCCGAGAGCGCCTCGGCGAACTCCTCGCGCCGCTCGCGCATGAGATTTGCCGCACGCATGATGATCTCGTAGCGTTCGTACGGGCTGAGCTCCACCGTGTGGAAGGCGCGCTCCGCCGCGTCCACCGCCGCACGCACCTCCTTTTCCCCTGCCGTGCAGATCTCCGCAATCACCTCGCCGGTCGCCTTGTGATAGACGGGGAGCGTCCCCGCCCCCGTAACACGCACACCGTCAATGAGCATCTCGATCATTTTCATCGCTGCATCCTCCTTGTCGTCTTATCTTTCTATCAATTATAAACGTGCCCTGAGAAAGTCGCAAGTACATTATCAGCGTATCTGCACGAATAGATCGATCATGACCATATGGAACGTACAACTTCTGATTTGGGATCACACGCAAAAACGGAGCAGGCAATCGTCTGCTCCGTTTTGTGCTTTCCTGTAACGAATCTATGTGCTATAATAAATCCAGCGACTGGTGAATGTCAGTTTACTCCCTTTGTTGGGGTGATGTGCGTGACGCTTTACAAAAAGCTATCGCTCCTGATTGCGGCGGCAACGCTCGCAGTCAACATCATATTTCTGATCTCTAAGTAGGCAGAAAGAAGAGCCGTACGTGCGGCTCACGTCGGCTCCTCTTTCAAGAAATCTAATTTCGCAGGAGTGACCGACGTAACCACACACCAGTCGTCCTTTTATGCCGTTATTATAGAAAAATATTCCACAAATGTCAAGCACGACACATCCCGCTCGATGAGATGTGTCGTTTTCTTATGGCATCCATCTCCCTAATCTGCGTGAAAATATCTATTCTATAAACTGCGATAGATTTTTATTAATAGTAACCATAAAATGCCGTATTCTCAACATGAATATTATTCGCGTTTAAGAACATATCGGCGTATTCATAGAAAGGGATTTGCCTTGCGCATCAAAGCTTTGCTCGCATCGCCGTTCGCACACTCCATCCTGCTCGCCCTTATCGCTGTCTGTGCGGTATCGGCGGGCAGCGTCTCGGTCCCTGCGGGCGATACGCTTACCATCATCACGGCGAAACTGACGGGCAATGTCCCCGCCGTCGATCCCGCCGTCACAGACATCATCTGGACGCTGCGCGTGCCGCGCGTCCTGCTCGCGATGACCGCAGGGGCGGGACTTGCGCTTGCAGGTGTCGTCATGCAGGCGAGCGTACAGAACCCGCTCGCGGAGCCGTTCATCCTCGGCATCGCCTCGGGCGCGTCCGTCGGCGCAACGCTTGCCATTCTCATTGGGTCGGCAGCGATCCCGTTCGGCGTGCCCGGCTGCGCCTTCCTCGGCGCGATTCTCGCGACACTCGCCGTGCTCATGCTCGCGGGGATTCATCGGCGCGTCTCAACGGTAAAGCTTGTGCTCGCGGGCGCAGCGATCAGCGCTCTGTGCGTCGCGGCGACGAACTTCATCGTCTACATGGCGGCGGATGCGGAGGGCATGCAGTCCGCTGCGTTCTGGACGATGGGCAGTCTTGCCGACGCGAAGTGGCACAGCCTTTTCCTGCCCGTCCTCATCGTCACCGCGCTCGCCGTCTACTTTCTCTCCCAGCTGCGCACGCTCGACGTGCTGCTCCTCGGTGAGGAGCTTGCCGTAACGCTCGGCATCGACGCAAGTGCAAAGCGTCGTCTTTATATGGGACTCCTCGCACTGCTGACGGGTGTCCTTGTCGCGACCTGCGGCATCATCGGCTTCGTCGGTCTTGTCGTGCCGCATCTCGTACGCGCGTTTACGGGCGCATCCCATCGACGGCTGCTGCCCGCCGCCCTTCTCGTCGGTGCGATCTTCCTCGTCGTCGCGGATCTCCTCGCGCGCACGCTGCTCCCTGCGGGCGATCTGCCCATCGGCATCATCACGGCACTCATCGGTGCACCGCTCTTCATGAAGCTGCTCTTTGGCAGCGGCGGAAATTTCGGAGGCGGGAAATGAAAAACATCCATATCGAACATCTGAAATTCCGCATCGGTGCAAAGGAGATCCTGCACGGCATTACCGCCGATCTCCCCGCCGACCGCTTCGTCGCCCTGCTCGGGCCGAACGGCTGCGGAAAGTCCACCTTGCTCAAGCATCTCTACCGCGTCCATCGCGTACAGGAGGGGCAGGTCACAATGGACGGCATGCCGATCGCAGAGATTCCCCTGCGTGCCGCGGCACAGGAGATCGGTGTCATGGGGCAGTTCCACGCCGTTGACTTCGACTTCACGGTCGAGGAGATTGCCCTCATGGGGCGTGCTCCGTACAAGGAGAGCTTCGAGGAGGACACGGAGGAGGATCTCGCGCTTGTCCGCGCGGCACTGGAACGCGTCGGCATGGCGGACGCGGCGCAGCGCAGTTTCAACGAGCTCTCGGGCGGCGAGCAGCAGCGCGTCATGCTCGCGCGCTGTCTCGTACAGGAGCCGCAGCTGCTCATCCTCGACGAGCCGACGAATCATCTCGACATCAAATATCAGCTGCATATACTTGAACTGGTCAAGGGACTCGGCATCGGCGTCATTGCCGCCCTCCACGATCTGAACCTCGCTGCAATGTACGCCGATCTCCTCGTCGTGATGAAGGCGGGACGCATCTCGCGCATCGGAACGCCGCGCGAGATCATCACGGAGGAGATGCTCGCTGCGATCTACGGCGTGCGCGCAAATGTCAGCTATGATGCGGCGGGACTGCCGCTCGTCGACTACCGCACGGAGCAGACGCTATGAAGGGCACGCAGACAAAGGGCAGAATGCTTCGCCGCATCTCTCATATGCTGAGTCTCCTCCCCCTGCTCGCACTCTCCGCCCTCATCCTCTCGCTCTCCGCGACGGACGGTCGCGGCTCACACGCACCATCGGAGCAACCCGTGGACGGCATCACCTACACGACCGCAGACAGCGAGGGACGCCCCGCCACGTTCACGCTCGCCCATCCACCGGAGCGCGTGCTTATCTCCTATCCCGGCGCGACAGAGCTGCTGATCGACCTCAGTCTTGAGAGCCGCATTATCGGCACGATCGCGCCCTATGGTACGGAGCCGCCTGCCTACGCAGAGGCGTATGCGGCGCTGCCGATTCTCGCCGCGCCCTATGTGCCGAGCCGTGAGGAGGTCGTAACGCTCCGCCCCGACCTCCTCATCGGGTGGTCGCATCACTTCACCCCGGAGGCGCTGGGCGACGTATACTCCTATATCGACCGCAGCGTGGGTGCGTACATCGTACCCGCCACCGTGCGCAAGGGGCGTCCGACATTGGAGGAAACCGTCTATCCGTTTATCGCCGATATGGGGCATATCTTCGGCACGGAGGAGCGCGCAGCCGAATATACAAGAGGTTTACAAGAGCGCGTTGCCGCCGTAGAAAAACGGTCGACCGCACGCAAACGACGATACTCTGCCATGATATTGCAGTCGCATGGTAGCAGTCTCTACAGTATGTACGGCCCCGCCTACATCATCGACGACATCGCGCGCAAGGCGGGCGCGGACAACATCATCGACCGTCAGATGCGTTCGGTCGGTCCCGAGCGCGTCCTTGGCTTTGCGCCCGAGGTCATCATCTATGTGAATGCGAAGGATCGCACGGAGGAGGAGGCACGCGCAGAGCTGCGCGGCGACCCAAACCTCCAAAATATGAAAGCCGTACGGGAAAACCGCATCATCATCGTGAATTTTTCCGACGTCAACAACGGGAACGGGCGCTGTATCACGGCGCTTGAGGATATATCCGCGGGGCTGGATGCCCTCAGGGATGAATAGAAAGGACAAAAAGGATGAAGAAAAGTGTATTGAGCGGTCTCATTGCAGGGGCGCTCACCGTTGGAATGGGCTATCCCGCACATGCCGCAGAGGCAGCAGACGACAGCACGCAGACCTATGAGACCGAGGCCATCGTCGTCACAGCGGGCCGCAGCGAGACCGCCATCAGCGACGTGCCGGCAGATGTCACGCTGATCTCAAGGCAGCAGATCGAGCGCGGCAACTACAAGAGTATCTCCGATGCACTAAAGGGCGCGAACATCAACGTCGTGCAGAAGGGGTTTGCCGCCTACCCGATCATCAACGGTGACTCGCGCGTCCTCGTCATGGTGGACGGCAAGAAGGTCAACTGGGATCACCTCGTCGTCAGTGGGGACACGAACGCCGTCGACGTGGATCAGATCGCCATCAGCGACGTGGACCGCATCGAGATCGTACGCGGACCGAACTCCTCGCTCTACGGCGAGCGTGCTGTCTCCGGCGTCATCAACATCATCACAAAGCGTCCGACGGCGGGGAAGCCCTCCGGCTCCATCAATCTACAGCTTGGCTCGTGGGGCGAAAAGCGCGCAGGGGTGAACGTCAGCGGTGGTGATGGGAAGAACAGCATCAAGGTCGGTGTCTCGCACGAGCGCCGCGGCGATTTCCAGTATAAAAACGCCTACGGCGAGAAACGCACCTTCCAGAACAGCGACATCAAGCGCACGGACTACAACGTCGGATTTGACCGCATCATTGGCAATGACCGCCTACGCCTTGAGTTCAACCGGCATGAGGCAGACGACGGCTACGGCGTAAGCCTGAAGAACCCGCGGACGGGCGCATCCTCGTATCAGGGGAGAAAAAATGTCATTGATACGGGCTATGGCGTCACCTATATGTTTGGCTCAGAGAAGGAGGGCGAGGGTACCTTCCTGCACTACTATCGGAACGAGTCAAAATCGGATGGCGGATTTAACTCGCAGTACGATCACCACCTGCGCCGCAACTCCTTTGAGGGGCAAAAACTATGGATGCTCGGCGACAAGAATATGCTCATCGGCGGTTTCCTCTGGGCTCAGGAGAAAATCCACGAGATGAGCGGCTACGTCCCGATGGATGCATCTGCCGTCACAAAGGCGCTCTTCCTGGAGGACGATTGGCAGCTCGGGCGGGGCTATGCGCTAAAGCTCGGCTCGCGCCTTGAGCATCACAGCGACTTTGGCACGGATGTCACCTCATACATCAGCCTGAAAAAAAAATTTGACCGCAAAACACATGCCTACGTCTCCTTCGGACAGGCAGTCAACAATCCCTCGCTCAAGATGCGCTATGCCAACTCTCCCTATTGGGTGGGCAAGGAGGATCTAAAACAGGAACGCTCGCATACCTTTACCATTGGTGCGGACAGTCAGATCACGCGCAAGTGGAGCGTCTCGGGCAGCCTCTACTGGAGCAAGGTGAAGGACGCTCTTCGCTGGGTGAACGGCTACACGAATCCGATCACCTCGCTCTATGTGCGCGGCTACTATAAAAACGTCCAGACCGAGGATCGCCGAGGACTCGAGCTCAGCACGCGCTACCGCGCCGATGATCGCTGGACCGTCCGTGCGGCATACAGCTATGCCCATGTCGACTCCACCGACCCTGACAAGGGCTATCTCTCCACCAATACGCGCCCGAACGGCTACAACCTCGGGCTCTCCTACACGCAGGGAAAATGGGAGGCCGACCTCGATCTGAACTATGTGACGGGACGCAGCACGGCACGCTTCACAGATTCCCGCTATCTGACGCTCGACCTCGGCGTGAACTATCACATCTCGCCGGAGTTCAAGGTCTACCTGAGGGGCATTAACCTCACCGATGAAAGCTACGAGTCCATCGGCGTCACCCCATCCGCATGGACAAGCATGGGCGCTTACGCCATGCCGGGCCGCCACTTCATCCTCGGCGGAACGTATAATTTCTGATTTGGGTTCTCACATACAAAAACGGAGCAGACGATCGTCTGCTCCATTTGATACTTTCTTATGGCGAAACTATGTGCTGTAATGAATCCATCGACTGGTGAATGTCGGTTTACTCCCTTTGTTGGGGTGACGCACGTGATGCTTTTTGAAAGCCTGTTACTTTTGATTGTGGCAATAACGCTCGTAGGAACGGCGTGTCTTATCATGGAGATGCGCCGTTTTTGATTTTGCTGCATGAGCGCATTGCATTTCGCCCCTACTTTCGGTAGAATGTGAATAAGGGAGGATCTATCATGCTGAAAAAATTATTCTTGCCGAGCCTCGTGCTCCTGCCGCTCCTGTTCCTGGCCCCATGCAGTCAGGTTCACGCAGAAAAGCCCCTTCCCAAAACGACGTCAGTCCAGCCGGTTCCCGAGGATGCAGTCGGCCGCTCAAGATTTTCATCGGCGACAGAACACCTGAGATTCCGTGACCAGGGTTCCGCCCTCACGATGTCAGTACCGCTCATTAATGGTCCATTTTATATCTATAGGCTCAAAGGCGGCATTACCCTATTTGTCAATGACAAATTTTTAAATGGCGATGTGCCGCTGCGCCTTGCAGCGCTGCTCACGCATATGCCTGCTCCTGCAGGAAAGGCACAGACGACAGCCGAACCTTTCAAAGACGACGCTGACCGCACCATCCTCTCTTACCAGACATCGCCTCTCATGCGCAATGTCAAGATCCTCAGCAACGAAGCACTGAAACAGAATGGCTCTCCCGCACGGCGCCTGACGATGAGCGTATTCACACACGAGAGAGATACCATTGTCGAAATCCTGTGGATTGGCGATTCATCGGGAGCATGGCTCGTTCAATTTGACTGCAACGCCGATGATACGAATACGGTCGATCTCCTTCCTCGCCTCCTCTCCTCTGTGAGCGTCGGCGAAGATACAGAAAAATAACCCCCATCTATGGATACTGGATATCGAGAGGAGGACAATGATGGACTCCATCGAAAAACTTCGCACCATCCTCAGTGCCAGCCGTCGTGCGGTCTTCTTCGGCGGGGCGGGTATGTCCACGGAGTCGGGGATCCCCGACTTTCGCAGTGCGGGCGGGATATACAGCGAGACGCTGCATCAGGAGTTCAGTCCCGAGCAGATGGCGTCGCACAGCTTTCTCATGGCGCATCCGGAGGAGTTCTTCGACTTCTACCGGCGGCGCTTCGTCTATCTCGATGCGGCGCCGAACGCGGGGCACTACGCCCTCGCAGAGCTCGAGCGGCGCGGACATCTCGCGGCGATTGTAACACAGAACATCGACGGCCTCCATCAGGCGGCAGGCTCGCGGACGGTCTACGAGCTGCACGGCTCGATCCGCCGCGCACACTGCATGGACTGCGGCACGCACTACGCGCTCGACTACATCATGGAGCACACGCCCATCCCCTACTGCTCCTGCGGCGGCATCGTCCGTCCCGACGTCGTGCTCTATGAGGAAAGTCTCGATCCCGCAACGATCGAGGGCGCCGTCGCAGCGATCCGCGCGGCGGACACGCTCATCATCGGCGGCACCTCGCTCATCGTCTACCCTGCGGCGGGACTGATCGATTATTTTCAGGGAGAGCATCTCGTCCTCATCAACCGCACGGAAACGCGTGCCGACCGCCGTGCAGAGCTCATCATCCGCGCACCGATCGGCGAAGCACTGCACGCGGCACTGCCGGTGGAAAAATAATATCCACGTCCGCGTACTGCCCTAGGAGAGCACTGTGATCAGGGATTCTCTAGCGCAATGTCCCCTTACGTCAAAGCAAATGGGTACGTCTCGGGAAGCCCCGGCGCCAGTTCCCGCATCGCGTTCCGCAGGTGTTCCTCCGCCTGCGACGTATCGGATGGCTCTTCATCCAAAAAAGCCTCCCACTGTGCCATCAAATCGGCCAGCTGAAGAAAGCCCCAAAAATCAATCGCCAGCTCCGTCAGCGGCGTCTCCCACGCCCCGTGGTCAAAGAAATACATCGCCCCACGGCGAAGGTGCATCAGCCAAAGATCCCCCTGCCCATCATCGGCAATCGCAAGATACTCCTCCGCGAGGGCAGGGAACTCCATATAGAGCTCCTGCCCGGCATCGGCGAAGAACGACACCTCCGCCGAGATCGACACGCCCAGCAGACGCGGGAGGACGTCACGCACACAGACCGCATCGTCCCCACAGCGTGACAGCTTCTCCTGCGTCGTAGGCGGCAGGGGCGTCGGCGCGTGCCCCCACCGAGTGAGAATCGCCTGCGGCGCACGGATAACAAACTGCTCCATAGATAACCTCCCGTTATTCCATCGCCACGGTTCCTGATGCAGAGACAATCTGTTATAACATGAAGGAAATACGGATAAATTCGGCACAGGTATCTTGCCGTATCTCAAGGAATCGCTGATAAAACATGCCAGATTGGCGTAGATTTTCCACCGGAGTGTGAGCGAAAAAGATGTGCTAAGATGGCAGCGCTGAATTTATCAATGCTTCCCTTATCTTTCTATCAATTATAAGCGTGCCCTGAGAAAGTCGCAAGTCCATTATCAGTGTATCTGCAGGAATAGATCGATCATGACCTCGTACGGAACGTGCAACTTCTGATTTGGGATCACACACAAAAACGGAGCAGCAATTGTCTGCTCCGTTTTGTGCTTCCCCATAACGAATCTATGTGCTATAATAAATCCAGCGACTGGTGAATGTCGGTTTACTCCCTTTGTGGGGGTGATGTGCGTGACGCTTTTTGAAAAGCTATCGCTTCTGATTGCGGCGGCAACGCTCGTAGTCAATATCATATTTCTGATTACTAAGTAACAGAAAAAAGAACCGTACGTGCGGTTCGCGTCGGCTCCTCTTTCAAGAACTCAAAATTCTGCGGAGAGACCGGCGGGTCCAATCACCAGTCGCCCTTTTGTATTCTCATTATATCGATTCACCAAAAAATTGTCAAGCAAGGAGATTCACGATGACGGAGATCGAAACGCTCAGAGAGATCCTCCGTGCCAGCCGTCGTGCGGTCTTCTTCGGCGGGGCGGGCATGTCCACGGAGTCGGGGATCCCCGACTTTCGCAGTGCGGGCGGGATATACAGCG
>ERZ773046.1504-NODE-1504-length-13088-cov-9.972224_pt1 | contig 13088 bp, 11 predicted proteins | sample MGYA00580634_ERZ773046 | MGnify/ENA primary metagenome ERZ773046 (study PRJEB29015, sample SAMEA2738127) | human oral metagenome | biome: human oral; feature: human-associated habitat; material: saliva | place: China | collected 2159 ... | reverse complement strand
GTCTTTGTACCACAAATTGCCATTTGTACCACAAAGACCCTTGCCCCGAAAGGGGATTAAATTACTCCAAAGTCGTGATTAGAAAACATAGAAACGATGAAAAGAAAGAAAACTAACAAACCTGACGGCAGATGTGCCACCTGCAAAAAATGGGACAGATGGCACATCAGGTTACCTAACTACGAAGACCAACAAAAGGTCATCAATCTTTATCGAAAGTCGGGAGCAAAAACTAAGAGCGATTATCTAAGGGCAAGATTACTTGGAGAGTCATTTAAGGTTATTACAGAAGATAAGTCAAATGAGAAATACTTGCGTGATCTCTCTAACATAATATCCCAAATTTATAAGATTGGTGTGCTCTATAATGAAGCTGTCAAGATGCTCAACTGTTATCACTCAGCAGCCACTGCACAGAGAATGCTCCAGAAACTCGAAGCCTATTCAGAAACTATCATCAAACTGCAAGTGCAAGCGATAAAACTAACGGAGGAGTATTCTGATACGAAGTAGCTATGTGCGTTAGGTAAAGCCACCGTTTTACAAAAGCAAACGGTGGCACTATTGATTATCGCAAAGTGCGATAACTTGAATTACTTTCCAAGAGACTTGAACATTTTACCGATACAACGTTTCTTTTGTTCCATATTGGGGTGAACATAAAGATTGAGTGTTGTAGTAATATTGGCATGTCCAAGCAGAACGCTGATGGTTTTGTAATCACAATTGCTTTCCACACAGCGAGTGGCAAAGCTGTGGCGAAGTCCATGGTATTTTAGGCAAGGAATGTCAAGTCGCTGCATCAGTCGATAGTAATAGTTGCGATAGGTTCTAGGCTCGGTTGGCTTTTCCTCGTTGGTCAATACGTAGAAATTGGCGTTTACTACTTTTTTCAGAGGCTTTACCATTGCCAAAAGCTCCTTATTCATAGGAATTTCACGGTATGAGTTTTTGGTCTTTGGCGTGTTAATAACCAATTTGGTATGCTTGACGTCATCGTCTATCATATAGATGCGCTCAATTGTTCGCTTTACTGTGATAGTACCATTTTCAATATCAATGTCCGACCATCTTAGTCCACATATTTCGCCAATACGTAAACCAGTTGTCAAACTGATATAAATACCGAGATTGCGGAAAGTAAAGTTCAGTCTGATATAGTCAAGGATTTTCTTGTGATGGGCAACCGTCAACACTTCAATACCCTTGCGGACTTCTGTCGTAGGATATTTAATATCCCATTCACAATAATTCATCCATCCATTCTTTACGCCAAACTTCATTACCATCTTTAGAACAATAAGAATATCTTTCACTGTTTTAATGCAAAGTCCGCTGTTCAATTTCTGCAAAACAAACTCTTGTATAAGTTTCTCACTCAGCGTCTCACTCTCACCAAAAGACGGCAAGATATGATTCTCCAAAATTAACACATAAGCAGCATAAGTCGACTGCTTTACATAGCGTTGCTTGTCACTCTTCCAAGCTGACGCAATTTCTCTAATTGTCATTGTTGTCATATTTTCCTTAATTTGAAAGATATAATATAATTAGAGAAACAAAATACTCAATGTTCCAAATAAGCAAGAGCATAACCAAACTTGTTTGAGTTCTGCCGAGCGTGATGGACTTCGCCCAAAGGGCAATGTTCCGAATCTCAGATTTCCTGAGTTTGAGGGGGAGTGGGAGAAGTGCAAGTTGGGGGATGCATCTGAGTTTTCAAAAGAACGAGTGAACACTCAAAATCTGTCCTCTGATAATTATGTTGCCACCGAGAATATGCTTCAAGATTACCAAGGATTTATTGAGGCATCGAGTGTTCCCACAAATACTAATGTCGTGAAATTTAATAAGGGTGATGTATTGCTTTCAAATATCCGCCCATATCTGAAGAAGGTTTGGTTCGCTGACAAAAATGGCGGTTGTTCTGCTGATGTGTTTGTATTCAAGGCTCTTTCAGCTTGCATTCCCGACTTCCTTCATTATATCATAGCAAATGATAGGTTCATCAACTTTGCGATGAGTGGAGCAAAGGGCGTAAAAATGCCAAGAGGAGATAAGGAACAGATGAAAACCTATGAAATAGGATTGCCATCTATTGAAGAACAGAAGAAAATTGCTACGTTACTTCAGCTGTTAGACGAACGCATAGCGACCCAAAACAAAATCATTGACAAGTTGCAGTCCTTAATCAAGGGACTAAATAATCACCTGTGTCAGCAACATGGAAATGAGATAGAAACCTCTTTCGCTGATTTAGGAGTTTCGTATTCTGGGCTATCTGGAAAAACTGCCGCTGATTTTGGAAGTGGAAAGCCTTTCATTACTTACTTGAACGTGTATTCGAGCAATGTAATAGATGAAACATTATACCAGTATGTACAAATTGGCAGCAAGGAGAAACAAAATGTGGTTCGATATGGCGATGTTTTGTTTACTCTTTCTTCAGAAACACCAGAAGAAGTTGGTATAGGTTCTGTGTATCTCGGAAATCAAGAAGTTTACTTGAATAGCTTTTGTTTTGGTATTCATGTTACCAATACTCAGAAAGTATTCTCACCATATATATCTTATTACATTTCAACGACTCAATTCCGCAAGTTCATCTATCCGTTTGCGCAAGGGAGTACAAGATTCAATTTGTGCAAATCTGATTTTGAAAAGGCAAGTTTCAAATTGCCTTCATTAGAGAACCAAAAGCAGATTTACGAATCATTAAAATGTTTTTCTGATAAGGTGGCAGTGGAAGAAACTATATTGAAACAGTATTATTCTCAGAAGCAGTATCTGCTCCGCCAAATGTTCATATAAACATCTGGCGGAGCAAGAATTGCTTTTGACTACACAAGTTATCCAATATCTTCTGTTCTATTGTAGCCTTTTGCTCAATTTCATAAAGCAGATTAGCATACTTATTTTGTAGTTCATAGTTCGGGCAATAGATTTTGGCTTTCCCATAGTCTTTGAAATAGATGTGCGGAATAGCCATACCTGTTTTGTAGGGTTCAAAGCCAAACACTTTCAGCATAAAATATAGATATCTAAGCGAGAAGCCTTCATTTGCTTGTAAAATATTCAGTGTTCCTGTTGCAGAACATTTTCCATTGACATATGAAACTGTACCTACGCCAGAACCATCTTTGATGATATAGATAGCTTCACTTGTGGTGTTGTAAGTATCAAGATACCCAACAATACCATTTGCGCCATAAACAGGGTATGCACCAAGTTCTGCAACATCACTTTCTTGTAGCGTAGATGAAGTACACAGTAAGCACTCTGACAAACGAGTGTTCGGTTTTCCTTGTTGGGAAACCTTATGTGCAGTTCCCTTGATTAAGGACTGCCTATGTTTTAGGTGCGCAATTATTGATTATACAATAGATTCTATTCAAGCCGATTATACCGAGTTTGAAACAATGTACGTTGCAGCAGGAGAAGGCGGAACTCCTTCAACTTCAAAAAAGGAGTATTACGAGAATGGACGTATTCCTTTCGTTAAAATAGAAAATTTGAAGCAGAAATACTTGGTAAGCAACAAAGACTATATTACAGAATTAGGGTTACAAAAGTCATCAGCATGGCTTATACCGGCAAATTCTATTTTATTCTCTAATGGTGCTACTATCGGTGAAATATCCATAACTACCTATCCTGTATGTACAAAGCAAGGTATTTTAGGAATTGTACCCAAAGCAGACATTGACACAGAATATTTGTATTATCTAATGTCATCACGCTATTTCAAAAAAGAAATATATCGTATAATAACAGAGGGTACTATGAAAACTGCATATCTAAAAGATATAAACAAAATACGCTGCCCAATTCCATCAAAAGCCGTTCAACAAGAAATAGTAAGAATACCATCGGCAATGAATACTAAAATAGAAACAGAGCAGAGTATTTTGAATAAACTCATCTGCCAAAAGCAATATTTGCTTCGCCAGATGTTTATATGAACATTTGGCGGAGCAGATACTGCTTTTGCTTTTCATACAGAGATAGAATATTACATTCTGTTTTAATCTTGTTTTCTAACTGGTATATTCGTTTACCTATTTCCGTTTGTTCATCTATGCAAGGAACGAATATTGGTATGTTGCATAAGCCTTCAAATGAGAGACAAAGACGCACACTGCCCTCTAAACGTTTCTGCATTTCCTTGAAAAAGTGATTTGTCGCAAAATAACTTTCCAGATATTCTGGAACAATACCATCTGTAACTTTGAAACAAATATACATAGGGCTAACAATGCCCTTGTCAAATGACTTTAAACGAGCAATAGAGCCTACGTTGATTCTTGCAGGGTTGTATGCGAAATCGTCTTTAAAAACGACCTTGTAATTGGATGTATCCTCACTTGCAACTGTTCTGTCTTCAAATTGTTCATCTTGGTTTATGAATCCCAGTTTATTATTCACGGAAAGAACAGTATTTACAAGACATCTCTTGTTCCTCTGTGATACTTGATCTATTATATCGCCAATGCGATACTCATGCCCTTTGCCGTTATATTCTGTTTCAATAATTGCGCACTTTAGCTTCTTCAAATCCTCAATGATTTTGTTTTGGGTTGCGATACGCTCGTCAAGCAAATCAAACAATTGCGATATTTTTCGTTGTTCTTCTTTTTGAGGTGAGAAATAGAAATGAATAGTTGATAAATCATCACTGTTGATTGCAGGGTAACTAGACCCAGTACAACGCACCATAACTTTTTTATTAAAGCCATCTGTATTCAATGTGTGGTAAAGATAACTTGGACTTTCTGTTGTCCTAATTTGAGCATATCCTGTTGAAGCAACCCATTGTGTCTTATCATTGTTTTGCCCTTTGTGTAGATAATTGTTTTTTTGATATGGGCGTACACATTGAAATAAAATATCTCCATCCATTATAACACGTTGTGCCCTACTTGGAGCTTCTGAACGGAGTATTGTTTGTTGCTTTTTCAAAATACCTTTTTCAACTGCTTCCAAGTCAATATAAACGAAAGACTCTTCAAGAGATGCAGATTTAGGATTTACCGTAGATATATCTTTAAGTGAAGTTCTCTTCCATTCCCCTTCAAACTCCGGAAATCTTAGATTTGGAACATTAGGGTTCTTTTGTTCTTTATTTATCGTCGTTGTCATTTCTAATCCTTAATTTTATTTGCCAGTTGTATTTTACCCACAATAAAACACAAGAACGTGCTTATTCTTCTATGAAATCCGTATCAAAAGGAAGAAGAGGAGTGTCTTCTCCATTATTGAAACGATCAAAGTCGGAACTGTACAGTCCATCTTGTATGATACGATATTTCTCAAACTCAGATTCTGCAAACTGTTTGGCAAACTCTGCCGTTATTCTGCCAGCACCTTTCAATACGGCATCGCCTCCAGCTTCGAGAATGATGTCAATTCGTTTTGCCCAATCCTCCATCGTCATAGGTATGTGGCGGTTTGCCATTCGTTCTGCCATATCAAGCACGGCATTCACTAAACGCCCCATATCTTCTAATTCTTTTTCTTTCAGATAATTCTTTGCAATACTGACATCAGGTTTGACGATTTTCCCATTTGGGGCGTTTTCCCAGGTGGTAAGTCCCATGTGTTCTTTGCCGGCATTGGCACGGTCTGTAATTAGTTCGGCAGCGGTATGCCCATGGACTGCATAGTGAATTTTATTTTGCACTTTCTTGAAAAACAGTCTTGTAGTGGGGGCATCTCGATTGTAGTCAATGGCTGTTGCATAAATATCTGTCAATTTTTGATAGAAACGGCGTTCGCTAAGACGAATTTCTCGAATCTCTGCAAGCAGGTGCTCAAAATAATCTTCTCCTATGAACGTCCCATTCTCCATTCGCTTTTTATCTATGACATATCCACGAATTGCAAACTGGCGCAGGACATAAGTACACCATTGACGGAACTGGGTTGCACGTACCGAATTGACACGATAGCCCACAGATATTATGGCATCAAGGTTGTAAAAGTCAACCTCCTCTTTTGATTCTCCTCGAAAGCCCCTGTTCACGACTGTTTCCATTTTGGAAATAGTCGTTACCTTATTGAGTTCGCCACTCTCAAAGATATTCTTCAGGTGTTTACTAATAGCAGGAATACCAACATCAAACAGTGTTGCCATTGCTTTTTGTGTCGCCCAAATACTTTCGTCCTTATACACGACTTGTATGCTATTTTCTTGTCCCTCAATCATAAAGGTCAGAAACTCTGCCGTACTATTCCGTATCTCAAACCTCTTTGCCATATTCCTGATGTTTAATCAACCAATCCCAGTTCTTTCAAATATCCTTCGATTTCCTTGTCAAGTTCAGAACGCTTGGCTTCCAATTCCTTTATTTCTTTCATGACAGCATGAATGTCGATAGGCTCTTCTTCCTCGAATGTATCAACATAACGAGGTATATTTAGATTGTAATCGTTTTCGGCAATTTCCTCTAAGGTAGCGAGATGGCTATACTTATCTATTTCTTTACGTTCACGATAGGTTTCGACTATCTTTTGAATGTGTTGAAGGCGAAGTTTATTCTGCGTCTTTACCTTCTCAAACTCCTTGCTGGCATCAATGAAAAGTATGTTATCGTCCTCCTTGCGGCATTTCTTGAATACCAAAATACATGTAGGGATGCTTGTACCATAGAAGATATTGGCAGGAAGACCAATAATGGCATCTACATAGTTTTTCTTTTCAATCAGGAAACGGCGGATAGTTCCCTCTGCATTTCCACGAAAGAGTACGCCATGAGGGGCGACACAAGCCATTGTGCCACCCTCATTGAGGTGGTAAATCATGTGGAGAATAAAGGCATAGTCGGCTGTCTTGCGTGGTGCCAAGCGTCCTGCCTTGCTGAAACGATCATCGTTGTTGAACTTATCGGCAGCACTCCATTCAGCAGAGAAAGGAGGATTTGCTACCACAGCGTCAAACTGAGTATCGCCAAAAGCATCAGCCTCCAAAGTATCGCCATTCTCTATGCGGAAGTTGCTAAACTTTATGCCATGAAGAAGCATATTCATACGAGCCAAGTTATACGTGGTGGGATTTTTCTCTTGACCAAAAATCTCATTGGCATTGCCTATACTTGCAGCACGAAGTAGAAGAGAGCCACTACCACAAGTCGGATCATACACATTACGAAGTCGTGCATGACCAATAGTTACAATTTCTGCCAAGATACGGCTTACTTCTTGAGGAGTATAGAACTCACCTGCTTTTTTGCCTGCTCCAGCAGCAAACTGGCTAATCATATATTCGTAGGCATCGCCGAGAATGTCAATTTCTTGCGATGCTTCTACTCCAAAATCAATCTCATCAAGGGCAAGAAGAACATTGCTTACTAACGTATTCTTGTCATCAGCAGTCTTCCCCAGCTTGGGTGAGGCAAGGTCTATATCGGAAAAGAGACCTCCAAAATCCTCTTCGCTATCCTGTCCGAGCGTGCTATCTTCTATGCGTTTCAAGGAGCGTTCCAGCATTGGCAGGATATTTTCTTTTTTCTTGATGCTTTCGATCACAGACGAAAACAAGAAGTTAGGCTCTATAAAATATCCTATATTTTCCAAACATTCCGTCTTTACACTATCTTGGAGCTCTTCCACATCTACATCTTTCTCCATGCTCCAAAGTTCTTTGAAAGTAACTTCGTCATCGACCAAAGCATCATTAACATGTTTCTCTATCTTCTCCGATAGGTATTTGTAGAAGATAAAGCCCAAAGTGAAATACATGAAGTCACTTGCCGACATGTTGCCACGCAGTTTGTTAGCAACTTCCCAAAGCTGGTCACGGAGTTTTTGCTGTAATTCTTCTGACATATTTAAATCTGTTGACTTATTGTAAATTGAACTTTTTAATTTGCTTAATCAATAAAGCCTTTCGTTTTTGAATAAATTCAAGAAAATGATCTAAACCATAATCATCCATTTCTGGAATATGATGTCGATCTTTGAAATTGCTATCACGATCTTTTAACCAAATCGCAAAAGGCCTGGCATTTTTAGATTTGTTTTCCGAATCATCTAACAATTCTAAATTCAAAATAGAATTGTAGTAAGCTTGATACTGTTCTATAGTTGCATCATCATATCCTTGTGCACGAAGATTTTTTATTTTAAATTCATTTTGTGGATAAATATGATCTTCATTATATTTCTTATCTTTCCAATCACGTCCAGGATATAGTAATGATAGAATTAAATAACTATATCTTGTTCCATAATTATAGTTTAAAATATTGTCTATCTCCATATCATTGAAGGTCATTTCTACTTTTAAGACTCTACTGATTTCAGCATAGGGAAAATAATCTGTTGTTAAACTAACAACAGGGCGCATTATATTCAACTTATTATCTGTTGCACTTCCTAAAACACCTTTGAGCAGCATCATGATAATCCATTTTTGAATATTATTTTGGTCTTCTACATCTTTTAAATTTGAGGAGTTTAGGTATCCATTAGATTTTCCATGTAAATATTGAGCTACGGGAAGTAATACTAATCTTGCTGCTAAATTTTTGTCAGTGAAACCATATCTACTTATCAATTGGACACTACTAGCAATAGCCTCTTTTGTATCATCCCAATGATCTTCGATACATTCTAAATTCTTCTTGGTGAATGAACTAAGTTTATATTGTATAGGAAGGTTTTCTGTTAAATACATTGCCCCTTTCATAACGAAGTCTTTACCAAAATTATATCCCGTTCCTATTTTGTTTATTTCATCAGTAAATTTATTTATTTCTTCTCTAGCATTAAGAGTTCGCCACTTGGCAGTTGCTGTGGACAAAAGAATGTCGCTATACTCTAATTTTTGTCCACCTGTATTAGTACGGATAAAGATTTCTAGTACCTTGTCATAGTCATCGGATTTCTCTTCATAATAGTTGATGTTTGGCGACACATTTACAACACTGAATAACTTACTGATCATCTTCCGTGCTCTTTTCTTTTCCTCTTCTTCATATGCATCGAGTTTATCTTCTATTGCATCCTTAGCGTCTTCTGCATCATCATAATTCAATATATCACCAACACGATACCAGAATTGAGGATAATCAGTCCTTTGAAGAGGTTGTTCATCTTCCTTGAATAGGAATTGATATGTCATTTCTTCAGGATTATCTTCCCCCTTGTCCCAAAGCAGATTCAAATACAGTCTTGTTTTTCTCCATTTTCTATAGAAAAATCTATATGTTCCACGTAGGGCAATATTTATTGAAGTTATTCTCTGTTGCCCATCCAATACCAAATAGACATCTTGATTTACGCCATCTAAATTTGCTTCCTTATTGTGCGGATATTCTTGGTCGAAATCTTTTATAAACTCATACGAAGTCCAATCTTTTTTCTTTTCTTCTCTTATTTTCCAAAATAAAAAAGAACTTATAGGATAACCACACATTATAGAATCAAAGAGTTTTTCGACCTGATACGGATTCCATACAAATTCCCTCTGTATTGCAGGTAAAAATGTATTTCTGCCAATTCTTTCAGAAATCAAATCTTTTATAGTTGTATTAAAGTAAGCCATATTGTAAATTTTTAATATTAATCCCAACTAAATGTCTTGATGATTGAACGCAAGCCATTGAGTATTCGTTCCATTGTCTTGCGCTTTTTAATCAAGCCTAAATGTTTCTCTTTTAACGCCTCTTGAATGATTGCAGGTTGTTCCTTTTGCAAATAATCATATTCAGAGAGATAATGATTGAGTACAGAGACATCTAAATCCTCATTCTTCGCAAGCGTGTTTACAGCATGGTTACGTTCCGTTGCTATATAGTTGTTCAATCGTTCTTCAAGGTCACTTGTTCCATCAGCTTTCTGCTTGCGAGCCATAAAGTTGTCACGGTCGTCGTCCACGTTCTTCTGTATGAAGCCGTCAATGAGTTTAGCCTTGCTGCGCAGCTCGGCGTCCTTTATCATGGTGTCAATGATGTGCTTGCGCCTCTCTGAATAGTCCTCACTGTATGGATTAAGGTCTGCAATCAACTCCAATATATAGGCAACATTGATGATGTCGCTATGCAGAAGTTCCAAGCAGAAATCTATATCTCCCATGCCTGTAGCTACTTCTTGTTGAGGGTCTGGTTCACCAACCATGCCAGGATTGTCCTCTGGTACTTGGTATGTCGTTGGCTGCTCTTTGTTTTGCACAGCAAACGAATCGTATATATCAAGATACTTGCTGCGGAAGTCCATAAACTGTTGTTCTGTCATTCCGAGGTCAAGAGCATCCTCCTTAAACTCATCATACACTTGTATCTCTGCGTGTTTTTTGATGATGTCACGGAAAGCGAGGATAAACTGCTTCTTGTCGTCCTCTCTTTGCAAATAGTCCACAAAATGAGGTTCGGGATAATGCTCCAAGAAGTCCTTTGTCAGTTCTTGATAGTTCTTCTTGACATCATCAAATGGAGGTCGTACAATATCTTCAAGATTATTGCTGTTACTGAAAAGTTTGATAGACTCGTCCACCTTGCTTTTCAAATCACGGAAGCAAACCACCTTACCGAAACGCTTCTTCTCGTTCAACACTCGGTTGGTACGGCTAAACGCTTGCAATAATCCGTGATACTCCATATTTTTGTCAACATAGAGAGTGTTGAGCTTCTTGCTGTCAAAGCCAGTAAGGAACATACCGACAACCAAGCAAAGGTCAAGAGGCTTCATGTCCGCCTTCTTTTTCTTCATGCGTAGGTTAATGTCATCGTAATATGCACGGAAGTTCTCGGTTGTGAAACTTGTGCCATATATATTATTATAGTCATCCATGATGGCTTGCAGTTCATCTGCCTCGCCTGTACTTTCGCTTGCAAAACCGCCAGTGTTCATACCGGTCTGCTCATCGTCTTGACTACTGTTGGCAGCATATGTGAAGACTGCTCCAATCCTAATCTTTGGATTGAGGCTCTTGAATATCTTGTAGTAACGGATTAGCATCGGCACTGACTGCACGGCAAACAATGCGTCAAACTCTCCATCGAATGTTGACTTATTGAAATTATTAAGGATAAATTTTGCTATCTCCGTCATGCGGTCTTGGTCGGCATTATCCACATCCTCATTGCCGTGGTAATACTCCACAAGAAAACCAAGCACATTTTCATCGGCAATGGCATCCTTTATCAAATATTTATGAAGACAGTTGCCGAAGATTTCCTTTGTGGTATGTCCGTCCACCGCATTCTCAACAAATATAGGAGTACCAGTAAAACCGAATATCTGCGTGTTGTCGAAGAACTTTACGATGTTCTTGTGGCAATCTCCGAAATGGCTTCGATGACACTCATCGAATATCATCACGATGCGAGAATGACGTATTTCTTCTATACGATTGCTATACCACTGCTTGCTGACAGCTGCATTAAGTTTCTGAATGGTGGTAATAATAATCTTTGAATTACTGTGAAGACGCTTCACCAATTCGTCTGTGTTGTCGGTACTGTCAACGGCACCAGGCTCAAAAGCCTCGTATTCGGCTTGTGTTTGCGTATCAAGGTCATGGCGATCAACCACAAACATCACCTTATCTACATCCTCCATTTCTGAGACCAATTGAGCTGCCTTAAAGGATGTCAATGTCTTGCCCGCACCTGTTGTATGCCAAATATAGCCATTATCGTTAGAATTTTCCACTCGGTCTAGAATTTTCTCAACTGCATAGAACTGATAGGGACGAAGAACCATCAAGCACTTATCCCCCTCGTGGAGTACCATATACTTGCCGATAACTTTGCCAAGTGTGCACTTGTCAAAGAAAATAGTAGCGAACTTGCTCAAATCATTGAAAGGTACATTCGCAGCATCTGTCCAATTGAATGTGAATTTGAAACCACTATTCGGATTATTTGCAAAATAACGTGTATTTACTCCATTGGATATGACAAACAACTGGATATAATCGAATAAACCATGAAATGACGTTTTGTGATAGCGTTGAATCTGGTTGTACGCCTGTTTTAGCTCCACTCCTCTACGCTTTAATTCAATCTGTACCAAAGGTAAGCCATTGATCAGGACTGTTACATCATAACGGCATTTCTTTCTTCCTTCTACTGTTATTTGGTTGGAAACCTGAAATTCATTCTGACACCAACGATTGCGATTCAGAAATTCGACCCATATACGTTCCCCATTTTCCGTTTCAAGTGGATAAAGGTCGCGAAGTTTCTTGGCTTTTTCAAATCGTGTACCTCCTTCAAGATATATCAAAATCTTTTCAAATTCAGAATCTGTAAATTCCGAACGCCCCAACTCCTCTAACAGTTTCCTATTATGCTTCTCCAATTGTTTTTTGAAATTGGTATACATATTTTTCTCTTCTTCGATATGAACAAATTCATAGTTCATCTGCTGAAGAGTGGCAATAAGTCCATTTTCGAGGGCTGCTTCACTTTGTGATGACATATTATCTATATTTAAATCATTGTAATGTAGGGATACATTTGAAGTTCTTACACTTACTCTTTTGAAGACCTGAGTAATTCCCTTATATCAACTTTCAATACTTCGGCAATTTCAAGTAGATTTTCGAGAGAAGGTTGTACTTTATTGGAACACCATCGAGAAACTGTATTCTCGGTGCAACCAATTTCATTCGCAAGCCATTTTCCTGACAACTGCTTTTCTGCCAACACTACTTTAATTCTATTTATCGCTTTCATATGTTGATTTAACTTTCCTCCTTGTAGAATAATAGATACAAAGTTACACTTTACGATGCATTCTTCCAAACAAAATCAAGAATAAAGAATCATAACGAACAAAATTCTTGCATTACTATCAATTTTCACGGGAAAATAGTGTATCTTTGCAACATCAAACAGAGTGTTCTTTGAGACATTGCAGAATAAAGAAAGGGAAAGAAACTCACTCGTTTCCAACTCGTAACCCTTTCACTCTTTACACTTTCTTATTTTATTGATTATCTGAAAGATACAAGATTATTGAATCTTTTGCGGGCGTAGTCTGTTGCAATCAGCATCTTTGCCCTTTCCTCACTCTCACTCAGAGGTGCACGTCCCAAGATTGTGGCATCGCCACTCTTGGCAAACTCCATCAGCTTGCCGATA
>ERZ773046.1497-NODE-1497-length-13125-cov-9.088141_pt1 | contig 13125 bp, 9 predicted proteins | sample MGYA00580634_ERZ773046 | MGnify/ENA primary metagenome ERZ773046 (study PRJEB29015, sample SAMEA2738127) | human oral metagenome | biome: human oral; feature: human-associated habitat; material: saliva | place: China | collected 2159 ... | reverse complement strand
TGGGAGGCGCTGAAGAACATGTTCGACCTCGACCGCTCTGCCGCCCGTGGGCTCATGGCTGCCCGTCGACTCATCGTCTTCAAACACAAAGATGACCTAGGCAATGCTCCTGCCCACAAGCTCTTTGAGCTGGTGAAGGTAGAGGCAAAGGATCCCAGCAGTCCTACCCGCTCCTTCAGCGACTACGAGATCACTGTAGATGAGAGCAAGCTCCCCAAGGGAGTGGAGCTACTCGACCTCATCTAGCTCATCATGTACACAGAGGACGAGATGCTCCCCCTCTCGGGCATCCAGCACTATGCTTTCTGCTCGAGACAGTGGTACCTCATCCATGTGGAGCAACTCTGGGAGGAAAATCATCTGACGGCCGAAGGGCATCTACTCCATGAGAAGGTGCATCAGCCCGAGGAGAGTGGTCGGCGAGGCAGTGTTATCACACTCCGCTCCGTCCCCTTAGCCTCCCCCTCACTTGGCCTCTATGGATACTCCGATGCTGTGGAGCTACACCCAGCATCGGAGTCCCAAGGGGCTCACTTCCATCACCCCAAGTACCCAGGAGACTGGGAGGCTATACCAATCGAGTATAAGCGGGGACGACCCAAGCGAATGAATGCCGACAAGCTACAGCTCTGCGCCGAAGCTATCTGTCTCGAGGGAGCCTATGGCATACACATTCCCCGAGGATACCTCTTCTATGGGGAGACGAAGCATCGGGAGGAAGTTACCTTCGACACTGAGCTTCGCACCGAGGCCCTACAGATGGCTATCGAGATGCACCGCTTATACAAAGGCGGAGAGAGCATTCCTCCACACTACGTTGCATGCTGTCGCTCCTGCTCTCTACTAGATCTCTGCATGCCTCAGATGAATCAAGGAGAGCGAGCTTCGGATTACCTCAGTCGCTATCACCTCCTTGACTAGCCCTTAGGCTAAGGCCTTCATGAACACGCATCACGAAGCGCCCATCAGCCTCTATAGGGCATAACTTCAGCCAACCCAAGGCACACAGCTCATACTCTTCTCCCCTTAGATCCTCCTCCTCACTAGGCACCCATGAATGGGGTCCTCGACCGACCTATGCCTGGGTCACTTGAGGGAGGCATGTATGGGGTACTTGGAAGGCTAGCCTATTCTCCTTAGGAGTATCGAATCAATTCCCCAGCCCTTGCTAAGCGATGAGACACCTTCTAAACACCCTCTATATCCTTACGCCCAATGCCTATCTAGTCAAGGATGGAGAGAATATCGTCGTCCGCATCGACGATGAAGAGACGCTACGTGTACCGATTCACAACCTCGAGAGCATCCTCTGCTTCTCATACCTAGGAGCTTCACCTGGAGCCATGTCGCTCTGCGTACACAATGGGGTGAAGCTCTCCTTCCTCTCTCCGACGGGGAAGTACATAGGTTCGCTCGAAGGACCGATCAAGGGGAATGTGCTCCTAAGACGGGAGCAATATCGTCTGGCTGATGACGACGTACTCTCGTCGCATCTGGCTTCGATCTTCATCGCAGGGAAGATAGCGAACCATCGGAGTGTCTTAGCCCGATTTTGTCGGGACCATCATCCCCCGCATGAGGTAGAGAGCGAGATCGAAGAGGCTCGGGCACTGCTCAGACAGCAGCAACATAAGCTATCCGAGCAGACCTCACGCTTAGGTGTGATGGGAGTGGAAGGCTATGCTGCGAATATCTACTTCGGCCTATTCCAACACCTAATCCTCAACAAAGAGTTCACCTTCTCTGGACGAAGCAAACATCCCCCGAAGGATGAGGTGAATGCCTTGCTCTCCTTCTTCTACACCCTACTGGCACATGATGTGCGAGCTGCCCTCGAGACGGTGGGGCTGGATGCCTACGTGGGTTTCCTTCACGTGGATCGCCCAGGTAGACCAGGACTTGCCCTCGACCTCATGGAGGAGATGCGTGCCTACCTAGTCGATCGCTTTGTCCTATCGATCATCAACAAAAGGCAGGTCGAACGAAGTGACTTCATCCCTCAGGGAGAGAAGGGCTTTCTCCTCAAAGAGGATGCTCGTAAGCGCCTCATCGGTCTCTGGCAAAAACGTAAGAAGGACGAGATCACCCATCCATTCCTCAAGGAGAAGATGCCCCTAGGCTTACTCCCTTATATCCAAGCACTCCTCTTAGCCAGACACCTACGAGGGGACCTGGATGAGTACCCTGTATTCCTAATAGTCTGAGCAAAAGATGTATATCCTCGTCACCTACGATGTCGCCACGGCGACTCCCTCGGGCGCTAAGCGCCTCCGCCAAGTAGCTCGCATCTGCAAGAACTACGGCCAGCGGGTCCAAGCGTCGGTCTTCGAATGCTTGGTCGATCCAGCACAGCTCGTAAACCTTCGCCATGAACTCCTCTCCGTGATCGATGATCAAGAGGATAGTCTTCGGATCTACCAGCTAGACAAGCACTACCAACGGCAGATCCACGTCTATGGCAAGGTCACCTCCTTCGAGATCGAAGGGGAACTAATCGTGTAGCCCCACCTCAGCAAGCCCTACCTAAACATTTCAGCGACCTCTCCAAAAGCACATTCTCAGTAAGTTCCCGAGCGCATCTACACAAGCCTCCAGCGAACCCCAAGCGAACAGTCATTCCCCGTATCATCCGCAGGCGCTGGTTATCAATCACATAAGCAAGAATAAAGGCATAAGCATAGCCCTTCTCGTTAAGACAATACCCCCAGTCGCAGATTACGCTTGTTTATCCGCCCTATAATACGCACCTTTGCACCACACTGTCGCACCCTTCCCAGGGTGCGTGAATTGAAACTTGGCGACCAGGTCAATATCCAACGATGGCGTGAGTCGCACCCTTCCCAGGGTGCGTGAATTGAAACAGGTTTGTGGACTTGGAGCCGTGCTGACCGCTACGGTCGCACCCTTCCCAGGGTGCGTGAATTGAAACTGACGAAAGCAGCCGTATTGAGAGGCTGGGCACGGTCGCACCCTTCCCAGGGTGCGTGAATTGAAACTTGTAGTCATTGAGCTTTTTCCGCTTAACTCTATCGTCGCACCCTTCCCAGGGTGCGTGAATTGAAACTTAACTCTATCGTCCGAGAGCTTAGAGTATCTACCAGTCGCACCCTTCCCAGGGTGCGTGAATTGAAACATTAAGGGCATTCCCATAAGAACCGATATTCCTGGTCGCACCCTTCCCAGGGTGCGTGAATTGAAACTATTACCGAACGACTTGTACGAGGGGTAGAAACCTGTCGCACCCTTCCCAGGGTGCGTGAATTGAAACTTGATGACGTCGGTGACGACAACACCAGCGGGAGGTCGCACCCTTCCCAGGGTGCGTGAATTGAAACTTTACGAGCGAATCCGTAAGATGAGTATACTCACGTCGCACCCTTCCCAGGGTGCGTGAATTGAAACAGAAGGTCATGCTGTAGTAGCACACTAGCATCATGTCGCACCCTTCCCAGGGTGCGTGAATTGAAACCTGAGCTTGCAATGGTTTGAGATTACGAAATTCCGTCGCACCCTTCCCAGGGTGCGTGAATTGAAACCTGGTATAGCAGTTAGATAACAGACTGCACCAGGCGTCGCACCCTTCCCAGGGTGCGTGAATTGAAACGCCACAGACAGCGTAACGGTAGGAAAATGTCTCAGTCGCACCCTTCCCAGGGTGCGTGAATTGAAACACGCACCAAGCAGGGGACAAGCATCCCAGCCGAGGTCGCACCCTTCCCAGGGTGCGTGAATTGAAACTAGTCCAATTAGCGACATAATCACTAGGCCTAAGTCGCACCCTTCCCAGGGTGCGTGAATTGAAACTTTAGCCTCATAGTTAATATCTTTTCCCTGTTGCGTCGCACCCTTCCCAGGGTGCGTGAATTGAAACGCCCTGCTCGTTTTTGTTGCTTCCGTTGCGTGGGTGTCGCACCCTTCCCAGGGTGCGTGAATTGAAACGTCTTTTTCTCTCGATCTCCGTCTGTTGGCTCTTGTCGCACCCTTCCCAGGGTGCGTGAATTGAAACTTTGAAAACGCACCATTGATAGCATCCTTACCAGCGTCGCACCCTTCCCAGGGTGCGTGAATTGAAACAGCTTGTGGGGTTGGAACGCGAGCTCGTGAGACAGTCGCACCCTTCCCAGGGTGCGTGAATTGAAACTCTCGCTGTATTTCGGAAAGCGTCATCTTTGCAGTCGCACCCTTCCCAGGGTGCGTGAATTGAAACGTATGACGCAGTATTATCATGCGTTCTTTGTCCCGTCGCACCCTTCCCAGGGTGCGTGAATTGAAACACAACACACACGCAAATAGCCACTTACTGTAAAGTCGCACCCTTCCCAGGGTGCGTGAATTGAAACACTAAGGCGCAAAGTGCCGATAGTAGGAGACTGCGTCGCACCCTTCCCAGGGTGCGTGAATTGAAACTTGGTTGGTGCGAGCGAGCTTACTCTTAGGTAGCGTCGCACCCTTCCCAGGGTGCGTGAATTGAAACACCCGCTCGAGTTGCTGTTGGAGGTAGCGGTTGAGTCGCACCCTTCCCAGGGTGCGTGAATTGAAACATTATAACCGAAAAAGATGAAGCTGACCGCTTAAAGTCGCACCCTTCCCAGGGTGCGTGAATTGAAACATCGGTAAGGTCAGAAGGCATAAACGTACCATCGTCGCACCCTTCCCAGGGTGCGTGAATTGAAACTTGGGGGGGGCTTCACTCTGAATGTAGCAGTTAGGTCGCACCCTTCCCAGGGTGCGTGAATTGAAACCCGTATTGATAACAAGACTTGGTAGGGCGCACTACGGTCGCACCCTTCCCAGGGTGCGTGAATTGAAACAGCTGTATAGTTAATATCACGACCTTTTTGAGTAGTCGCACCCTTCCCAGGGTGCGTGAATTGAAACATTTTCTCAGGCTTCAAGACCTACCACACGATGCGTCGCACCCTTCCCAGGGTGCGTGAATTGAAACATAAGTTAAATCAGGGTCCTCGTAAGCGATATGTAAGTCGCACCCTTCCCAGGGTGCGTGAATTGAAACGTAAAACGTACAGTCTTGAGTATCTTATACAGAGTCGCACCCTTCCCAGGGTGCGTGAATTGAAACACATACCACATGGAAGCCATTTACCGTATGGTTCAGTCGCACCCTTCCCAGGGTGCGTGAATTGAAACCTGAATACACAGTTAACGAATACCCCTCACCTGTAGTCGCACCCTTCCCAGGGTGCGTGAATTGAAACAGGCAGGTAATGCTCAGGGCGCTGTGTCGCCCGCGTCGCACCCTTCCCAGGGTGCGTGAATTGAAACGGTGACGCCCTTGACCGCACCGGTCAATGATGTAGTCGCACCCTTCCCAGGGTGCGTGAATTGAAACTCCTTGATGGTGTTGTTTAGCGTGGATGTCGTGTAGGTCGCACCCTTCCCAGGGTGCGTGAATTGAAACTGGTAAGCCAAGAGGCGGAAGGGGTTAAAGCGATAGTCGCACCCTTCCCAGGGTGCGTGAATTGAAACTCGGGGAAGGTATCCACGACGCGCCCCGAGGGAAGGTCGCACCCTTCCCAGGGTGCGTGAATTGAAACTCTGAGTCTGGTATCAAGCCCTCTGCCCTGCTCGGTCGCACCCTTCCCAGGGTGCGTGAATTGAAACCAGGACTTGTTACCCGCTGTAATTGGCGCGCCTAGTCGCACCCTTCCCAGGGTGCGTGAATTGAAACCGTATAAATATCACCGTCGTCGTCGTCGGACTTAGTCGCACCCTTCCCAGGGTGCGTGAATTGAAACAACCTGCCGGATAATGTCCGCGCTGGCTTGTGGGTCGCACCCTTCCCAGGGTGCGTGAATTGAAACTTTGTACCCTACAAGCAATTGTGGAACCAGTGGGGTCGCACCCTTCCCAGGGTGCGTGAATTGAAACATGTGTGTGTGCAATAACCTATGTAAAATCATCCGTCGCACCCTTCCCAGGGTGCGTGAATTGAAACAACAATTCGCAGACTTTCCTCGGTGTAAGTAACGTCGCACCCTTCCCAGGGTGCGTGAATTGAAACCCGCTTTACACGCTCCGAGTAGTCAAAAGACTTAGTCGCACCCTTCCCAGGGTGCGTGAATTGAAACTTGGTAGCCTTGGTGGAAAGCCTGCCCCCGCTCCGTCGCACCCTTCCCAGGGTGCGTGAATTGAAACCCCGCTTCTGACCTGGCTCGTGTCCTTTCTTCGGTCGCACCCTTCCCAGGGTGCGTGAATTGAAACCCTGATGCTCTCTTGCTTGACCTCGTTGCGATGATGTCGCACCCTTCCCAGGGTGCGTGAATTGAAACTGCTGTTCCATCGGAAGTAGAGTTATTAGAGTTAGTCGCACCCTTCCCAGGGTGCGTGAATTGAAACACCCATTAGGGGCGCCCCTCTTTGTTGCTGGCTGGTCGCACCCTTCCCAGGGTGCGTGAATTGAAACTCCAGATCGTGAAGCAGATGACCGACATATCAACGTCGCACCCTTCCCAGGGTGCGTGAATTGAAACTCGATATGCTCGGGTATGGATTTGAAATTACCATGTGTCGCACCCTTCCCAGGGTGCGTGAATTGAAACTTTAGAGGTAAACTGACTTAGCGAAGTGGCGTACGTCGCACCCTTCCCAGGGTGCGTGAATTGAAACGCCGACCAGATCTCGGACGCCATCCTTGACCACTTCAGTCGCACCCTTCCCAGGGTGCGTGAATTGAAACTGACCCCTTTGGTAAATCTGTACTCCTTGGCTATGGTCGCACCCTTCCCAGGGTGCGTGAATTGAAACTTATGGCTAAGTTATTCGGTATCAACCGGCCTAAGTCGCACCCTTCCCAGGGTGCGTGAATTGAAACTTTTTAAGATTAGTGTTTGGCTTATTTAAGCCAAGTCGCACCCTTCCCAGGGTGCGTGAATTGAAACGTAAAACCTGCCAAGTTTGCGAGAGTGAATACGGTCGCACCCTTCCCAGGGTGCGTGAATTGAAACTGACCGCTTGGAATGCTGTAATCAACATTGTACGTCGCACCCTTCCCAGGGTGCGTGAATTGAAACGCGACAGCGTCCCAGCAATACTTGGTGTCCTCTGGTCGCACCCTTCCCAGGGTGCGTGAATTGAAACTCCACATTAGCTTGCATTAGCTGCACCTCTATAGGGTCGCACCCTTCCCAGGGTGCGTGAATTGAAACATTCCAAGGCTTTGACGCGGCGCACTACAAGACGAGTCGCACCCTTCCCAGGGTGCGTGAATTGAAACATCCTCTGGGGTTAGTACCCAAAGGTCAGCATCCGGTCGCACCCTTCCCAGGGTGCGTGAATTGAAACCAAAATACAGACAAGCTATGTCGAACCTCGTTGAAGTCGCACCCTTCCCAGGGTGCGTGAATTGAAACTGTGCCATTACTGTTATTATCGTTAGAGTTAGAAGTCGCACCCTTCCCAGGGTGCGTGAATTGAAACACCTCGGCGATGCCCTACGCTTCGCTCCACAACGAGTCGCACCCTTCCCAGGGTGCGTGAATTGAAACGGACAGCTCGGGGAACGCACCCCTAATCACGTCAAGTCGCACCCTTCCCAGGGTGCGTGAATTGAAACATTACGCACCTTACGGCAAAGCGAGGCCTACTCAACGTCGCACCCTTCCCAGGGTGCGTGAATTGAAACATAGTTATCTACACGTTAGTGATATACACATATAGTCGCACCCTTCCCAGGGTGCGTGAATTGAAACGTTTGTGGCTGGTCGCAATGGCAACGCCGTGGAGGTCGCACCCTTCCCAGGGTGTGTGAATTGAAACTGTTGTCCCCGATACTGAATACTCCGCTGAAGGCAGTCGCCCCTCCTCCCGAGGTGCGTGAATTAAATCATTGCCGTTATCCCTCAGGCCTTTTTCGATATGCCTCTAATCACACGTCTATGTTCCAAGGCTATAGGAGCTATTCTCTTAAAGCTTTCCCAAGATAATATCGCAACAAGCTTTATTGCTCCTCAACTAAAGGATTCAGGACTAGACTTGTTGATAAGCACTTCTGCTCAACCTACCCATAGGTGAATCGGTAACCTATCATAGATAGGAGATGATAGAAAAAAGCAATAAAAGTAGGAGTAGCAACCTATATAGGTCAACGGGCGAAGCAATATTGGTTGACGGGCGAAGCAATATTGGTCGACGAACGAAGCACTATTGATCCACGCACCGACCACTATTGGTTCGCTCGCCGACCAATAGTGGTTGATACAGGGTCTCTGCAGAGAGCTCTATGATATACAGTTTGCCCGCACCGCTTCAAGAAGGCGGTGTGGGCAAGCCATATGATAGTTGAGTGGAGGAAACCTTTAGAAGTTGAAGTAGATGAAGGGCTGAGCGTCGGCGCTTCGGATCTGTATCAGGAGGAAGATTATCCCGATAAATAGAAGTGCTTGCTTGAGGAAAGAAAGCTCTGTGATCCACTCACGGAAGCGAAGTTCTTGCTTGTGTGAGGTGAAGTGCAGGAGGTAACCTATAAGCAAGAGCAGCAAGACATTCTTGTACCCCACGACAAACTGCAGGAAGACCTCAGGGGTGAAGTGATCCTTAATCTGAGTAATCACCGCACAAGCTGTCTCCATCGAGTCTGCACGGAAAAAGATCCAAGCAAAGCAGACGAGATGGAAGGTAATGATCTGCCCTGCGAAACGCTGCCAACGAAGGGGCTCACGGCGACGCCATCCGAAGTGATCAAAGATCTGCATATACAGCTTGTGCAGAGCAAGAGCCACACCATGGATGGCTCCCCAAAGGACAAAGCGGAGAGCTGCTCCATGCCATAGCCCGCCAAGGAGCATCGTCAGGAAGAGGTTGATATAGGTGCGGATCTGTCCCTTTCGATTTCCGCCGAGCGGAATGTACAGATAGTCACGCAACCAACTTGAGAGGGAGATATGCCAGCGTCGCCAGAACTCGGTAATATTCCCCGACTGGTAGGGCGAATCAAAGTTGATATTGAAGCGGAAGCCGAGTAGCAAGGCGATCCCAATAGCCATATCTGAGTATCCAGAGAAGTCACAGTAGATCTGCATCGCATAGCCGTAGACCGCAAAGAGATTCTCTATCCCTGTGAAGCGAGTTGGCTCAGCAAAGATGAGGTCTACAAGGTTGGCCCCGATGAAGTCTCCGATAATCGCCTTCTTGATCAAGCCACTGATAATGAGCGTAAGAGCTTCGCCATATTCAGCCTTCAGCAGCTGCGGGCGACGATAGATCTGTGGTATAAAGTCCTTCGCACGGACGATAGGTCCAGCGACCAGCTGCGGGAAGAAGGAGAGATAAAAGAGGTAATCAATCCAGCGACGCAGTGGGGTGATCTCCTTTCGGTAGATATCGACCGTGTAGCTTAGCGTCTGGAAGGTATAGAACGATATACCCGCAGGGATGAAGTAGTCACGAGCCTCCAATGGCACTGCTGGAGGTGTCGTGATGCCAATCGCTGCGAGCAATGTCTGCCCCAGATCCAGAAGGAAATAGAAGTACTTGAAGTATGAGAGCATCCCGATATTCACGCAGACGCTCGTTATCAAGAGGCGCTTGCGATGACGTGGATCTTCGCTCTGCCCCATAGCCCGCCCAATGAAGTAGTCCATCGTGGCGGCAAAGAGGAGGATCAAGACATACTCCCCACTACTCTCGTAGTAGAAGAAAAGCGAGAAGAGAGCGACGTAGATAATGCGTAGCGTCGTCGTCTTCCGAAGGAGCATATAGATCGGCAGGAAAAAGAGCGCACAGAAGAGGAAAAGTCCCGAGGAGAAGATCATCGGACTCTCGCGGTCAAAGCGCAGTACATCGGGGAGTCTCCCCCAATCGATTGTATCGAAGAAGGTCATTCGTCGTAAAAAGGTTAGCGAAGAGTGAGTGCACGCTCCAGTGCCGAGGTGATAAGTCGCCCCTGACGCTCATAGCCATCACGGCTATAATGCACACGATCACCAGCCATCAGGCCATCGGCGATCCAGGAATTAATACCTGATTGCCCTCCCATAGCAGAGAAGAGGTCGAAGGCAGCTACGCCATGCAGCTCTGCACGACGCATGATCTCCTCTGAGACACGCGCTGCATTCTCATTGAATCGATAGGTCATAGTAGTCACCTTCTTGCGGTGCTTACGCCGGCGTCCTGTGACGACATAGTGCGTAGAGGCTTGGCGGAAGAAGCTGGGGGGAGGGGTTGTCAGTAGGATCTTTGTCTTAGGTAAGATTTCCTTAACCAGCATAAGCATTTGCTCAAGGCTCTCGGTGAAGTCTGCCATCTGGAAGTGCGTACTGTAGCAGTCATTCGTTCCCATTGATAGGATGAGCAGTTGAGGCTCCAGCAAAGAAAGCTGCTCGACATAGTCTGCGAGCGCATAGTGCCGGTAAGCGGCTCCATTAATACCAATATCATGGACAAGGACACCCCCCTTCCCGGATAGAAGGACACAGCCCGCATAGACAGCTTCATCCGCATCATTCTCCTCCGCCCCCGTGAGTGTGACACTCGTATAGGGTGAGCGCCAAGAAAGCGTATCTACTACGTAGGCTCCCGTAGAGAAGCGTCCTGTGCGGAGCTCGGCAAGAGGGAATGCAGTCAAGGGGAGCGAAGAAGCAGTGCGAACAAGGTGCATCTGTCGGAAGGGATGATCCGAAGATGTGACACCGATAGTAAAGCGACTACTGGGACGTGTCGAGAGGACATAGCCCCCTAAGCCCATAGGACGCGTGCCCTCGGGCTTGAGGATGAGCTCACGTTGCCAACCAAATCCAGACGAGGTGACTCGGTAGTCCCGTGGAGAATTGGAGCCATAGAGCGCGTACCAGCCTATCCAGCCACGTCCTGCATCACCAAAGGAAGCTTGCAACGAGGTACGTAGTGGAGCTGTCGTATGCCCCGCTTGGATATGACTATCGCCGAGCTGAACAATAGAGACCGTGCTACCATTCTTTGCTGCTACACGCAGCTCCTGAGCTAAGCTCGCAAAGTAGCCTGTGGGAGCATAGAAATTCGGCTCGCTCTTTGGCACTGGACCAGCAGCAAATAGAGATCCAGCAATACCCAGCACTCCTACCGTGAGGAGAAGTGCTGCACGCTTACTTGATCGCATCATAGTACTTTTCTTCGAGGAAGAAGGCATCGAGGAACTGACGAGCGAGCTCGTCACCCCCGCGATGAGAGAGGTGGGTGTAGTCCTTGGCAGCCCACCCCTTGCTGGCGAGCTTACCGATACCACCGAGGCGACCGACAGCCTCTCGCGTACTCCAGAAGACCACGCCCTTATCGGCAGAGAGACGGATCTGTGCACGCTCTAAAGCAAGAGCGGCAGGCATCGTGACGACTGCCCCACCCGAGGCCTTGACACCACGGTCCGATACACCAAGTAAGAGATAGTCGGCACGCCCCGTCGTTGCACGAAGGTGATCAATAGCCTTACCCAGTTGCTTGGTATAGCCCGAGTAATCAAGTTGCTTCGGAGAGATTGTATTGAGACCGTACTGCAGGACAATGAGGTCATAGGGACGCTCTGCAAAGAAAGCCTTATTAAGCTCAGCATCAAGCGAAGCTAAGATGAGGCCCGAGTTCCCGCGTATAGAGAAGTTATCAACGCTCACCCCTGAAGTACCATCCAGCGAAACCCCATAGCAAACGAAGCCAGAAGCCCCGCCCGTGAGGGTGAAGCGCACAGAGCTGATCGAGCCTGTGGCGAGGCGACAAGCACTAAGTGCCTCGGTAGCTGGGAGCTCAAGCGTCGTAGCTTCCTCTGAGTTCGTAGAGACCTCAAGGGTAGCTCCTGATGGAGCCTTATAATAGATGACCGCTTCATTACAGGGACGAGCACCCTTAGGAAGGGTGTAGCGCACCCAGTCCCCGACAGAGCCCGTATAGTAGTGGCTCGGGAGTGGATAGCGTCCCTTGGAGTGAAGCTGATTATATTCTTTCCAGCCCTTAAACTCGTGGCGAACTGTACGACGGAAGCCTGCTGTCTCCGAAGTCAAAGGAAGCCACCCTACCCCAGAGCCACCATAGCGAGCTTGCAGCTGGCTACGTATGCTGCTGGTGAAGATATCTCCTTCGATAAAGGAGTCTCCAAGGACAGCGATACGTACAGGACGCCCCAGCGAGCTACGACGGCGGAGCTGCGCAAAGAAATGCTGCAGGCCATCGTGAGCAGGTGTCATATCGACGAGGATACTCGTGGGATGGATGGTCGAGTCCAGCTTCTCAGCTGACATCGCCGAGTCGGGTGTAGCTGCCTTTGCTTGAGCTTCCAGCTCGCGATGGATGCGCTCACGCTCCTGCACCTTCTTATCCGTGCTACGAGCCTGCTGGCTAAGAGCCACGGCATCTTCTCCCTTACTAGCGAGAGAGTCTACCTGCTCACGACGTAGGTCAGAGAGCAAGTCCACCTTGTTCGGCTCCCAACCGAAGATGTTATCCGGCAGGAAGTAGAGCAGAAGGAGCCCCAGCGTCACCGCCAGAGCCAGTAGCCAGAAGCGAAGGAGGTAATCGGGCGACTTAGAGCTTCTCCCCATAGGCCAGATCTCCAGCGTCCCCTAAGCCTGGGACGATATAGGCGTGGTCATCTAGGACAGGATCGATAGCAGCTACCCAGAGCGTCACATTGTCGTCTGGGAAAGACTCGCAGAGCGTATCTACAGCCTGCTGGCTGGAGATAATCGAGACGAGGTGCACCTCCTTGGGGGTACCCTTAGTCAAGAGCGCACGATAGGCGAGCTCCATAGAGCTTCCCGTAGCGAGCATCGGGTCTACGAGCAGTAGCGTCTTCCCCTCAAGAGAAGGTGAAGCGATGTACTCGATGAAGATATCGAAGTTCAGGCGATCCTTGTACTTACGATAAGCCGAGATGAAGGCATTCTCAGCCTTATCAAAGTAGTTGAGGAAGCCCTGATGCAGCGTAAGGCCTGCACGCAGGATCGTACCGATGACGATCTGATCCGAGATCTGAGCACAGCGGGCGACGCCGAGAGGCGTCTGCACATCACGCTCCGTATAGTGGAGCTTCTTACTCAGCTCATAGGCCATAATCTCGCCGACGCGCTCGACGTTGCGACGGAAGCGCATAGCATCCTTCTGTATCTCTATATCGCGCATCTCTGCGACGAAGTGGCAAAGGAGAGA
>ERZ773046.1495-NODE-1495-length-13137-cov-10.010014_pt1 | contig 13137 bp, 12 predicted proteins | sample MGYA00580634_ERZ773046 | MGnify/ENA primary metagenome ERZ773046 (study PRJEB29015, sample SAMEA2738127) | human oral metagenome | biome: human oral; feature: human-associated habitat; material: saliva | place: China | collected 2159 ... | reverse complement strand
TGCGCCGCCGCGAGATTCTTCGTATTGCGATGGGGGACGCCCTGAACCTGCTGAGCGTGCAGCAGGTATGCACCGGGTTGGCGACCGTGGATGAATGTACCATTGGCGCGGCACTCGCCCTGGCGGAACGTGAAGAGGTCAAGGCAGGGGAGCGTGACGAGGAAACTGCGCCCCAAAAGAGCGACGCACCGCAGCGTGATTCTCTAGAGGCGGCGGGGGAGAACTCCGAAGAAGAACAGCGGAACCCACTGCTGACCGAGATAACGGTAATTGCGATGGGTCGCCTGGGTGGTGCCGAGAACGGTTTCGGCTCCGACGCGGACGTGATGTTTGTGCATCGCCCCGTGGAGGGAGCCGATGAGAAAGAAGCCCAGGCGCAGGCAAACCGTATTGTGAACCGGCTGATGCAGCTGATTAAACAGCCGGTACGCCCAGCAATTCGTGCCGAACGCCCGCTTGAAGTAGACGCAGATTTGCGCCCCGAAGGTAAGCAGGGGGCGCTGGTGCGCTCGCTGGATTCATACCGCGCCTACTATGAGCGCTGGGCAGAGACGTGGGAGTTTCAGGCGCTCTTGCGGGCTCGCCCGATCGCCGGTTCTGAAGACTTGGGGAGCGCGTTTGTTGAGCTGATTGACCCGCACCGGTACCCGCGTGAATTCACGGTGGAGCAGGCGCAGCAGGTGCGGCGCATGAAGGCGCGCGTGGAGCATGAGCGGATGCCCCACGGCGCGGATCGTACCCGGCAGTTGAAGTTGGGGCGTGGCGGCCTTTCGGACGTGGAGTGGCTGGTTCAGCTGATTCAGCTTCAACATGCTCATAAGGTGGAGGAGCTTCGCACGACTTCAACCCTGGACGCGTTGGATGCAGCCATTCAGGCTAATCTGGTGGCTGCCGAAGACGCCGAAGTTTTGCGGGATGCGTGGCTGCTGGCGACCAAGATTCGCGGCGGCAACGTGCTGCGCGGTGTGCGCCAGTCCGATCTGCTGCCGACCCTGCGCGATGCCCTGGAAGCGGTAGCCCGCTGGAGCGGCTACACTCCAGGCAGCGCCCGCCAGTTAGAAGAGGATTATTTACGAGTTACCCGAAATGCCAGGAAAGTTTATGAAAGGCTTTTCTTTGAGGTGTGAAATTATATAGTCTTTATATAATCTAGTAGAAAGACTGGAAGGTGTATCTTAGTTATGGATCGTATTTTTCGTACTTTGAAAGAATATTGGATAATTATTTCATTTATATGCCTATCTATACCATACATACTGCTAGTTTCGGCTTATACTAATATATTTTCAGGGAATTTTTCTCTTGCGGTAGATTATGTTAATTCGAATATAACTCAAGGAAAATTTAATATTATTATGATGTTTCTTATTTTGTGTTTTCAAGTTGGCTCAATATTGGTTATTCCTGTATATTTAACGGAAAAATTATATTTTAAAAGTATTTATAACGTAAGGAATAACATGGAATATTCTAAAAAAGAATTAGAGACAATAAATGGAAAATGGGTTATAAAATACCCAAAGATTCAGAAGGGCTTAGAGCCGAAGTGGTACAAGAAGATCGGGTTTTTCTATTCGCTTATATTTTATCTGTACTGGTTAGCCTGGTTCCTATTTCTTTTTTCTATCTCGTGCTGGGGGGCACTATAGGATGTTAATTTTTATTCTAGGAATTTTTGATGTATTTTGTGTTTTTATTATATGTTTTTTAACGATCCACAGCAGTTCTGGTGTTATGTTGCTGGCTGGTCTAACTCTTGTGATTACTGTAAATCTAGGGTATCCTCAAACGTCTGCATATATCCTCAATTATTCCGGGTATCCGCCTAGCTATATATATTGCTTAAGTGGTTATGTGAAAGATTATGATAATGCTAATGAAGTCTTGAAGGTCAAAAATATTGATGCGTTGCCAATAAGTTACGATTCTAGGGGGGTTCAGGTGCTTACCGGTGAGTACGATAATAGTACTAAAACTTGGAAAAATGAGGGAGAAAATGGAATCCATCGGGAGTATTTGCAATTTGAGAAGGGTTATAAAGTTACCTCTGGTGCCTGCAAGTCTGGCTCTGGCATGTCTTCTGTACCTCCCCCGCAGGGGCAACAACTTCCGTAGTATCCTAAATGAAACCTGAATTATACGTTGTTCTTATTGTTGGCATCTTCCTCTCGGTTATACAACGTTCCTACTATTTGTATAATCCAAACACTAAGCAATATGTTCCGCTTATATTCTCTGTTCTGATAGGGTATCTGGGATATATGGGTCTTGTAGGAGTTATTAAAGAGATTGGTAGAAACAATTTAGAAGGATTTATTTTACTTTCAGTTTTTTCTGGCATACCAATTACCTTTACAGTTCTTTTTCTTCGAACCTTTGTGCAATTCCATGATGATGGTATAACTTACCGTAAGTTTGGGAGACGTAAAAAGTTTATGCCTTGGAAAGATATCGTCGAACTTGAGTGGAGAAAAGATGACTGGCGTGATATCTTCCTGTATGTCGAAGACGAATCAGGCAATAGCGCAAAATTTATCAAGACTGTTTTTGTAGACCCCGGAATAGACCTCTACATGAAGTTTTATACTCGAACAGGGCGTTTTCCCGCATCTTATGAGGAATTGGCTAAAAAACTCAAGGTCAAGAAGCAGAAAAGATCGTTTTGGAAACACTTCTTTTTCCTCTTGCTAGAATCTATTTTCATGTTTGCGCCCAGACGATAACAGATCGTTAGATATTCATCTTTAAGAACTATTCTTACCCCAACCGCGAAGATCACCCGATGAAAACTTTTTCCTATAACGGTTCTGCCGAGCAGTTTATCGAAGTTCTCGACTACGTCGAAGCGCATCGTGAGGAAGCCATAATTACCCATGCTGGGCACAAACCCACTGTGGTTTTGCCTCTCTCCGAGCATGAATCACTCCGAGAAACTATGTACCTGGTGAGTTCTCCAGTAAACACTCGTCACCTTATGGATTCTATAGCCCATCTTAAGCAGCATATTCATAAAACGGGAGCGGTTTCTTTATCCAAAAGCGGTTCAAATGCTTTCGGATAAAGAAACCGCTCCCGGAATGGGCGACGACTCTATGTATATGTCCCTGCTGAACGTTATGCCTGTTGACCGCTTAGATTTTGACCAACTGGGTTCTCCATAAGATATTGCGGAGCGGCTGCCAATGAGGCTTCCTGCACTAAAACCTGTTGATCCTCGGGGCTCGTTGGGGAAGGCCAGCGACCATTAATCTGACGAAATACCAGCGCACACATAACCCGTTCACCTCGCAGATACCGGGACGTAAATGCAATCTTACGCTTATCTGCTGTTTTGAGAACCAGCCATCCACCAGGATGCCCCGAGCTATACGCATACGAATCAATCTCGTGAAAGGGGATACGGGTAACTTTGCCGTACCATGTGCACTGCTCTATGTAATCTACGCCGGTTTCAACATACTGACGTTGGCCCATGAGAATTGCCCAGACGCCAAACACTAAGCAGATTCCAATAACCCCAAACGCCATATATGGAGGCATTGGATTACTGCCCGAGATCAATGCTGGGGTGATAAGGGTAAAGAGCACTCCCACAGCAACAAGGAAGTAACCACAAAATCTATACCAACCGGGCAGCTTTGCCCTGATCGTCCCATCGGGTTGAGGCTTTACCTGTGCGGCATGTTTTCTATAGAAGTAGCCGCTAACCGCACCGATACACACCAGAAGAATCGCAGTAATAATAAAAGTCATATATCCATAATACGTGTTCAAAAACTGAGGAAGGGGAGACCAGATACGTGCGGGACCGATCTTAGAGCAAGGTTTTCTTGCCCACCTCCGAGTCTCTTGACGTTGTAGGCACTAATCCGTCACCTCCGCAAGCCCCGAGCTTTTGGAGTCTTCGCAAGGTACTGCTGAGCAGCTCTCATGGATGATTCCTCTTCTAAAACCCGTTGTTCCTCCTGGTTGTATGGGGAGGGCCAGCGGCCATTAATCTGGCGAAACGCCAACGCAGCAATCACCCGTTCACCCCGTAGAAAACGAGAGTTAAACGCTATCCTGCGTCTATCCGCCGTCTTAAGAACCAGCCAACCGCCAAGGCCCGCTGGACTATACGAGTACGAGTCAATCTCATGGAAGGGAATTCGGGTCACTTTGCCGTACCAAGCGCGGCGTTCGATATAGTCCACGCCGGTTTCAATGTATTGGCGCTGACCCATAAGAATCGTCACGATACCAAGACCGAAGGTCATAGCAGGAAAGCCAATCGCCATGTTTAGGGGCATAGGATTGCTGCCTGAACTTAAAATAAGTGAAGCAAAGGCTAAGAAGACTCCTGCTGCAATAAGAAAATAACCAAACGCGGTGTACCAGCCGGGCAGCTTCGCTCGGACGGTTCCATCAGGCTGAGGTTTTATCCGCGCGGCATGTTGTCTGTAAAAATAGCTGCTTCCCGCACTAATACCTATCAGAAGAACCAACGTAGCGATAAAACTCATATCATCATCATACGTGTTCAAAACCTGCGGATTGGTGCAGAAATAACTGGAGAAACCGACCCAAGTGCATGGATACCTGAGCTTTATTGCTTTCCTATCAAGCTTTCTGTACATTATACTGTACAGGGAGGGAAGGTGTTTATGAAAACCATGTCTTACACCGAGTCTCGGGCTCGGTATGCTGAAGTACTTGACCACGTTGAAGATCACCGTGAAGAGGTTATTATTACACGTGCCGGGCATGAACCGGCAGTCATCCTCTCGTTGTCTGAGTACGAATCTCTTCAAGAGACTGCCTACCTCATGCGTTCCCCGGCTAATGCACGTCGTCTTATGGAATCCATCTCCCGTCTTGAAGCTGGTCTTGGGTCTGAGCATCAGCTGGTTGAGGAATAGTCGTGAGAATTATTTTTGACGATTCAGCTTGGGACGATTATCTCTGGTGGCAGATGCAAGATCGGAAGGTTCTCAAGCGCATTAATCTACTGATCAAAGATGTTGAGCGAAATGGTAATGAAGGTATAGGGAAGCCTGAAGCTCTCAGACATCAATTTTCAGGCTGGTGGTCACGCAGAATTACTGATGAACATCGTCTCGTATACAAGCTTACTGATGACTCTATTGCCATAGCTTCATGCCGATATCAATATGGAACCTAAGAGGGTTGTGTGTTGCCACAAGACTCAGAGTCTTGTGGCAACACACAACCCTTCGAGGAACGAAAACCTAGACAGAGTCCGCCGAAACCTACCTTTTCACTTGCTCCAGCGCCTCGCGCTGAGCCTTGGCGATGCGCTTCTCAGAGACCGTGTACGCCGTGCCGAGTTCCTGGGCGAAGAAGCTCACACGCAGCTCCTCAAGCATCCAGTTCACGCGGGCGAGCGCATCGGGAATAAGAGTCCCCTCAGGCAGCGACTTGACGGCGGAATCGTAGGAATCCTCCAAATCCTGCACCGTGAGCATGAGCTGATTATCTCGGTTCAGGTTCGGCCCCAGCTTCGTCAAACGTATCTGCGCGGCCTTCAGATAGCGCGGCAGGTGAACCAGCTGATCGTACCCGGTGTTCGCCACGAATCCGGGGTATACCAGATTATCGAGCTGCCCCTTCACGTCTGAGACGGCGTGCATGGTGCTCAGCGAGGTTGCTTTCTTAATGGCTTTGCGCAGCGCCGCCGCCTCTGAGAGGATTTCGGCAACCAGCTTGGTGACCTCAAAGACGGTATCGATCAGCTCGGCGCGCACATGCTCGAACAGGTCACGGTACTCGGAGCGCGTGAACACGGGCGTATGCGGCACCAGCTTGTCGAGCGCGGCAACCGTGCAGTCCCGAATCAGTTCGTCAATCGAGCCGTGCGGGTTCTGTGTGAACACAATCTTCTCTTTATTTGACAGGTGATCGCTCACATACCGCTCAGGTGAGGGCACCTGCAGCTGCAGAAGACGAATAATACCGCGCCGCTGCGAATGTACCTGCTCGGCCTCGGTGGGGAAAATACGGATGCCCACGCTCGTTTTTTCGTCCACCAGCGCCGGGTATCCGCTGACCGCCTGGGTCGCAATAATGCGCTGTACCTTGCGCGGAATCTCCTCGCCGGGAAAGTCAGTCAAGCCCGTGGTCTCACGGATAGAATCTTGAGAATCTGCACCCTGAGCGGCGGTTTTTCCGGGTTCTGCGCCCGATCCTGCGCTGTTTTCCTGCGCGCCCTGCTGTGCCGAACCGGTTTGCGATGAGACCCCCTGCGCGGAGTTCCCACCTGCGAGCGCCGCCATCTTTGCCACCGTATCCTCCGAAGCACCCAGCGAATCTGCCAGGGCTGAGCGAATCTGCGCATGGAGTTTTTGCTGCAGTTCACGGATATCTTTGCTTTCGCCCAGAATCTTATTGCGGGCATCGCGCACCTGGAACGTGAACTTCAGATGATCCGGCACGGATTCCCAGTCGAATGCATCCGGCTCAACCACCACGCCGCGCAGACGGCGCAGCACCAGCGCGAACGAGGGCAAAAGCTCGTCAGTCGCGGGGGAGTAGTCCGCCTCCAGAGACTCCAACGCCATGCGTGCAACATCCGGGGCGGGCACAAAATTACGGCGAATCGCCTTCGGAAGCGACTTAATGAGCGCCGTTAAAAGTTCGTGGCGCATCCCCGGAATCTGCCAGCGGAACGGCTCGGGGGTCAGCTGGTTCAAGAACAGAATCGGTACCTGAACCGCCACGCCGTCGCGTTTTGCCGCATCCGTGCGGGCACCGCCCAACCCTGCCCCCGGGGCGTATTCGTACCGCAAATCCAGGGTGAGTTCGCCGCCGTCGGTACGCTGCACCCACTGGCGCGGGAACTGCGAGTCGTCATAATCAGCAGCGTCCTCATTAATAAGGTTTTCCGGGTTGAAATCGAGCAGGTTATCGTTCTCTAAACGTGCGTGCTTCCACCATTTATCGAAGGACCGAACGTCCGTCACATGCTCGGGGATGCGCGCATTATAGAACTCGAAAAGCACGGCGTCATCCACTCGCAGATCGCGGCGGCGCAGGCGGGCCTCAAGCTCCTCAACCTCAGCCAGGGCACGCAGGTTGCGCTTGTAGAACTTGTGCTGGGTGCGCCAGTCGCCCTCCACCAGGGCGGAACGAATAAAAATCTCACGTGCAGCGGCGGCATCTACCCGGGAATACTGCACGGGACGGTCGGCATAAATCGTCAGTCCGTACAGTGTGCCCTTCGTATACGCCACGGCGGCACCTCGGCTTGCCGACCAATGCGGCTCGGAATACTGCTTCTTCAGCAGGTGCCCGCCCACTTCTTCAACCCACTGCGGCTCAATCGCGGCGTTTGTGCGCGCCCACAGCCGGGAAGTCTCCACAAGCTCGGCAGAAAGCACCCAGTCAGGGTTCTGCTTGAAAAGCCCGGAACCTGGGAAGATAGCGAATTTTGTGCCGCGTGCCCCCAGATATTCGCGCGGACCACGCGGGGCTTTGCCGTAGGTTTTCTCACGCTCCTCTTTAGCGCCCACATGCGAGAGCAGGCCCGAAAGCAGGCTCTTATGAATCTCAACCTCACGCCCCGACGCGTCAATATCGCGCCCGTTCGACACGCGGATATTCGCGGTGCGCCCCATCTCACGCAGCTGGGCGAAAAGATCCTGCCACTCACGAATACGCAGAAAGTTAATAAACTCGCGGTGGCACATCTTTCGCAGCTGTGAAGAGGAAAGCTCAGCCTGGCGCTCATTAACGTACTGCCACAGCAGCAGGAACGACGAAAAATCAGATTTATCGTCCGTGAAACGGGCATGCATCTCATCGGCAGTGCCACGCACCTCAGCCGGGCGTTCGCGCGGATCCTGAATCGTCAAAGCAGCGGCAAGAACCATCATCTCTTTAGCACAGTCACGGCGCGAACCCTCAATAATCATGCGCGCCAAGCGCGGATCGACCGGGAACGCACTCATTGCACGCCCCGTAGCGGTCAGCGTCGAGGTAGTACGATGATGCTTCCCCCTTTTATCCGTGCGCGCCGGTTTTTCAGAAAGCGCCCCAAGCTCACGCAGTAGATTCACGCCGTCATTAATCGCGCGTGATGCGGGCGGCTGCACAAACGGGAAACGCGCAATATCGCCGGGCTCACGCACCACGCCGATCGCAATCATCTGCAAAATAACGGCCGCCAGGTTCGTGCGCAGAATCTCCGGGTCGGTAAACTCGCTGCGCGACGCGAAATCCTCCTCAGAATACAGCCGAATCGCAATACCATCGCTCACACGACCGCACCGACCCGAACGCTGGTTCGCGCTCGCCTGAGAAATCCGCTCGATCGGAAGACGCTGCACCTTCGTGCGTGCCGAATACCGCGAAATGCGGGCGGTACCGGTATCGATCACATACTTGATACCCGGCACCGTCAGCGAAGTTTCCGCAACGTTCGTCGCCAGCACGATGCGCGGCCGACTCCCCGGCGTAAACACACGATGCTGCTCCGCGAGAGACAGACGCGCATACAGCGGCAGAACCTCATAGTTCATACGTGGGGACTTGGCAACCAAAGACTCTAAAGCATCGTGAGCATCGCGAATTTCACGCTCGCCCGAGAAGAAAATCAGGATATCGCCGGGCGCCTCCTTCGACAACTCCTCAACGGCGGCAAGGATTCCATCGGTTGGGTCACGGTCTTCGTCGCCTTCATCTTCATCAGCGTAGTCGTCCCCATCGAGCGGGCGGTAGCGAATCTCCACCGGGTAGGTGCGCCCCGAAACCTCAATAATCGGGGGAGCGTCATCGGGAAGAATCTGCTCGGCAAGCTCACGTTCCTCATCGCTGAGAGAATCGTCTACCACACCCTTACCTGGCACGAAACTCGGTGCGAAATGCCTCGCGAATCGTTCAGGATCAATGGTTGCGGAGGTAATAATGACCTTCAAATCGGGGCGCTTCGGCAGAATCCGCTTCAGATACCCCAAAATAAAATCAATATTTAGGCTGCGCTCATGTGCCTCGTCAATAATGAGCGTGGAATACTTGCGCAGCAGCTTATCGTGCTGAATTTCGGCGAGCAGAATACCGTCCGTCATGAGTTTGATAGCGCTGTTCTCGCCCACCTCAGAGGTGAAACGCACCTGGTAACCCACGGTCTCACCAATTTTCTGCCCCAGTTCTTCGGCGATGCGCTCCGCCACCGAACGTGCGGCAAGGCGGCGCGGCTGGGTGTGCCCAATCATGCCTTTTTCAGCAAGACCGAGTTCCAAGCACATCTTGGGCAACTGCGTGGTCTTACCCGAGCCGGTCTCGCCAGCGACAATGATGACCTGGTGATCACGAATAGCCGTCTTAATGTCTTCGCGGCGCTCGCTGACGGGCAGTTCTTCGGGATAGGTAATCTCAGCGGGAATCAGCGGGTTGTAGGGACGCTGTTCGGGCCGGTCCCGGTGGTTCTTGTGATGCGCGCGTTTTTGCGGGTTTTTGGAGCGTGAAGCGTTATTTTTACGCGAGGAATTCTTGTGGGAAGTATCCCGCTTTGCACCTGGCTCTGCTGTGGAAGCATCGCCGGGTTTCTCATCGGATGTTTGGGATGTGCGCGCGGGCTTTTGAGGTGCGCGCACCGGCGCCGCATGAATGGCAGCCGCCATGCTCGCCATACTGGGCGCGGTTCGAGTGGTCTTAGGAGTATCTGTGTGTTCGGTGGGTTTCTGCTCAGACATATCGTTACTAGTTTACTCTTCTGTATTTGGTACCCAAGAAACCCGTTTTTTCGGCGAAGTCTTGTGTAATCTTGGAGCAGATACTAATAACCTCAAACGCGGAGGAAGGTCATGAAAATAAAACTGCGGGCTTGGCGGGAAGATGATGCCTCAAGACTCTATGACATATACCGTGCAACGCCCGATCTCGTACATCAGATGCCAGCTCTCGGTGGTGTAGAAGATGCGCGAACTCTCATCTGCGAAGAGCTTCTTCCGTCTTCTGAACACATAGCATGGTGTCTGGAAGCTGATAACCAAGCTGCCGGGTGCGTAGGTTTCAGATGTATGGGGCGCCAGCCTTCTGGAACCTGGGATAGAGCTTGGGTTTACTATTGGATCTCGGCAGAAACCCGAGGGCTCGGTATAACAAGTCGATGCGTGCGTGCGGCGTGCGACTGGGCACAGAATATAGACGCGTCGAATGATAGCGCTGCATTACCCGGAAAACCCGCAAAACAAGCCAAGATCAGCTACGATTTCTCAGCTCTTACATCCGCAAGGTCCCCACGTGTTCGTCGTTTAGAACTTGGGTACCGCACCAATAACCCTGCATCAGCGGCAGTGGCACGCCATACAGGGTTCGTGGTTGAGGGCGTAGAACGTGAAAAGTTCTGCTACAACGGCGTGCTCTATGATGCCGCCATAGCCGCGCGCCTTCACAGAGACGTGGACCATATGCTGGCAGCCACCTCATCGTCTGGAGCATCAGCAGCCCTATAAAGATTCAGGATCGTCTTCTTCCAGAGAACACGTGGAATCTAAGGAACAAGCACCACTTTGCCGCGCACATGACGGAAGCCTACAAGCTCATGAGCTTTCGCTGCCTGCTCTAGCGGGAAAGTCTGATCCACGTGAACTTTCACAATCCCCAGCGACATGAGTCGAGCAATCTCACCCAGCTGATAACGGTCGGGATGCACCGTCAGCCACTCTGCCGTAAACCCGCGCTCGCGTGCAGTCTCTAAAGGATCGGGGCTTGTGAGGGTCACGATTCGACCGCCCGGAACCAGCACATCCAAAGAATCTACGAAGGCTTGTGCACCTGTAGAATTCAGTACTACATCAAGGGTAGGACCTAGAACCTGCCGGAAATCTTGGGTTGTGTAGTCGATAAATTCTGCGCCCAAAGACTGTATAAACTCACGGTTTTTCTCAGAAGCCGTAGCGTGAACTGTAGCGCCAGCGTTGAGGGCAAGCTGAATCGCGAGATGACCAACACCGCCGGCGCCCGCATGGATCAGCACGCGCTCCCCGGCGCTAAGATTCGCAACCTCAAAAAGTGCCTGGTATGCCGTCAAGGCTGCCAGGGGAGCGGCACCTAGCTGCTCATCGGGAATACCTGCAGGTGCGTGCACAAGCTGATGGGCAGGAGCCAAAACGTATTCGGCATATGCCTTACCCGGATGCGGAAACTGCACCAGCCCGAAAACCTTCTCGCCTGGCTGGAATCCAGTGTAATCGCCCGCCGTTTCACAAACTAAACCGGCAATATCCCATCCTAAAACGGCGGGTTCTTGGTCAAGATTAATCAATGATGCCGCAGGACCCAATCCCTTGCGCGTTGTAAGGTCTATAGGGTTAACACCAGCGGCGGTAACTTTGAGAAGAACATGCCCGCGAAGGGGTGAAGGCATAGGAGCCTCTGTAAAATGCAGATTCTCGGGCTCACCCCATACGGTGAGCTGTACCTGGTGCATGGTCATGATGAGCCCCTTCTGCCGTGACGATAACGGTTGGAAACATTCTCTCAAGCGCAAGTCACGGGGCAAAATAGCATGTCATAAAAGGCAACTCTCACACATTCCGTTTTTGTGGCGAGTGTGTGCATATCCTAGCTAAATTGAAGCCCTATAAGTTCCTGTAGCAGAGAGCTATCAGCGCCGTGAGGGCTTATTGTCTAACTATAGAAACCCGGGGTCCCTAGTATTACGCAATCTTCTGAATGAACGTTTCAATCTTTCCCGATAGTCGGTAAAGCATCTGTAGGTTAATAAGAACCACAGCGCTCAAGACCACGGTCAAAATAACTAATTTGAGGTAATCGATATGCTGGGTAGCAAAGATAGCGTATAAGGTAATAGCGTTAAACGGCATCGTAAATACTGCGGTCCTGCTGCCCGGTGCCCATCCCGGAAAGATAAACGCCTCGCGGATATGAAGGATAAGATGCAGGATATAAGCGATAAAGATAGCTGTGACGGTCTCAATGGAATCAAATATGACCCCGCTAAAAAGGATCAGACAAGCAACAATAAATTCCTCACCGATCATGGCGGCAATAACTGCGGTTGAGGGGTAATGGTCTTGCCCCGCTATAAAGATTTCGTCGTGGTACCGGTTATCGCTGGAGTACTTCTCGATGTAGCGGCGCACGAAGATGATCTCCTCAAATTCGTGCACCATGAAGAGAGCGATCGTAATAAATGCAAAAGTGCCTATAGACATCCTAGCCTCCCAGGTTCCTGCATAGTTTCGTTTCTCCACGTTATTTCATGGTATGGCTCAGCGGGCTAATTGTCAGTGGTTCAATAAAAATGGCCTGTGCCCCATCAAGAACGAGGGGTAAGCCAATAAAAAGTACCATTAAAGGCTGAGGGGAGGAGGTTCGAGCGCGCGAGAACAGAGGAGCCGACCGAAGGCGCTAAGCGCAACCTTCGACTTTTGGGTGTATATAAAGCCTACCCGCTGAAGCAGATAGGCCCGTAAAAAGTGCCCTTGAAAGGATTCGAACCTTCGACTTCTTGCTCCGGAGGCAAGCGCTCTATCCACTGAGCTACAAGGGCTGACATATGAAATTTTGGCGACCGCTTTGGCGCCTCGACCGAAAACTAGGCGTTTCAGCCGCATACGGCGCACAAGCGAACCTCTATATCCTATCAGATGTTGCTAGAATATGTAGCTATGACTCCCGAAGAATTATCAGCAGCAATTGCTCAAGAACTCGATAAAACTATCGCATCCGGTCAGCTTACCCTCGCAGATAACGCAGAGCTTCCCCTCGCGCGCGTGGAACGCCCGAAATCTCGCGAACACGGTGACTGGGCGACTAATATTGCGCTGCAGCTCGCCAAGAAAGTTGGCAAGAACCCTCGCGAAGTAGCAACCGTTCTTGCCGATAAAATTGCCTCAATTCCGGGGGTGTCAACGGTAGATATTGCCGGTCCAGGCTTCCTCAATATCACCCTGGATGCGGCAGCGGCAGGCACACTAGCCGCAACTATTGTAGAAGCAGGCGAATCTTACGGTACGAGCGATAAGTTCGCGGGGAAAACCATTAACCTCGAGTTCGTTTCGGCTAACCCCACCGGCCCCATCCACTTGGGCAGCACCCGCTGGGCGGCCGTGGGCGACGCGCTCGCCAATATCCTCGAAGCCGAGGGCGCAAATGTGGTGCGCGAATACTACT
>ERZ773046.1494-NODE-1494-length-13142-cov-3.743180_pt1 | contig 13142 bp, 14 predicted proteins | sample MGYA00580634_ERZ773046 | MGnify/ENA primary metagenome ERZ773046 (study PRJEB29015, sample SAMEA2738127) | human oral metagenome | biome: human oral; feature: human-associated habitat; material: saliva | place: China | collected 2159 ... | reverse complement strand
CAAGGTTCTGCCAATCCGCCTGAGCCGCTGACTAATGCAGCCGGTCCGGTGGATGTGATAGAGATGGTTGCCGATGTTGCTTCCACTGCCCTTTCCATAGTTGCACCTGATTCTGCTGCAGCCGATGCAGTTGATGCTATATCCGAACTGGTTTCCCTTGCGTCCATGATACCCGGTCAGCCGGGCCCCAAGCCGCCTTCCCGTAAAATGGTCAGTGGTTTTAGCGGCGGCATGGGTATGGGCTTCGATGGTGGGGTGGTTACCTCGGGTCATGGCCACTGTATTCCTTGTAAGGTAGCTGCTGCTATCGGTAACCCCGTAAATGCAGTGCTCGGTATCAAAGTCCTATTTGACGATACCGAGACCGACTTTGCCTTCGATTCCCCGCTTCCCCTTGTTTGGCAGCGCAGCTACTATTCCGACCAAATAGGAAACGGCTGGTTGGGGCAGGGGTGGTCGCTGCCGTTCTCCATGCGTCTTGTCCGTACTGCCGACGGATTCCTTTATATTGATGAACAGGGCAGGGAAATTCCGTTGCCGGATATCAGTGACGAAGCGGACGAGCCTTATTCAGCAGCCGACGATGATGAAGACGATTTATATGAAGAAGAGGCTGCACCAAGACCTGCTTCTGCCGAAGAAGATCCCTACGGTCTGGATGACGCCTATTTTGATCCTTACGAACAAATCTTCTTTTCACAGATTTCAGACGACCTCTACCAAATCGCCTCCCCCGACGGCGGCGCACGGCTGCTGTTTGCCGAAGTCGATTCCGGCTGCGGCATTTACCAACTGGTCGCACAACTCGACCGCAACGGCCGCCATATCCGCCTCTGCTACGACGACAACGGGCTGCCGCACAGTATTTACGACGGCAGCGGCCGACACTTCCAACCTGTATTCTCCTCCATCCGTCTGCACGACAACGATCCCGATTTCGACCCGGCCGGGGAACGGGACGTATTTATTTCCGAAGACGAACGTTTCTACGTCAACCGCCTCACTTCCGTCACCTTCAACGGTAAGGAACTGGTGCGCTACGACTACAACGGCTATGGCGATTTAACCGCCGTTTACGGACGCGACGGCAAAAAACTGCGCGGTTTCGCCTACCGCAACCACATCATGGTCGAACACAACCAGCCCGACGGACTGGTATCCCGCTACGAATACGACCGTTACGACACCGACGGCAAAGTGCTCAAAAGCAGCAACAACCTCGGCGAAGAATGGACGTTCGGCTACCGCAAAGACCATACCGTCGTTACCGACGCATTGGGGCGGACGGAAGTGTACGGTTTCGATGAAAACCGGGAACTCGTCTACCGCATCGACGCCGACGGACAACGCAGCGACAGCGAACGCGACGACTACGGCCGCATTACCGTAGAACGCGACCCCCTCGGACGCGAAACCCGCTATCTCTACGATACCGAAGGCAACGTCATCGCCATCACCGCGCCGGACGGCAGCAGCACCCAAATCGACTACCACGAAACCCTCAACCTGCCGGTTGCCGTCAACGATCCCGCAGGCAGGATTACCGCCTACACCTACGACGGACGCGGCAACCTCATCAGCATCACCGACCCCGCCGGTTACACCACAAGCTACGGCTACAACGCCCAATGGCTGCCCGAAACCATTACCGACGCATTAGGCAAAACCAGACGCCTACACTACGACACCCTCGACCAACTCGTCAGCTTTACCGACTGTACCGGCGAAACCACCCGCTTCGGTTACACCGAATACGGCGATCTCGAAACCGTTACCGATGCGCTGGGCCATACCACCCGCCACCACTACGACGCAGCGGGCAACCCCGTCCGTACCGACTATCCCGACGGCAGTCACGAAACCTTCGAATACGACCGCCTCAACCGACTGACCGCCCACATCGACGGACTCGGTGCCAAAACCGCCTACGAACTCGCAGTGGACGGACTGCCGCTCAAACGCACCAACGCGCTGGGCCATACCTTCGCCTACGCCTACGACAAAGCCCGCCGTCTGACCGTCCTCACCAACGAAAACGGCGAAACCTACCGTCTCGATTACGACCAAACCGACAACCTGATCCAAGAAACCGGCTGGGACGGCAAAATCACCGCCTACGGCTACGATGCCGCCGGACAACTGGTCCAACAGACCGAATACGGTCAAAGCACCGATAAAGGTCGTCTGAAAGAGCGTCCCGAGACTTGGCACATCCACCGGTTCAAACGCAACATCCTCGGCCAACTGATCGAAAAACAAAGCCGCAAAGTCTCCGGCCGCAACGGGCAAAGCAAAGACGAAGGCATCAGCCGCACCCGATTCGAATACGACCCCGTTACCGGCAACCTGACCAAAGCCCGCAACCAACACAGCAGCGTCGAACTCGCCTACGACGAACTCGACCGACTCATCGGCGAAACCACCGTCCACAACGGCCAAAGCGCCACCGTAGGCTACCAATACGACCCGCTGGGCAACCGCATCCGTACCATCCTGCCCGACGGCCGCCATATCGATTACCTGTACTATGGCAGCGGACACCTGCACCAAATCAGCCTCGACGGCGAAGTCATAACCGACATCGAGCGCGACAAACTGCACCGCGAAATCCAAAGGACGCAGGGCAGCATCAGCAGCCTGTACGACTACGACCCCATGGGTCGTCTGAAAAGCCAGCGTACCGTCCGGAGTGGCACACCAACATCCCGCGGCAAACAAAACCCGTTGGCCGGCGGCGCCGTCAACCGCCGCTACGCCTACGACAAAGCCGGCAACCTGATCCAAAGCGCCGACCAAAGAAGCGGCGTCCTCCATTACGTTTACGACAAAATCGGACGCATTCAAGAAGCCCGCAACAGCCAAACCGGCCGCAGCGAAACCTTCGCCTTCGACCCCGCCCACAACATCCTCGACATTCCAACATCTACTCCCTCTCCCGTGGGAGAGGGCAAAACGACCGCTCCGATTTCAGACGACCCCAAAACTCAAGGTCGTCTGAAATCACCTGCCAACCCTAACCTTGTCAGCGGCAACCGCCTCAAAGAATACAACGGCATCGAATACACCTACGACGCATTGGGCAACCTGATCTACCGCCAGCTGCCCAATGGTGAAAACCAATATTATCAATACGATTTAGAAAACCAGCTCGTCCGCGCCGAAATCAAAAAGCCCGCCGGCAATACCGAGATTTGGACATACGCCTACGACCCGTTCGGCAGACGGCTTTCCAAAGAACGCCAAGACAAACTCGCCTGGACGAGTACCGAACCGAAACGCACCCACTTCGTCTGGGACGGAACACGATTACTTCAGGAGTATACCTACAAAGGCAGCTACACCTATATCTACACCGACCAAGACAGCTACGAACCGCTGGCGCAAGTCTTTGACAACGCCAAAGACGGCAAACAATACCTCGCCTATTTCCACAACGACCAAATCGGCATACCGAGGGAGATGACCAACATTCATGGCAATCTGGTTTGGCTTGGGCTACATTCTGATCCGGATCTATTGAATAGAATTACAAGAGTCATGGGGGCAATGTCTGAAGGTGTCAGAACGGAGCTAGAAAGATGGAAATTTTGCGTAGAGTAATTACTTCTTTAAAAAGATAGGAGTTGAATCAATGGAGCCTAAAGAATTAACATCTGAAATTTTACTGGAAAGTGTTTTAGAATGTACAAATTTTGTAGTAAATGAGGTGCCAAATTTATACAGTGCAGTAATGGAAAGACAAAAAAAAGACGATGAATTATTTTTCATGAATTTTGTTGAAGATGAGAATGAGCAGAATGATTACTATGGATATGTTTATAATAAAACGGATAGAAAAATATACGAATATGCGTTCCATGATGACAAATTAGTGAAAAATAGGAAGTTGTCTCTTATTGAAAAGAAAATTGGAGAGTTAACAACGAAAGATATTCTTGAATTATCTATAATCAATTTACTGTAATCTCTAAATATAGCTATGATTGCTCTTGTACTTTTATGTAAGTGAGCAGAAGCAAGTCCTAGTTTGTATGAAACTCCTATTCCTGACGTAGATTTGTGTGTAGAACAGGTACGTGGTTTCTGTTGTTCAGACGACCTTTGATAAGTTGCGTTTAACCGCCGCTACGCTTACATCATAGAGGATATAACCAAGCAATTATGGAAATAGTAGATAATATTGATAAAAATTCTAAATGTGATAGAGAAAAGGCTAGAAAAATTCGATCATTACAATCCAAAATTCATAAGGCACTTAAGTCAGGAAGTATGTCTTTATATAACCCGACAACAAAACAAGATTGGATTAATTACTTAACATAATAAGGAGTAGCATTATGAATATAATATTAGGATCTATAAAAAATAATTTATTAGAAGTATCAAGTAATTTTCAAAACAGCCGATGGAAAATTATTCAAGATATTTCAGTAGCACAAAGATATGCATATCAGCAGTATGATTTAGAGACTTGGGCGGATTTGCGTGAATCAAACTCACTAATTTTAAAGCTATCTACAGATGAAGATGACAATTTTTGGGATGAATATGCTGTTCCTGCAATTGAAAAAAATTAAATTCCTTGAACTTAGAGGAGGGATTAAAAGATAGTTTATTTAGTGATATAGATGCCGATTTATTTAATTGTTATTTAAATAACAAATATAAGAAAAATCATCCTTTTTGGAATATGATAGAAGATGCTTATTTTAAAGGGTTTTGGCCTTGTGGATGGGAAGGTAAATATCCTGAGGGGAAGCTTGTCGTTTTTAAATTAAACAAGCACTAAATCAAAGTCACAAGTATTTCAAAGAACTAGGAGCACTTTAAAATGAATAAACATGAATTAGAAGCCTTATATACTTTAAATGATCCTGCTACTAGCCAAGCTATAAAAATGTTACCTCCAGAGTGGCATAGTTTATATCCTTCATATCTTCAATTTTTAGAACTAAGCAATGGATTATTTGGAGATGAGATAACCCTTTTGGAGGCCGAGGAGATCCAACAAAGGAATATTGACTATGAAGTAAAAGAATATTTGCCGAATTTTCTTATGATTGGAGATAATGGTGGAGGGGTTGCCATTCTGATGGATAATAAAAATCAAAATATTTTTGCTGTCGGCATGGGAGTAATGAGTGAAGACTCCTTAGAAAAAATATCATCTTCTTTAGAAGACTTTCTATTAGTAAAAAAAGGAATGTTTAATTATTTAGAAAACTAGTTCGATCCGAAATCAAAAAGCCCGCCAACAAGCCCACTACAACCCAAATGGAAGAAAATCTTATTCAAAAAGAAATAATGGGAATGGTGCATTTTCTTGGAAGTACTACAAAGATAATGTAACCGTACAACATAGGAAATAGTATCATGACAACTTTAGAAGATAAAATCTTTACTTTAAAACAGAATCATTTAATGAAAAAAATGAAAGAAATTCATTTTTTAAATCATTTAATTTCAGATTCTGAAAAAATTATTCCATATCCACTCTCATGTGAAATAATAAATCGTACTTTTACCTCCTATAGAAATATAGAATTATTAAAAGAAAAATTTAGTTTACCGATAAAAAATGAAATATTAAATTTTTTTGCACCAGAGGAAAATGATATTGCTTATGTATACTTTTATGGAGGAATAAATGATTCAGCTGAAACACCAATAGAATTATTCCCCTTGTTTATTATCAAAATAAAAAACATTAGCAATTGGCTAGAATTAATAAACAAACCTAACTTTTATTGTTTAAAATTCTTTAGTCATAAAATAGATAAAGTTATCGATATATCTCTACTCGACAATGAGGAAGATGTGTTATCTATTTCTTTTGGAGTGAACGCAAATAAATAAACTATTCCAGCAGAAGCAATCCTTTGCCTTGTATAACTTAAAGGAGTTCCCCATGAAAGAATTATTAGAAAAGCTTGAAAATAATAGTTTTATTTATAAGGTAAGAATGAATCTTGAATTCGATGTAAAAGACTATCAAGAATTATTAAAAATTTTAAATGAAATAAAGCATTATACTCATAATCATGATCTAATTGAAAAAAGACTAGCGTCTATTTTATATGAAATACCGAAATTAACACATATTTGGTATCTCAATTTAAAAGACGATCCAAATAAAAATGAATCTTCTATTGTTGATCAACTTGAAGAAGCATGGATAGAGTTAGATTCAATAATTGGAGAAGAAATTCTTGGTCAAGGACAATAAATTCCTCTTAACAAACACAGATTGTGGCTCGAATAATAAGTTACATGTTTAGCAAGACCTTAATAAAACACTAAGGTCGTTTGAAAAAAATATTTTCAGATGACCTTGATACTATGACTAACAACTATCTCAATACTATAAACGGATAAAACAAAAGTACTTTGTAAAAGACATGTTGATCCAAAAGGGACAGGATATGGAAAATATCCACATATAAATATTAGATGTCTGGATGGAAAACAAGTGCGTATTAATATTAGAGGAAAATACATGTGTTAAATTTAACTAATTTACAAACAAAAGGATATGATGAATTTATTAAAATTGATGGAGAAGTTTTTTATCAAGTATTTGCTATTAAGAAAAGTAATGGAATTTATATTACATATTACTATACGGTACCCAAAAATAAATTGGATCAGGCTGAAGATTATGAGATAGAAGAATTCAATGAATTTAATGAATTTGAATTAGCTATAAAGCATATTCAATCAAAAGGAGCAAATCTTTCAAGATTTAATGTATTTAAAGGTAACAAACCTCTTTAAGACCATTTTTATCCAAAAAATACTGACAAAGGTATGCCTGGGGAAATGTCGGTTAGCCATCAGCAATGAAACTAGTCTGATGTATGAAGAATATTGGATATCAAATGAAGTTGCAAAAATAATTGAACCTTATTTATGTGAGACATTAGACATAAATAATTATGACTACTTCTTGTCATGCGAAGAAGATATTATTTAACTAAAAATATAATAATCATATTCACGGATAGCGCATACCAATCCTTCCACCTGCAAAACCAGTATGCCGACCGTGAGACGGGGCTGCATTACAACTTCTTCAGATATTATAAGCCTGAGGTCGGGCGGTTTGTAAACCAGGCACAGATCCACATGCGTTTAAAGCTGATTATGTTGGTAAACGAACCGTATCTCATTATGATGTTTATAAACAAAATAAAACTGGAGAACTATTATTAAGAAGAAAAATTCTTCTGAATTTATTAGAACAGGAATTGGTTGCGATGATGCGGAATAATTTAATTGAAGTAACATTTTATATGGAATCAAATGATTATATTAACATGAGAGAAATAGACAAAATACTTAATATTAAAAATGCCGAGTTTTATAGTAAGGGAGATTTATTTACCTCACCAAACAAAAAGGTTCAATTTATAATTGAACACTCTTACTATTCTTTTGGTATAGATAAAGAGGAAAATTTAAATGAGAAAATTAATAAAATTATACAAAAAATAGAAGACATAAAGAAAAATTTAAGCTATATATTTAAAAAATATGAACTAAATAAGGAACTTATAATTTACAGCTGGGCCAACGATGAGGCTACTCGTGAATATAAACTCTCCTTAAATCAAATGCAAGTATTATCTGAGTTAGGTATAGAATTAAAAATTATTCATTATAATTTTTAGTAAGCGTGGGCTTGATCGAGTTTCACCAAATATCAAGGGCATTTGAAATCAATTTTCAGACGGCCTTTTCCCTATCCTACGCCCTCCTCATTTGCTTCAAGTACAATGAAAATAACCAAATTAGCATCAAAGTTATAATGTAGAAAGTATGCTGCTGCAATACCTAGAACAGTTTCATTTAGTGGCAACCAACTTCAGAAAAAATTTAGTTTCTCGAGGAGCATTATAATATTATGGAAATTAAAAAAGAGTCTAATGACTATATTATTAAATTAAACAACCATGAAGTCTTAGTTTTTTTTGAATGGCTTGTTAAGTTCGTTGAAAATAATGAAATTATTGATGAAGCTGAGCAAAAAATACTATATGACTTGGAATGCTTATTAGAATCCACATTAGAAGAACCTTTTATGGAGAATTATAAAGATCTAATACATATAGCTAAAAAATCTATTATCAATAATTAGCTAGCTGTAGTCTCTATTGAAATCTTAAATTCACAAGTAGGGTGCGCGCCTCAAAGCACGTACGCGGTTTTTGCTTTTCAGACAATCTTAATATCTTCTTTGAGGTCGTCTGAACTATTTGTTCTTTAACAATCTCCTTACCATTAGCAACAACATTCTATCTAGAGGTCGTTTTCCCTGATAGCTGAGAAACTAATTGACATAGACAAATACAGTAAAGGATAAATATTATGTTGAAAATATTAAATAATTCGTTAAATGGGATTGTGTTGGGTCAAAAAAAGGCTGATTTTGATGATGTTACTTTAAATGATTCTAGTTATTCATTAGAGTTTGATAGAAAGCATAAGATACAATCTGATTCTCAATTAATTACTGTATCATCCTTGAGGAATTGTGATGAATTTTGCTTAAATGGAAAAGTTATTAACTTTTCAAATCTTGAAAAATTCTTAGAAGAGGAGAATCCTCTAATAGAAGTTTCGGATGAAGGAAATTATTTTTATATTTTTCCACAATATAATTTACTTTTGTATGTTGACTCTAAGGATAAAGTATTTTTGCAGGTATTAATTTACGATGAAAGTATAAGAGACTTATATGAAAATACAGGTAAAAAGTACTCAGACCTTCAAAAAAGTAAACTTAAAGATCCAACCTCAGTTTATGATAAATTAATATTTATTCCGTATAAGGCTATAGGTGATTTTGAATTTAATTGTTCTCTAACAGATATTATAAAAAAATATGATATATCAGATAATATTATTTCAAAAGCAAAAAATATCATAGAGATAAATAATTTTGTACTGAGGTTTGATAATGAAAAGTTAACTGAGGTATCAATTTTTCATGATAAAGCAGTAAGGCTTGCAATATACTATAATGAAATTGAGATATCATCAAAAAAAGGGTTTGCTGAGCTATTAAGTCAATATGATGTTATTGAGAGAACGAAATCTAAATATCTTTTCAAAGAATTAGGTCTAGTTGTGGAAAAGGATCTCTCTGAATTTCGTTTTTTTGAACAATCATTATTAAACTTTTGGGCAAATTTGCATAGACCTATTACTAGCTGGTAATCACAAGCCATAAGTAAGTCAAAAAGCAACAAGATCTTCCCGGTTCCAATTTACAAAAGGGAGACATCGGTGCAATTGTAGAAGTTTATTCAAATCCTTATGAAGCATATGAGGTTGAATTCTGCGATACTAAAGGAAAAATAATCGCACTACTAACTTTAAAGCCAGAACAATTAATGCTAATTACCAATCGTCAAGGAGCCAAAGGTAATCCTGCAATGAGGCTTACAAAATCAACTAAGACAAATGCGCAAACAGGCAATGAAATTTGCTAAAAAAATAAATGCTAGTGAGGAAATTTAAATGTCAAAATTACTTTTTACTTCTTCTAAAACGCCACATAGTATTGGTTATATTGGAGGAGGAGCCGAACATATTCCTTTAGAATTATGGCCTAAAGTTCCAAATTCTGATACCTATCAAACCCATCTGTTTACTCTTTATTCTGACTTTTTACCTGAAAATGTATTCCCTCGCAGAAATTATTATATCTCTGTTTTTATTTCCATAGAGGAGCATGCACTAGGAGGAGTAAAAGACTCTATTTCATCCAAATATACTGTTAATTATCAGGATGATTTAATTTTACTAAATGATGGTTTTAGTTGCGCTGTTCTTTATGAAAGAGAACCAGCTATCAACAAGCAAGACTTAGGAAATATTTCTTTAGAAAGAAAATTTTTTGAAAGACTTGATGAAGTTGATGAAGAAGCAGATGCGAAATACAATGAAAATGAACATTTATTCTTTGAAGATAATGGAATGGGATTGGATGTATCCAAAATTTTTGGCAATCCTTATTTTGAACAAGATATAATATATCCTTCTCCTAAGTTTAATTTTTGCTTGCAATTATTAGAAGAAGATATAGATAAAAAGTTACATATTTTTCAGAATGGTATTGGTTATTTTTATTATGATCAAAATGTTAAGAAAAAACTTCTATCTGGAAGTCAAGCAGGTATTTTCTTTATTCAAAATACTTAAGAATTATCATAAAACCTTCAGTCTTGATGTAGTGTATGTGCGGTATGCACGCAAGCGGTTTTTGCTTTTTAGACGACCTTTGTTGTATTGCGTTCAACCGCAGATATACCTACGACGCACTGGGCAACCTAATCTCCCGCCAGTTGCCCAATGGTGAAAACTAGTATTACAAATACGACCTAGAAAACCAACTCATCCACGCCGAAATCAAAAAAGCCGCCAACAAATCCACTACTTTCACTGCGACCAAATTGGCATCCCGAGAGAGATGACCGATGATGAAGGTAATCTGGTTTGGTTCGGCAACTACACTGGCTGGGGTCGTCTAAAAGAGGAAAGCAAAGTAACGGATAGCGCGTACCAGCCATTTCGCCTGCAAAACCAGTACGCTGACCGTGAGACAGGGCTGCACTATAACCTGATGCGTTATTACGAGCCTGAGGTGGGGCGGTTTGTGAATCAAGATCCGATTGGATTGTGGGGTGGGACAAACTTCTATCAGTTTTCGATGAATGCGCTGGGAGGGGTTGATCCATTAGGGTTAGCTAGAAAACCAATTAGTAGAAGGCTAAGAAGGTAGTAGAACTGGGCAATTGGGGCAAAAAAATGGAAAATTAACAAAATTAGATCCCAAAACAGGTAAACCTATACAAATTAGAAGCTATGATGTAAAAGGGAACCCCGTAAAAGACATCGACTTTGATCATAACCATGGTTTTGGAGACCTTCATGCACGTGACAGGAAATATCCATCAGATAAAGCACCAAATAAAGTCCGAGGAGAAGGACGAGTATTAACAAAAATGGAAAAATTTAACTTAAAATTTGGCAAATGTGCACAAGTATTCCCTGGATTAAGTAGCTTAACAACCAGATTTATAAGTGGAGTAAGTCTTTTGTTATTGCCTAATTCAATTAGCCAATGTCAAGATTTAGATTTTCCATGAAAAATCCAGATAAATGTGGGGCAAAAAAGAAATGAATATACATGACAAGGAAATTGTTGGTTTTTTATATAAGAAAAATGATCAATTACTCGTATTACTTTCATCTGATGAAAATAATATCTTTTTTAATTCCGTAATTTTTTTTCATTTTAACAATGTTTCGGACCAAAATATTATTTTTGATATATATGAATGGGGAAAAGAAGATATTCCAAATGAAATTATTAAACTTTTTCCTTGTATAAATCCCTTTATAGAAGATAAAGAAATATATAATTTTCATTATATAAATTCATCTGTTGGACTAGAGGGTATTGTTATCACTAAAAAATAACATTTCTGCGCAAAATATCGTTATGCTGAGATACTACTGATGTTAAAGAGACCTTGACCTACGATAACCGGCTATCAGAAAAACGACTTAGAAGCTTCCAATGACAGCAGCTATTACTACGGCTACTTCGATGACCTGGCCCACTGGGAACTAGCCAACGGAAAAGTGCAGAACTACTTCTACGACCTGCATGACCAACTGGTTAAAGCAGAATTCTTTAAAAAAGATGGTACGAAAGAAACTTGGGTGTACAGCTACAATGCCTTGGGCAGAAGGATAGGCAAAGGCTATCTGAAAAACGAAGACGTTTCAGACGGCCTTGAAGAAGAAACCGGATTTGTTTGGGACGGAAGGTATACCTATTTCTACACTGATTCCGACAGTTACGAACCTTTGGCGCAGGTATGCAACTGGATAACCGAAGAAGGTGAAAGCCGCCAACAAAACCACTACTTCCACTGCGACCAAATCGGCATCCCGCGCGAGATGACCGACATCCACGGTAATCTCTTATGGTACGACGAATACACCACATGGGGGCGTCTGAAAAAGAACGAGCGTGTTTATCAGAACGCGCATCAGCCGTTCAGATTGCAGAACTAGTATTATAATGAAGCGACTGGACTGGACTGCATTACAATCTGATGCGGTATTACGAGCCCGCGGCGGGGCGGTTTGTGAATCAGGATTCTATCTTACTATTAGGTGGGCGTAATTTGTATAGTTTTACTTCTAATACAAATGCTTGGTTTGATCCCCATTAGGATTGAAGAAAAAACGGAATAAGAAGCCTAAAAGAATTGTTCCATATGATGACATTATGGATGATGTTAATAAGTGGTCACTCCTCATCATATAATTCTACTTAAAAATGGTGGTTCAAATACATGGTGGAATCTAACTCCTGTGAAACACACTCATACTGGAACTATACACGGTACTGGGTCTGCCCTACGAACACATTTGCCATATAGCACTCCAACAGGAATAATTAACTATATTGTTCCTAGATAATAGATATAAAAATTGAATGAAGGATATTAATTTATGGATAATTTCAAAAAAATTCTTGTAGATATACAAGATTTAATCCAATCTAGTAATGGAAACTTAATTAATTATGGAAAATCAAATTTTATTTTTAAAAAAAGATACTCAAGGCTCATTTTGGCTGATAAATTTGAAGCTATTTTTTCAGAAAGCTATCAAAATTTAGCCGTTTTAAATGTCAAAAAGATAGATCTTTACATAGACCAAATAAAGAGCTTAATAGCCACCAAAAAGCAAGATGATTATAAAGACAAAGCAAGAGAGATTATATTTAAAAATTTTAACGCCAACAAAGACAAGAAAACATTTCTCATAAAAGCACCAACGGGTATCGGCAAAACGTTTTTGGCATTAAATTTAGCCCTAGAAATAGCTAAAAACGGCAATAAAAGGCGCATCATAACGGCTATACCTTTTACCTCTATCATAGACCAAACACACGCCGAATATCAAAAGATTATAGCGGACCAAGATGTTTTAAAGTATCACCACCTAACAAGCTATAAAAGCCAAAACGACGATGAGAAAGAGCAGTTTATGCAAAAGGTATTTTTAGTCGACATCTGGCATGAAAATTTTATAGTCACGACTTTTAACCAGCTATT
>ERZ773046.1493-NODE-1493-length-13146-cov-15.260408_pt1 | contig 13146 bp, 10 predicted proteins | sample MGYA00580634_ERZ773046 | MGnify/ENA primary metagenome ERZ773046 (study PRJEB29015, sample SAMEA2738127) | human oral metagenome | biome: human oral; feature: human-associated habitat; material: saliva | place: China | collected 2159 ... | reverse complement strand
AGTTCATTGTGCCGTTACACCCCATTGCCAAGACGATTATCGAGCAGCAAAGGCAGCTACAAGCGGTGAAAGAAGAAGGCAATAACACGGATATGGATAATCGCTTTATTTTTCAACCCTGTTGCAGCAGAAGTGTGTTAGCAGCGAAGTTAAGCATAGTAGGCAAGGCTTGTGGCATCAAGCAACGTCTGTCCTATCACATGGCAAGACATACCTTCGGAACGATGTGTCTAAGTGCAGGTATTCCCATTGAGAGCATCGCCAAGATGATGGGACACGCATCAATTGCAAGTACGCAGATTTATGCGCAGGTAACGGACTGCAAGATCTCGGAGGATATGGACAGACTCATCGCCAAACACTAGGAAAAGAACAAAGAGGATGATAAGGTAACGGTAAAGGAAACTATTACCATAGGGACAATGGCTATTGCCAACACAGGCAGAAACAAAAGCATGGAGGAAACGGCATGAATACGGAAGATGGAATAAAGACCAAGGCTGCAATCCGTCTAGACACGGGGCGCAGCTACTTCGAGTGGGGAAAATCAACAAGAGCGGATACCTGCTCCAACGGGTTGCCCATTGCGGAAAGAGCCTTGAGAGTAAACTCTTTTTTAAAGAGACTCTCCTGTTTTGATTGGCGATATGTAGTCGTTTTCTTCATAAGGTAATATCAATATTAGTATGTAAAGGTACGACTTCTTTTCGAAAATTCGCAAGTAATTAGCTGATTAATAATAAGTTAATTTATAGAACATCCCTTAATTGTTTCTTTTTGCTGTCGTAGTTTTTGAAGGCATGCCGATGTTATATCGGTGTGCCCTTTTTCGATAATAGAAAATATCTGTTTACAAATTCATTATACTTTGATTAAACTCTACATTTTCACCGTAAAAAATTTATTAAAAACAAATAGATTATGATTTAGGTTGGATATTATCTTCATTTTTGATAATCATATCTAAAAACCAAATTATTTTTTCTATCGGAACAGCTGTTACAAAAGGTTCCTTTTCTGGTCCCCTAATAAGCATTCCTGCCAATAGTCCGTTGTCATCAAGTATTGGTGCCCCACTTAATCCAGCCCAATATTGAATATCTACTTCTACTAATGTCGGTATTTTAAGAATAGCATATCTATCATTATCCAATCTTTCAAATATCAAACCTTCATGCAGTACATTTATTCTATTGAGTACAGTTGAATTTTTAATTTCATTACATATTGTACCTGCAACAAGGTAGCGATTATCGTTATTGAAATTTTTACTGTGGGTTGAAAATAAACTAAGTTTTGGCATACCTTCTTGAATCAAAACCTCTTTATTTTGCATTATCACTTGGTTGCTTAAAAGTGGAACACTTAGGGGTTCTTTTAATTCACTAATAGCCATATCCGGTAAAGATGCAATTCTGACATCTAAAGGCAATTTTTCATCATTTATATCTATAACACCATCTATGATTTTATTAAAAATCGAAATGAATTTCTCAGGATTATCAAGCGAATCCTTATCAAACCCAAATCCTGTTAAATGATAGAACCCACCAACCGGCAGATTTATCGATTTCAATTCTCCTTCAATTTTGATATTCGTTATAATTTGAGGTGAATAATCGATTCCTATTCTTTGCCCTGTCTCGTTAGCTGGGTCATGATCATCCAGATGTACGACATGGTCTGCTGTAATAAAAAACAAACGATCTTTATGTCGTAGAAGAAAACCACTTCCAAAACCTTTTATTTTATCGGAATTACAAGTATCAGGAATAACCAATTGAAGTGTTGCCAAAAAAGCAACAACATCTAATCGAATCATATTTTCATTACAAGGTATCATTATAGCTATTACTTAAGTTATCTCTTTAAATCAATAGTCCGTTAAATTTTGAGTACTCTACCGAGTTTCAAAAAATGCAGTTAAATGTTTAATTATCAATGATATAAGTTGCTTTTAAATTTGGTCAAGTCCGTGTTTTTTTGTACCTTTATAGTTGATTACCAATCACTTAAAGATTACTTAAATGAACCAACTTGACCAGCTCAAAACTCTTTGCGATAGCGCATTAAGCCTTTGCAGCACAAAGGTACGAAAAAATTTCAAAACATTCTTCATTCAGACGATGTTAATTTACGCAACCACATTTATCCGAATCAATTTCTCTCAGATGGGAAGACTTTCTTCATCTTGCGAACAGCGTTATCGTCAGAACTTTGAGAAGAAGTTCAATTGGATTGCATTCAATAAGTTCTTTCTGTCAATGCTTCCTATGAGACGTTGTGCAATAGCGCTTGATCCAAATTTCATCTCCAAGTCGGGCAAACATACTCCGGGACTTGCCTATTTCTGGTCTGGTACAGCCGGCACGATAAAGCGTGGACTTGAAATACTTGGCTTTGCCGTTGTGGATGCCGACAGCAATGATGCGATATTCATGTGCGCAAAGCAAACGAGAGCAGACAAGGTGGACAAAGGCAGACGCCCGGACTGTCTGAAGTGGTGTAAAGGCAACAGCTCTCTAATAGAGCAGTACCTCAGAGCAATTCACAGCAACAAGACGGAGTTCCTTAAAACCAGCAATCTGTTTGTTGCAGATGCATTCTTTTCGGTCTATCCATTTGTGGAGGGACTTGCAACTATGGGATTTAACATAGAAGGCAAGAAGACGCAAACTCGAAAGATGTTCTTCTCAACAGATACCACAATGGAGGCTATAGACATCTTTGACATCTACAGAGCAAGATTCCAAGAGGAATTCCTGTTTCGCAATGCGAAAGGTTTTATGGGATTAGAGCATTGTCAAGCACGAAGCGAGAAAAAACTAGACTTTGCTTTCAATATGTCCCTGGCGACCGTCAAAATGGTAAAGTATATGGCTCATAGAATGGAAATAGAGAAAAACATCAAACTCTCTGTTCAAGATATGAAGATAATGTTCTGTGCTTTGATAAAAGGACTAACAAATCTTAAATTCTTTCAAAGTATGCCTCATAGTCGTGCCACTTTATACTTGATTTATATTGGACAGCCGTCTTCATCAGATGTCTGAACAAGTCATATTCTGGTTTCTTGCTATCCCTAAACCAACGACGGTTAAATCTCCAACAATACTCGTTCAAGTATAATTGGAGAAACCGCTCATCAATTTCTTTGTGAATGGCATCAATACCACTGCGGCATTCTCCTGTAACGATGTGAACCCATGGCAGAACCTTAGTCACGAGTTCGTGTGGGCTACTTTCTGTTTGAACATGTTGGACAAGACCTGTCAGAGTTTTCTTAAGGATTATGAGATTATGTCCTCCGTCTGTATCTATCTTTTAGTCATGAACTACCGACTTTTCAACATAAGGTGCTAATGTCTTGTATTGACTATTAGGTAATGCATACATTTTGATATAGCGAACAGCTTTCTTCACCTTGCTTCTATTAGCTTGCTTTATAAGTTTAGATGCTTTGTTAAAACGCTCTGTATCAGTGTTATCTGATAGATAAGTGCTTAGAATAGAATCCGCATCTTTGCTCTGCGCAATTACCAGCACAGGAGTTTGTTTACTCTTTAAGATTTTCTCTCCGCCCTCCTCTGAAATAAAAGAAGTTGGGAAATACGATAAATCGAGTTCTATCTGCTCAGAGAGTTGATAGATACTATCTCTCTGTCCCATAATATCCCTCAGTTTCATCATCATCAACCATGCAGGAAGATAATATTCAAGTTCAAGTTGATGCTGAATCTCTTTAGCCGATAGGACTTGTTTTATGGATGTCATCATGTGCGCAGTGAAAAACCAATCATAGAGCGATAATTTGCTATGTTCCATAACAGTGCCCTTTGTCAAGGGAATTCTGTTGCCACAGGTCTCGCACTGAAAAGATCTCCTTCCATATAGCCATTTGTACTTGGTTGCTCCACACTTAGGGCATACAACACCTACCTCTTCTCGGACACCCTTAAGGTAATTTTCGCAGCTATTCTCATCGGGGAACATTTGGAAGAAATCTTTCAATAACATCAGACTCATATTTTTAGCAAATATAATTGATTTATAGAATGTTGCAGAAGTGTTATATTTTAATTAACATATATTAGTCCTTTTATCAAAACACAGAAAAATTACTTATACAGATAAGAAACGTAAGAGTAAAACAGAAATGTATTTCGGAAGTCCCATAACCAAGAAGAATTACATGTTTATGATAGAAGGAGGATCTTTTTTTGTGATTGCTCGCCAACCAAACATCTTCCATTTCTTCGATGCGGAGAGTAAACAGGTAGCGGAAGTTGAGATAAATGGTAAGCCAATTCAAGTTGGTGAAGATGAATTTGTGGTAAGAGATGGAAATACTGCAATCTGGTATGATGCCAACGGCAACAAAAGCTCTGAGCGACAGTTGACAGAAGAAGAGGTAAAAATGTTTAAGTAAAAGCTATGAGTTATTCTGTTGAATTCTATATTGACTTACTCCATAAGATTTATCCTTGTAAGGAGAGCTTTGTTGTAGATGTGAAGCATAAACGCAACAAGCGTATTATGGGTACATATACTCCGAGTCTTCATCGTATTCGTATCTATGATAGATATTCAGACAAAGACAATATCAATACAGCAATCCATGAGTATGCCCACCACATTCATTATACAGAGAAAGAAAAAGAGGCTAAAAATAATAGACCGCATAGACCAGAATTCAAACTGATTTATCATGCTTTTGTTGTTAAGGCTATTCAAAAAGGACTGGTGTCCAACCTGCTAATTGATGACTTAGTAGCAAAGTGAGGTTTATGGGTATAAAGTTAAAAAATATAGACTCATTCAACAACTATGCATAGAAAAGGTTATGGAGGTAGAATATAATAAAATAATGCAGCAGATTAATACTTTATAGTATGAAGATTATGTGTATGGAAAAATATTTTACGGTATGTGGAATTGGTAATGGTGGTGGTATCATTGTCGATAGTATTTATCAGCAATATGCGATAAATGGTAAAGAATTATGGAAAGACAGTAGCGTCGACCTTATGGCTATTGGTAACGCTTGGGACTTAAAAGAACTAAGTGTAATCAATAAGGTAAAAGGAAAAGTAGCTCAGATTTCCTTTGCTCGTATTACTGTTTTCATTGCTTGTTTGGGTGGCGACACCATGCCTGTGCTTTTACCTTATTATATAGAGATGGCAAAGCAGCAGAATAGCCATGTGCTGGTATGTTTTACTTTGCCTTTTGCCATTGAAGGTAAGGAGAGTGTTGACTGACTAATACCGACGATGTCGGCAATTTCTTTTCTCGCTGTTTTCTTTTGGAGTAAGGCAAAAATTTGCGACCTTTGCTCCGAGATTAATTGATGATACATTTGCAATACAAAGTTAGTTAATCTTTGGGAGACTTCGGTCTCCTTTTTTTATTTGTATTGCTGGTTGTTTCTTTTTCCTCTCCGAGAGATGCAGACAACCTCTCACTACGCGTCGAGAACGTCTGCATCTCTCGGAGAGGGACACTCTTTTATTGCACTTCGTTTTGGAACTTGCAAGAGAACTTACACACTTTTTTAGACACTACCCCTAGAAATCATATTTACTGCTTCTAAACTTTTACCGGACAGCAATAGTAAAAAGTAAGAAAAAGGGCTGAAATCCAAGTGAGGATTTCAGCCCTTAATTTTTTTATGTGCAAAGATTTCTTCCTGTCTATCAAATATCCATTATGCCGAGAATTGCAATATTTGCTGAAAAGATAAAATTATGATTTCAGCACTTCGCCTTAATTATGTTGCTTAGGCATTAATATCTTCTTATATTCTTGCGGATTTTCAAGCAACTTTACAGCTTCTTTCCATTGTTTGTCGAATTGCAAACTATTGGCAATTGCTCCACGCTGATAATAGTAAGCAGCAACAAGGTCGGCTGTAAGCACTTGCTTTATGGTTTGCTTGTGATGGTCAAGTTCTTTTGCTAAGTTATGTTGCAACTTCTTTTCTAACGCAGCAAATTCAGACTTCGCATCATCATAATAGCCTTCAAACTTTGCTATATCAATAAGATTCTTTATAACCTTCTCGCTTTGTCGGTCGTATTTAAAGCCACTCTTTATCACAGCTGATTTGAAACTTTCGTAGTCGGCATCTGAAATAATAAAGCTTTTTGGATCGCCAATGGTCGGATGTTGTTTAATATAATTGAGTACCCAATTAGTCATAACCTCTGTAGAGTCCATTCCAGAATTAGCAAGATAAAATGCTATATTTGGAAGAGAGTCGGGAAGGACTTTCACATCAGGATTAATACCGCCGCCATCACGTACAATTCTACCATTTGCCGTATGAAATACTTTAGTTAACGAATCGGGTACATGTTCTAAATATCCACCTCGACTGTGTTTATAATTTATGGCTTGAATACACCGTCCACTCGGAATGTAATATTTACTTGTAGTTAGCTTCAAATTTCCATTATATGGAAGTTCCATTGGAGCTTGCACTAATCCTTTTCCATAAGTACGAGTACCTAAGATTACTGCACGGTCTAAATCTTGCAAACTACCACTTGTTATTTCGCTTGCACTCGCTGTTTCGTCGTTTACTAACACAACAATCGGCATAAGCGTATCAATTGGTTCAACCGTTGTTTTGTATTCGCGGTTAGCACGTTCCAACTTTCCCTTTGTATTAACCAATACAAGTCCTTTAGGCACAAACATATTTACAATGTTTATGGCTTCTTGCAGACTTCCTCCACCATTATTACGCAAGTCTAGAACTAACGATTTCATTCCATCTTTCTTCATTTCTAAGAAAGCTTTACGCACATCTTTCGAACAATCTACCGTGAACGAGTTTAAGTCTAAATACCCTATACCATTTTGCTGCAAACCATAATAAGGAACTGCAGGCATTTGAATAGCCTTTCGAGTAAGCTTAAACTTCATTGTTTTACCAGTTGATGGGCGTTTTATCTTTAATAAAAAGGTAGAACCTGCATCGCCACGTAGGTGGTCGCTAACATAACTTGTAGATTTTTTATACATCGAAGAGTCGTTCACAGACAATATTATATCGCCTTTCTTCAAGCCAGCCTCTGCTGCAGGCATATTCTCATACGGTTCATCTATTATAACATTATCCAATTTCAGATCGTATCGAATTAGTGCGCCAATACCTGCATATTTACCAGATATCATCATATCCAGTTCTTTTACCTTATCTTCTGGATAATAAACAGTATAAGGGTCGAGCGAACTCAACATAGCATTAATACCATTGCCTATAACTTCATCGGCATTTAGCGTATCTACATACATCAAATCAAGATATTTATAGATAGCAGAGAATGTCTCTAAATTCTTAGCAACTTTAAAATTATGGTCTTTGTTAGACGTACCTTGTGCAAAAACATTAGCTTGCGATAGGAAGGTAAACACACACAAGCAAAGCAATAATCTCTTTATCATTCTTTTGTATATACAAACGAGTTAATGTTTAAGAATCAGTGCAAAATTACACTATTATATTGAAATACTATAAGAAGTAGAACTAAAAATAACAAATACAGTGGCATTACGCTCATTTTTTAAATATCATCTTTTGGGGTAATTTCACCCATTTATTGTTCACAACTATCTCTATTGTACTTCCTTTTATCTGTTTAAAAGTATAGGTTCCATCGCCATTATATGTTAATGATGCTTCGAGGTCTTCGCTACCATAGTCGTTAATAATAGTGAGTTTGGCAGTATTACCACTAATTGAATAATCTATAATAATCCACTTCCGAGTGTCGCGCTTGGCACCAAGATAGCCGGGAACCTTGCCAAACACTTCCTGATTGGGTATTAATATGCTTGGTTTATAGAGGTCGATGTCGAGCCAAACTTGATATTCTTTATTCTCTATATGAGTTTTAAAGATAATAGTATCTGCAGGAGTTTCCTGTACACTCGCTGATTGTTCACCAATAGGAGTTATTGCTGCCGCCATAGTTACAAGCGAGCTAAGCGAGAACACCATTAACAATATATATAATTTTATTTTCATAACATTTGCAAAGATAATTCTTTTTCTTCTTTATTGTAGCAATAAGTCCGTTTCTTTTTTAAAGTTTAAATATTCCGTATAGAAACAACGTGATTTATATCATAATTTAAAGATTAAAACGCCTAAAATAATTCGTTCTACTCTTTGTGGTTCATTTTTTTATCGTACCTTTGCATTTATTGATAAGATAAAAAAAGATGTTCTTGGATTTCATTTTTGAAGCGAGTTGGGAAGTATGTAATAAGGTCGGAGGCATCTACACTGTACTTTCCACACGCGCAAAGACATTACAAGAGATAATGCAAGACCGCATTATCTTTATTGGTCCTGATTGTTTCAACGGAGAAGAAAACCCATACTTTATTGAAGACAAAGCACTTTTCAGCAACTGGTTGGCTGTTGCAAAGCAAGAAGGATTAAGTTTAAAAGTTGGTAGATGGAATATTCCTGGTTCTCCAATAGCTTTCCTTATTGATTTTAAGGCTTACTACGCTACTAAGAATAACTTCTATGGTGAGCTTTGGGAACGTTACAGTGTAGACAGTTTACATGCTTACGGCGATTATGACGATTCTGCTATGTTTTCTTATGCTACAGCAAAAGTTGTTGAAAGTTACTTTAGGTTCTATTTAAGCAACTGCAACAATGTTATATTCCATGCTAACGAATGGCAAACTGGCTTTGCTGCATTGGCATTGCAACACGATGTACCAGAAATTGCAACTATCTTTACTACGCATGCAACTGGGATTGGACGTAGTATAGCTGGAAACAACAAACCACTATATAGCCATTTGCAAGCATATAATGGCGACCAAATGGCAGACGAACTCAATATGCAGAGCAAGCATTCTATTGAGAAGAAAACTGCACATTATGTAGATTGTTTCACCACTGTGAGCGATATTACAGCAATGGAATGTAAAGAACTCTTAGACAGACCTGTTGATGTAGTGTTACCAAACGGATTTGAAGACGACTTTGTTCCCAAAGCTACTTTATTTACCAAAAAACGTAATGCTGCACGCAAACGATTGTTGCATATTGCTGAAACTCTTACAGGTTCTAAACTCAACGACAATGCTCTTATAGTGTCTACAAGCGGACGTTATGAATTTAGAAATAAAGGTATCGATGTCTTTATTGAGGCTATAAATAAATTAAGGTACGATGAGGAACTAAAGCGTGAAATTGTTGCTTTTATAGAAGTTCCAGGTTGGGTTGCTCGCCCACGTACCGATTTACAGGAACGTTTAGCAACAAACAAAACATACGATACTGCATTGTTCCTTCCACTTATTACGCACGAACTACATAATATGGATTCTGATGCTGTATTGAATATGGCACGTCATTTAGGTATAATGAATGCTCCTACCGATAAGGTGAAACTAATATTTATACCTTGTTATTTAAACGGGAACGATGGAATAGTAAATATGTCGTATTATGACGTAATATTAGGTAACGACATCTGTATTTACCCCTCATACTACGAACCATGGGGCTATACACCATTAGAATCAATTGCTTTCAAAGTTCCTTGTATCACAACCGACCTTGCTGGATTTGGCTTATGGGCTAACCATCTGAAGAACCGATATTGCGAAATAACAGATGGTGTGAAAGTAATACACAGAACTGACGATAATTATTTTGAAGTAGCAGACAGCATTAAACAAACCATTAAAGAATATGCTGCAATGGATAAGAAAACAGCTGATAAATGTAGAACTAACGCACAAAAACTTTCTAAGAAAGCATTGTGGTGCGAGTTCATACAAGCTTACAAAACTGCTTACGACATTGCTTTAAAGAATAGAGACATAAGATTAAGAAAAGAAATGTAACAACAAAATATATCCCGATATAGCGATAGACGGATTTAGATTGTAGGGATAAAGAATATATATAAATAACATAATAAATGAAATTATGAAAATTAAGTCTGATTATTCAAATGAGCCTCAATGGAGAGAGGTGAACATTAAGTCAAGTCTTCCTAAAGAATTGACTTGTTTAGATGAGATTGCACACAACCTCTGGTATGGTTGGACTCATGAGGCGCGTAGCCTTTTTACCCATCTGGACGAAGAACTTTACGAAAAAGTAGGACATAATCCTGTATTGTTGCTCGAACAATTGAGCTACGATCGTAAAGAGGCTATTGTAAAAGACAAAGAACTGATGAAACGCGTGAAGAACGTTTATAAGATGTTTAAAGACTATATGAACGTTAAACCTAACACAAAACGCCCATCAGTAGCTTACTTCTGTATGGAGTTCGGCCTCAATCAGGTATTAAAAATCTATTCTGGTGGTTTGGGAATGCTCGCTGGAGATTATCTCAAAGAAGCATCAGACTCTAATGTAGACCTCTGTGCTGTTGGTTTCCTATATCGTTACGGTTATTTCCGCCAGAGTCTTTCTATGGACGGACAACAAATAGCAAAATACGATGCACAAACTTTTAATTCTCTTCCTATAGAACGTGTTCTTAACGCCGATGGAAGTCAAATGGTTGTTGATGTTCCTTACACCAATTATATGGTTCATGCTTTGGTATGGCAAGTAAACGTTGGACGTATTAAACTTTACTTACTTGATACCGACAACGATATGAATTCAGAATTCGACAAGTCTATTACCCATGCCTTGTATGGTGGTGATTGGGAGAACCGCATTAAACAAGAAATTTTGTTGGGTATTGGTGGTATTCTTACATTGAAAAAACTCGGCATACAAAAAGATATATATCATTGTAACGAAGGACACGCAGCTCTTTGCAATTTGCAACGTCTGTGCGACTATGTTGAACAAGGATTAACATTTAATCAAGCAATGGAGCTTGTTCGTGCTTCTTCTCTTTATACTGTTCATACACCTGTTCCAGCAGGACACGACTATTTCGACGAAGCTCTTTTCAGCAAATATATGTCTGGTTTTCCAGAAAAATTAGGTATTAGCTGGGACGAATTTATTGGTATGGGACGTACTAATCCAGACGACCACAACGAACGTTTCTGTATGAGTACCTTTGCATGCAACACTTCACAGGAAATTAATGGTGTATCTCGCCTTCATGGTTGGGTAAGTCAAAAAATGTTTGCACCATTATGGAAAGGTTATTTCCCAGAAGAAAATAGTGTTGGCTATGTTACAAATGGTGTTCACCTACCAACATGGACTGCAACTGAGTGGCGTAAAGTATATGCTGCAAACTTTGACGACAGTTTTATGTCAGACCAAAGTAACGAAAAAATTTGGCACGCTATATATAATGTTCCCGATGAAGAAATATGGAACACACGTATGGCTTTAAAGAATAAACTTATAAAGTATATTCGCGATAAATTCACACAACAATGGCTTCGCAATCAGGGAGACCCTGCTAAAGTTGTGTCTATTCTCGAAAAGATTAACCCTAACGCATTGATGATTGGCTTCTGTCGTCGCTTTGCTACATATAAACGTGCACATCTTCTCTTTACCGATTTAACACGTTTAGAAAAGATTGTGAACAATCCTGAACGTCCAGTTCTCTTCTTCTTCTCTGGTAAAGCGCACCCAGCTGACGGTGCTGGTCAGGGATTAATTAAGCGTATATTCGAAATTTCACAAATGCCGCAGTTCCTTGGTAAGATTATTTTCCTTGAAGACTACGATATGGAATTGGCACGTCGCCTTGTTTCTGGTGTCGATATTTGGATGAATACTCCTACACGTCCATTAGAAGCAAGTGGTACTTCGGGTGAAAAAGCTGAAATGAACGGTGTTGTAAACTTATCAGTGCTTGATGGCTGGTGGGTTGAAGGCTATCGTAAGGGTGCTGGTTGGGCTCTTCCTGAAAAACGTACTTATCAAAACCAAGAGTATCAGGATAAACTCGATGCAGCAACTATTTACAGTTTGTTAGAGAACGAAATTACTCCTTTATTCTTCAATAAAACAAAGGGTAAAACATATTCTGCCGATTGGGTTAAGGTAGTTAAAAATTCTATAGCTACTATTGCTCCACATTACACAATGAAACGTCAGTTAGACGATTATTATACTAAATTCTATAATAAGCAGGCTGAACGTTCGGCTAACTTACATGCAAACAACAACCGTTTAGCGAAAGAAATTGCATTGTGGAAAGAAACTGTAGCAGAACGTTGGGATAGTATCAACGTTGTATCGCACAATTTCGATTCGCTTTTCAATGCTGTTACTGGAAAAACAACTACTCTTACCTTCACTATAGACGAACAAGGTTTGCAAGATGCAGTTGGTTTGGAACTCGTAATACTTAACAACACTCCTATTGATGATGTTAATATTCACAAAGTTCTACCATTTAAGCTCGTAAAGACCGAAGGTAATCTCTATACTTTCCAGTTAGATTTTGATGCGTCTGACGCTGGTGCATTCAAATGTGCTGTTCGTATGTATCCAAAGAATAGTTTATTACCACACCGTCAAGATTTTGCGTATGTTAAGTGGCTCAACTAAACCACTAACAATATAGATAAAATCCCCCTCTCGATTCCATTTTCGGGAGGGGATTTTTATTTCCCTTTTTCACAGAATATTCTTCTCCCACTAATTTATAATTAAAATGCAGATAATTTATAATTAAAATGCAGATAATTTATAATTAAAATGCAGATAATTTATAATTAAAAATCCGTGAATTCAACAAGCAAGTGCAAATTTACTTAATTTGTTCGTGATTGCAGTTCTATGTTGAACTTGCGAGTGTTTCTTTCCTTTACAGATTCTTCCATCTGAAATTTCCTTTATCTGCTACAAATACAAAAATTATCCCTTTGGAAATCAGGTATAGAGACCTCTGTAAAACCTCATATAGATGTAGATGGCAAAATCATAAATATAACTCATTGATTATCAATAGTAGCTTTTGGGTGTAAAAAGACTTTTGCAGAGGTCTCGTAATATCAAATAAAGTAACTATACTCGCACTTGTGCACTTTTATTTGACAACATACAGTATATTATATTCTATTTCCTACGAATTTATTATTTTAATGAAATTAGAGAGTATTCCTATTGGTGGTTATTCTATTTTTCGATAATTTTACCGTCATCCCTAATTATATAAGTTTTAA
>ERZ773046.1491-NODE-1491-length-13154-cov-4.959463_pt1 | contig 13154 bp, 15 predicted proteins | sample MGYA00580634_ERZ773046 | MGnify/ENA primary metagenome ERZ773046 (study PRJEB29015, sample SAMEA2738127) | human oral metagenome | biome: human oral; feature: human-associated habitat; material: saliva | place: China | collected 2159 ... | reverse complement strand
GCTCGCTCCGCTGCGCTGCGCTCGGTCAACACGCCCGCCCCTCGGGCCTCTCTGCGACCGACGACGTCGGTAACGGGCCGCCCCGCCGGGCCGGACTGCTCACCTTCGTGCCGGAGAGAGGGCCGCACATGCCGCTCAGAGGCCGTGTAAGCGATTCTGACGGACTTTTACCCCGCTTCCGCACTCCCGGGAGGGTCCGGCCCTGAAAGGCGCTCAGAACGGCTTAGAACACCTCAGAGGAATTCCGGCGCAGGCCGAGCGCCTTCGTTCCGGGAGGGGTCGCGGCGCCCCGCCCGCAAATGTGACGACGTTCACGCCAGAAATGCCCGCGTCGATTTGCACTCGACCCCGGAATGCGGTTCAATAGACCCATCACCGCCGAGGGAGCGAAACTCCCCGGACCGGCCGCCGCAATCCAGCGGCGGGCCCTCGGCCCGACCTGAGGAACTAACCCGAGGCGTTGAGATACCCAGTCAGCTGGGAGGCTTTACGAGTACGCGATGGCCTTGGCGGACGGGGCTGCGTCGGGAACTACGCCCAACGGCCCCAAGACAAGCCGACCACCGCTACACGGCTCGCACGGCCCGGACAACTGGATTCCGCCAATCATCCTCGGCGCCTTCGGGAAAGGCCTTGTGTGTTCCCCGTAGCCCCCGGCTCGTAGTTAGGGGTGGGCCGCCAAACGAGTCTCCGACGTCGTCGATGGTGTAGGACCGCGGGTTGAAGGCCCGAAGGTTCGCCGATAAGCGCTCACAGGACAGTGCGCGGGGACGGGAACCGAAGGACAACCGGAAACGCGATTCGTGGCGTCATCGACAGGTCCCGGAACGTGAGGAGAAGCGGCCGCAAGGCGCCTCGCTGAAACGCTTCCTCGGGAAGGTCCACGCCGCCCAAGCCCCTCGGGACTATCGCCGCCATCGGTAGCCTCGAATCGGCAAGGATGGCCTTGGAAGTCCCCCGAGCGACGGGAACCGCCCCTTCGGGACCGGACGGCTTATGGCGAGCCTGCCGGCGACGTACGCGGGAAACTGAGACACTCGATCCGCCTGGACGTCTCGTCAACGTCTCATGAGCCTTCGTCATAAGGACTTACCCGCCGCGGGACGCGGCAACGCCGGCCGAAGTCACGGCCCTCGAACGTTTGAAGTTCCACCATCCTTCGGGTAGTGTATGCGGGGCATACACCCGACAAAGGAGATGACATGCCCCGCCCCAGCAAGGACAAGCTCGTTCCGTACGTGGACGACCGCCCAGACCTCGACCAGCGGTTCGCACCGTTGGATGCCCCTACATCGATCGACTTCGGCCGGAAGCCGGGAAACCCTTCCAGCCCTCGTAAGGAAGTCAGGTTCACGATGAGGGCGGCTACCTGGGAGCGCGTCGTCCGCCGGGCAGAGCGCCAGGGACTACAGCCCAGGATCGTCCTAGCGCGCCTCATGGAGGCGTACGGGAACCGCGAGCTCGATCTCGCACCTCACCCTTCGGGAATCAAGGTGACGCCCCATCGGACCACCTTCACCAATCCAGACAATCCCTCGAACCGGTGACCGGCTGACTACCGGCCACCGGTTTCAGGGCATCTACCCGCCCCACCTAGCAACCCAGGACCCATGAGCACCACTGAGAAGCATAACGAGGCCGTCGTCGAGGCGGCCCTTGACGCGTACCGAAGGGGCCTGACGCCCCTGCCCATCCCCCGACACTCCAAGGGGCCGACGATGGCCGGCTGGAACAGGCTCCGCTGGCCGGACCCGACGACCGACACCGGCGAGGGCGAGGACTCCGTCCGGGCCGCCTTCGAGGAGTACACTGCCGGCGGATCGACCAACCTCGGCGTTCTCCTTGGTGAGGCGTCTGGAGACCTCATCGACGTCGATCTCGACCACCCGGCCGCCATGCGGTTGAAGCAGTACCTCCTGCCCCACACGGCAGCCATCCATGGGCGCGAGACGTCCCGCAAGTCGCACTACTGGTACCGCGCCAAGCCTGGCACCCTGCCGGCGACGCGGAGACTGCGCATCCCTGACGCCTCGGGCCGAGGCTCCGGCGTGTCGGTAGAGATTCGCGGTAACGGGGCCCAGACCCTCGTGCCGCCCTCGATCCACCCCGCCACGGCCGAGACCTACGAGTGGGAGGGCGAGCCCTGGGGAGGCGACGAGGGTCCGGCTCTCGTGGACGGAACCGAGCTGCTGGCCCAGGTCATCCTCCTCGGGCTGTGCGCCGTCCTGCTGGACTCCTGGCCCGGCCCCGGCCAGCGCCACGACGCCTACGTCGCCCTGGCCGGCGGCCTCCTTCGTTACGGGGACTCGCAGACCGTGCACCCGTTCTGGGAGCGGAACGCCGGCCTCGTCATCCGTACCCTCGCCCTGGCCACCCACGACGAGGACGGCGCCGAGCAGCGTGAGCGGGAGGCGATCTACACCACCAAGCGCCGCCTCCGGGAGGGCGGGGAGGCAACCGGCTTCACCCGCCTGGCCGAGTACATCGGGGAGGAGAGCGTGCAGATCATCGAGCGCCTTGTGCGCGACGCCGAGGCCGTGGCCGGCTTCGTGCCGGACGTGGCCGGAGACGTTCCCGGCTGGCAGCCGCCATGGGCGCGCCAGTGGGACGGCCTGACCATCGAGCTCGACGACTCGGCCCCGGCGCCCACGTTCGTCGAGTCCGATGACTCCTCGGAGCCACGGTCCCTCGGAGAACTGGGACCGGCCATCGGGGCAGAGACCCCCGAGGCCGCCGATTCTGATGAGATCGCCGTCGAGGAGATCGAGGCGGACGAGAACCTAGACCCGCTGGACGCCCGCCCCTCGTCCTGGAGCCCGGTCGACCTGGAGCCCTACCTGACCGGGAAGCTCACTGTGCCAGACCCGGAGGTATGCCGGCGCGTGGACGGCGCCTGCCTCATGTACCGGGGCCGCGTGAACATGCTGTTCGGCTCCTCAGAGTCAGCCAAGTCCTGGATCGCCATGGCGATCTGCCTTCAGGAGATCGAGGCCGGCGGCCGCGCCCTGTACCTGGACTTCGAGGACGAACCTGTGCAGACGCTCAACCGCCTCCGTCTGCTCGGGGCCGTGGACGACGACCTGAGGGCACAGTTCTCCTACATCCGCCCCGAGGGGCCGCTGGCCGACATGCAGCGCAACAAGTGGGGCAAGGACCAGCCGACCAAGTCCGGCGAGTTCGCTCAGGACCAGTTCGACATGGCGCTCCAGTCCCTCGACCCCGACATCATCGTGGCCGACGGTATGACCGCCCTCTACGGACTGCACGGTCTGGACGCGAACGACGCCGTGAGCACCGACGTCATCACGTCGTGGCTGAAGCGGCTGACGCGCAACGGGCGCTCGACCGTCATCATCATCGACCACCAGGCCAAGAGCGCCGAGAAGGGCTCCATGCCCATCGGCTCCCAGCACAAGGTCGCCATGGTGCAGGGCACCCTGCTTCAGGTGTGGCCGATCAAGCAGCCCATGCCGGGCGACGTCGGAGAGATGGAGCTGGTCGTGCTGAAGGACCGGCCCGGCCAGGTCCGCGCCCACTCCCAGAAGACCGGCGGCCGCGGAAAGGCCCAGGTGGCCGGCGTGGTCACGCTCGACAGCCGCATCGAGGGACGCTCGTCCCTCATCATCACGCCCCCGCGCCGCACTCTGTCGGGAGGCGGCGGGACCCTGAACGCCGACGGCGAGGACGTGAACGACGTCGAGCGTCGGGTAGAGCTAGACTTCACCGACATGTCCAAGATGATGGAGAAGATCGCCCAGCGCCAGGACGACGAGGACACCGTGATCGGAGCGTTCCGAGGCGAGGTCGGCGTCGAGCTGAATTCGCGAGACCTGTTCGCCCTCGTAGATGCGGACCTCCCCCGGAGCAGGACTAAGGCCGCCCTGGACCGCCTGATCTCACGAGGCTGGCTCACGGCCGTCGGCGATCGCGGTGGGCGCCGGTACACGCTGGTCGCCGTCGGAGAGGATGGCCCGGTAGAGCGGGACCTGGACGACAGTAATGACGAGAACGGAGGTGAGGGCTGAGATGCGAGACTTCGACAAGCTGCCCCTGCTGACGCCGGAGGAGGCGTTCGAGAGGGCTCGGGAGATGGGCTGGAACCGGCCGCTCTTCGATCACGGCTACCGTGTGCGGGGACTGGAGGACTGGAAGGCGATCGAGACTCTGCTCAGGCAGTACGATGTCGGGGACGCAGTGATCGCGTCCTTCGGCTTGAAGCGGTTCGAGGAGATATTCGACGCGTTCGCCATGCTGTCGGAACGCGGCTGGCGTCTATGGCAGACGTCGGCAAATGTCTACGTCGATGGGGAGCTTAGGACTGTCCCTGCCATCCGAGCCCACTACCGAGGCATATAGCCAGCAATCGGCCCAATCCCAACGGAAACTACCCCAGTGACGTAAGTCACTGGGGTAGACCTTTACCGGGGCTTGCATCGTGTCATACGTGCTGCGTAGGCTTTAGCCATCAAAGGAACGACCGCGAAAGCGGGAAGGAGAACTGAAATGGCACGCAAAGGATCCATGCGGGCGCAGCGCAAGCGCTGGGCGCAGTGGGAGGCGTACCGCAACGAGATGTACGTGACCGACGAGAAGGCCCTCGCCCGCGCCTACCGAGAGTACAGCCTGACCGGCGTCCTGGAGGACCCGTGGACCGGGGACCGGTACTGCCCCTCCTGCGAGAAGCCCGAGCAGTACTGCGACTGCGGGACCACAGCCTGAGACCGACACCTGCCCATCACTGACACCTATCAATCAGCACCACCCATAAGGAAGAATCATGAGCCCCAAGCCTGGAACCTACTCCCTGACCTCCCCCAACGCCGTCTACGCCAACCGTGCCCTGAACCACGCCTACGGGGCGCTCGGCGCCACGATCTTCGTCATGGTCCTGCACACCCTGACCTCGGCCGACGGCCTCCTCGACATCGTGTGGGGAGCCTGGATGCTCTTCGAGTTCTCCCAGATCGTCCGCTACGGGGTCAAGTCGATCAAGGCCGGCATCCGCGACGGCCGGGTCCTCGCCATATCGATCCGCGAGGGAGCCCTCGTCTCGATCCCGGAGGACGCTGCGCTGTGATCCCGATCCTGAGAGCTATCGCATCCATCATCAAGACCTATAGAAGGAGGGCTCGGTGAGCCGAAACGGAATCGTGAGCGCTGAGGAGATCATGCGCCGCGTCAAGGAGTCCCCGACCGGAGACATCAAGGACGGCGACATACTGGCTGTCAAGGGCAAGAAACCGATCTCGTACGTCCCGGCCCGGCGCGTCGGCCGTGAGAGGACCAAGGCCGAGATCGTCGGCGAGTACCTCCGCTACCTGATCGACATCCACGATCGACGTAAGGACCTGCTGCGCATCCCGGAGGAGCAGCGGCAGGCATACATCCTCGCCGAGGCCGAGAGGGCCGCGGCACTGCACCTAGGGAGATAAAATGAGCACCCACGACTACGAGAACGATTACGAGCTGGTCAAGGCCCTCGGAAAGAGAATCGGCCTGAAGCGTATGGAGGACGTCCTGCCCGATACGGACTACATTCTCCATGCATCCTACTGGTGGAAGGTGCTTGGAGAGGTCGGAGATACTGGGTCACTGGAGCTAGAGATTGCCGCTCCCGATGACCCTATCCACCCGGAGTCGTCGATCCTGGTAGGCGACGAGAGCAGCCTCGAGGTCACGGTCCCCGCCTCCGCCGGTTTCCAGTTCCAGAACGGCACCCTGCTGGACGTCCTGTGGCCGTGCTGCGGCCTCATCTACGTCAGGAACGCGCGCCGGCGGGGAATCGGAGACGACCCAGACGAGAAGGTCTTCGGCATCTTCGCCCTTCGGTATGACTCGGACGGCGGCTCCTACTACGCCCCCGTCGATCAGGAGATGCAGCCGGGCGTCGCCTCTGGCTGGCTCCTCTTCCCGGGGATAGACCTGATCCTCGACTGGGAGCCTGTTGACGTGGCCGAACTCTTGCTCGAGTACTCGGGGGGAAGGCATGCCTAAGTTCGAGTTCGGCGGACCGCCCCGCTTCGCCCACCAGAAGCGCGGCCTGGCCAAGCTCATCGCCTGCAACGGGGTCGGCGCCCTCCTCATGGAGCCAGGCACCGGCAAGACCGCCGTCACGCTGGACTACTGCTCCCTGCTGGCCCTGTCCTCGCCTAGCCGCGAGGCTCGCGTCCTCGTGATTGGTCCGCTCGCCGCCGTCGATCAGTGGGCGCTCCAGGCTCCGAAGTGGGTCAGCCCTCAGGTCAACGTCTGGGCCGAGGCCCTGGGCGGCTCGGTCATGCAGCGCGTCGAGGCCCTGCGCTCCCGCGGCGGTAAGGAGATCGCCAAACCGACCGGCGGTCGAGGCCGCGGCGCCGGCGATGACGTCCGGGCCCTGCACGCGAATCGCTCCTGGGCACTGGCTGCCCGGCGAGATGGCGTCAATCTGGACCGGCAGATGGCGGCCAAGACCGGCCCGGACGTCCTCGGGGACTCCAAGCCCCGACTCGTGATCGAGGCGATCAACCTGGACACGCTCTCGCAGCGCCGGCAGGTAGGGTCTAAGACGATGGCCGACGTCGTTCTGAGCGCGGTCACCGACTTCGACCCAGACCTCGTCGTGATCGATGAGATGCACAAGATCAAGTCGGTCTCCTCCAACGCTTCTCGACTGGCGGGGCGGATCGGCTCACGGGTTGAGCGCCGGATCGGCCTGACCGGGACGGTCATCCCGCACAGCCCGCTCGACGTCTACGGCCAGTGGAGGTTCCTCGATCCGAGGGCCTTCGGCCGGGTGCAGCCCAACGGCGAGCGCCGCGTGGCGACGTTCAAGCACTTCAAGGAGGACTACGCCGAGATGGGCGGGTACATGGGGCACGAGGTCGTTGGCTTCAAGAACCTGGACCGCCTGGAGGAGATCATGGGCGAGCGCGCATCGGTCGCCATCAAGGAGGAGTGCTTGGACCTGCCCGACGCTGTGGACACCGTCCTCCCCGTCGCGCTGAGTCCGAAGGAGCTCAAGGCCTACGAGAACATGCGCACAAAGCTGCAAGTCGAGTTCCGCGAGGAGGACGACATGCGGGAGGACGTCGGAGGGGGAGGCGACGCCGCGACGGCGGCCAGCCGCCTGGTCCGCATGACCCGCCTGAGGCAGATCACGGCCGGCCACCTGCCGGACGACGAGGGTCAGGTCCGGGAGATCGGCCGGTCCAAGGCGAAGACCATCGCCTCCCTGATCCACGACACGCTGGAGGACGAGAAGCGCATCGTCGTCTTCGGCACCTTCACCCGCGAGCTCGCCGCGCTGGAGGAGGAGATCGCCGACAAGCGGACCACGGTCCTGCGGATCGATGGCTCCACGAAGCCTGAGGACCGGCTGGCCATGCGCCAGCGCTTCGGGTCCGACGACCCGGCCCGGCTCGCCATCGTCGCCCAGATCAAGACACTGTCGGTGGCCGTGAACGAGCTGGTCACTGCCAGGAACGCCATCTTCGCCTCATTACCCTGGCAGCGCGACGACATCGTCCAGGCCCGCGACCGTCTCAACCGGCTCGGCCAGAAGAGCGCGACCACGTTCTGGTACGCGCTTGCACCGAACACCGTGGACGACCTAGTCTTCCAGGCCTACCAGGACCGCACTGATCTAGAGAAGACCCTTATGAATCACATCTACGCCGATAGGAAGTAGCAATCTCCATGAGCCCCACCCAACGTCCTGAGGAGGACGTCATCGCGGCCGAGAAGGCCACCTACTCCTCGCTCACCCTCCACCGCCGCTGCCCTCAGGCGTGGAAGTACCGCTACATCGACGGCCTGCGCCGCGCCAGCTCGGAGGTCACACCGGCCCTCGACTTCGGTTCGTGGTTCCACGCCGTTCGAGCCCTGGATCGGATCACGAAGGGCGTCGCCGAGGGGACGCTCAAGGCGCACCCTGCCGAGATTCAGACCACCGACACCGGCCCCACCTTTCCGTGGGACGCCTCCCCGTCGGACGTCATGGCCGCCGCCGTCGAGTACTGGGACCGGCTCGGGGTCGATGCCCGTGAGACCTGGCTGGAGTGGCTCGGGCAGCCTCTCCCGCAGCGCCTCTCCCACGTCTACGCCGAGTGGCGGGAACGTTGGTCCGAGGAGTCGGAGAACGAGGCCGTCCTCGCCGTCGAGCAGCGCTGGGAGCGCGAGGTGCCCGGCACCGGGGTCACGCTCTGGGGCTACGCGGACGAGGTCTACCAGGACCGTAAGCGCGGCATCGTCGTAGTGCGGGACTGCAAGACCTCCGGCACCCTCGGCCAGGTCACGAGCCTGGACGAGATGATGGACAGTCAGGTTCAGCTCTACGCCTGGGGCCTGTCTCCGGACTGCGCCGAGTGGGCGGTGCCGTCGCCTCGGGCCGTCGCCTTCGACCGTGTCAGGTCCAAGGCGCCGAAGACGCCCAAGATCACGAAGGCCGGCAAGCTATCCGCCTCGGTCAAGGACTACGACCTGAGGACCTACCTAGAGTGGTGCGCCGAGGGCATCCCCTTCGAGGGGATGAAAAAGGACGGGAGCGCCTCCGGGACCTACACGGCCGAGGAGTCCGAGATCGAGCGCTTGACCTCGCCCCAGGCCGTCTCGCAATGGTTCTCCCGCCATCTGACCCCGGTCAGCCCGTCTCTGGTTCGCTCCCACCTCCAGGCCGCGGCCGACACCTGCTCGGACATCTCCCGAACCCGGGTGCGCGCTGAACGGCGTGGAGAGGCGCCCCGCAACTTCGGGAAGGCGGCCTGCCAGTTCTGTGAGTTCGCCGATCTGTGCCGCGCGCAGATGGTCGGCGGACCGGGCGGGGAGTACGCGCCGGAGGAGTACGGACTCCGCTACCGTGACCCGTCTCACAGCGGCCGGTAGCCCTCCAGGCTTGCAATGCCCGCCGTCATACCCCTACAGTTAAGTCACCACCAAAACAGCGGAAGGAAATTCAATGGCCAGTTTCGCAGGCGTCAACATTGTTGACGTGAACGAGGAGGCGGCCGACTATGGTCGGTGGCTGATCCTCGGGGCACAGGGGGCGGGAAAGAGCTCCCTCGCCTCGACGGTCGCCACGATGGGCAAGACCCTGTTCATCGACCTGCCGGGAGAGAAGGGGACTCAGTCCTTCAAGAACGCACCGTACGCCAAGAACATCGACGTGGTTCGCCCTGAGAGCGTCACCGCGCTCGACGACATCTTCTGGAGCCTGGACAAGGGGGGCCACGGCTACAAGGCCGTCATTCTCGACAGCCTCACGGCCCTCCAGAAGATGACTATGCGCTACCTCACCGGCTTTTCGGAGACCGCGGTGCGCGAGATCAAGCAGGGCACCGCCCCCGCCGACCAGCGCACATGGGGCCAGGCGCTCGACATCATGACCGACACGGCGGTGTTCTGGTACGGCCTCGCCGACGGCAACCGCCCGGAGCCGATGCACGTCGTCATGACGGCGCAAGTGAAAATGATCGAGGACGAGATCAACGGCGGCGTTCGCCGCTCCCCGGACGTACAGCGCGGCGCCCAGTCGATCATCCGAGCAACCCCCAACTACATCATCTACGCCGACGTCGAGGAGGACCTGGACAACACCGGTCACGACGACGGCCCCTCGCTTAAGCACATCGTCCGTTTCGGCACCGACCCTGAGTACGGGACCAAGGCCCGTATCCCCTACAACCTTCGCGGGAAGGTACCGTCCGTCCTCGGACGCGACCACCCCGTGACTCTGGAGAAGCTCTCCCGCTTCCTCGGAGTGGGCGGAGTCCCGGAGCGCAAGCCCGCCGCCAAGTCGGACAAGTCCGACAACTGACATCCAGTAACCCAACCTCACAGGAGAAATCACCATGGCTCTGACCTTCGACTTCACCAACTACAAGGACACCTCCACCGCCCACGTCGCCCCCGGTACCTACCACGCCGAGGTCTCGGACTTCGAGGAGACGACCTCCAAGGCCGGCAACGCGATGTTCGTCGTCTATCTGGAGATCACTGAGGGCGCCCACGCCGGCCAGCAGATCATCGACCGCCTCCCTCAGACGGAGAAGGCCATGTTCCGCAGCGCCGCCTTCCTCCAGGCCCTTGGTGTCAAGATCGCCAAGAAGAAGATCGCCCTGAACCCGCGCAGCCTGATCGGCCGCCCGGTGGACATTGTCGTGGAGGATGGCGAGCCCTACAACGGCCGAGTCAAGAGTGAGGTGCGCGAGTACCTTCGCGCCACCAAGCCGGCTAAGGCCGAGCCCAAGGACGACCCCATGGCCGACGAGATTGACGAGCCTGCCGAGGCTCAGGACGAGCCGGCCAAGCCGGAGCTCGACGCTACGGTGGAGGACGCCGTCGAGCTCGACGTGGACGCCCTGGACATCGACGACCTGGACCTCTGAGTCCATACGCTGAGACGGCCCCGCTACGGCGGGGCCGTCCCCTTAGACAGAAAGGAGTGACATGGCTAGCAAGGAGAGCGGCGTCGTGGACGCCATCCGGCGCCGCATCGCACAGGTCTGGCCGGAGTCGGTCACCTGGAAGATGCACGGCTCGGTCTACATGGAGGCGGGCATCCCGGACGTTCTGTGCTGCATAGAGGGGCGACTGATCTTCCTGGAGGTCAAGCACCAGAAGCCCGGCGAGTCAAGGGCCCACGCCCTGGCCCGCACGTCAGTCGAGCAGGTCCGCCAGATTCGACGCGTCCGTGCAGCCGGCGGCGCCGCCTGCACGGTCCTGGACGCTGACGAGGCGGAGTGGGCAGTGCGCGAGGCACTGACCGGATCTACGCTGTCGAGCATGTACCCAGTCGTAGGGGCTGGGGGTGATCTCAGTGGCGAGGGCTAGGCTGACCGCTACCGAGTTCGACTTCGTTCGCCAGTTGGAGTGGGAGGACATGACTCCAGCCCAGCTGAATTCGGCCCGTGAGACCTGGACATCCGGAGCCGTCTACCAGGATGAGGTGAATCCTCGGGTCTGGTGGGTGCGGTCCTACTCGGCGCGGAACTCCGGGGAGGTCCGGGACGGGTCTGGGAAGAAGTTCCACCACGTGGTTTTGAAGTCGGACCACGGGTACCCGAGGTTCACGTGCACCTGCAAGCACGGCCAGCACTCGCGATGGGCGTCGTGCTGGCACGCCAAGACCGTCGCCCGCATCTACCGAATCATGGTCGATCAGAGGAAACGTCAGGAGAAGGAGGACATGCTCAATGAGTACCGCGGCAAGAGCAGTGATTGACGACATCCCGGAGCAGCCCGGCAGCACGGCGGTCGAGGCCGGAGACTCGCTCATGGTCGTCGGCGACACCGTCCTCTCGATCACGGCGGCCTGCGCCGGCATCCGTACGCGCATGGTCAGTGACCAGGGCTGGAGCCCGGAGTTCGCTGAGCAGTTCGCCCAGGACCTGGCCCGCGATCTCGTGAACCAGTCCCTCGCACCGTCTCAGGACTGGCGCTCCGCTCTGGAGGGGCTGTGACTACCGCGAAGCCGCCGGCACCTCGAAAGCCGGCTCCGCTGGACTACACCCGCCCGATCTGGAAGCGTCAGGACGGTGAGACCGAGGCCGCCTACGCCTCATTCAAGACCTACAGGGACATGGAGCGGCGCCGAGTGCGGGACGCGCCTAACGGCAACTCCTACTCGGCCCGATGGTCGTGGCGGGAGCGCGTCGAGGCCTGGGACAAGCACATGGCTGAGAACGAGGCGAACGAGCTCGTTCGCTACCGGATCGCCATGGGGGACCGTCACCGGGCGCTGGGCCGCAAAGCCCTGGAGAAGGCCGAGATGTGGCTCGACAGTCTCACCGAGGACCGAATCTCCCGCATGAGCGCCAACGGCATCGTCCAGATGATGGACGTCGCAGCGCGCATCGAGCGGGAGGCCGCTGGCGCCGGGGCCGACTCGGCCAAGGTGCAGATCGAAGTCTCCTCCAACCTGGCCGAGATGACGGCCTCGGCCACGACGTCGCGCATCGAGCAGCTGGTCGCGGAGGTTGAGCGCCGGAAACGTGAGCAGGGCCTCATCGACGTAGGCCCGGCTGAAGTTGAGGTGATCGACGCCGAGCAGTAGAGTTGACCCGGGACACTGGGGCAGAGATACCGCCACCCTTTGGGATGAGGGGTGGCGGTATTCTGTATCCATATGAGATTCCACCTCAGCGATAGGAGTTGCTTATGCCGAAGGTGAAGAAACCGCTGGAGCCGTGGGAGATGACTCCGGCCCAGCTGGAGGAGGAGCTGGAGGCCCTCATCAAGCGCCAGGCGTGGCTGGAGAACCAGCCTCAGTGCGACCGCCCCTCGTGCGACGGGAGGCCTCACGCTGGAGCGCCCTACCCGCACGACCCGACCTACAGGCAGGCGGCCAGCCCGCTGGAGAGCGCTCAGCAGCTCGACGAGGCGTACGCCGGCCGGCCTCACATTCAGTACCTCTCCGACCGACTGACCGAGGCCGTGCGCGCCGTCGAGAACGGAGAGAACCGCTACATGACCATCTCCATGCCGCCACGCATGGGAAAGTCCACGCTGACCTCGATCAACCTGCCGATCTGGCTGTTGCGCCAGCATCCGGACTGGAAGATTGGCCTCATCTCACACTCGCCGCAGCTCGCGACGGCCTGGGGCCGTCAGGTACGCCGCTTCGTCGAGGAGGACGGCGAGAAGTGGGGCATCAAGATCGCGTCCGACGCCGGCGCAGTGAGCGAGTGGCAGACGACGCGGGGCGGCGGAATCGTCTCCCGCTCGGCCCCCGGCCAGTCAATCACCGGTCTCGGCTTCAAGGTAATGCTCATGGACGACGTCGTGAAGGACTTCGCCGACGCTCACAGCGAGTCGAAGCGCGAGGCGATCTGGGACTGGTGGCAGGCCAACGCCGTCACGCGCCTGGAGCCGCCGTTCCTCTGCATCGCCATCGCCACCCGCTGGCACGAGGATGACTTCATCGGCCGCCTGCTGAACCCCGCCAAGAATCCCGACGCCGCCAAGTGGGAGAACGTGATCTTCCCGGCCATCGCCGAGGAGGACGACCCGCTCGGCCGCGAGCCGGGCGACCCGCTCTACAGCCCCCTCGTGGAGGAGACCCGAGAGGAGGCCCTGGAGCGCTGGGACTCGCTCAAGCGCTCGGTGGGCTCGTACATGTGGGAGGCGCTCTACCAGCAGCACCCGACGCCAGCTGACGGGAGCATCTTCAACCTCGGCTGGCT
>ERZ773046.1479-NODE-1479-length-13240-cov-8.415548_pt1 | contig 13240 bp, 11 predicted proteins | sample MGYA00580634_ERZ773046 | MGnify/ENA primary metagenome ERZ773046 (study PRJEB29015, sample SAMEA2738127) | human oral metagenome | biome: human oral; feature: human-associated habitat; material: saliva | place: China | collected 2159 ... | reverse complement strand
ACATCGCGGACAAATCAGAGCTGCGCCGTGGCGAGAAGTGCCTCTACAAGACACTTGGCACTGGACTTGCCATCAATGTCGGTGATTCTGCGCTGGTCAATGTTGTCAGACGCGTTACCGTGGCCGACCACCTCTCTGACCAGCTAAAAATTCGCGTTATCGACGCCCTTCTCGCCATGCAGGAGCATACCCTTGAGGGTCAGGCGCTTGACCTTGGTTGGGCTCAAAATAAGCGCTGGGATGTTACCTCTGACCAGTATCTGTTTATGGCGCTCTCCAAGACCGCCTATTACTCCGCTGCATATCCCCTGGTACTAGGCGCGCTCATCGGTGGTGCTACCCAGAAAACGCTTGATGCACTCAAAGAGTTTGGCCTCAAGGTAGGACTTGCCTTCCAACTGCAAGATGATCTTCTCAACCTGGTAGGAAACGCCAAGGTACAGGGCAAAGATTTTAGGTCAGACATCACTGAGGGTAAGCGCACGCTCGCCGTGGTCTACGCGCTCGAGCATCTTGGCCCAGCAGAAAAGACAGAGCTTATTTCCATACTTTCTACGCATACTACCAATACTTTGGAGCTTCAGCGCGCTGTGGAGCTTATGGAAAGCGCTAATGCGATAAAATTTGTCCGCACGCACGCTCTTGCCTTAGTTGATGAGGCAAAGCACGTGCTTGAAAACGTGATACTTACTGAAGACGCTCGCGACACACTTTTGTCTATGGCAGACTTCTTTGTGAACCGAGAAAGGTAATTATGGATCCTATTACTCCTGGTAGCACTGGTGCTGCCGTTGAAGACATTCAGGAACGCCTCGTAAAGCTTGGCTACACCATCGAAGACGATGAGCGCCAGAGCCACACGTTTGGCAAGTCAACTGCTCGCGCCGTTGCGCGCTTTAGGCTTGACCATGACCTTTCTCTTGGAGAAGAAGTAGATGCCTCTACCTGGGCAATCATGGTCGATGAGGGCTATGAGCTAGGAGACAGAACCCTCTACCTTCGTCTTCCTAACTTCCACGGCAATGACGTGCGTCAGCTGCAAGAGCGCCTCAATATCTTGGGTTTCTCGTGCGGAAAAGTTGATGGCCATTACGGTGTTCACACCGAGGCTGCCGTTAAGCTCTTCCAGGAAAGCGTCGGCGAGCTTGCTGATGGCATGGCGTTCCAGGATACCCTCGACGCCATTGAGCGTCTGCGTCACGTTTGGTCCGGTAAGCAGGCAAAAGGCCCTCACCCACAGGGTCCTATGGGCTTTGCACGTGCAGCAAACGTTCTTGAGACCACCTGCATTGCAATTACGGGAGAAGATCCTATCTCTAGAAACGTAGCTGCTCGCGTCTATAACCTTTCTAAGGCAACTACTGAGGCAAGCGGCATGACCATGATTGATCGCGCCGATTCCCCTACTGATGCAGCCACTATTTTGGTTCTGACCACAGCTTATGCCCCAAGCATGCCCGCCCGCGGACAGGTTGGTATTGGCTCTGTTTCTATGGAAGAAAACGAGACGCTGCCAGCAAGACTGCGCACTGCCATTGAATCTGCTGATGCAACGGGCTCCCCTATCAAGATTGTGCTGCCAGAAGGAACAAACGTAGACGGCTCATTTACTACCGCAGACGCGCAGACTTTAGCAGTTCTTGTTCTTGATGCAATTTGTGGAGCATTTGCCTCGCTAAGCTGATACACTTAATAGGGTTGCGGACAAAACCAACGTAGTGATTACATTGGGGTATCGTCCAACGGTTAGGACACGGGTTTTTGGTGCCTGGAATGTGGGTTCGAATCCTACTACCCCAGCCATTTTTACGCAACTTTTGTGTAGGGACGCACTCGTATCGAGTAATACGAAGTACTTTGGAGGCTTACGTATGCCACTTACTGCGATTGTCCTCGCTGCAGGCGAGGGAACGCGCATGAAGTCCCACCACCCTAAGATTGTGCACAAATTACTTGATAAACCCCTTGTTTGGTGGAGTGTCAACGCTGCAATTACTGCTGGCGCTGACCGCGTCATTGTGGTTGTTGGTAACCACGCTGACGAGGTTAAATCTGCACTTTCTTGCTTCCCTAACCTTGAGTATGTTGCCCAGACTGAGCGTCTTGGCACCGGCCACGCCGTCAAGGTTGTAAAGGATGCTCTTGGTGGCTTCAAGGGACCCGTTGTTGTTATCAACGGTGACGCATCTCTGTTGCGCGCACAGTCTATTTGTGACCTTGTTGCAGAGACTAAAGCTCACCACAACGCATGTACGGTACTCACAATGACGCCCCCAGATCCAACCGGATATGGTCGCGTCATTTCTTCTAACGGCCAGGTAACTGCCATTGTTGAGCACAAGGATGCTACGCCAGAGCAGCGCGAGCAAGAGCGTGAATGCAACGTTGGCGTGTACTGCTTCTGTGGCGGAAGACTGACCACAAACATCGATCTTCTCGGCAATGACAACGTGCAGGGCGAGTACTACCTCACCGACATGGTGGGCCTTTACGTCAGCCAGGGCGAGCCTGTTGCTGCCGTCCACGTTGACGACTACAAAGAGGCGCTGGGCGTCAATTCCCGCTCCGAGCTTGCCGTTGCCACCCGTATCATGCAGGAGCGCATCAACGAGCACTGGATGAGCCAGGGCGTCACCATGCTGGACCCAACTTCCGTCTGGATTGGCCCTGAGGTCACGCTTGGTATGGACACCGAGGTTCTCCCGCAGACCATGCTCTACGGCAAGACCTCAATTGGCGAGAATTGCGTGGTAGGTCCTAATACTCGCCTGACCGATACGCTTGTTGGCAACGACGCTGTTGTCGATGAAACTGTAGCTATCAACGCACAGGTAGACGACTTTGCTACCTGCGGTCCTCGCGCTTACTTGCGCCCAGGGACACACCTCATGCCTCACGCCAAGGCAGGCACCCACGTTGAGATTAAGAATTCAACTATCGGTGAGGGTTCTAAGGTACCTCACCTCTCCTACATTGGTGACACTACCATGGGCTCCGGCGTCAACATTGGCGCAGGTTCAATTACGTGCAATTACGACGGTTACCACAAGTTCAAGACTAACATTGGCAACAACGTCTTTGTTGGATCCGATACTATGATGGTGGCACCCGTCTCAATTGGTGATGGCGCACTTGTGGGGGCAAGTTCGTGCATCACAAAGGATGTACCAGCAGATGCGCTTGCACTCGAGCGCTCTGAGCAGAAAATTGTTGAGGGATACGCCGCCCAGAGGCGTCACAAGCTTGAGAAAGAGGACTAGATGTTCGAGAACCTGAGTGAACCACTGTTAGTTGCTAGAAATATCAAGCTCTACACCGGTACAGGTAACCCTGAACTGGCTCGTAAGGTTGCAGACATTCTTCACCTAGAGCTACAAGGTCTTCTCCTCGAGAAGTTTGCTAACGGAGAAATCTACGCTCGCTTTGACGAGTCCGTCCGCGGCGACGAGGTCTTCTTCATTCAGTCTTTGGCAGGTGTCAACGTCAACGACCTGGTTATGGAAACGCTGATTGTTGCCGACGCCGCAAAGCGCGCATCTGCTAACAGCTTTACCGCAGTCATCCCTCACTACGCATATGCTCGCCAGGACCGCAAAGCCGCTGCTCGCGAGCCTATTACCGCTCGTCTGATGGCAAACCTGCTTGAAAACGCTGGCGTTGACCGCGTCATCACCCTTGACCTGCACCAGGGCCAGATCCAGGGCTTCTTTGACATCCCTGTTTCTCACCTAACCGCTCTCTACCTTCTGGGCGATTACTTTAAGAGCAAGCCATTTGACTGGGAGAATACTGTTGTTGTCTCCCCTGATATGGGTCGTGCAAAGGCAGCCAAAAAGCTTTCCGACTACCTTGACTGTGGTCTTGCAATTGCTCACAAGAGCCGTCCTCGTCACAACGAGAGCGCTGTTATGGGCATCATCGGCGACATCAAGGGCAAGACCTGCATCGTTAACGACGACATGATTGATACCGCAGGTACCCTCTGCGCTTCCGTTGTTAAGCTGAAGGAAATGGGTGCTGGCGATATCTACGTCTGCGCAACCCACGGCGTTTTCTCTGGTCCTGCAATCGAGCGTCTCAACAACGCTCCTATCGAGGAGTGCGTGGTTACCGACGCAATTCCTTGCGCTGCAGCAAACCAGAAGGGCTCCAAGATTAAGACGATTACCATTGCAAACGAGATTGCCGAGGCAATTTACGCTGTCTACACCGACCGTCCTGTCTCCGACATCTTCGGTGGCGACTTCAACCTGTAGGCCTTTCTTGAGGCCGCCGGGGCTTTGGTGGGGTTCGTGTGTCGGGCGCTGTCAAGGCTTCGGTGGGGTTCTGTGTCCGAGCTTCGACGACGGCTGTATCAGGTCTTCGGTGAGTTCTGTCAGGTCCTGTCAGGGGTTCTTTCGGGTTCTACTAAAGAAACGCAACCATTAGGTATCTGCCGCTAAGGAAAGGCGACCATTAGGTAGATTTGGGCTCTTTTGAGGCCCTTCTCGCGAGAAAAACACCTACTGGTCGTGATTCCTTAGCAGATTTCATTATTCTGGGTGCAGGAGGCATACAATCATGCAAAAAAGACTAGTAGTGACCGTAAGTGCTGTACTTGACGAACTCGCACAGAAACTTGAGAGCGCATGTCCCGATAAAATGAGTATGGTCGGTGACGAGAAGAACGTCCGCTTCTTCCTTGGAAACCTAGGAAAACGCCCCCTCATTGTATTCGGAGTCAATCCCAGCACAGCAAGCGAAGAGGAAGACGATCCCACAATCCGCAAGGTAAAACGCTTGGCTAAGCTCAAGCGCCTTGAGGGATATGACGGGTGGATCATGCTCAATCTCTACCCACAGCGTACACCCGATCCAGAATTCCTCGATACCGATCCAGACAAACCTAAAAAGGGGCTTGATACCTATAATCCCGCATACCAAGAGACAAACGAGGCGGTTGTTGAAGAAGTGCTTCGCCGCTTTCCAGATGGCCTTCTTATTGCAGCGTGGGGAAACAACGTCGACAAACGCCACTATCTCAAAGCATGTTGCCAACATATCTTGAGCTGCACCAAGAGGCAGTGGTACATAATTGACACACCTACCAAGCCGAGAAACCCACGCCATCCCCTCTACGCAGCATCACCTACGCTCTCTCCCATATCGTTCGATAACGATGGGAAAGTGATCTGGCAGGAAAGAGGAACTGACCCTGAGAACGAATGAGGAACTGACTCTGGCGGCCTAGCATATTACCGCCATTGGCGGTATAATATTGGCGGTATAAATGGAGGGATTTAATATGTCCTACGAGCCGCCTTTTACACAAAACAGCAGGATAGATTCACTCTGTATGGAGATTGCCGAACTTGTGGGAATGATATCCCCACAAGCGGATTTTGCGAAGAGTCCTACCCTCCATCGCGCCCTGCGTATCAAAACGATCCATTCGTCCCTTCTCATTGAGGGCAATGGCCTTGGTGAGAAGGCAGTCACGGCAATTCTCGATGGAGAGCGCGTATTAGGCGACGCCCGCGATATCCTCGAAGTCAAGAATGCTAAGCGAGCTTACGATTTACTTCCATCCCTTAATCCCCATTCCATCAAGGACCTTCTTAAGGCTCATAACACAATGATGGAGGGATTGATTTCTGAGGCAGGCTGTTTTCGTACCGGAGACGTCGGTGTATTTGACGGAGATACTCTCATTCATGCGGGAACACCGGCCGCTTATGTACCTGAAGTCATGTCCAACATATTCGGTTGGTTGAAAAGTACTTCGCTGCATCCTCTTCTGGCCTCTTGTATCTTTCACTTTGAGTTTGAATTTGCGCATCCCTTTGCCGACGGTAACGGCAGGATAGGAAGACTTTGGCATACCTTGTTGCTTTCAAAATGGAGGCCTGTCTTAGCATGGCTGCCCGTTGAGAGTACCATCCGTAGCCGTCAAGATGAATACTATTCCGCCTTGGCCCAATCGGATAACGAAGGATCCAGCGAAATCTTCGTTGCATTTATGCTGGAAGCCATCAGGGATTCTCTCCTTCCATTTGCTCTTCCTAAGAAACCATACAACCTAGAGTTGGCAAATACCCTCTCATTTTTCGAGGCAAACCCAACGGGCACGATATCAACTCTTGCAGAACATCTTGGCTGTTCAAAACGGAATGCCGAACGTATTGTTGCCAAACTCAAAGAGAATGGGTCATTGGAGAGAAAGGGCAGTTCAAGAGCGGGGATATGGATCGTCCATACCTGATTTACCTTTAGCTTGTTTCGTTTGCGTATGGATCAGGACCCCGGAAGAGATGCCTCTTCCGGGGTCCCTTTTGCACACATATGATGCGATTACTATGTAGGCGCAATGTATGTGCAGGTACAGGTTCGGCTCAATGTGTAAACTCAGTCTAATGCGTAGTGCCGGACGTCCCGTCAACGATATCCGTTGCATGCTCGACGGCGGCGGCCAGAGCAACCTCAAGACCGCGCGTCATAATCTCAATAGGGAGACTTGCGGTATTTGCAGGCTGCTTAGTTGCCTGCTCGGTTGCAAAAGGAACGTGCAGAAAAGCCCCGCGAGCATTGGGGTGCTTGGTGGCAAGCGTATGCAACATGGAATACATCACATCGTTGCAAACATATGTACCTGCCGTATACGATACAGCGGCAGGAATACCTGCTTCATTCATTGCTTCTGTCATAGCACGGACGGGAAGTGTCGCAAAATAAGCATCGGGACCGTCCTCGACGATCTTCTCGGCATGTGGCTGGTTGCCGTCGTTGTCGGGAATGCGAGCGTCGCGGTAATTGATACCTACAAACTCCGGGGTAATCTTTGCGCGACCTCCCGCCTGTCCAACGCAAAGCACGATATCGGGATCAATATGATCAATTGCTGCAGATACCGCGTCGGCACCTGAGTCAAAGACCACAGGAATCTCAAGTTTCACTACATTAGCACCAGCAATAGTATCCGGAAGCGCTCGAACAGCTTCCCATGCCGGGTTGATTTTCTCTCCACCAAAAGGCTGAAAACCAGTTACAAGAATCGTTGACACAACGACCTCCTTAAGACACATTTAAGTACTCTAAATACCCACCACGACGAATTTCATACATGCGAATCGTGGTTAGCACACTCACATGCGCTTGTCGCGCCCGGTGTACTTGCCGCCTTTGCGTCTGTCTTAAAACGCCACAAGAACGATCATCATAAGAATTTGAACGGTGAGCATGAAAACCGCAGGAATGACCTGCTTTTTAATGACTCCGTATTCGTCGTCCATCTCGAGAATTGCCACCGGGACAATATTGAAGTTGGCAGCCATGGGCGTCATAAGAGTTCCGCAGAATCCGCAGGTCAAGGCAAGCGCCCCTACAACCGTTGGGTCAGCGCCCAGCGAGAGGACAAACGGAGCTCCAATACCTACTGTCAGCACGGTAATTGCCGCAAAGGCATTGCCCATAATGGCGGTAAAGAGCGCCATGCCAACGCAGTAGACAATAATACCGACAACCAAATTTCCCTCTGGAATGACGGCTCCCACGAAGTGAGAAATGACCTCCCCAACACCGGCTGCCGTAAAAGTGGCACCAAGAATCGAGAGGAGCGTTGGCAGCATAACCAAAGGTCCGACAATATCCAACATACGCCTTGAGTCGTCCAAGAAAAGTTTAGGTGTATTGACGCCGGGGCGCATCGCCAAAAGGATTCCACAGCCCACAAAAACACCTACGGTTAACCCAACCAGAGTTGAAATCTTTGGGAAGAAAAAGGCAAACAGAAGTGCAAAAACGCCGATACTAAACGACGCGAGAAAAATCTTGTTTCCGACGCTCGTATATGCCAGAGACATTTCTTCCTCAGTCGGCTTTATTACATCTTCACCGCGTCCGACCTGCTTGAACACTGCCGGAAGCAGCATAACAATGAGACCAACGCCTGTCCACTCTGAAGGGATCCACTTGCCCACAATAAAAAGAAGACCGAGCATGGTCCAAAATACCCCGGTACCAATATGCTTTTTGTTAGTCTTGTCGCGAAAGTTTGAAACGCCCGCATAAATTGCGACAAGGCCAATCAACACAAACACAACTTCAAGCAATTTTGTTGAAAGCGTAATCTTGGGATCGGTAGAGGTATAAAACGCGATAACGGCATCCATTACGCCTCGCCTCCTTCTACGGCAGCATGAGTATCGTCAGCGGCATCTTCAGCGACAAGAGCTGAGGTAACGGCCGTATTCCCTGCTTTTTCTGCAGCGGCTGCGAGGTCGCGCTTTTGGCAGCGACGGTCGAGGAAGATGTAGTATGCCGAGGTAAACGCTACAGCGATAAGAGCCACTGGAATTTCTATAGCCGCAAGATGTGCAAGCTCAACGGCATATCCCAGCTCCTTGAGTGTGTTCTGCACCAGCAGCATGCCTGATGAACCCACAAAAAGCACCTGACCAAAGAACCATGCCACATTTTCCATACCGGATGCCATGCCCTTGAGGTCATCGCGATGCTTCGGTGTCATGAGCGTACCATCAGGATCATCCGCGGCCTCAGCCATCGGCATCACAACCGGCTTGATGAATCCGGCAACTCCGCCAAAGCCAACATTAAATGCGGCAAAAATGACACGGAAGACACCATAGGCCGCCATAATGATGCCGCCGTTTGCGCCTTTGACGCGCCTCATCAGCTCACGAGCCGCATTGCGAAGGCCATTTCGTTCAAGCGTTCCCGTAAGAACAAAGACCACTACGCAAATCAGCATGGTTCTCGTTGAGACAAAGCTCTTACCAAGCGTCTGCAAAAACACAATCGGATCCATGCCGGCAATTACGGCTGTTGTTACTGCTGCTATAAGAATCGTGAGAATGGAGTCGAGCTTCAGTGTGAAGCCGACAATAACCACAATAATTCCCAGCAGTTTGACCAACTCAGAAATATCCATACCGCCTCCTTGATATGCGCCTTTCTTACCACAAGATGACACACAAAATCCCCGACACAAAGGGAAAGTGCAGAAATTTAGGAAATATGTTACATTCCGTAAACAAAACTACTCAGAGCATCCGGGAGAACTTGATGGGCGCACAAAGGCAAACACACCATGGACCGAGAAAATCTTCCGTGCCTCAAGCACCCCGTGAACTCCTCGAATCTCCGGTTCTTATCTGCGGCCTGGGAAATCCTGGCGAGAAATACGCGCACACCAGGCACAATGCTGGTTTTGCCGTCGTCGATGCCCTTGCCGGGCGTCACGGCGTTTCGTACTGGAAAAGTGAGGCGGGCTGCCAGGTCGCGGAGATCACCCTTCCCGCAGCTCCCGGCACCGCATCTGGCGAGAAACGCCGTGTACTCCTGGCCAAACCCCAGGACTTCATGAACATCAGCGGTGGTCCCCTCTCCAAACTTGCTCGTGCACACCACTTTCAACCTGCGCAAATCCTTGTTATTCACGACGAGGTTGACCTCGCAGAGGGCCAACTCAACTTCAAGGAAGGCGGAGGCCTCAACTCGCATAACGGCCTGCGCTCCATCGCCGACAAGCTCCAGACCAGGGATTTTATGCGCCTGCAGTTTGGCATCGGTCGCCCTCCTGGAAAGATGCCGGTGGCAGACTATGTTCTGCGTGAGCTCAAGGGAAACAACTTGGAAGACTTCCTGGTCACCGCTCAGGCGGCCGCCGATCAGGTGGAGCATCTCCTCCGCGGCTAGCAGGCAAAACATTCTACGAAATATTTATGCTCATTCATGAATTACTCATGTCTTGAATCATGCGCAAATAGTACAATAGATATGTTGTTTGCGAATACGGGGTTACCCAGACCTCGTATGCGTGAGATACATGCGTCACCTGCCACTGCCTTCTCGCTAAGAAGGCAGGATGTAGTGCGGCGCGTCAACTCACTCGCAGTTTTATTGTGTTAGGAGAGGAGTACCGCTGAATGTATAAGATCCTCGAAAAGACTCAGTTCTCCGAGAAGGTCTTCAAGTTCCGCATCGAGGCACCACAGATGGCCAAGCATGCACATGCTGGTCAGTTCCTGATGGTCCGCGCAAATGAGTGTGGCGAGCGCGTTCCATTTACCTTTGCGGATTGGAATCCTGAGGAGGGTTGGGTCGAGTTTATCTTCATGGTAATCGGCAAGACCACCAGGATGCTTTCTACCTACGAGGTTGGTGATTTCCTGCAGGACGTCACTGGTCCTCTGGGTGAGCCTACCGAGATGGGCGAGGGCAAATGGGCAGTTATCGGCGGCGGCGTTGGCCTGGCTATCGCCTTCCCTGTTGCTCGTCAGCTCGTGGCAGCTGGCCGCGAGGTCCACGCAATCATGGGCGCTCGTACCAAAGAGCTGCTCCTGCTTGAGGATCAGTTCCGTTCCATTCTGGACGACGATCACATCCACATCACCACAGATGACGGTTCTCTTGGCGAGAAGGGCGTTGTAACTGCACCTCTCGAGCGTCTTCTGCAGGACAAGCAGGTCGACCGCGTATTCTGCGTTGGCCCAGTTCCAATGATGAAGTTCTCCACTCTCACTGCCGAGAAGTACGACACGCCTATCATCGCTTCCCTGAACCCAATCATGGTCGACGGCACTGGTATGTGCGGTTGCTGCCGTGTTGAGGTTGGTGGCGAGACCAAGTTTGCTTGTGTTGACGGTCCTGACTTTGACGCAACCAAGGTTGACTGGAACGACCTTCGCGCACGTCAGGCAGCCTACCTCACCGAGGAAGGCCAGTCCATTAAGGCTTACGAGGAGACGAGGTGCGCATGCCACAAGTAAACGGTCGCTACATTCCAAACGTCAAGGCACCTCGTACAGCTGACAACGAAGAGCCAGCTGCAGAGCGCGCACAAGACTTCCGCCCTGTCGACAAGGGTTTCACTAAAGAGATGGCAATTGCAGAGGCAAACCGCTGCCTGGATTGTAAGAATCCGCTGTGTGTTCAGGGCTGCCCTGTAAACATCAACATTCCTCGCTTCATCGAGGCTATCCGTGCAGAGGAGTTTGGTCGCGGTCTTGACATCATCCGCGAGTCCTCCATGCTTCCTGCAGTTTGTGGCCGCGTTTGCCCACAGGAGAACCAGTGCGAGGGCGTCTGCATCATGGGTAAGCGCAGCGAACCAGTTGCTATTGGTCAGCTCGAGCGCTTCCTTGGTGACCAGCCAGAGCTTGCTTCCAAGCCAGCGGTTGCTCCAAAGAACGGCAAGAAGGTTGCAGTTGTAGGCTCCGGTCCTTCCGGTATTGCTTGCGCTGGTGAGCTTGCTCGTAACGGCTTTGACGTTACTGTCTTTGAGGCATTCTTCACTGGTGGCGGTGTTCTGGTCTACGGTATTCCAGAGTTCCGTCTTCCAAAGGCTGTTGTTAAGCGCGAGATTGACGGCCTTCAGGAGCTGGGCGTTAAGTTTGAGTTCAACTCTGTTGTCGGTCGTATCACCGATGCAGAAGAGCTCTTTGAGCAGGGCTTTGACGCAATCTATATTGCAACCGGCGCTGGCCTTCCAAAGCTTCTCAACATCCCTGGTGAGAACCTGCCAAACGTCTTCTTTGCAAACGAGTACCTCACCCGCGTTAACCTCATGAAGGCTAACAACTTCCCTGAGTATGACACTCCAACCAAGCACGGCAAGAACGTCGTTGTCTTTGGTGGCGGCAACGTTGCTATGGACGCTGTTCGTACTGCTAAGCGTCTTGGCGCAGAGCGTGCAATCATTGCTTACCGTCGTACCGAGGACGAGATGCCTGCTCGTCGTGCAGAGCTGCACCACGCAAAGGCTGAGGGCGTTGAGGTTCTTCCTCTCGTCTCCCCTCTCGAGTTTGTCGCTGGCGAGGACGGCGCAGTTTGCGCAGTTCGCGTCCAGAAGATGGAGCTCGGCGAGCCTGACGCTGACGGACGTCGTCGTCCAGTTGCTATCGAGGGTGCTATCGAGGACATTCCTTGCGACGTTGCAATTTCTGCAATCGGCACTAACGCTAACCCATTCGCAAAGATGATCGGCGACATCAAGCTCAACAAGTGGGGCTACATTGAGGCCGACGAAGAGGGTCGTACTTCCGATCCTCGCATCTGGGCTGGTGGCGACATCGTAACCGGTGCTGCAACCGTCATTCTTGCAATGGGCGCTGGTAAGGTAGCAGCTGCTTCCATCACCAAGCACCTCGGCTAGTCCGCCGGTTTAGGCTGGCGTAGCCGCAGCTCACAGTTCAGTTACAGCTGACACAGCAAGCTTACATGCAATCATAAAAGACCTGGTACCACACGGTACCAGGTCTTTTTCATGCCGAGAAGTGCCGCGAATCCACACCCAAGTGCACGAGTTTCTCGCCAAGCGCTCTTCTCGCCATCGCGCGCCTGAAAAGTGCAAAGAATCTGTATTTGAGGCACCGATTCTTTGCAGAAATCAGGCAAATCCACCGATTCTTTTACATTTTTAGGCAAAATTTACAGATTCTTTGCAGAAATCAGGCGCGTAAAAGATAGACTACGTGGCCCTGAATTTTTGAGCCTGAAAGCTGCATCATGTCTGAGTAAATTTACTCAGACATGGCGAGAAAATCAGGCGCACCCAAGCATACGCCTGGCTCACTCCGGGCTCGCACCGCCCACCTGGCGAGAAACCCGTCCACTAGCAGGGTTTTCGCACAAGAAACCCGGTATCCACACGAAATGGATACCGGGTCGAAATCACTCGCAACCTGCGAACCGCCCGCACGCGCCGCTGACCTGCGGCGTTGCCGTCGTTGCGCCCGCACGCGCCGCTGACCTGTGGCGTTGCCGTTGCAGCGAGCTGAGCGCGGCTACGAAAGCAGAAACTCCCTGACGCGAGCAGCAATGCCCTCGGCATCCAAACCAAAGTGCGAAAGCAGTACGTCGCCAGGAGCAGACGTGCCAAAGGTGCGCATACCAGCAAAGCGCATGGGTGTTGGTAGCTGCTCAGCCAGAAGCTCGGCAACTGCAGCTCCAAGGCCCGTTGCTACGTTATGCTCCTCAACGGTTACCACATGACGGGTCTTCTCGGCAGATGCCAAAATGACTTCCTCATCCAAAGGCTTAATGGAGAACACGTCAATAACCTCGGCAGAAATCTTTTCCTCTGCCAGCAAATCTGCGGCGGCAAGTGCCTGAGCAACCTCAACACCGCAGGCAGCAATGGTAACATCGGTGCCTTCACGCAGGACGTTTGCAAAAGGCAGGCCACCCTTGAAGGAATCATCGTAGATGTCGGTAACCTTGTGACGACCCATGCGCACGTAGA
>ERZ773046.1472-NODE-1472-length-13272-cov-10.378452_pt1 | contig 13272 bp, 10 predicted proteins | sample MGYA00580634_ERZ773046 | MGnify/ENA primary metagenome ERZ773046 (study PRJEB29015, sample SAMEA2738127) | human oral metagenome | biome: human oral; feature: human-associated habitat; material: saliva | place: China | collected 2159 ... | reverse complement strand
GGCTGCCCAGCGCGCCGCCGCCCAGGGGCAGTGGGGAGGTGCCGGCCAGTCCCAGTGGGGTGCGCCTGCGACGCCGCCGCGTGCGCAGCTCCTGTGGCTCATTTTCGACTCGGGCCAGCGTGAGCTTATCGACATGCCGCTGACCCTGGGGCGGGCACCTGCAGCCGCCGAAGGGTCGCGCGCTGTCGTCGTTCCCGATACGACGGTGTCCCTGTCGCGCACGCACATGCGCGTGGGTCCCACAGCAAGTGGGGCGTGGATTGAGGACTCGTTCTCCGCGAACGGCACGCAGATCCGTACCCCCGACGGGCGTATCACCGCGTTGACCGGCGGTCAGGCCGTTGAGGTCCCTGCGGGCACCGAGATCCTCATGGGGGAACGTCGCGCCACGATCGTCCACGCTGACGCGGATTCTGTTCGCTGACTCGAATGACGCGTCCCGGTCTCAGTCCCGGCTCTGACCCCGTGCCCTGCACACGGCTCTGACCCCGGGGCCTGTACGCGGCTCTGACCCCTGGTCCTGCACGCGGCTCTGGCCCCGTGCCCTGCACACGGCTCTGATCGCGGTCGTGAGTGTCTGAGTTTGTTCAGTCGGATGCGTCCCGCCGCCGTCCCCTTCGAAGGAAGGGGCGGTTTTCTGCTGCCCGGCACATAGTCAATTCAACCGGACGGAAAATTACGCCGGGCATGTCCGAAGTTGATCCAGCGGTCGAGCATTCGCGCAGCGCGCGCACCGAACACCGGATGTGAGTAAACGCGGGCCCGGCAAGACGGGCACACGAGAAATAGCGCACATGACACAGCGCGCACGAGAAATAGCGCACATGACACAGCGCGCACGAGAAATAGCGCACATGACACAGCGCGCATGGAAAAGGGGAGGGCCGCCCCACATGGAACGGCCCTCCCCAGAGCGCTAGGCGCTCATGCTCTCAGAAACGGGCAGCGTTGGACTGGTCCGTCGTCTGGTAGTTGGAGCGAGCGGCGTCGACAGCGCTGGAGGTGCGGTTCAGCACGTCCTTCAGGCCCGCGAGGCCCTGGTTCCAACGACGCTGAGCATCGTCGTAGGCTTCCTGGGTCTGGCCTTCCCACGAGGAACGCAGCTGGTTCAGCGTCTGCTCGAGGTCGTCGAGGCAGTTCTGCAGGTTATTGGCACCGGTTGTGATGTCAGCGGCGGCGGCGTCAAGCGCGGCGTAGTTTACCTGGAAATCCATGTCAGTCTCCTAATCTACCTAATCTCTCACAGTCCGCCGAGCAGGTTGGAGAACGAGTTCTCGGTCTCCGACTCGTTGGCTTCCATCGACGAATCAGTGGCGCGCAGGTTATCTGCGAGGTCCTGAAGGGCCTGGTTAACCTTTGCGGCGTTTTCCTGCCACTGAGCCATCAGCATCGTGAACTGCGCCGACGCGGAACCCTGCCAAGAGCTGCCGATGGTCGACAGGTCGCCCTCGAGGCGCTTGAGGTGGCTGTCGATGTCGGCCTTGGTGGACTCAACTGCCGAGAAGCCCTGCTTCAGGGCGCCTTCTGCGGCCCTCTGGTCTGCCATGTGAACCTCCATTTGTATGAGTGGACTCTCCCGCGGGGATGCGTGAGAGCATGGGGACATATGAATACTAACCATGTTTTCATGATTATTTTTGATGTTACGGAAAAATCATGACAAAAGCTGACCGAGAATCTAGACTTACAGGGTTGTGTCGTGTAGTTAGAATCCCCATCACGCGGCAAACGGGAGGACCATATGGCAACGAAAACATCTCGAGGAGTGGCGCTGATTCCGCTCACGATTACCTATGGCGTTGATCGCAGTGACGTGACGATTCCGCAGTCGATCCCTCTCGTGGAGCTGTTGCCTGGAATGGTTGAAACCGTTGGTGCTTTCACTGATCAGCCGACAAATGATGGCTTCTCGGTGAGGACCGCGTCAGGTCGTCTGCTGGACCAGTCGAAGTCGCTGTCCGCCCAGGGTGTGCGTGCGGGAGCCGCCCTCACGCTCGAGCCTCTTGGTGAAGGCGCTGCCGACATGGTCTACGACGACCTCACTGAAGCGGTGGGTCAAATCGTCGAACGAGTGTCCACTCCTTGGACACGTGATGATGCTCATATTCTTGCTGCGCTGTCTGCCGCTGCCCTCATTTTCGTTGCCGCCCTCCTCCTGGCGACCACGCCCCCGGATGCCCTCGCATCCTTGGACCCCCAGCGCATCACGCTGCTCAACCGTGTCTATGGCGTCATCGGCATCATTGCCGCCCTCCTCGTCACCGGCACGTCGGCTGTCGTCACGCGTCAGAGCCCCCGGCCCAGCGGCATCGCGCTGGCGCACACAGTGCCCCTTCTGACCTGCGCATCCGCGCTTCGTCTCACGCAGAGCCAGTGGGACACAGCCGGGTGGATCTGGATCGGTGTCGGCCTCCTTGTCGGCTCGCTCGCGATCCTCACACTGCCCAAGCGTTACCGCATCTCGATCGTGGCGCCCCTCGTCCTCGGTACCGTGATAGCGACGACGGGTCTCCTGGTCTCTCTCGGTTCCCTCTCACAGGTCGGCGTCTCCGCTGCCCTCTTCGCTTTCATTGTCGTCCTCCTCCAGATCGCGCCGTGGATTGCCCTGGCACACATTCCCGTGCGCATCCTCGACGCGAACACGACCGAGCAGATTCCCGCCCAAACGATCACCGACCAGGTCGGCACTTCCTTCGTCTTCGTCGTCGCCTTGCGCGCGGGCGGGGCGTTGGCAGCGATTTTCCTCGCGGTCTCGTTGATGAGCGCGCCCGGCACACGTTCAGTGCTCCTCCCGTTGATCCTCGTCTTCCTCGGATCGATCTCCCTGATCCTCCAAACCCGCTCGATTCGCGCGCGCGTGGAGGTCCTCCTCGGTGTTCTCACGGGTCTGGTGACGATCCTGATCACCGCGAGCCTCGCCACCCGCGCGGAACCAACGATGCTGGCGTGGGTAGCCCTCACAGCGATTGCGGCGGCCCTCGTGCTCGTCATCACGAATGTCGTCGGGCCTCGTGCGCGTCCGCACCTGACGCGACTCGCCGACACTATCTCGGTGCTGTCGCTGTTTGCCCTGATTCCCCTGGCTGTCTACATGTGGGGCTGAGCTATGCCGACCAGTAAAGATATCCTCGAAGCCCAACGCTTCAACCGAAACCGCCTGATCACCGCCTTTACGTCGGGTACCCCTGGCGGTCGCGAGGTCGACACTCCCTCCCCGGTGCGTCCTCTCATCGTCGGCGCCGTCGTCGCCATCATTGTGTGTGTCATCGGCATCGCCCTGCGGAGCTTCGCGGCCAAACCAGACCTGACGGACGCTAACTACAAGCTGGTCGACGTCAAGGACACGGGCGCGCGCTACCTGTCAGTGAACGGCGTGCTACACCCGATCAGCAACGTGACGACCGCGAAGCTCCTCGCGGGAGACTCCGGCCTGACGATCGTCAGTGCCAGTGCCTCCTCCCTCAAAGACACCCCGCGCGGCGCCCAGATCGGCCTGCCCGGCGTCCCGGACGACGTGCCTGCATCCGCAGACCTGGCCTCAACGTGGCTCTCCTGCGACCTGCCGACCAGTTACCACACGTGGATCGCCCAGGACCTGCCGGCGGATAACTTCCCGCTGCAGCCCGCCACCGCGGCCCTCGTGCAGGCGGTGGGCAGCGAGGACAAGTACTTCATCGATGCGAAGACCCACAAGAAGTACCTTATTGACGCCTCCGTGAGCCGCCTGGGCGACTGGGTCCTGTCCTTCCAGAACAGGACGGCGTACCCGATCATCGTCGAACCCGAGTGGCTCGACCTCTTCCCCTCCGGCACTCGTCTGAAGCCGTGGAGCTACAGCGACATCCCCAACGCTGGCGAGCCTGCGAGGAATCTGCCGGGCCCACTCAAGAATGAGAACCTGACGATCGGCACGGTCGTCGAGCAGATCAATTCCAATGGCGAGGTCCTCAACTCCTATCTGGTCATCAACGACTCCGATTTGGCTGTCTTCAATTCGACTGCGGCCAAGCTCTACCAGGACGCACCGAAGGTCGAGCAGTATCCGACGGAAATGTTCAAGGACGTCGCGCCCGTGCAGGCCGACTTCATCGGCGAGGACTGGCCCGCCGTCGATGACTTCGCGAACCCGGAGTGGAAGGATGACAAGCTTGACGCGGCCAGCCGCACCGTCCTGTGCACCAAGATGGACACGAAGGACAAGACTGTTCCGCAATTTGGCCTGTACACAATGAAGGAACAACGTGCTATCCAGGCCTCCTACGACGCCGAATCGGTCTCTGCGACGGGTGGTCCGACGACGTCGCGCACGGTCACGGTGGCCGGCGGTTCCGGGGTCGTCGCGGCGCTGACGGCGGGCGGTGGCGATGCTGGTGCCTACGTTTTCATTTCGGATATGGGGTACCGACATTCGCTTGGCGATGCTCCCGCCATCTCGCTCAAGGCCCTCGGGTGGACATCGGATGACGTTGCGATGATCCCGCAGGCGTGGGGCAATATCGTTCCCCCCGGATCGGAGTTGACGCCTCAGGCGGCTGCTACCTCAGCGGGGCTGTCGTGAGCTGCATACGTGCCAGATCCCGGGCGCTGGGCCGAGGCCTCGTCGGGGCATCCCTGATCGCCGGCCTGACGCTCGCCGCCCTCGTCGCCCCCTTCACCCCGTCGGACGAGGCCGGGGCTGGGGGCGCGTTTGGCCCGGCCCCCGCGCACGCGGACCCGGTGCCGACGCCGAGTGTGCGTCCCACCCCGACTGCATCTCCCTCCCCGACGCCGACCGCCCCGGCCGACTCGGGGGACGGGAAATGTTCCGAGAACTCGCCGTCGTACATTAAGAACCAGCCCGACATCTTCGATGCCGTGGGCGTGCGGCGCGCGTGGGAGATCTCCCGCGGCAAGGGCGTGACTGTCGCCATCGTCGACTCGGGTGTGGCCGCAGGCAATGAACACTTTCAGTCCTCCGACGGCCCCGTGGTCCTGCCCGGCGTGGATCTGAGTGGCGAAAATACCGACGGGCGCGTCGACGTGGGCGAGCATGGGACAGCAATCGCCGGCGCGATTGCTGCCCGCGAACTGCCCGAGTCAAAGAACTCTGGCCTCATCGGCGTCGCCCCCGAGGCTACGATTCTTCCCGTCCGCGTGGACACTGGCCTCGAGCAGGGTACTTCGACGAAGGAAGGCGAAGAGACCTTCATGTCCAAGGTCGGCCGAGGCATCCAGTGGGCTGCCGACCATGGCGCGCAAATCATCGTCGTCGCCCAGTCGGCGGCCGAGGGCGACGCGAACCTCGAAGCGGCGATCCAATCCGTGCGCGGCCGTGCCCTCGTCGTGGCCTCGACCGGCAACGTGTATCAGGGCCAGGACCAAAACAAGGTCGTGTATCCGGCCGCCTACGAGAGCGTCCTCGGCGTGACGGCCTCGAACGCCGACGGGTCAGCCTCCGACCAGCAGGTGCACGGTTCGCACGTCGGGATCGCTGTTCCAGCCGGCGTCATCCTCACGACATGGTTCAACCAGGCCGACTGCCTCGTCGGCGGATACGAGGGCGACCAGCCGCTGCCCTCCTCCTCCTATGCGACCGCCTACGCCGCAGGTTTCGCGGCGCTCGTCGCGTCGGCCTACCCGGACGAGGGACCCGAGATGTGGAAGTACCGCCTGGAGGTGACAGCCGTACGCGGCACCGCCGACCAACGCACCGATGGGCTCGGGTGGGGGATCGTCGCCCCCTTTGACGCGCTGACCTTCACCGACATCGGCACGAGATACGGGCCAGCGCACCCCAACGCGGCTCAGCACCCCGCCCCCGCTCGCCCCGCCGTCGCCTCGCCAAACCTGACGCAACGGGACAACAACCTGACGGTCCGCGCCTACATCGTCTCCGCGATCGCCGTGCTCGGTGTCGCCATGATCGCCGGCCTCGTGATCCTGTCGCACCTGCGCGGCAGGCCAGCGGTCGTCGAAGAGCCAGACGAAGACCTGTCGTGAGGCGAGGCGCCGCAGGGGCTGGCGTCGTAGCTCTGGTCACTGCACCGTCGCGTCTCGCGCGCCCTGCCGTCCGCTGACACGGCGCAGGTCGCCCCCACCCACCCGATTCACCGAGAGGAACGACAATAATGAGGCCATTGGTTAATCGTTTCCAACGCCTGCGCGCCCTGTGCGTGACGGTGTCGGCCTGCCTTCTCGCGGTGGGCACGCTGGTGGCTCCTGCACCGGCCGCGCACGCAGATTCTCACAAGGTACAGGCATCCGACGAGGCCTACTATTCCCGCTATTCACTGGCTGACCTGCACGCACGCGGGTATCGCGGAGACGGCGTCATCATTGCGGTCATTGATAGTCATATCGACGCCTCAATCCCCGAACTTCAGGGTGCAGATATCGTGGACAAGACCCCCTGTGAGGTCACCAATGAAGCGGAGTCTGACGATCACGCGACCGAAGTCGCCCAGATCCTGGTTGCGCCCGACTTCGGGGTCGCTCCTGGCGCGACGATCTACAACTACGCGTACGCGGACGACTGGGGGGACGTGGATTCAGACTGTGCTCTCGGCTCCAATTCGGCTGCCCTCGCGCGCAAGCCGAGCCTGATTGAGCAGGCGCTCAACGACGGCGTGAACATCATCGTTATCACATCCTCCTACAATGAGGCCGACGAGGAATCGCTGCGGTGGGCGGTTTCCCGCGCGGTAGCGGCAGGCGTTCCGGTCGTCGTATCAATGGGTAACCACGGCGAGTACAACGCATCCGATACCATGGGTCCCTTCGCCGGTGTGATTGGTTCCGCTGCGCTCGCAACCGACGGAACATTCGCGGACTACTCGAACTGGGGCGACGGAGTCTCCATCGCCGCCGTCGGGCAGTTCTACGCGCGTGAGGCCAGCACCAATCAGCTGAAGACGGTCGAAGGAACCTCGTTTGCGACGCCGCTGATTGCAGGCGTCCTGGCCCTGGCATGGGACGGCTTCGATGGTGACGTGCCATCGGGGCAGATTCTGCAGGCACTGGCTGCCACCGCTCGCGGCTCGGGTGGTCGGTGGAACGATCGGACCGGTTTCGGGGAGATCGACCCGGTGGCCTTCCTCGCCTCTGACCCGACTCAGTACCCGGACGAGAACCCCTTTGAAGACAAGGGTGACGATCCCGTGCTGACTTCCGACGACATCGACGATTATGTCGATGGCCTCGTGGATCCCGAAGACATTTACAACGATAACGAGTACGTCTATCGAGGAATCGACGAACGGGTAGTGGATTCTGGCGCCTACGGCTTCCCAGCCCATCTGGGCACGAGCCCGCGCTACCACAATCAGTAACGAGCCTCGACTTGCCCGAGTGCCCGAGTGCCCAAGCGAAAGGAACAGACACAATGATGCGATCGGTCGGTCGGACCCGAGGCCTGCGTGCTCTCTCCGTTCTGGCCTCGGCATGCGCCTTGGCCCTGACGGCCCTACTCTCGCCCGTCGCCCCCGCGGCCCCCGCGCAGGCGGTGGATCGCAAGGTGAGAGTCTCGGATGAAGAGTACTACTCGCGCTACAACCTGGAGGCGCTGCACGCCCAGGGCTACACGGGCGAGGGGGTGACGATCGCGGTCATCGACGGGCGCATCGACACGTCCATTCCCGAGCTACAGGGCGCGGACATCGTCGATAAGAGCCCGTGTGACGCGCCCGCAGACGCAGAAAGCGACGAACACGCGACGTATATCGCGCAGCTCTTGGTCGCCCCGGACTTTGGTATCGCCCCGAAGGCGACCATCTACAACTATGTGTCGATCCTGGATCCGCAGAAGAGCGGCGATGAGTGTTCGCTGGGAACGGCTCGTCCTGCAGGGCGAGCCAAGTTGGACTATCTCGTTGAGCAGGCCCTCAACGATGGCGCTGACATTATTTCGATCTCGCTCACCTATAGCAACCCTCAGAGTCAGGAGATGCGCTGGGCTATTTCTCGGGCGACTGTCTCGGGTGTGCCGATCGTTGCTGGTGTTGCTAACGATCGAACCCGCGATCCCGATAATTCGCTGGGCATGTGGGGAGGTGTCATTGGCGTCTCTGCCCTCGACAAGGACGGTAACTTCGCGGACTATTCGAACTATGGGGAGGGGGTTACTCTTTCCGCTGTGGGGGTCGTTGTTGGTAGGTCGACGCTGGACAATCAGCTCAAGGAGGTGACAGGTACTTCTATCGCGGGCCCTATGGTTGCGGGTTCCCTGGCCCTCGCGTGGCAGCGTTTTAGCGGTGGCGGGGAAAGCGTGTACCAGCTTCTCCAGGCCACGCTCGCTACCGCGTGGGGGACGAATGGGCAGTGGAACGAATATACCGGCTACGGTGAGATCAACCCGGCGGCTCTGCTGGCCGCGGATCTGTCGCAGTACCCGGAGGAGAATCCGCTGCTGGAGAAGGGCAGTCGCTTTGCCTTCCATGAGGATGACCTCTACGACTACTACTACGGGCTGGCGAACCCGCGCGAGGTCCTGAACGACGACGGGTACGTGTACCGCGGAGTCGACGAGGAAAGCGCTCTGAGCGAAGGGCAGGGGTACGAGGTCCACTTGGGGACGAGCCCGCTCTACCACTACCAGGGATGAGCGGGCCGTGACCCGCGACGCCCCCGCGAATGTTGAAACGCCTCGATGAAAGGAACAGACACAATGATGCGATCGGTCGGTCGGACCCGAGGCCTGCGTGCCCTGGGCGTGATGGTGTCGGCGTGCGCGCTGGCGGCAGGCATCGTGGTGGCACCCGTCGTCCCCGTTGCTCCCGCCCGAGCGGAGGACCACAAAATTACAGCTGCCGACGAGGCCTATTTTTCGCGCTATTCTCTGGCGTCTTTGCACGCACAGGGATACACGGGAGAGGGCGTGATCATCGCCGTCATCGATGGGTATATCGACACCTCGATTCCTGAGCTACAGGGGGCTGATATCCAAGACAAGACCCCGTGCACCGTTCAAACAGATCAGGATACTAACGATCACGCGACGTATATCGCTCAGTTTCTGGTCGCTCCCGACTTCGGTGTCGCCCCCGGGGCGACGATTTATAGCTACGCACAGGCAGGTCTCAAGCAAGACGCCGGGTCGGACTGCTCCCTCGGGAGTAATCCCCATGCTCTGGCGGATCAAGCGAGCCTCATCGAACAGGCGCTGAATGACGGCGCAAACATTATCTCTATCTCCACGACGTTTTCCCGCAGCGATGCAGAGTCATTGCGCTGGGCGGTGGCCCGCGCCGTCATTCAAGGGGTGCCGATCGTCGTATCGATGGGGAATGACGGAGAACGCAATCCGGATGACACTCTCGGCCCGTGGGGTGGTGTCATTGGTGCCGGCGCGCTCGAGACGGATGGGCGATACGCGGACTACTCGAACTGGGGTGATGGTGTGTCCCTCGTCGCTGTCGGCGAGGGGGTCGCGCGGAGGGCCAGCACGAATAGTATCTACACGGTCGCGGGAACGTCGTTTTCCGCGCCTCTCATCGCCGGTGTTCTCGCGCTGGCGTGGGCAGGTTTTGGCAGCGACATAACGGCAGATCAGATCCTGCAGGCGCTCGCCGCCACGGCCAGTGGGTCTGGTGGACAGTGGAATGAACGTACCGGTTACGGTGAGGTTGATCCGGTGGCTTTCCTCGCTTCTGACCCCACACAGTATCGTGACGCAAATCCCTTCGAAGACAAGGGCGGTAATCCCGTTGTCACCTTCGATGACTTTGAGGACTATGCAGACGGGGTTGCTGATCCGCGTTTTATCTACAACGACGATGAGTACGTCTACCGGGGCGTCGACGAAGGTGTGTTGAACTCGGATGCCTACGGATACCCGGCTCATCTGGGGACGAGCCCGCGCTATCACGCAGATTAGTGGACGCGAGGGGCTCTCAGCCAATATGCTTCAATACTGAACGTATAGACGGCATCTGGCGAGGCCGGAATCTCTGAACTGTCTCGTCAGATGAAGAGGTGTACGTACACCGTGGAACTCAGTTAGGATAACCGTATGGTAGATGTGATGGGGCGTACCCCCGAAGAAGTAAAACAGACCCTCCGAGCTCAGATGGCTGCCGCCGAAAAGCGTGCTACCGATGCCCGCGACCTCGTTGAACTCCTCAAGAGCGCGAAGGCGACCGGCTTCGACTCCCGCCGTGAGGTCGAGGTGGAGGTCGATCCGAACGGCCGGCTCGTCCGACTGTCCATCGATGACGACGCGCTCGAAGGCAGCGGTCGCGACGTTGAAGAAGCGATCATGGAGGCGTACGCCGACGCCGGGCGCAACATGCGTGACTACGTGCGTACGCAGACGACCATGCGCTTCGGCGAGGACGGCGGTTCCCTCAAGGAGTACCTCAATAGCGTCGATTCGACGCTCGGTTCGTTGGGTGCTGGTCAGCGATGAGCGGGGTGGATCTCGGCGTCAATACGGAAACAATCCGTAGCCACGCGTCCACGGTCAGCGACAACGCATCGACCCTCGACACGAATGTGGGCGTCGCTAACGCGACGCATGGTCAGGTCAGCGGCAATGCATTCGGCCTCATTTGTTCTTTCTTTGCTCCTCCCGTCAATTCGCAGATCGAGAATCTGACCAAGATGATCACCGACTGCGCCGGTGCCGAGAAGCGTCTTGTTAACTGCCTCCTTCAATGGGCTCAGGAGATGGACGATCTTGAGCGGAAAATCAAGGAGGATATTAAGAAGGCTCATGAGGGGCAGGAGAATCCGCAGCCGCAGCCGCAGCCTCAGCCCGGTCCTTCTCCGACGCCGTCGCCCGGCGGCGGCGGTGGTTCCAGCAGCAGCGGCGGTGGCGGCTCCAGCAGCGGTGGCGGCGGTTCCAGCAGCGGCGGTGGCGGTGATTCCAGCGGCGGTGGTGGCGATTCCAGCGGCGGCGGCGATGGCTCCGGAGACGACAAGCCCTCCACCCCGGTTCCTCCGACCCCTGGCACGCATAGCTCCGGCGGCTCTGACGGTTCCGGCGGCTCTGACGGTTCCGGTCACGATGGTTCCGGTCACGATGGTTCGGGCCACGATGGTTCGGGCCACGATGGTTCGGGCCACGATGGCAAGGACGGTTCCGACGGCCACGATGGCAAGGATGGGACCGGTCACGACGGCAAGGACGGTTCCGACGGTCACGATGGCAAGGATGGGACCGGTCACGACGGCAAGGACGGCAAGGACGGTTCCGGTCATGACGGCAAGGACGGTTCCGACGGTCACGACGGTTCGAACGGTCACGATGGCAAGGACGGTTCCGACGGCCACGACGGTTCGAATGGTCATGACGGCAAGGACGGTTCCGGCCACGATGGCAAGGACGGTTCCGGTCACGACGGCAAGGACGGTCACGACGGCAAGGACGGTTCCGACGGTCACGATGGTTCCGATGGCAAGCACGGGGATCACAGTGCCCCCGGTAATGACTTCGACAGCCTGCTCGGCGGCCATGACAAGATCACCTCGAGCGACGATGACCTTCGTGCCTTCCTCGAGAAGCAACGCGACGACGAAAACACCGACCTGTCGCAGTTCTACGAGCGTCAGAAGGAAGACCAGAACGAGGCTCTCGCACGCTACGCGGAGGCACACCCGGGTACGGATGTCTCCCAGATGAAGACCCTCATCGAGTCCAACCAGCAACAGCAGCAGGACGCGATGACGGACTTCCTGTCGCGTCAGCGCGCAGACGAGGAAACGCAGATCCGTCAGTACGTCCAGGAACACCCGCAGGCGACATCCAGGGATTTCGATACCTTCATGTCGCAGCAGCGCAACGACCAGCAGGCCAGCTACCGCAGCTTCGTTGAGCAGCAGGAGAAGGCCCAGTCCGCCCGTATCGAGGAGTTCTCCAAGGCCAACCCCGATACGAATACGGACGATGTGCGTTCACTGTTCGAGCGACAGGATAATCGCGGCGATAAGGACATCGAAACATTCCTCTACCGTCAGCGTCAGGATGAGGAGCGGACGCTGCGTCGCTTCCTGTTCGAAGGAGTTAAGAAGTGAGTCCCGAAGCCCCCGAATACACTCGGAGTATCGACTACACCACCCCGACAGAGGGCCTGGCCGTCTTCGACACTCTCTACAATGCTGCCCAGGATCTGCGCTCGGGCGATGTCACCCACCTCGTTGATTCCGCGCAGGGACTCGTTGAGGAGGTCGGCAATCTGGTGCTGGATCCTGTCGGTGGCATCGCTGGCTCGGTCGTCGAATGGATCATGCAGCACGTGGATCCGCTCAAATCCTGGGTCAACCAGCTGACCGGCGACTCCGGGCAGGTGTACGGCATGAGCGCCAGCTGGGATTCCATCTCCAGCTCCCTCGCATCCATTGCCGAAGAGCTGGAGAGCGCAGCTGAGAGTGACTTTGCCGACATGCACGGCGAAGCCGTACGTGCCTACCAGGAGCGTCAAGCCGTCGTCTACAGCGCGATCAACGGCGTGTCCGAGGCGTCGGGTGCTTTCGGCGAAGCACTGTCCAAGGTTGCGGACTCCGTCGACAATATCCACGACGCCGTCGTGAGCGCCATCGCGGATATCGTTGTCACGTGTTTCGAGGTCGTCGCGGAAGAGATCTTATCGTTCGGCCTCGCGACGCCCGCTGCGACAGCCCAGGTGGCTGGTAAGACTTCGAAGTGGACCAATCGTATTGGACCTGTCCTCGATGTCCTCATGACCGCCCTCCAGGCGATCGAGGCCATCTACGCCGTCATGACCTCAGCTGGTGATGACCTGACTCGCGGCGTCGAGCACATCGGCGAGCAGTGCCAGGCGCCCGGTGGCGGTTGCTGCGGCGAAGGCGGCTCGACGAGCGGCACCGCCGGTAGCGATGGCAGTGCCGGTGGCGGTAGCACGGCTAACGGTGGCACCTCCGGTAGCACCTCTGTTGGCGGAGACAACAGCGGCACAGTTGTTGGCGGTGACAACAATGGCACCATCTACAACGGTGACGTCGACAATAGTGAAGACCGCCACATTGAGGTTAACCCCAGCATCGAGCCCCATATTGACTGGGGCGGCGGTAAATCCGACCACGATGGTGGCGGCGACCACGACGGTGGCGGCGACCATAAGGGTGGCCACAAGGGTGGCAACGACAATGGTGGCCACAAGGGTGGCAACGACAAGGGTGGCCACAAGGGTGGCAACGACAAGGGTGGCCACAAGGGTGGCAACGACAAGGGTGGCCACAAGGGTGGCAACGACAAGGGTGGCCACAAGGGTGGCAACGACAAGGGTGGCCACAAGGGTGGCAACGACAAGGGTGGCCACAAGGGTGGCAACGACAAGG